>Ga0209640_10000817_pt1 | contig 25005 bp, 24 predicted proteins | sample RifCSP10_1_FD_184018 | JGI IMG/M metagenome (GOLD analysis project Ga0209640, IMG submission 184018) | Soil microbial communities from Rifle, Colorado - Rifle CSP2_sed 10_1 (SPAdes) (version 2) | ecosystem: Environmental > Terrestrial > Deep subsurface > Rock core/Sediment | place: Rifle... | reverse complement strand
CGTCCCAGGAGGGAAATACCGCGATCGCGCGCAAGGGAATGCGCCCGCGCAGCGGTCCCTCCGGATCAAATCGCACCGCCTCCGGACGGATGCAGACCAGTACGTGTCCCACCACCCCCCGTGCGGGAATGGTCACCGCGTGGTGCTGCGTGGTGTCGTTCAGCCGCACCTGCACGCCCCGCTCGTCTTCGCCCACCACTTGCCCCGGCAGGAAGTTCGCGACGCCGAGGAACGCCGCGACGAACGGCGTGGCGGCGTGCTCGTAGATGGCATCGGGCGTCCCGACCTGGACGATCTCCCCCGCCGACATCACGGCGATCCGGTGCGACATCACCATCGCCTCTGCCTGATCATGGGTCACGTAGACGACCGTGATCCCGAGGCGGCTCTGCAGTTCCTTGATCTCAAACCGCATCTCCTCGCGCAGCCGGGCGTCGAGGTTTGACAGCGGTTCATCCAGCAGCAGCACGGCCGGTTCCATGACCAGCGCCCGGGCCAGCGCGATGCGCTGCTGCTGGCCGCCGGAGAGTTCGTGCGGGTAGCGCCGCTCGAACTGCCCCAGCTGTACGAGCGCCAGCGCCTGCCGGACACGCGCGTCCACCGCCGACCGGGGCATCCGGGCGCGCTTCAACGGATAGGCCACGTTCTGAAAGGCCGTCATGTGCGGCCAGACCGCGTAACTCTGGAACACCATGCCCATGCCGCGCCGCTCGGGAGGCGTCATCACATTGTCCTCGGCCGAGGAGAGCACACGGTCGTCAACAAGGATGCGCCCGGTCGTGGGCCGGATGAAGCCGGCGATCATACGCAGGGTCGTGGTCTTCCCGCACCCGGACGGACCCAGCAGCGTCACGAATTCGCCGTCGGCGACGGTCAGGGTGACGTCCCGGACGGCCCAAACCTCACTGCCGTAGGACTTGCCCAGACGTTCGAGGCGCAGTTCGGCCATCGCGTCAGCTCACCACTTCCCGCACCGTGAAGACGCGCGTGACCAGGTGCAGCGCCACGAGCGAGGTCGTCAGCATCAGCGCGACCGCGGCGGACAGGGCGATCTTCCCCTCCTCGTGGAGGCCGAATACGACCACCCCGATCGTTTCGTTGCCGGCTGAAAACAGCAGGATCGAGAGGGTCAACTCGACCATCGCGGGCATGAACACCAGAAACCACCCCGCGGCGATGCTGGGCCGGATGATCGGCAACACCACGTCGCGGAAGGCCTGGCCGCCGGTGGAGCCGCTGATGCGGGCCGCCTCTTCCAGCGAGTCATGGATCTGGGTCATTCCCGCCATCACCGTTCGCAGGCCGAAGATGAGGAATCGTACCACGTAGGCGAGCAGGATGATCCAGATGGTGTTGTACAGACGCAGCTCGAGCACAGGCACGGGCCGCAGCCAGGCCAGGATCATCGCCAGGGCCACGACCGTCCCAGGGACGGCATAGGGAATCGAGATCAGCAGTTCCAGCAGGTTCCCGCCACGGATGCGCACCCGCGCGAGGAGATAGGCCAGCACCAGCGCCAGGGCCACGATGATCGTCGCGGCCCCCGCCGAGAGCCCCAGACTGTTCAGGAACGCCCGCTGCACCTTCGGGATGCCGGTGAGGACAGTCGCAAAGTGCTGCAGGGTGAAATTCTCGGCCACGGGCGGCAGTCCGTAGGCGCGGATCGCCGCCGTGAGCAGCGTGGCGCCCAGGGGAAGGATGACGCTGACGATGCCAAATAGACCCAGCGCACCGACGAGGACCCACTTCCACCTCCCCAGCGCCACCCGCTGCACGCTCGTCGACTGCCCGGCGACGACCACGAACCGGCCGCGGCGCAGGGCGAGCCGCTGCAGCCACAGTAAGATTCCGGCGATCACGACGAGCCACATCGCCAGCGCCGCGGCCACCTGCAGGTTGTTGGGCATGTCGAAGTTCAAGATCGTGGCGTAGATCTTGGTGGGCAGCACGAAGTAGCGGGCGGGAAACCCCAGGACCGCCGGAATCCCGAAGTTCGCCAGCGACGACATGAACAGCAGCAGGCCTCCGGCCAAGATGCCGGGCAGCATCAGCGGCAGGGTGATCTCCCGCAGCACGTGTGTCGTCCGAGCGCCGGCGATGCGGGCGGCCTCTTCCAGCGCCGGGTTCATCCGCTCCAATACGCCGCGCATCGCCGCATACACGATGGGGTATCCGTACAGTGTGAGCACGAACACAATCCCCACCGGTCCATAGATCACGAGCAACGGGTCGGGGGACCCGGAGAGGGCCATCCAGATCTGGTTGAGATACCCGACCGGGCTGAGCAGGTAGACCCACGCGATCGCCCCGATGAACGGCGGGATCATGTACGGCAGTAGGATGACGGTGTCCCAGAACCGCCGTCCGGGAAGATCCGTCCGACCCACCAGCCAGGCGAGAGCCGTGCCCAGGGCCGTCCCCAGGACCGCGGAGGCCCCCGACACGATCAGGCTGTTCCCCAGGGTCTGGTAGGACCCGGGATCGCGAACTGTCTGGAGGAAATGCCGGAGGGTCAGGCGCCCGTCGGCAAAAGACGCGTTGACGACCAGCATGAGGGTTGGGTAGATGACCAGGAGGAGCAGGACTCCCCCCACCGCCATCCCAATGGCCGGCCACAACCAGCGCGCGGCTCCCCGTGGGGAGGTGCCCCGTGCGACGGCAAGGTCACGCAGTGCCAGGGGAATCCTCTCCCACGGGCCTCGACCGGCTCGCGATCGCCACCGGTCCCGGCGTGCGGTCTACTGCGTCACGCCGAAGATCTCGGAGAACATCCTCCTGATCTCCTCGCGGTTCTTCTCGATAAAGTCGAGGTTCGGACGCAAGATCCTCAGTCCTGAGATGTCGGGTGTGCCCGCCGGGTACGGAATCCCCTGGACCACTGGGATGTACGACCGCGAGACAAAGAGCCGCTGCGCCTCGGGCGTGTACAGGTAATTCACGAACGCCTGCGCGGCCGCCAGGTTCGCGGTGCCCTTGATGATGGAGATCGGCGTGGGGATGAGCATCGCGCCGTCTGCAGGCCAGATGTGATCGACCGGCGAGCCCTGTGCCTTCAGGTTCCGGACGAAGAAGTCGACGATCGCCGCGATGACGATCTCACCCGAGGCCAGCTTCTGCGCGACGTCCCCATTGCTCCGCAGCACCACCGTGCCGTTGGCCTTCAGCTTTCGGTAGTAATCCCACCCAAACTCCGGCAGGCTGGCGAACGTCCCCACCTGGTTGAAGGCAGCACCAGAGACGAACGGACTGGGGATACCGACCCGCCCCTTGTACCGCGCGGATAGCAGATCGGTCCAGCCCGTTGGCCGAAAGCGGACGACGCGGGTGTTGTAGGCGACGACATTGAAGATCAGGCGGACCTCATGCATGAGGTTCCCCTCGTAGTGATAGCGGTTGTCCACGAGGCGGCCCGCCGGCGGCAGGTACGATACCAGCAGATCGCGCTTGGCCAGGGAGCGGAAGAAGTCGATGTCGGCGAACCAGATCAGGTCGGCTTGAATCTTCCCGGCCTGCAGCTCCGCCTGGATTTTCGAGACGACGGGCCCGGAGCCCGCGCGGAACACATTCACGCGGACGCCGGGATTGCGTCGCATGAAGTCTCCGGTGAGCAGGTTCACGTCGTCATCCGATTCCGACGTGTAGAGGGTAATCGTCCCCGACACCGCGGGGGCCGCCGCAGCTGGCAGGTTCACCACCAGCAGCGCGGCTGCCAGACCGCATACGATCAGTATCTGCAACAGGCGAGTGCTGCGCATCGTTCTCCTCCTTCGATTCTGACTCGATTCGATGTTACGTCACGCGCGGGCGGAGGCCTGCCGGCTCTCCACCGATGCCCGCCAGAACTCCTCGAACTGCGCTTTGTTCCACCGCGCCAATTCCACCCCGGCACTGATCGAGAAACCTTCCAGCGCAATGGCCCCCCGGTGCCCGTGCAAGGCGGCCAGCACCCGTACCAGATCGCGCTCCCCTTGCCCGAGCGGTAGATGGAGGTGCGATTCATCGGCATCGCTAAGATGGACGTGGATGATGTGGCCGAGCTGGGCGATGAACTCCACTTCGTCCTGACCCCACGGGATGTGCGCGACGTCAAGCACCGTGCCGACGTTGGGGCGGCCGACATCCTCGACCAACCGGTTGGCATGCTCCGGGAGGACCACGAATTCCGTCTGCCGCGCTTCCATATGCTCCACGCCCACCCGCATCTTGAAGCTGGCCGCGTGGTCCGCAACCGTCCGGACCGCGGTCACGAGCGCCGGCCAGTATGTCTCGCCATCGTCTTGGGGCGCCGTCGTGTGCCCGGGATGCATCACGACCAGTGACGCTCCAAGCGCCGCGGCCAAATCCACCGATTGGCGCAAGGCGGCCATCGAGGCGGCCTCGATGGCCTCGACGCGCGAGGTGGGGTTGAGATCCCAGCTCAGCGCGTGCACGGTCACGGCGAGGCCAAGCGCCCGGATGCGCGCGGCGAGCGCCGCCGGATCGGACTCCTCCCGCAGCAGCTGGTATGCCCATAACTCGACGCCGTCATAGCCGAGATCGTGCGCGACGTCGAGGATCTCGGTCGTCGGATGCGCCCACAGCAGTGGCGCGCTCAGCAAGACCTGGCTGGACCGTCGGATGGCCGGAAGCTCGCCGATCACTGGAGGGACCGCTGGACGCGGCCGGGCGGCGCGGGATCGCCGCGGACGAATGATGTCCAACGTGGCGCGCAGTTCGGCTGCCACGCGGAAGGGCTTGGTCAGCACGCGGCCGGGAAAGGACGCGATGAAGTCCCGCGGGCTGCGCCTGAACTCGGTCGTGATGTCAAACGGCTTGGCAAGCAGCCGGCGCATCACGCTTTCCGTGTACTGCTCCATGAACTTCAGCGTGTCAACCGCCTGGGCGCGCCCGCAGGTGATGCAGGTCACCCGGGATACGCCGCCTATGCCGGCGGTCACCAGGTGCACGGTGGTCCGCCGGCACCGCGCGCAGTGCAGGGAGACCTCGTGTCGTTCGCCGACGGCGGGCATGCTTCGCTCACTCGCCGGGGAGCGACTCGCCAGGTTGCAGGATGTAGGCGATCACCGAGGCCACCGGCACTGTCTCACCGGGGGCGGCTCGGACGCCAGCCAGGATGCCGGCGGCGGGCGCTTCGATCTCCATGTTGACCTTGTCGGTCTCCACTTCCACAAGCGGGTCCCCCTCACGGACCGGCTGGCCTTCCGGTACCAGCCAGCGGACGATGACGCCGGTTTCCATCATCATATCGAATTTCGGTAGGATGACGGGTTTGGGCATTTACGCGGCCATGACCCGGCGCACCGCAGCGAGGATGTCCTCCTCCTGCGGCACGGCGGCGCGTTCCAACGCGCGGTTGTAGGGGATCGGACACTCCGCACCGCCCAGGCGAATGATCGGGGCCGTGAGGTGCGAAAAAGCATCGCTCTCAGCGACGCGGGCGGAGATCTCGGCGCCGATCCCCAGGGTCTTCACCGCCTCGTACACGATGACCACGCGACCGGTCTTGCGGACCGACGCGACAAGCGTCTCGGTATCGAGCGGGCGGAGCGTGCGCGGATCGATAACTTCCGCGCTGATACCCTCTCCCGCCAGTGTGCCGGCGGCGGCCAGCGCGCGCGGCACCATGACGCCGGTGGCGACGACGGTGACATCGGCGCCCTCGCGCTTGACGTCGGCGACACCCAGGGGGATGGCCGTGGGCGCATCGGGCACCGGTCCTTTCGTGCGGTAGAGCAGCTTGTGTTCGATGAAGATGACCGGGTTGTCGTCCCGGATGGCCGACACCAGCAGTCCCTTGGCGTCGGCAGGGGTGGACGGGACCACCACCTTCAGGCCAGGCACGTGGGCAAACCAGGCCTCCAGACTTTCCGAATGCTGCGCCGCCGCCCCGGTCCCCGATCCCCCCGGCGTCCGCACGACCATCGGTACCGCTGCGGTCCCGCCGAACATGTACCGGATCTTGGCCGCTTGCAGCACCAGCTGCTCCATGCACAGCGTGATGAAATCCATGAACTGGATTTCGACCACCGGCCTCAATCCTGTGATCGCTCCGCCGATCGCGCAGCCGGTGATCGCGGCTTCGGAGATGGGCGTATCCCGGACGCGCCGATCGCCGAATTCGTCCAGCAGGCCGTCGGTCACGCCAAAGGCGCCGCCGTAGACCCCGATGTCCTCGCCCAGGAGAACGACCCGATCGTCCGCGCGCATCTCTTCGCGCAGCCCCTCGCGGATCGCTTCGGCGTAGGAGATCTGCCGGGTCATGCGTAGACCCCGTCCAGCAGGGAAGCCGGATCCGGTTCCGGACTCTCCTCTGCGAACCGCAGCGCGTCGTCGATCGCCGAGCGGGTCTCGGCCTCCATGGCGGCGGCGGCACCATCGGTCACTACGCCGCCGGCGATCAGCCGAGCACGCAGCTGCGCAATCGGATCGCGGCGGCGCCAGGCCTCGACTTCGTCCCGTGTCCGGTAGCGCTGCCGGTCGCTCTTGCTGTGACCCTTGTAGCGGTACGTGGCGCACTCCAGCAGCGTCGGGCCCCCGCCGGACCGGGCCAGGGCAACGGCGGCCTCGGTCGCTTCGTAGACAGCCAGAACATCGGTGCCGTCCACGGTCAGGCCGGGGATGCCGTACGCGGCGGCGCGCTCGCTGATCCGCTCGATCCGCATCGACTTCCGCACGGGCATCGACATCGCATACTGGTTGTTCTCACATACGAACACGACCGGAAGACGCCAGATCGACGCCAGATTGACGGACTCGTGGAAAGCGCCCTCGTTCGCGGCGCCGTCGCCGAAGAACGCCACGCAGACCTGGCCCGTCTCCCGCACCTGGATGGAGAGCCCCACGCCCGTCGCGATCGGCAGACCGCCGGCGACGATGCCGTTGGCGCCCAGGTTGCCGCCCGACACGTCGGCGATGTGCATGCTGCCGCCGCGGCCGCGACAGTACCCGGTTTCCTTCCCGAGGAACTCGGCCATCATCAACCCCGCGTCGGCTCCCTTGGCCAAGCAGTGACCGTGGCCGCGGTGCGTGCTGAGGATGTAGTCGTCGGGCCGCAACGCCGCGCACACGCCGGTGGCGACGGCCTCTTGCCCCAGGCTGAGATGCATCGTGCCGTGGACGCGGCCGAGGGCGAACAGTTCGTCGGCCTTTTCTTCGAACGCCCGGATCAAGAGCATCGTGTGCAGCATCGAGATGAGGCGTTCGGTGGTCGGCGGGACAGTTTTCATTCCGCCACTCCCTGGACGGCCCTGGCCGCGCGGAGGATCGCGCGGGCGGCAAGGTGGTCGGTCACCAACACGTCGACCAAGCGCCCGCGGAGCGCGCCGGCGATGGCGTCGGCCTTCTCGAGCCCGCCGGCAACGGCGACCACCGTGGGGACGCGCCGGATGTCCGCCAGCTCGACGGCCAGGATGCGCGCGTCCAACGCCGCATCGACGGGCTCTCCGTTGCTTCCGAACGAGCGGGTGCAGATGTCGCCCACGGCGCCGCGGCGCTTCAGCGCGGCCAGGTCCTCAGCGTTGAAATAGCGGCTCTGCACGAGCGTCGATGACGGCACCAGCGCGCCGATGCCAACCAGCGCCAGCTGGACACCCCTGGCCTGGGCGAGGACGCCCGCAATGTCCGGGTCCGACAGTAGCGCGTCACGTACCGCGGGACGCGCCAAAATCGCGGGCGCATGGAGCAGGTGCACATCCCCGCCCTGCAGGTCGGCAAGGCGCCGGGCAAGATCGTTGGCGTGAATCTTCGAAGCCACGCGACCGATACCGCCGACCAGCGGCACGACCGTGGTGCGCAGCCGCCGGGGCCGCAGCGCTCCGATCACCGCTGCCAGCGTCGTCCCCCAGGAAATGCCGATGCGTTCTTTCCCCTTCAGCGTCCGGGTAAGGTAGGTGGCCGCCGCCTGGCCGAGCACCCGGCGGGTCGCGACCGGAGACTCGCTGCGGCCGGTGACGACGATGGCTTCGCGCAGCCCGTAGAGGTCTTCGAGATCGCGGCCCAGGTCATGGTAGGTGCCCTCGGGGGTATCGAATTCGATCCTCACGATGCCCAGCGTGCGGGCCCGGCTTAACAGGCGTGACACGGTCGGACGCGACACGCCAAGCCGGACGGCAATCTGCTGCTGGGTCCGGCCACGCGCGTAGTACAGGTCCGCCGCCTTTGCCATCAACGCATGGTCGTCGCGCATCGGGATACTATCCCGCGGGGACGGCGTGCTGTGCCGCCCACGCATCCTGCCGCCTTCGCAGCTCGACGATGGTCTGGGATTCGTCCAGCGCGACGTCGTCGTCGGTCAGGCGCGTGCCCCGCGCGACTGTCCGGAGAATGCGCGCGCCATGCACCAGGCCGATCGGCACCGCGCCCTCACGCCGGGCATCGGACGCGTCCACCGCCAATCCAAAGACGGTGGCACCGCCGATTCCATCGAGCACGTCGCCGGGGGCAAGATCGCGCTTGGCGACGGCGACACATTCCGCCACCGGCGGCCCAGCGGCGGCCATCATGGCCTCGCCGTAGAGGACTGCCCGCGCGACAGAGAGTGGTGCTTCCAGACTGGCGAGATGGAACGGACGTGACAGCAGGTGGTACGGACCGTCCCCGAGCTTGAGATAGGCGATGTCCCGCCGCGCCGCGTCGTTGTCCGCAGCGACGATGAGGAATACTCCAGGGGCCACGTCGCCGACGGCGTATTCGACTACGCCGCGCCGCGAGAGGATGCCGCCGTCGATCCGCGGGATGAACACACTCAAGAGATCGGCCAGGTCGGCGCGGGGGCCGTGCATGCCGGGATGATCGATGCGCAGTCCGGTGGCGTTCGCCAGCGCCGCCATCTCCGCCATCGTCTTGGTCCCATCCACGAAGGCCGCCAGCATTCTCGCGCTCATGCCGCGGGTTTGGGCTTCGGCGGCGACCGTCGTGGGCGTGGCGAACGGATCGAGCCGGTTGTTCTTGCCCTTGCCTGCGCAGACGATTTCCAGGTCGAGCAGGCGCGCAAAATCCACCATCTCCGTCAATACCGAGGGCTCGTCGCCGGCCGCCACCGTGTAGATCGTGCCCGCCTCGCGGGCCAGGACGGCCAGGATCGGGCCGACGGTGACCTCGGCCTCGATGTTCATCGTCACAAATGGCTTGCGATGTTCACGCGCCATCACAGCCAGCCGCGCCCCGACCTCCGGCTCACCAGTAGCATCCATCACTGCGTCCACGTCGGGCGAGGCGGCGAGCCAATTCGCCGTGGCGGTTACGGCGATCCGCCCGTCCCGGATCAGGCCGTGCGCGTGGTCGAGGGATCCCGCCAGCTCCGCGGCATTGCCGACGGCTGCGGCCGCCGCGAGCGCGCGGTCGACCATCAGGTCGCACACCCCCACCAGACGGAGCCCGGGCATCGCCGCGATCTGCCGAGCCAGTCCGCTGCCCATCTGTCCGGCGCCGATCACTGCAACACGAATCGGGCGACCCTGTTGCTCGACCAAGCGGAGGCGCTCAAGGAGCCGCACTGTGCACCATCGTTCAGTTGTTGAACATTTGTGCTTCCTGTCTGGGTTCGCTGAGTTTCGGCTCGGGTCCTGCATCGTGTGTCGTTCGCGCTGGGGCGATGGGCGACGCGCGCATTGTCGGCCCACGGGCGACGGTGCGATCGACAGAACTGGAGGCACCGGGCGTGCGGACAGTGTGGACCGGGAGACGTTCCCGCGGGGGAAGGAAAGCTTAGGCGGCCACGGCCGCGTCCGTCATCGCCGTTCGGGCCTGGCTCCGTGCGCGTCGATGCCGGCGCGCGGCAACTCCTTGGGCCGGCCGAAGATCATGCGCCCCGCCACGGTCTGCAGCACGCTCGTCACGACGATGTCCGCCGTCTCCCCGATCAGACGCTTGCCGCCTTCCACGACCACCATCGTGCCGTCGTCGAGGTAGCCGATGCCCTGCCCCGCTTCCTTCCCGTCCTTGATCACCTGCACGGTCAGTTCTTCGCCGGGCAGCAGAATCGGGCGCAGCGACTGGGACAACTCATTGATGTTCAGGACTCGGATGCCCTGCAGTTCCGCGACCTTGTTGAGGTTGAAGTCATTGGTGACGATCCACCCGCGCAGTTGTTTGGCCAGCGAGACCAGCCGGCCGTCCACGTCCACGGCGGCGTCGGGGGCGTCGTCGACAATCTGCACCGCGTGCAGCTCCTGCTGCATCCGGTTGAGGATGTCCAGACCGCGGCGGCCGCGGTTCCGCCGCAGCGTGTCCGAGGAATCGGCGATCCGCTGCAGTTCGGCGAGCACAGATCGCGGGACCATCAGCGGGCCCTCCAGGAACCCGGTGCGGACGACGTCGGCGACCCGGCCGTCGATGATCACGCTCGTGTCGAGAATCTTGGGGATGCCCCGCGGGCGCCCGCGGTCGCGCCCCGGCCGCTCGTCGCGACCGATCGCCAGGCTCATTTCATGCCGCCGCTGGAGCGCCAGGTGCAGTCCGAGGTACCCAAAGACCAGTGCCGCGATCAGCGCGAGGTACGTCCCGATCCCGGGAATGCGGGAGAGCGGATACCCGATGAGGAACGCGAGCACCAGACCGGCGCCCAGCCCCAGCGCGCCGACGGCCATGTCGCGGAGCGAGATGTGGGCCAGCCGGTCGAGCATCCAGGCCATGGCGCGCTCGAACAACCGCCACAGCCAGACCGACGCGAGGGCTCCGACGGCCGCGCCGATGAGCAGCGCGCCGATGATGATCGGGAGCTCGACGCGCGCCAGATTGTCCGAGAGCTTGATCAGTTCACCGGCGAGCTGGTTGCCGACCACGGCGCCCAGCAAGGCGCCGGCAATTCGGATGATGATTGTCATGATGCCACCAGATGACGACCACGTCAGAATCTACTATAACCTGTTTTCCCTACAGACGCCCACCGCCCACGGCATGTTTAGCGGCGATTCCTTGACAGTATTTTCCAGGCGAGCCTATAATCAGTCGCGATGAGAGGCGCGGCCGAGATCCGGTTTCAGGACAGCGTCTCGCAGTATCTCCTCCGACACCGCAGCATCCTCGACGTCCAGAGCAAGCTGACCGAGTCGGCCGCCCGTGTCAACCGCGCCCTTGCCAAAGCGGTGACTTCGTGCGGCTGCGTCAGCATCGCCGCTGAACGGCAGCGCTTCCCCAAGGACGTAAGCCTGAAGGAACTCAAGCAGTTTCTCTCCACACACGTGCACGGCGACCTGTGCGAGAAGTGCCGCGAGGCGGTTGAAACAGAGATCGGAACGACTCTGTTCTACCTCGCGGCGATGTGCACCCTGCTGGGTCTGAACCTCCGCGACGTGGTCGAGAAGGAATACGATCGCGTCAATGCGCTCGGCGTGTACAGTTTGACCTGATCGGAAACCGGTAACCGGAAACCGGTCGCCGCAAATGCAAAGACAAAACCCTGGAGCCTCGGGGCTTCTTTTTTTGGCCCTGACGGTTGCGGTTCCCGGTTACCGCTTACCGGTTTCCAGTAATTAGGGTATGAGTGTTGCCAGGGCCTGTCCGATGTCGCCTACCGGAGTGATCTCGATTCCCTCCATCTCGGGCATGTCGGCGGTGCGTGGAACGATGACGCGCCGGAACCCCAGGCGTGCCGCTTCGGCGGCGCGCCGGGCGAGCTGCGGCACCGCCCGAATCTCCCCGGCCAGACCGATTTCTCCGACCGCCACGGTCTGAGCATCGACCGGCCGGTCGCGCAGGCTGCTCGCGACCGCCGCCGCCAGCCCGAGATCGATCGCCGGTTCGTCCACGCTCACTCCGCCGGCGATGCTGGCGTAGACGTCATGGCTGCTGAGATGCATCCCCGCCCGCTTCTCGAGCACGGCCAGCATCAAGACCATCCGGTTGTAGTCGACCCCTGACGCAGTCCGCCGCGGCATCCCAAACACGGTGGGGGTGACCAGCGCCTGCACTTCCAGCAGCAGCGGGCGCGTGCCTTCCAGGGCGCAGACGACGGCTGACCCCGAAGCGTCGGCCGCGCGCTCTGACAGAAACGCCGCCGATGGGTTCGCCACCTCTTTGAGACCGTCGCTGTGCATCTCAAACACGCCGATCTCGTTGGTCGACCCGAACCGGTTCTTGGTCGCCCGAAGGACGCGGTACGCGTGGTGCTGATCGCCCTCGAAGTAGAGTACGGTGTCCACGATGTGCTCAAGGACGCGGGGTCCGGCCAGCTGGCCTTCTTTGGTCACGTGGCCCACGATGAGGACCGTGATGGTCTGCCCCTTGGCCAGGCGCATCAGCGCGGCCGCACACTCCCGCACCTGCCCCACACTGCCCGGGGCGGAGGGGACGTCGGAGGTGTAGACGGTCTGGATGGAGTCCACGACGACGGCCGACGGGTGGATCCGCTCCACGGCGGCGATGATGGCCTCGAGATCATTCTCGGCCAGCAGCAGCAGCGACGGCGCCGAGACGCCTAACCGACGGCCCCGCAGCGTGATCTGCGCGGGCGACTCTTCACCGCTGACATAGACGACTTGCTGTCCACCGGCCGCAAGGTGCTGGCAAACCTGCAGCAGCAGCGTGCTCTTGCCTGCACCAGGTTCGCCACCGACAAGCACGAGCGCGCCGGCCACGAGTCCGCCGCCGAGCACCCGGTCAAACTCTCCGATTCCGGTCGACGTCCTCGGTTCAGCGCCCGTGTCGACCGCGGTGATCGCCACCGCCCTGGCCGCGGATGCCGGACGGATCGGGCCCGCGGCGGCGGGGGCGACGGCCTCTTCCACGAATGTATTCCACTCCCCGCAGGACGGGCACCGTCCCAACCACTTCGGAGACGCGTGGCCGCAGGTCTGGCAGACGTAGTGGACCCTTACTTTGCCCACGCAAGCACCACCAGGAACGGGATCATCGGATCATGGATGAGATGAGAAAGAGGACCCGAAGATGCCCGGGCCCTCCTTGTCGACGAACCTCTTGCAGCTTGATCCCTCTGATCCCCTGATCCCTTGATCCCGCAGTTAGTCCGCTTTGAGTGCCGGTTCGCGCGGCTTCTCGAAGACGATCGTGCCCTCTCGCGCGTCCACAATCACCGTGTCGCCGGCCTTGAAGTTGCCGCGCAGTAGCTCGTCGGACAACTTGTCCTCGATGAGGCGCTGGATGGTGCGCAGGAGCGGGCGGGCCCCGAAGGTCGGGTCGAACCCCTCTTTCGCCAGCACGTCGATCGCCGCGTCGGTTATCTCCAGCGCCATGCTCTGCCCGCGCAGTTCGCGTTGGACGCGGGCGATGAGGATGGAGACGATCGCCCGAATCTGGTCGCTGGTCAGCGGCCGGAAGATGATCACCTCGTCGATGCGGTTGAGGAACTCCGGCCGGAACGTCCGGCGCAGTTCCTCGGTGATGTGCTCCTTCATCCGCGTGTAAGCGGTATCGAGGGTGGTGGCCTCCGATCCTGCCGGACGGAAGCCGATCCCGATTTCCTTCTCCAGCAGCGGCGCCCCGACGTTGCTCGTCATGATGATGACCGCGTTCTTGAAATCCACCGCGCGGCCCTGGGCGTCGGTCAGCCGGCCGTCATCGAGAATCTGCAGCAGGACGTTGAAGATCTCCGGGTGCGCCTTCTCGATCTCATCGAAGAGGATGACCGAGTACGGCCGCCGCCGGACTTGCTCGGTGAGCTGGCCGCCCTCTTCGTAGCCCACGTAGCCGGGCGGGGAGCCGACCAGACGGCTCACGGTGTGGCGCTCGCTGTACTCCGACATGTCGATGCGGATCAGCGCGTTCTCGTCGCCGAACAGGAATTCCGCCAGCGCGCGCGCCAGTTCGGTCTTCCCCACCCCGGTCGGGCCGAGGAAGATGAACGAGCCGACCGGCCGCCGCGGATCTTTCAGGCCGGCGCGGGCCCGCCGCACGGCCTTGCTGACGGCATGGACCGCCTCCTCCTGGCCCACGATCCGCTCGTGGATGGACTCTTCCATCCGCAGGAGTTTCTGCGTCTCTTCCTCGACCAGCCGGGTGACCGGAATCCCCGTCCACGAGGAGACGATATCGGCGATGTCCTCGGCCGTGACCGTGCTCACGTCGTGGCCTTTGTCCTTCTTCCAGGAGGATTCCAGTTCTTCCAGTTTCTGGCGCAGGACCCGCTCGCGGTCCCGCAGCTGCGCGGCCTTCTCGAAGTCCTGGTTCTTGATCGTCTCTTCTTTCTCGCGGCGAACGCGTTCGACGCGCTCCACGGCCTGGCGGACCTCCTGGGGGAGGAACGACGCCTGCAGCCGGATCTTACTGGACGCCTCGTCCATCAGGTCGATGGCTTTGTCGGGTAGGAACCGGTCGGCGATGTATTTCTCGGCCAGCGTCGCCGCCGCCACCAGCGCGTCGTCGCTGATCGTGACCCCGTGGTGGGCCTCGTACCGCTCGCGCAGGCCCTTGAGGATCTCGATCGACTGTTCGACGGTCGGTTCGCTGACGAGAATCGGTTGGAACCGGCGCTCCAGCGCCGCGTCGCGCTCGACGTACTTCCGGTACTCGTCCAGCGTGGTGGCGCCGATGCACTGGAGCTCGCCGCGCGCCAGGGCCGGCTTGAGGATATTGCTGGCGTCGATCGCGCCCTCGGCCGCGCCGGCACCGACGAGGGTATGCAGCTCATCGACGAACAGGACGACTTCGCCCTGTGCCTTGCGGATCTCGTCCATGACTTTCTTCATCCGTTCCTCGAACTCGCCGCGGTACTTCGTGCCGGCGACGAGCGCGGCCAGGTCGAGCTGGACGACCCGCTTGTTGCGCAGGACCTCCGGGATGTCGCCGCGGACGATGCGCTGCGCCAGCCCCTCGGTGATCGCGGTTTTCCCCACGCCGGGTTCGCCGATCAGCGCGGGGTTGTTCTTGGTGCGCCGCGAGAGGACCTGGATCAGCCGCTCGATCTCGCGCTCGCGGCCGATGACGGGGTCCAGTTTGTTCTCGCGGGCCAGTTTGGTCAGGTCGCGGCCGAACTCGTCGAGGGTTGGGGTCTTGCTGGCCTGACGCGTGTACGACGTGGTGCCTTCCTCGCCCAGCAGGTACACGACCTGGGCGCGCACGCGCTCCAGATCCGCGCCCATGGCTTCCAGGACACGGGCGGCGACGCCCTCGCCCTCCCGGATCAACCCCAGCAGGAGGTGCTCGGTCCCGATGTAGTTGTGTCCGAGCCGGCGCGCCTCGTCCAGCGCCAGCTCGAGGACCTTCTTTGCCCGCGGCGTAAACGCCACTTCCTCGTAGGGCGTACGCTCCCCGCGGCCGATGGCGGCTTCAATCTCGGACCGGACACGGTCGGGGGAGATGTTGAGGCTCTCCAGCACCTTGCTCGCCACACCCTCCCCCTCTCGGATGATGCCCAGGAGGATGTGCTCGGTGCCGACGGCGCTGTGGTTGAGGCGCTTGGCTTCTTCCTGCGCGAGGATGATGACCCGTCTGGCCCGTTCGGTAAACCGTTCAAACATGCCCCGTCCGTCCTCCTCTCCGCCGGGTCCAGGTGTGGTCCGTCCCAGGTGCGACCGGTGGCGCAGTCCCCGCGTTTACTTCCCGCGAGGCGGCAGAGGGCTTCGGTTGGCCTACGAATTCTGCCCTGGCGGAGTTCCCTCCTGCCCCACTTCCGAAAACGCTCCCGCACGGTCTCATATTTCTACTCCGAATTTTCCCTTCTGGCCCCGTACCAACGCGCGCCTGGAAGATTCTGCGAATCCGTAGCACGCAACTGGCGCGTGTGGTACGGGCTGGCCGCAAAACAAGACCGAGCAGACGAGGTGGTCTGCCCGGCTCGTCCGTGCCGCCTGCCTTCCAGCAGGCCCCGTACCAACGCGACCCCCCAGATGCTGCACATTTGTCACGTGAAACTGTCGCGTTTGGTACGGGTCAGGCGGTCAGTGCGCAATGTGCAGCACGTTGTAGCGCATCGTGCCCGCCGGGACACGCACCTCCACCGTCTGGCCCTTCCGCTTCCCCAGCAGGGCCTGGCCGACGGGGGACTCGTTGCTGATCTTGTCGTTGTCGGGATCGGCTTCTGCGGATCCGACGATCATGTACTGGATCTCTTCGCCATTGCCCAGGTCCTTGAGGCGGACGATCGAGCCCACCGTGACCTCGTCATGGGGGACATTGTGGTTGTCGATGACGCGGGCATTGCGGAGCATCTGCTCCAGCTGGAGGATGCGGCCTTCCACGAACGCCTGCTCGTTCTTGGCGTCCTCGTACTCCGCGTTCTCGGACAGATCGCCGAATTCTTTGGACTGCTTGATCCGCTCGGCGACTTCCTTCCGCCGGACGGTCTTCAGCGTCTCGAGTTCCTCCTCCAGCTTCCGGAGGCCTTCGGGGGTGAGGAAAGTTTCCTTTTCTTCAGTCGCCATGCCAGACTCCAAGAGAAAAAACTGAGGGCTCGCGCCCTCAGCGTCGGTGTTCCGTGGCCAGAGTATATCTTCCTTCTCTGGCAAGCGTCAAGGACGCAGACAGGTCACCTCCTTCATGGGGGCTGGTGGAGGGCCGCTGCGCCGCCACGGATGGACTTAAGACACAGAACTCCGGACTCCGGCCTCGCGGGGGTTGAGTTCCTCGATCCGGGGCTCGAACCCGGCGGCGCGCAGGGTGTCGAGGTATTCCTGAGGCGCAATGTCCTCCGGACGCCTCCCGGTGACCGCGACGACGATCCCCTGCAGCACGTTGGTCGCGAACGACCGGCCTCCCATGTCTGGCCCGTCGGTAATCAACAGCCACACCCCGCGCCGGCGGAGCTCCTCGACGTCGGTCTTCGTGATCGTCTGCGTGAAGATGACCTTCCCGCCCAGATTGTCCGGCATGAACCGGCGCATGAGGTGGAAATCCCCGGCGATGACATCGGCCCACGCGTAGTAAGACCCATGCTTCGGCGTGATCTGGTCCTGTTTCTCGCCGGTCGGATACAGGTACCGGATGGGGACCTGCGTCAGGATCGGGAGCAGTAAGGCGGCCAGGATCTTCACCGATGCCAGCGTCCGCAGCGGGATGGGCAATCCGAGGGCGAAGATGAAGTCGCCGAAGATCACGTCCGCGCCCGCCTGGGTGAAGGCTTCGGCCTGGGCGTAGCGGTCGACCGACGAGACCAGCAAGACCTTGCGCCCGCGGAACGAGATCCCCTTACTATTGGGCAGGTAGTCGGTGATCAGCCAGTGTTCCCATGACGCCTTCACACCGCCGCCGTCGACGATCGGCGTCTTCCGCACGTCGCTGATCATCCGGGCGGTCTCGCGGACGAGGTACCGGCGGGTTCCCGCCCGCAGGTAGAGATCGGTGCCGCCGATCCCCAGGGCATCCACCGTGCCGTCCAGATCACGCAGGAGCTTGGCGGCCCGTACCACGCTGCCGTCTGTCCCGATCCGTTCGATGGTGATCGGCTGGCCCAGGATGGTAGTCTCGAACCGGTGATCGCGCTTGCTGGATCCCAGGCTGACCGAGACGACCCGCTTCATGCGCGGTCTTTTCCACGCTGCACCGGCAGGGCTTCTTGCTGCGAACCGCCCTGCGCGGAGTCGAGCGCCCGGTTACGCTCGTGAATGATCCGGAGGCCGTCGAGCGTCAGCAGGGGATCGTGGTGATCGAAACAGCGGCACTCGCCGATGACCAGTTCGGCCCACCCGCCGGTGGCGACGGTCGTGGCGCGACCGCCGAGCTCGCGGAGCATCCGCCCGATGATCTCCTCGACCTGCCCGACCACGCCGTAGAGGATCCCCGACTGCAGGGCGGTCACCGTCGAGCGGGCAATCACCGACGGCGGACGGACGAGTTCAACCCGGCGCAGCTGGGCCAGTTCGGCCAGGGCGTCCATGGAGATGCCGACACCGGGCGCGATGGCACCGCCGAGGAAATCGCCGTCGGCTGAAACCACGGTGAAGGTCGTCGCCGTCCCGAAATCCACCACAATGGCGGGCCCGGCGTACTTCTCGTACACGGCAATGGCGTTGCAGATCCGGTCTGCGCCGACCTCTTTGGGATTCTCGTACAGGATCCGGATGCCCGTCTTCACGCCGGGGCCCACGACGAGCGGGACGACCCCGAAATACCGGCGTGACAGACGGTCAAACACATCAGTCAACGACGGTACCACACAGGAGATCGCCACCGACTCGATGCGCGAGAACGGCAGGCCCGCGTAGTCAAACAAACTCCGCAGCACCATCGCGTACTCGTCGTCGGTTTTGTCGGCGGCGGTTGCGATCCGCCAGGAGTTGACCAGCTCGGCGTCCTGGTAGGTGCCGATCTTGATCAATGTGTTGTTGATGTTCAGGGCGAGCAGCATTAGGATCGCGCGGCGGCCAGCTGCCGGTTGCGCCCGAGGACCGCGAACACCGGCACGGCCACGACCACCGCGAAGATGACCTCGACCGGATAGTTCAACACGATGATCGGCACGACGGCTGTGCGGAAATCCGGCGTGCCGAGGAACCACAGGATGCCCAGGACGCCGGCGGTATTGGTGGTCGTGCCCAGGAAGCCCGCGAGGATCGACGCGGCGGGGCCGCGCAGCAGCCTGTAGGCGTAGTAGGCGACCACGCCGATCAGCGCCCGGGGGATGAACGCCGCGGCGAGCGCCACAATCGGGTTGCCCCCGGCGAACTGCATGAACACGCCGCCGAACTGGAACCACGACGTGAACGCCAGTACCAAGCCCACCAACAGACCGGCGACGGGTCCCGCGACCACTCCCGCAACGAGGGCGGGAATGTGTAATGTCGTCGCCGCCTGCGAGAGGTTGGGCACGGTGATATAGCCCACCGCCGGAGTGTACGCTAATGCAATAGCAAGGCCGCCGCAGATGCCCGCGACGGCGATTTGAAACGTGCTGATCCGCATCGACCATCCCTCCGTTCCAGTCTCGATCGTGAGTACCGGACGGAACCTGACTACCGTGGTTCCTCCCTGGTGCGCCCCTCGCGACGAGGTGACGACCACCGTCATGCTAACACAAGTACGGGATCATGGGATCACGCACACCCACGACTCTCCCTGAAGTCGCATGATCCCCTGATAGCATGATCCCCGCTATTAGCGGACGTCGGCAAGCCCTGGCACGCCGTGAAGCCCTTTCGCCAGCTGCACCGATCGTTTCACGGCCGTGGCGACTGCCTCGACAGCGGCAACGCCCAACTGCAGGAGATCAACCTTCGCATCGCCCATGGACAGCGCAAAGATCGTGTCGCCGTCGTACTGGGTATGCACCGGCCAGATCGTGCGGGCCAGCCCGTCGTGTGCGAGGCTGGCCAGCACGGTTGCCTCGGCTTTTGACAGGCGCGCGTTCGTGGCGACTACCCCCAGGGTGGTATGGCCGAACCGGACCGGCTCTTCCAGCTTGAGCACCGCCTGGACCGTATTGACAAAATCTCCGGTGGCTGGATCACGGGCCCCGGCGAGGATTCGGCCGGTCTGATCGTCCCGAACGTCGCCGAACGCGTTGACGGCGACGAGCGCACCGACGACCACGCCGCCGAGCAGGGTCACGCTCCAGGTGCCCACGCCGCCTTTCGTTGCGGACATGGGACCCAGGATCTTCCCGACCGTCGCCCCGGTGCCCGCGCCGACGCTTCCTTCCTCCACCGTCCCGCCCGATGCCGCTTCGCAGGCGCGGTAGCCCATCTCCGCCGTCGGCCGGATGCGTGCATCCCCCAGCGGCAGATCAAACAGCACGGCGGCCGGAACAATCGGGACATGGCCGGCTCCCGTGTCGAACCCGATGCCGCGCTCTTCGAGGTACCGCATGACCCCGTCGGCCGCGGCCAGGCCGAAGGCGCTTCCGCCAGCCAGCAGGACCGCATGCACGCGGTCCATCATGCGTGCCGGGTGCAGCAGGTCGGTCTCGCGCGTGCCCGGCGCGGCGCCCCGGATGTCGAGACCGGCGACCGCTCCCTGGCCGCAGAGCACCACGGTGCAGCCGGTCGCCCCCACCGGATCGGACGCATGCCCGACCGTGAGTCCCTCGACGTCGGTGATCTGCGGCATGGTTGTCCCCGCCTACTCCGCTACCCGAATGCTTACCTCACCGGCCCGGAGCACCTGCAGCCCGGCCGGGGTTCGTACGAGGAGGGCTCCCGACTCGTCGATCGCTTCGGCGAGGCCATCGAACGAGGCGGAGCCGGTGATGTGGACGCGGCGGCCCAGTACGACCGACCGATCCCGGAATTCCGCAAGCAGCGAGGCCTTCTCGGCAGGGAGCCGGCGATAGTACTCTTCACTGCTCGACAGCACGGCGGCGGCCAGCACGTTGAGGTCGATCCCCCTCCCCGTCTCCATCTGGATCGAGGTCGCCAGAGTGCCGACGGGGTCCGGCAGCGCAGCGTCGGTGAGATTGGCGTTGAGGCCGATGCCTCCGATGGCAAACGCCGGCGTCGCTTCGACCAAAATCCCGCCGAGTTTGCGCGGTCCGACCATGACATCGTTCGGCCATTTCACACCCGGCCGCAGCCCCGCCGCCGTCTCGACCGCCCTGCACGAGGCCAGCGCCAGGACAACGCCCAACAGCGGCCACGCCTCGACCGGCAGCGTGGGACGCAAGAGTATGGACAGCCACAGTCCTCCGGGAGGAGATACCCAGGCCCGCCCGCCGCGGCCGCGCCCGGCGAGCTGCTCTTCGGCGATGACAGCGGTGCCTTCGGCCGCACCCTCATCGGCGAGTTGCTTCGCCAGATCGTTGGTAGAAACGACCGAGTCGTACATGTGCAGCGCACGCCCAAATCGTTCGGTCCGCAGCAGGGATGAGATCCGCTCGGCCGACAGGTCGCCGGTGGCCACGTCAGCTTGCCCCGGACCCGACCGGAGGGAGTGGTTCGGGGCGTTCCGACAACGGAAACAGGGACGGCAGGCGCATCCGCATCTCCTCAACCAACTCATCGAGACGGGTCAGGTCCAGGCGGTCGGCGTCGACGGTCAGCACAGGGCACAGGGTGAAGTTGTCGATCCACTCGCGGTAGCGGTCATTCAGCTGCGCCAGGTACGCGTCGGGGATCTGCTGCTCGTAGTCGCGCGCACGGTGCCGGATCCGGTCCATCAGAATCGGCACGGACGCGCCCAGGTACAGGATGAGATCCGGCGGCTTCAGGAACGGCAACATCGTGTTGAAGAGCTCGTAGTAGTTGCGGAAGTCGCGCTCGTCCATGAGGCCCTGCAGGTAGAGGTTGCGGGCGAAGATTTCGGCATCCTCATAGATGGTCCGGTCCTGGATCACCGATCCGGGTGCGCGCACGATTTCCTGATGATGTTGAAACCGTTTGCTGAGGAAGAACACCTGGAGGTGGAAGCTCCAGTGCCGCATGTTGGCATAGAAGTCGGCCAGGTACGGGTTTTCGTCCACAACCTCGTAGTAGGGCCTCCACCCTAACCTCTCGCTGAGCAGGGTTGTCACGGTCGACTTCCCCGAGCCGATGTTCCCGCTGACGGCCACGAACCACTTCACCGGCGTGCCCCGTGCCCCGTGCCTCGTACCTCGTGGGTCATGCCGGCGCGACCTCGCGCACGAAGCCGAGGATTTCGTCGAGGTCCGGACGCGCGAAGATGTCGACCTTGTCGGTGTCCACAGTCAGGACCGCAACCTCATCGTAGGAAGGCATGAAGTCCTCATACACTTCGCAGAGTCGCGCGAGGTAGTCGCGCTCGATGGCTCGTTCAAACGACCGGTCGCGGTGGGCGATCCGCCGCAGCAGCGTGTCGACCCCGGCCTGAAGATAGATGACGAGGTCGGGCGCGACGGTGGTTGGCGCCACGATCTCGAAGAGACGGTCGTACAGGTCGAGTTCGCGATCGTCCAGATTCATGCGCGCAAACAGCCGGTCCTTCGGGAAGATGTAGTCGCTGACCACCGACGCCCCTGCCTGGCGCTTCGCCTTGATCGCCTGCTGCTGGCGGTGGCGGCTGAGGAAGAAGAAGATCTGCGTCTGAAACGCATACGCCCGGATGTCTTCGTAGAATTTCAGAAGAAACGGATTCTCCTCCACGACCTCCAGCACGGGCTCGGCGCCGAGTTCGCCCGCCAGCACCCGCGCGAGCGTGGTCTTGCCTACGCCGATCGGCCCTTCGACCGCGACGTGCACCCCGGCGGGCCGGATGCCGTCGGCGCCAGGGAGCAGGCTCTGGCTTGCCCGGGGTGGCCGGAACGTCACGGGGGTGCTCATGCATCCTCCACTCGACGCACGTCCTGATCCGGAACGGCTGCCAGGAGGGCGCGCGCGGGCCGGCCGTCCGGAAGAATGAGCCCCGGGGCGATCTCAACGAGAGGCTCGAGCACGAATCGCCGGTGCATCATCTCGGGATGCGGCAATACCAGCCGGTCGGTCTGCATCGAGAGGTCATCATATAACAGGATATCAATGTCGAGTGTCCGGGGGCCCCACCGGACGCCCCGTGTTCTCCCCAGCGACTCCTCAACGGTCAGCGTCGCGTCCAGCAGGGCGCCGGGTGAAAGATCCGTCTCTAATTCCGCGACAAGGTTGAGGAATCGCGGCTGATCCGTCTTTGCCACCGGCGCCGTGTCGTACAGCGCCGAGCGCCGGACGACACGGATCGAACCCGACGCCTCAAGCCGTACGAGCGCTTCGTCCAACACGGCGCGGCGGTCGCCGAGGTTCGAACCGAGGCTGAGAAAAGCCCGGTGTTCGGGGTTCGAGGTTCGGGGTTGGGTACTGCTTCTGTTATCGCTCACGCCTGATGGTGATTTCCGAGTGGTCCAGGGGTCCGGGGAACTTCACATGTGGCTTGCGGACCGAAACGGTGACCGCGGCAACACGCTCAAGGGCCAGGAGGCGGTGCGCGATCTCCTCGGCCATGGATTCCAATAAGTTGTGGGGCGGACCCTCGATCACCCCGCGGGCGACGTCGTAGGCCTGCCGGTAGTCCACCGTGTCGGTCAACTCATCGGACTGCCCGGCAGGACGCAGATCGGTCTCCAGCACCACGTCGACGACGATTTCCTGGCCCTGCTCACGCTCAGCGGGGAGCAGGCCGTGATAGGCGAAAAACCGCATTCCCTTCAGGGTAATTGAGTCCGCCACAGTGACTGATCAGGCGAGCCCCGCCCGAACAAGCTCCAGTGCCGTAGCCCGCAGGGCGTCGGCGCGCTGCTGGAGATCGGCCGCGTGGGCCCGGGTCGCCTCCCGGTAGTCGGCAGCCTTGACGGACTTCAGGTTGATGGCCACGTTCAGCAGCGCTCCAGACACGGCCGCGTGGGCCAGGAGCGCGGCGACCCCTACGTCGCTGACCGCGCGGGGGTTGCCCTGCCGGGCCAGGTCCGGCGCCAGCGCCAGCACGAGTATCGCCTGTTCCGCTGTGGTCAGCGGGACCGCCGTCGCATTGTGGAGCGCATCCTGGAGCGCGGCCGTCCGGACCCGCTTTTCCTCCTCTGTTCCCCGGGGCAGACGCATCGCCGTCATCACGCGATCGAACGCCTCGGCATCCCGGTCCACCAGTTCCAGCAGCGTCGCCGCGGCCTGGTCGGCGGTGCGCATCGTTTGGTCGAACAGCGCAGCATCGCCGCCCCGTCCGACCGACAGGCGGGCAATCATGGCCGTCAGCGCGGCCGCCATCGCGCCCGCCAGCGCGGCGGCGCTGCCCCCGCCGGGCGTGGGATCGGCGGATGCGAGTCGCTCGATGAAGCGGCCGACCGGCTCGCCGATCATGGCGGCTCCTCCTCCCGGAGCACCCGGCCGGCGCGGTACACGACCCGCCCGCGTTTGACCACGGTATGCACGGGATTGACGCCGAAGTGCATCGGCAGTTCGCGGTAGTCGTCCACACCGGCCATCACGAAATCCGCGGCCTTCCCCGGCTCAATGCTGCCGACTTCTTCGGCGACGGCGAGCGCGTGGGCGGCGTTGATCGTCGCGGCCACGATCGCCTCGGCCGGCGTGAGTTTCATCCCCACGCAGGCCAGCGCCAGCGCGGTGAACATGGAATAGGTCGGCGACGTGCCCGGGTTGAAGTCCGTGCCCAGCGCCACGGCGACCCCGGCAGTGAGCATCCGCCGGGCCGGCGCGTACGGCATGCCGAGAAAGAACGCGGTCCCCGGCAGCAGCACAGCCATGGTGCCCACGGCGGCCATCGCACGGAGTCCGTCGTCGGACGCCATGAGCAGGTGGTCCGCCGAAATCGCCTCGACGTCGGCGGCCAGGGCGGCACCGCCGAGATCGGACAGTTCGTCCGCGTGAATCTTGGCGTCCAGACCAGCCTCGCGGGCGGCAGTGAGGACGTCCCGCGACTGCTGCGGCGTAAACGCCCCCACCTCGCAGAAGACGTCGCAGAATTCTGCCAGATCTTCGTCGATGACGGCGGGAAGCATTTCATCGATGATCAGGTGCACGTAGCCGCCCGCGTCCTCTGCATACTCCGGTGGCACGGCGTGGGCTCCGAGGAACGTCGGGATCACGTCCACCTCATGGACGGCGGTCAGCCGGTTAATGACCCGCAGGCACTTCAGCTCGTCATCGACGGTCAGCCCGTACCCGCTCTTAGCCTCCACCGTCGTGGTCCCATGCGCGAGCATCTGGTCGAGCCGGTGCAGGCCCAGGGCGATCAGTTCGCCTTCTGTCGCCTGGCGCGTGGCCCGCATCGTGGCGAGAATGCCTCCGCCTGCCTGGGCGATCTCCTGGTACGACGCACCTGCCAACCGCCGTTCGAACTCATCCGCGCGTGATCCGGCGTACACCAGGTGGGTATGCGGGTCGACCAGCCCCGGCAGTACGACGGTGCCGGCGGCGTCGAGGATGGTGCACTCGGGCACGGGGGCCACCGCCTCCATCACCTCGGCGGTTGGACCGGCGGCGACGATCACGCCCTCACTGACGGCAACCGCGCCGTCTGCGATGAGACCCAGTTCGTTCATCGCTGGACCCGTTCGGGGCGTGTCGTTCGGACCGGCGAGGGTCAGCAGCTGGCGCGCGTGCACGATGAGGAAATCGGCGGGAAACTTCATCACTCCATCAGGCGCGCTTCCAGAATCTGGTCTCGGCGGAAGTCCTTCAGCCGCAGATAGTGGCGGGCCGCATCGGTGAGCGCATCCAGGGGGATGAGGCCGACGACCTCGCT
>Ga0209640_10000815_pt1 | contig 25024 bp, 24 predicted proteins | sample RifCSP10_1_FD_184018 | JGI IMG/M metagenome (GOLD analysis project Ga0209640, IMG submission 184018) | Soil microbial communities from Rifle, Colorado - Rifle CSP2_sed 10_1 (SPAdes) (version 2) | ecosystem: Environmental > Terrestrial > Deep subsurface > Rock core/Sediment | place: Rifle... | reverse complement strand
GTGAACCGGGAGGAGCTCGACAAGATCATGAGGAAGGTGGACGAGCACGGCCCGCAGAGCCTCGACGATAAAGAGCGGGAGTACCTGGAGCGGCTCAGCCCGAGCAACTGACCGAGCGGGATCGAGGCCACACTGAGGACTCCGCAGCCCGTGTGCTCATCTATTCAATGGCGGCAGCAGTGCCTCGCGCTCCGGCGGAAGGTTGCTGATCGATGGCATTCAGCATGATGCCCACGCTCAAGTACTCGCCCATGATCGTCCTGGGCGATCGGCATCTCCGGCGGATTCTCGCGAGCTATGTCAACTACTACCATAGCGCGCGGACTCATCTCTCTTTATACAAAGATGCCTCCCGCTCGTGCTCGAAAACGAGCCGCACCGCGCGTTTCCGTACCTCGGGAGAATATCTCGTAGACTTGTTCATCGCTCCATCCTCTCAAGAAATGGAACCTCCGGACTATCGAGCCGAGGGAGGGATGATTACGGGTACACGGGAGTCAGGCAGCGTCCCTGGACGCTATTTGCCCATGTTTACCATACTGCTGCGGCACAACCAATGTTGCATAATCAGACAAAGGTGGTCCCTGAGATCCAGTGAAATGCCACCAGCTGCGGAGGTACACGGTGAATAATAATCGCTTGGCAGCGGCTTTACTCGCGCTCTTGTCCGTAACAGGCTGCGGTGGAGGAGATGAACCTGCCGGGGAGGAAGCGGTCGTCCAAACTGAGTCGGAAGACCAGCCGCTCGGGGAGAATCCCTATCTGGAGGTGGACGATCTCTGCGCACGCGTGCCGGTCGAGGATGTAGCGGCTGCGGCCGGCGGGATCGAGCCGCTGAGGAGTGAACAGGGCACGTTCGGCCCCGCCAGCTGCCGTTATTTCTTCGATGTTGCCGATCCGTCGCCGCGGCAGGCTTCCGCGACGCTCCAGATGCTCAGTGGCTTCGGACTCGAGCGGATCGGCGCCGGTGAGAGGGCGACGGACATCACGGGCCTCGGCGACGAGGCATGGGCCCACGCACTCACGGATGTGTACCTTCTCTACGTCAGTCGTGGCGACGTCGTCTTCTATGTTTCGGTCGCCGACGACAAACCGGAGGTTGCAGAGGCGATCGCCAGGGTTGTGCTTGCGGCGCTCTGATCGTGCTTCTCCTTTCGTAGATTACGCAGGTGGAGCGTGGTGGCTCTCCGGTGAACATACGCGAGTACTGCGGCGACTCCGACTCAAGCAACATCCGTGAGTGCGTGTTCGAGCGCCAGATAGACCGGCGTATGCCTCCCGGCGAAGAGATGGCGGATGCCTACATGGCCGATATGCTCGCTCGCTGCGAAGAGTGCCAGGGAAGAATTCTGGTCGCCGGCCGAGCCACTACCTGGTTTCTACGCTTCCCGCCGGCTCGTTCAAGACAGTCCAACGCCCTGCCGCAGAGTCGGCATTGCTCTGCTGAAATTGCGCCGGGACACTGTGTTCGCTAGGGAACAATAGTTCATAAATGTTGTGCGGTATCGAACATAATTGCGTGTTTTTATTATAGTAAAGTAGAATCTCGTCGTTTCTAGAGTCTTCGGTTCGACCCCGTCCGTGATCGACCCCTCGAAGTTCGAAGAATGGCTCCCCGAAGGAGTTGGGCGCGCTTAATGCCTGGCGCAAGAAAACGAGTATCGATTCCGAATCGCCTGCTTGCCGAATTGCCCCGCAGCGATTACCGGAAACTGCAGACCGTCCTCGAACCGGTCGCGCTTGCCTTTGGGGAGATTCTCTATGAATCCCAGGCCCAGATTCGGCACGTGTACTTTCCCAACGACTGCTTTGTCTCAATGCTGACTACCGTGGATGGCGACCGGGCGGCGGAGGTCGGACTCATCGGCTCTGAAGGCATGATCGGGGTTCCGATGGCGCTGGGAATCGCTGTCTCGCCTTTTCGGGCCGTGGTGCAAGGCGGAGGCACGGCAATGCGGATGGCGACAGCGAACTTTCGCCGCAATTTCAGCAGCAGCGCTGCGTTGAAGAGAGAGGTGTTTCTCTTTACCCACTTGTTGATGATCCAGATCGCACAGACCGCGGCGTGCAACCGCTTCCATGTGGTCACACAGCGCATGGCCCGCTGGCTGTTGATGACCTCCGACCGCGTCCACTCCAGCGAGTTTCGCATTACGCAGGAATTTCTTGCGCTCATGCTGGGCGTGCGACGGGTCGGCGTCACTGTGGCAATGAGCGGTCTGCGGGAACGCAAGGTCATCGCTTACCGTCGCGGCACCATCACCATTCTCAACCATGGAGGCCTCGTAGCAGCTGCCTGCGGGTGCTACAAAACTGTTAAGGACACCTATACCCAAGCACACGCTCAGAAGGAACCTTCCCTGCCAGCCCCACTCAAGTAACACGGGGGCCTACCGATACACGGGATGACGGTTGGCCCTGCCAACTCTGCCCGCCCACCGACGACCTTGCAGACGGCCCCTCCCTCGCCATCGGTCCATTCGATAGCGACGCTCGCGCCGCATCAACGACCAGTGGCGCATCTGCTTTCAGTGGACGAGCGCGGGATGTCGAGAGCGTCGCCTATCATTGAGGGAGTACGGATAGGGGCACTTCGCCGTCCCCGCAATTCTGCATTGAGGATTGGCGCGGCGTAGAGGCTGCAATTGGAAGTTGCTCCTAGCCTCCAGTAACGTCCAGCAACGTCCGAGGATGTCCAAAGGACGTTCGCAACTCCGCTGTAACCCGCGTAGAACATGGATTTCTATGGTCCATGCGTCGTTCTCGCGGACTACCGCCGAGTCGACTTGCATCTCCTGTTGGTGAGCTAAGCCGGTTAGAGGAACTGCGGATTTATCGCGGTAAATCTCGCGAAGTCTCGATCAGCGGTGATGAGCTCGTGCACACCGTGCTCGATACACGAGGCGACGATTTGCGCGTCGAATGCGAGATTGCCGCGAACCTCAGCGGTCTCGCAAACACTACGAAACGTGCTCGGGTAAGTTTGACCTGGCAACAGCAGGCGACAGGAGGGACTTTCCATCAAGCGATCGATGAAATCCAGGGCGGTGCGCAAGTCGCTCGGCGGCGTGAATACGCGCAAGTGGGTGACGACTCGGACGAACTCGGCGATGCAGAAAACCGGGAAACCCCACGGACTATCGCCTTCTGCGAGCGCGCTGAGCCTCTGGAGTGCTTGAGCGTGACGCTCGGTTTCACGCCGATGGGCATAGATCAATACGTTGGTGTCGACCGCGATCAATCGCGCTCCATCAAGTCGTACAGCGCGTTCCGGTCGGCGACATCAACTATGGGAGGCGCTTTGCCCTCGATGATCGGCAGCTCGAGCGTGAACTTGGTACGCCCCCGCGGACGCGGCAACAGGCGGGCTCTGAGCGCATCTTCGATGTACGCTCGCAGCGGCATCCCCGCGGCAGCGGCACGTTGTTTCGCGAGGCGCAGCAGCTCGTCGTCGATGTCGATCGTGGTCTTCATATGGCTGAACCATACCATCGACCCGTAAATATGGCAATCCGCTATTGCGCGTCGCCAAGCCAAGACGCCGCCGCGTCGGATCACGCTCCGGGCGTGCAGCCGGCGTCGATGGCTCGAAAAACGGCCGCCAGCGTCGCAGCACGGCCCTCCCCCGGTAAAGCCGCCGCGACGACTTCCGACGCGAGCGCTTGATCTTGGGCGTAGATCTTCTCGACGAGGCGCTGCGCCTCCGCGCGATGGAGCGCGCGGGCGTGCAGCACGGAGAAGCAACGCCCAGGACGAAGCAGTGCTTCGTCGATGTCACCGACGTTGGGGAGATTCGTCGTGAAGATTATCTTTTGGTCGAGCGCGCGCACGACGCCATCGGCCACGCCGAGAAAACGATGCAGATCCGCGTTGCCGTTGGCGCGAGCCGCGAGGACGTGATCGGCATCTTCGACGACGAACGCGTCGTGCGATCCCGTGATGAACTCGACGAAAATCTCATCGTTCTCGAGCGTGCGCCGATCCGCGGTATACAGAACTGTGGCACTGTCGCCTTTGCGTCGCGACAGTGCCGCGAGAATCGCCCGAACCAGCCTGGTCTTGCCGGTGCCCGGCGGACCTTGGAGTACGAGCACGGTCTCGCGTGCGCTCAAGTAGCGGTTCACGAACGATGCTACCGGCTCGCCGAGCATGGGGTACGCTTCATCGACGAGCTCGGCATCGGCGAGCTCGTCGAAAGCGACATTCGAGAGCCCCGAGTGTGAAGTCCAGAAGTGCCAATCGATCGTGAAGATCTCCTCGCGAACCCGCTGCTCACCGATGATTTCAAGCAGACGCGCGCGCGCCGCTTCCATTCGTTCGAGACTTTCGGCCCAGATGTCGAATGCACCTGAGCTGTAATCCGTTTGCGGCGGCCGTGCGCACTTACGAACACGCCGGGGCCGTCGAGAAGCAGTGACGCAGTGTCAAGTCGCTGCGCAGCGAGTCCCGTGTGCAGAGCGAGGTCGTCGAAGAGCTCCTCGAGCGCGCGACGGACCGCGTAATGCACGTTCCGATGGATCGGATAGGTCCGTGCGCTGCAGTCATATGCCTGAAAGGCGCGCGCTTTGAGGATCGTATCAGCTAGGTCGCCGAGGTCGCCGCGCAACGCCAACCGCAGCGAGCGACTGCGCGTCCATTCACCTCGGGCGTCGGCAACGTCGAATTCCATGCGTTTCAGAATCGTGTTCGAACCGGCAACAAAAAAGCCCCTGGGATCGCTCGCCAGAGGCTTCGTGTGCTGATTGCACACCGCCGCCGGCTCAAAGCTCGCGCTTCGAGCCGTGGCCCGAAACGTGTTAGCTCAGCACAGGAAATATCGATTTGCGAAACCGGGAGGCCATCGATGCGCTCCAAAAACAGAGCCGCGTAGGATACACTCGGCAACAACCTTGTCAAGAATCGCGCGCGGACCGACCCGATCAAGCAAGCTTGCGCTCAACGAAGTGTCTTGATGGCCAGCCTGCGCGTCGCAGCGTTTTGTGTGAAGTAGGGCGCAGGGGCAACAGTGGGGGTAACTTCGCCATTGCGCCAACTCTGCGTTGAGGCCTGGCGCGGCTTAGAGGTCGCAATTCGAAGGCGCTCCTAGCCTCCAGAACAATCAATGGATTATAAGCATTTTCGTAGGTAACATCGAGAATCGCCGCAAGGGGAAACGGCGTGCCGAAGATCGAATGTGCATTCCAGTTTCGCGAGGCGAGAACTGGAAGACTCGGCGCCCAGGCACGCCCTCAGAACACCCAGGCAAACTTCGTGAAGAGACTGTCGCCCTGCTGTGATCGTTGTCCCTGCTCTGAGGAGCCTCGCTGGTAGGCGATCTGGAGCGAGCCGAATGGCGGTTTGAATCTCCACACCCAGAGCGCCTGCACGTTCTCTTTGTCGATCGACGAGTTGGTCTGGACGAACAGTCTCACGAAGAGATCGGGGTTGAACGAGTAGAGCATCTCGAACACATGGATCGAGGCGCTCTCATCGTCCAGATCCGGATCGAGCTCGAGGCGCGTGAGCTCATACGAAAGTCGCCAACGATCGCCGACAGGCCAGCGCAGCTCTGCACCGTAGAGCCTTACGTCGTTGTCGAAGTTGAAACCCGTGCTGGCATAGGCGGCGACCGATCGTCCGTCACGGCCGTCCCAGCCCGCGGTTAACACCGTACGTTCGTTGCGAAATTCCTTTTCAAATAGCTTGAACTCTTCGATGTCTTCGAGCCCGACCTCCCAACCATTTCGAAACACGACATCTAGACTCGTATTGAGCACCCAGCTACGCAGCACGCCCTCCTGACTTCGGTAGCGATTGTAGTTAACCATCGGGCGAATTCGCTCGACGGCTCCACGCGAGGGCCAGAAGGTGTGATTCGCGTTGGTGTCGAACTCCTTGCGGTCGTCGTCGGTCAGGAATCCCACGGCGTTGATATCGTCCTGGATACCGCTATCGAGCTCTTGGTACCGGACGTGAAAGTGCGTCGTCGAGCTGTCGAAGGAAGGGCGTAAGAACCACGCAAGACCGCCGTCGTCGGTCGGGCCGTGCACACGCATGAGTTGGCCGGTCATGCCCAACGCATCGGTAAAGAACAGGGTCGTATCGAGCCCGACGGAGCCCGCGTTCTCGCCCGCGAGACTGCGGTTCGTTGCGAGCAACCCGACGTTCGAGCCGCGAGCGAGACTTCTCTGGAGGCGCACGATGCCGTAGTCCGCCCGCTCTTCGTCGAGCCCCGTGCTCGGGACGAGATCCTCGGACGCGAAGATCGTGGAGAAACCCGTACGGCGGAGCGTCCCGCTCGCCTTCGCTCCCCACGTGATGTCGCCGATTCGCCGACTGTAGAACTGGCTGATCCGTTGGTTGAACATCTCGTTGCCTTCGAGAAAAAAGGGACGCTTCTCGGGCACGCGGAGCTCGAACCGGGTCAAATTTAGCTCCTCGACGTCCGCCTCGACGAGCGCGAAATCTGGATTGACCGTGAGATCCACGCCGAGCCGCGGCGCAGGCCGCCAGCGCATGTCGATGCCGGCTTCGTAGTTCGGCTTCTTTCCTTCCTCGAATACGGCCAGCCCGTACGGTATGAGGACCCACTTCTCAGTGTCCTGAAGCGGATACTTGATTCCGCTCAGCGCGCCGAAGCTCGACACTCTCCAGACCGTCTCGCCCGGCCCGGACCACAGCGAGGTTTCGAGCCTGCGCGGCATCGTACGCACGAAGTTGATGCGCCAGTCGTGCCCAGACTCGCCGCCGTATCTCAGTATCGAGAATGGAATCTCGAGCTCGGCGGTCCAGCGATCGACGTGGCGCGTCGCTGCGGAGCGCCAAGCGGCGTCCCAGCGCTGGTCCACGGTTCGGCCGTTGTCGGCGATGCGGCCATCCTCCTGGGTCGCGAGCGCGTTCGTGCGAAAGAGATATGCCGTGCGTTCGTCACTGAACGTATCGAGCGCGACGCTGACGGAATCGTCGGCGTCGAGCCCTCCGTCGCGTTGCGTGATTGCTGCTGCGAGGCGCGCAGGCTCGGGATCGAACGCCTCGAAAGCGATATAGAGCGCCGCGTCGGTTTGCCCGATGCGCACGGTCGTTCGGTAAGGTGACGCTCGACCGAACTCCGGCTCGATCTGGACGAAGGGCCCGTCGATGATGGCAGCTCCGGACCATTCGTCCGCGCCGATCTCGCCGTCAAGCAGGGGCGCCCGTTCGAGAAACGCGGCCTCGACGGAGGGCTGTGCAGAAGCTGGCGGCGCGAAGACGCAGAAGCCCGCGATACCACCCGCCGTCGCCGCGAACGGGCCGAGACGTCTGTTGCGATTCAGTTTCTTGACGGTGTCGATCGATCAGCTCCCGATTCGGACGTTCGGCCTAGTACTCCATGTTCCACGTGATGGAAAACTTCGTATTCAATTCGTCATCGTTGAAGGTCACGTCGTTTTTGGCTTGATAGTCGATGCCGATCCGCGAGTTGTCACCGATCCTTCGCAGGTAACCCAGGTTGAAGGCGCTAATGTCGTTACCCGTGACGGGGTCGTTCGTCAGGCGGTCCCATCTCCAATAGATGTCATCGTTCGCCGTCAGGTTGAAGTTGAAGAACGCGGTAGCGCCCGCTGCCTTTAAGCCGGGCGCAAACGCGGGCGCGAATTCGGGCTCGAGGCTCAAGAGCGTCGAAGGGATGTCGCCGCGCACATACTCGGCGCGCACACCCAAGCGCCCGACTACGTACTGCATGTCGACACCGTAGACATCCTCGTCCGCGTCGCCGGCGATGCCCGGTGGCGCGACTTGAGTCCCGAGCTGCACCGAGGCGCCGATGGCAAGCGGCAGCGAATCGAACACTTTGCGAACGCGGAAGTTGTAGTTGAGCTCCTTGTTGTTGTCGTTGAAGAAGCGATTGCCGTTGAAAATGCCGGCATGGACGCTCACGCCGTTCGACCAGGGGGCCCGGCCGTCTAAGTCGGCAGAGATCATGGCACCGCGGTCGCGCTGTCCGGGGAAGAAATAGCCGGCAAAGATCCCGCGCTCAGGCGATTCCCTGACACTGCTCGAGTGCTGAATATCGAACCCGAAAGGCTTGACGAACTGACCGACGCGGAGGGTCACGGCCTTGCTCGGGTAGTACTCGACGTAGGCGTCGTTGACGAGCTCTTCGGCAGCGCCGTCCGGAGCGGGGTGGTATTGGATCTCATAACCCATTCCGACATGGTCGGACACACGTCCCGCCCAGCGCAGCTCCATTCGATTCAGCCCGAAGTTGCGAGTGACGTCGTCTTCGCTCGCTTCGTCGATCGGATTGGCGTGATAGCGTGATTGCATGAAGAGCTCCGGCCGGGGACTCATTTCCTCTTCGCGTTCGTCGTGACCGAGGTCGGCGACCAAAATGCGATCCGTGTAACTATCTGGGTCGCTGACGTCGCCTCGCGCTGATTCAACGTCCGCGAGTGCTTCGGCATCTTGTTCCTTGAGCGCTGTGACCTCCGTGACGAGGGTCGAGACCACGGCCTCGAGCTCCGCAACACGGGCCTGAGCTGCGAGCAACTGCTGCTCGAGCGTCTCGATACGCGCTTCGCGCGCTTGGCTCTGCGCGAACAGATGGCTGGGAAGCAAGAGGCTGATTACGCTGAGAATCGCTAGGCGTGTCGTGATCATGCGTCCGGTCCTTGTGGTCTTGTCAATTCGTAGGTTTAGTTCGGTGAATCGCCAACGGGAGCTGCGCAACGAACGCCTGCAGCGTTTCCGACGCTGGCTCTTGCAGCAGGCGCTCGAACGCGCCGGTTTCAGTGATGCGTCCGCCTTCGAGCACGGCAACGAGGGAGCAGAGCGCTGCCGCTTCGAGCGGATCGTGAGTCACTACCAGGAGCGTGATCTCGAGCGTCGTGGAAAGGCGAACGATCTCGCTGCAGAGACGGGTCTTAGCGCCGAGATCCAATCCGGAAAACGGCTCGTCGAGCAGCAGCAGCCTCGGTTGCACCGCCAATGCTCTCGCCAACGCGACGCGCTGCTGCTGCCCGCCCGAGAGCTCGGCCGGGCGACGCGCGCTCAATTCGATAATGCCGCAGCGTTCCAGGGCCGCGCAGGCCCTCGCTCGGCGTTCGTGGCGTTTGAGCTTCGCGCCGGCGAGGCCGAGCACGACGTTCTCGAGCGCCGTGAGGTTCGGCCAAAGCGCGAGGTCCTGAAATACCATCGCGAGGCTGCGCTCATGCGGTGCGCGGGCGATGCGACCCGCCGATGACGCTAACTCACCATCGAGCCAAACCTCACCGGACGAGGGCGGCTCCAACCCCGCGATGAGGCGCAGCAGCGTGGACTTGCCACAGCCGGAGGGTCCGAGCAGAGCTAGATGCTCACCGCTGTGAATCGTCAAGGAAACGGCTCTGAATACGTCGACAGCGCCATACCTCTGAGCGACGTTCTTGAGCTCGACGAGTGGCTGCATCGCGTGTTACGGCGACACTCGCCACGGTGAGATGGCCCCCCAGTTCCTGAGCTCCGCTGCGGCCGACTCGTTCGTCATGTCAGTATGGCACGACGTACAGGGATTCGGGATGCCGTAGTGCTCGGTCATCGAAGGCGAGATGAAGCGAAACGTATGACTGCGTACGCTGACATCAGACACGGTCCTTGCGATCGCGGGCATGTGGCAATCGACGCACTGGGCCTTCTCAACGCTGTGCTGGCTGTGCGCCGTCAGCGTTGCTCCGCGCGGTCCGGCCGGCGAATTGGGGCCGTGGCAGGTCAGGCATATGGCGTTTGGCGGTTTGATGAGATCAGCCTCGTGTTCGGTGCCGTGCACGTCGTGGCAGCTCCAGCAACTCACGCCCTTCGTGTACATGACGCTCGAGACGAAGTCGTTGCCCTGCATGCGGTTCTTGTGCGCGGAGCCTTCGGGCCAGTGCGTAAACGTCTCCTCTCCCAACCGGTGTTCCTCTAAACGCCAATAGTCGGCGAGGCGATCTCCCGGCTCGTAGCCGACGGGCCAGTCGTAATACCGGCCGTCGATCGGATTTCTCAGCGGCTGACCCTGCGAGTGGCATTGAATGCAGACGTCGTTGCCGCGGACATGATCGAGGCGCGTGGGATTGACGATATTGGAGAGCGTTGGATCCTGAACATGCGCCGCGCCGGCACCGTGACACTTTTCGCAACCCACGTTCCATTCCGTGACGCGCTTCGTTTCGATGTCGTAGTTCACGGCGTGACAGCCGTCGCACAGCGGCCCGGTCGGTCGCTGCATTTGGTCATCTGGATAGTGCTGCGTCCACCAATCGCTGCCGGGCTCGGGGTGATACCGGCGCCACGTTTGATTGCGCACATCCCACTGCGCGGGAAAGACGAAGTAGTCGTCACCCATGCGCGTGAAGTACCGCTGCTTCCATTTGCTGCCGTAGGTAAAGACGACGTCGTCCTGCTCGAACGTCACGAGAGGATTCGGAGTCGAGAAATCGCCGAGGACCGCTTCCGGGCGCTCCCTAACGTCCTGGAGGATGTTCGCCATCAACGTGCTTTGCCAACGCTCATAGATGCCCTCGTGGCAATCACGACAGGCATCCGAGCCCGTGAACGGACCATCGGCGGTCTGTGCAGGGCTACATCCGGGCAGCGACATCGTAGCTAAGAAGGCGAACAGAAGTGTGCGATTGGTCATTGCTAAGTTCCGGTAGAGCGAAATCGGTGAGCGAGGAAGCGGGTCGACGTGCGCCCTGATCCCGAAAAGGCTGCCAACGCGCCTACGAAAAGGACGGCTAGCGCGAGATAGGCAAGGCTCAAGTTGGCGACCAGCGATTCCGGTGCGTTGGCCATGATCGCGAACAAGGCGACTGGAAGGGAGTCTCGACCCGGGGGTTGCAACAGCAGCATGGTCGTGATGTCCGCAGTCGCGAGCAGCGCTACCAAGGCGATGCAAAGCGCTGTGGGTATCGCGAGAAACGGTGCGAGCAATCTTCGCAGATAGGTCACGAGGCCTACACCATGGATCGCTGCAGCGAACGCCGATGAAGGCGGCACACTACCCACGGCACGCAACAGCACGATCGCGGCGACCGGTGTCAGTCGTAGCCCGAGAACGGCCGCGACGGTGAAACGGCTGCGTAGTAAGGGGTCGAGCCAAGCGGGCGCCTCGCTCGCAATTAGGACCCCACCCAGAGCGCCGACAGCCGGCGGGAGCACGAGCAACAGCAGCAATGCGGCCAAGAGAGCAACGCGGAGGTACGCGACACGGGCGGCGCAGATGACGAGCGGGAGCGCAACCGCAGTGGCGACGATTCCGGCTCCGATGCCGTAGATGAGCGTGTTGCCGGCCGTTCTTGCGATCACGTCGAGGATTCTGTCTGGCCAGATTTGCGTGAGGACCGGCCACGCAAGGCCTGCGACGGGTGCGGCCAAGGTGAGGATCAACACGAGCCCAAGCAGCAACGGAGCTGCCCAACGCGCGGATATCACGCATCGTGTTGTCACGAGCTCTTGCGAGCGCGGCAGAAGCGCGCTCGCCAAGTGGCGGCGCAGTAGCCAGAGCAACGGTACGGTGGCGAGCACGACGATGGCCGCGATCGTGAGGCTCTGTCGCGCCGCCAGCCCGAAATCGTAGAGGGCCGAAAAGCTGACGAGGATCTGCGCGCCGGCGCCCGAGAAGCCGAGGATCTGGCCGGGACCGGGATCGGCCATGCTGATGAGACCGGCAAGCACGCCGGCCGTGACGCCGGCGGGTAACACGGCTTGCGCGGCATAACGCAGCACGGCCGGCTCACCGCCGGCCAAGCGCGCCGCATCGATCGCCCGAGCCGGGAGCGCGCGTGTCGCAAGCAGCGTCGCAAACAGCACGAGCGGTGTTCCGAGCGCTGCAAAAGACATCACCGCCCCCGACGCCCCTGACAGAAGACTGTCTGAGGGTAGTCCGAGCTCGATACGCAACATCGAAAGACCGATCGCCCAAAGAAACGAGGGCATGAGCAACGGAACGGCAAGCAACCCGAGCAATGGGCCACGCGCCGGGAATCGATATAAGCCGGCGAGCAAGCCGCTCGGGAAGCCGAGGATCAGCGCAAACACGGAGGTACCTGCGGACACGAGACCGCTGCGAGCAACGAATACTCCGAAACCACTACCGACGCCGAGCCCCTCGGACCCTTTGAGCGCGAGCTCAACCAACGGCAGTGTCGGTGCGCTGACAAGCAAAAGGCCCGCGGCGATCCCTATCGTTCGCCAATGCCCGGGTCGTTCGAGTACCGCCGGTGAGATCATTGGCCGTGTCGCGCGACCCAGTCGGCAAGAAACCCCGTGCTCAAGCTGTTAAGCTCCTCGGCGAGCGTTGTGTAATTCACGCCCATCGGGCGTATCTCGCTAAGCCGCGTAACGTAGCTCGGCGCATCGACGGAAGGACGCAAGGGGATCTGAGCCGCCTCGCTTTCCGCAAGTGCTTGCTCAATCTCGGGTCGCAACAGGAAGTCGATGAACCGCTCGCCTTCGGCCGGATTCGGCGCACCTGCGATGAGGACGGTAGCGTTCGGAATGACGAGCGTTCCCATGCCGTCCTGGTCCGGGAACACGGCGCGAACGGGCCGGTTTTCGAGAAACGCGACGTTGAAGTCGTCGGTATCGGTGACTCCGATGGCGAAGTCGCCCGCCGCGACGCGGCGCCGGACCTCGCCGTTCGACGACAGAATGGCGCCGCCGTTCTCAATGAACTGCTCAAAGAATGCGCGCGCGCGTTCTTCACCGAGGACCTGGAAAATCGCGGCCGCGTGCATGGACGTCGTGCCGAACAGTGGATTCGCGATCGCGGCGCGACGGCTGAAGCGTGGATCGATCAAGTCCATGATCGATTCGGGGCGATCCCGCTCGGCCACGAGACGAGTGTTGTAGATGAGGATACGCGCGCGGGCCGAGAAGGCCGTCCAGTACCCGTCCGCGTCACTGTACATCTCCGGCAGGCCGGCCGCTTCTGGGGAGCGGTACGGCGCGCTGATACCTCGGGACTTCAAGATCGCGGCGCGCACGGGATCGCCGCTCCAAAAGACATCGGCCTGTGGGCGAGTCTTCTCGGCGATCAAGCGGTTCAAGAGCCCGGTGCTCTTGGTCTCCTCGGTGTCCGGCACGAGACGCACGCGAATGCCGGTTTCTCGCTCGAACCGCTCGGCGATCGGGCGAGCGAAGATCTCGTCGACCGACGAGTACACCACGACTTCGTTCCGTGCGTCCGGAGATTCCGAGCAGCTCGGCGTGCCAATGACGCTAGCGAACGCAGCAACCATCAGGAGTCGTTTCGAATTCAAGATAACTCCGATCAGTTCGGTCGCCGTGCTCGCGCAGAGCCTCTATTGAGCGGCGAACGTGAAATCGTCGAATTCGGTCACGCTGTCCGCTTTGGTCCAGACGCCGACGGCGCCGGCGCCAGAGAGGTGCGTATCGTCGAGGTCAATATACTGCTTACCGTCCAGAAAAACTTTGATCGTGGCGCCTGAGAATTCCACGCGCAGCACGTGCCACTGGCCGAGTGCGACCGGGGCATCGACGTATTGGATCGTGTTTCTCCGGCCGTCGGCGGTGTAATAAAGCGATACGTTGTTCTCGAGAGCGTTGGCGCGTGCGACGTAGTAATTGTCTCCATCCTTCCATCTCCACATGAGCCCTCCGGCCTGATCTTCACGGCCCTCGAGCGGCTTGAATTTCACTTCGACGTAGCCATTCGTAATCGATGCAGCCGTCTTTGCGCACCATGGGAACGTGCCGCTACCCGATTGTTTGAGGACGCTCGGTTTGCTTGCCGCAGCGGGGTCCGATTCGACCGTCCAGGTGGGAGCGCCCCGGCCCGTTACGCCGCAGGTCCAGCCGGGCGGCGCTGCGCCAACGGGCGCTCGGTCGAAACCATCCGCCTCCGCAAACGCGCTGATCGTCGTCCCGACCCCCATCAGCATGATTAGTGAACGTTTCATGGCACGTCTCCTCGGCCTCACACCGGCTCGTCACGGAATGATCGCGAACCGTGACGTACACTATCGCGTCACCGATAGCTCCTCTCTCGCCGGGCACACAAGGCTCAGAATCGCATAGCCCCGTTAAGGCAGTATTATCGAGTACCCACAGCCGGCTTCTGCGGTTAATACTGCGATAATCGATTGGAGCCAAGCTCGCTGATATCGGCGCCCGGCATCGCGCCTTGCCAATGGACTGCGGGAATTGAACGATGCGTCTCCTGCTCGTGGAAGATGAGCTCAGGATTACGGAGATATTGACCGGCGCGTTGGTCAAGGAAGGCTTTGCTGTCGATGCAGTCGGCACTGCCGCGGCTGCGAGCGAAGCGCTCATGTCGATCGCCTACGATGCTGCGGTTCTCGACTTGGGCCTGCCGGACGCGGACGGCCTTGCCGTGCTCGCCGCGGCGCGCGCCGCGGGGGAAGGCGTGCCGATACTCGTATTGACGGCGCGCGATGCCGTCGAGGATCGAGTGCTCGGTCTCGACACGGGAGCGGACGACTACCTCGTCAAGCCCTTTGCCATAGTGGAGCTCATTGCCCGAATCAAGGCCCTGTTGCGTCGTCCGGGCGGGGCGCTCGGCGTCGTTCTGAAGGCCGGAAATCTGTCGTTCGATACGCTCGGCCGCGATGCAAAGATCAACGAGACGGCTGTTCCGTTGTCGCGACGAGAGTCTGCAATCCTCGAGCATCTGATGCGCCGCCTCGGCCGGGTCGTGCCAAGACCCGTTCTCGAGGAGAAGCTTTACGGGCTGGAAGAAGAGATCGAGTCCAACGCCGTTCCCGTCCATGTCCACCACCTGCGCCGCAAGCTGCTCGAGCATGCGGCTACCGTCGAGATTCACACGGTACGGGGATTGGGCTATCTACTCAGCGAGCCGAAGCGATGAGCATGCTAAGACCACGTTCTCTGCAGCTTCAGCTTGCGTTGCGTCTGGGCTTACTGTTTTTCGTGGCCACGGCGCTCGCCGTCGGCGCGTTGCTCGTTCAAACGTATGGCATAACGAGCTCGATGAGCGAGCAGAACCTGATCGTGCGCGCAAATGAGCTCGCCAGGGCAGTGAGCGAAGGGGGTGAAGGTGCTCCCGTTTTCACGCTTCCGGCGAGGCTCGCCACTTCGTATGACGCGCCAGCGGAAGTCGCGATTTTCGCGATTCGCGATGCCGCCGGCAACGTGATTGCCGCGTCAGGTGCCCCTATTCGAGCACTTGCTGCCACCTGGCCGGTCGCGCACGACGAGCCGAGATTCTTTCGACTAGAGTCCTTTGGCACGCGGGCGGAGGACTACTATGGCCTCGATGTCAGGCTCGCGACTGTGGCCGGACCCCTCTCCGTCACGGTGGCCGAGGCCGGCGACACAGACGCGTTTCTGCACGCCATGCTGAGCGAGTTCCTTTTCGATGTGGCCTGGATTATCCCGGCCTTCATCGCAGCCACGCTTCTCGTTGGAGTGCTTGCAATCCGCCAGGGGCTCGCGCCACTCCGCGAGGCGTCGGCTCTGGCAGCCACGATCGAGCCTCGCGCGATCTCCGTGCGCCTTCCGACGGAGGCCCTCCCGGCTGAGATCGTGCCTCTGGTGGGAGCGATAAATCGTGCCCTCGAGCGCCTCGAGGAGGGCTTCGCGCTGCAACGCAGATTCACGGCAAACGCGGCACACGAGCTGCGCACACCGCTGGCGATCATCACTGGGGCGCTCGACGGCATGGAAGGTGACGGGAACCTCTCGAAACTGCGACAGGACGTCTCGCGGATGAATCGACTCGTCGAGCAACTGCTACGTGCAGCGCGTCTCGATGGCGTGGCGCTCGATGTCTCAGACGAAGTCGATCTCCGCAAAGGGGCGGCCGATGTCGTTGAATACATGGCGCCACTCGCCATCGAACAAGATCGCTCGATCGCGTTCGCAGGTCCCGACCAGCCGGTTCGCGTCCGAGGCAACCGGCATGCGATCGAGGACGCGCTGCGAAACCTCATCGAGAATGCGATCACGCACACGGCGGTTCATACCGAGGTGATCGTCGAGACCGGAGAGGACAAGACCATCAGCGTCTGCGATCGCGGCCCGGGCATACCATCCGAGGACCGTGAACGTCTATTCGATCGGTTCTGGCGGGGCAAAGATTCGCGGAACGCCGGCGCCGGGCTCGGGCTCTCGATCGTGAAGGAGATCATGAAGGCGCATGGGGGCCATGTTTCAGCATCCAACAACCCCGGAGGGGGCGCCAAATTCACCTTGCATTTCTAACGGTCGAGGACGATGGCCGACCGCGAGTAAAGGGCAGGGGCGACCACGCAGCGTAGTGCGCGGCGCTCACTCTTGGCTCAAGTATCGTGATGGCCTGCCCGTGGCAGTTTCCAGCGAAGCCGGGGAGGGGTAACAGTGGGGGTAACTTCGTCTCTGCCTCAACTCATTACTGAGATTTGGCGCGGCGTACAGGCCGTAATTGGAAGGCGCTCCTAGCCTCCAGTAACGTCCAGCAGCGTTCCAGGATGTCCAAGAACGTCCATAAACTCCGCCGAAATCCGCATAGAATGTTGGGGTTATCTACATCATGGCGTCCCGAGCCGGACGAGAGCTCGCAGCAGCTTGGGGTAATTTTCGGGATAACTGGGTACCCTTGGGGTAACTGACGCTCACAGACACGGCTGTGAGGCTGATCGAAGACTGACATGTTCACTATGATGGGGCGGTGCCGTGGCTAATCGCTATGCGGCGCAAGGTGTCGAGGCCGAATTTGAGCCGCACTCGCGCGGTCGAGTGCTTCGAAACTTGCAACACATTCGGTCGGTTCGCGAAATGCAACGCAGTGAATCCGAAGCGTTGTTAGCCGCTACGGACGCCATCATCGATTCGACGCGGCAAGACCAGCGATTTACAGCGAACGATATCCGAACGATGCACAGAGCATGGCTGGGCAAGATATACGAGTGGGCAGGTGAGTATCGACAGGTCAACATTGCCAAAGGCGATTTCATGTTTGCAGCAGCGAACCAAGTTCCACGACTGATGCAAGCGTTCGAAGGTGGGCCGTTGCAGAAATTCACGCCGTGCCGATTCGAAGGTATCGATGAACAGGCGCGCGCTTTGGCCGTGGTACACGCGGAGCTGATCTTGATTCACCCGTTCCGCGAAGGAAATGGCCGTTGCGCGCGTTTGCTATCCGTCTTGATGGGCTTGCAAGCCGGTCTACCGCCGCTCGATTTCGGTGGTATTCGTGGTGCCGAGAAGGGCCGGTACATCGGCGCTATTCATGGGGCGGTAGCTACCGACTACGCGCCGATGGCGCTGATATTTCGGCGCGTTATTGAACGCACGCTGAGACGGACTAGCGCTTGACCGCGCGTGTCGTCTTGGAGCTCGACGTGCGTTTGCTGCTCAGCTTCGCTCCGCGTTTAAAGGGGGCGTGAATGCCCTCAATCGCCGATGAAGTGGCGACAGAGCGATGTATGCCTTCCTTTCGAGCAGCCGAGTCCCGCAAATAAGGGTTGGAAGCGGAGAGTCGAGAGGTCATGGGCGCATTCTACCAGATGATACTACCGTTCGTGATCTAAGCGGCACGACCCTGCGTGCGCGCCTGGCGAACCTTCGGTGTGCCTTCCGAGTGGACGCTGCGGCGTGCGGCATCTCGCGCGACTAGGGTGTCGCTCAGCTTACTGGGGCGGCGGGGCTGCCGGCGGCAATAACCCGAGCTGGCGCATCATCCCAATGTCGTCGCGGGCGCCCCAGTGTTCTTTGATCCGCCCATTCTCCAGGCGAAACATATGCATGTGGAGGACGGCGAATGAGCGATTCGTCGGCGGGACGCCGATCAGCTCCCACCGTCCACCGGAAGGCGGCCCACGCCTCGATGAGTGCCGCTGTACGTGGCGCGGAACGCGATCCAGTCGCCATCGGCCACCCATTCGTGAACGGTCAACTTGACGTCGGGAAATCTCGTATAAATGTCAGCGAGCACTGCGCGGGCGCCGTCCCGCCCGATTGGCCGCCCGAAGTTTTGTCCGTCCTCGGCGAAGAGCTCGATCGTGCCGTCTATGTCGCCGCGGTTGAACAGCTCCACCCAGTCTTCGATCACCTTTCGATTGATTTCAGTCGTGGTCATAGAGCCGTTCCTCCGCGCGTCCGAGGTCCCGGACGAGCTGTTTTGTGCCTCTTGTGCCTGCACGGCGCAGACGATCGCTCCGAGCAACAGCGCGAGCGAAATCCTGCCGCGTAGCATCGAGTGGCCTCTTCGTAGCGGCGAGACGCGCCGTTATTCGCAGCCTACGTCTCGCCACCTGTCGGCGTCTTGAATGGATGCGGCATTTGCGAGACCCGGCAACAGGGAGCGTGGCGACCGGTTCGTGAGCGCGTGAGCTTCTCTCGTGAAGTGCGACTGATCGGCGTAACCATTTCCTGCGGCAGCAACGGCGAGCGGCGTGCCCAGACGCGCAGCGAACACGGCGCGGCGAAATCTGACGATGCGCGCGAACAGCTTGGGCGATACGCCGACGCGATCGTTGAATAGTCGCTCGAGGTGCCGCTCGGTCAACTCGACGTGCGCGGCGGCGGCTCCCACCGAACTGCCCCGAGCGAGTGCCCGCGCAGCAGTCAAGAAACGCGCATCGACGGAGCTCGGAGGGGCTCGATCGAAAGCCTCGACGAGGCGTCCGGTCTCGAATCGTTGCGCGAGCTCGCGCGCGAGCGATTGGCTGATTTCGTCGAGCGGTACGACGAGGTCCGTCAGCTCCGAGAGCGGTATCTGCAGGATGTCGCGAGCTGCTGCGACTCTAATGCGTAGCATCACGACGTCTTGCCCGACGTACAGTGATGGATGAGCGCGTGTCATCGGGCCGTCGAAGAACTGCCGTCCGCCAACGAAGGCTACGTCGCAGCAGACATCGGGCAGGACGAGTCGGCCCGGCGGAGGCCGAAATCGGCCAAGGCTCTGTAGCATTCCACGATGTTAGCGTAGGCCTGCCCGATCGTGAACGTCCGACGACGTCGAGGAAAAGAGAGCGCTCGGTCGCGCCAAGGACCTGGCCGTCGTGGGGCTGCTCGAGGCGGTCCTGCGCCAGCGCGGCAGAGCACGCGGCTCGATACCCTTCGGTGAAGAGTGCGGGACCTGTGGGATGTCGAGGTCGTCGCAGGTCACTGCGGCTCGCAGCGTTTTTGGGTGAAGCCGGAGCAGGGGTAACAGTGGGGGTAATTTCGCAGGTGCCTCAACTCAGTGCTGAGATTTGGCGAGGCGTAGAGGCCTCAATTGGAAGGCGCTCCTAGCCTCCATCGAAGCGTCGCCGTCGAGTTCCTATCGGATCTGCCTCAGCCAACTCGACTAAACCCAAGGAGGACGCGGAGGCGACGATGACTGCAAACGTGCAACCGCCCGGCGACACGCTTGAGCAGTGGTTCGAAAGGCTCGGGTCTCCGAGGGAGCCCGAGCTCGAGGCCGCGCGACCTGATTCCTAACCGCGGCGAAGCTCGCCGAGCAGCGCCGTCCACGCCTATCGCCTCGCGTCGTCCACCATGGTGGGAACGGCCTGCGGCATTCGGACGAGGTGCACTTGATAGAACGCTTCCGTCTGACATCGGATGGCAGATACCTCCACTGGACGCAGGTGGTCGAAGATCCCGTGGTGCTTGACAACCATGGCGTACGCTATGGCGTCGTGGAGCGTCGCGAGGGCTACGTGTATCCATATGGCTGCGATCCGGCATACGGGCTCTCGATTCAGCAGCGAGGCGGGCAGTCCGCTCCGTAATCGCACCGAAACTTCCAACCGCGGGCCTGCGTGTTGCACAATGACAACGTGCCCATGGTGAGGGGGACGACCGATGGCCGAACGATTCGAGATCACCGTTAACGAGACGCGGCATGCCGTCGAGGTCGAGCCGGACACGCCTTTGCTGTACGTGCTGATCAACGATCTGCGCCTCAAGGGCCCGCGTTTTGGCTGCGGCCTCGCACAATGCGGATCCTGCTCGGTCCTGCTCGACGGTGCGGAGGTACGCGCCTGCGTCACGCCGGTCAGCGCTGTCGGGCGACGGGCGATTACGACGCTCGAAGGTTTGCCCGAGTGGTACGCTCGACAGCACGGTCTTGACCGGGCACCCGACCTGCATCCGGTACAGCAGGCAATGATCGACGAGCAGGCCATCCAGTGCGGCTATTGCTTCAACGGGATGATGATCAAGGCATCAGAGCTGCTGGAGAACAACGCGCGACCGTCTGCCCAGGAAATCAAAGCGGCGATGAACGGACACCTATGCCGCTGCGGTATGTACCCGCGAATCGTGAAGGCTGTGCAGGCCGCGGCAACGAAGATAGCGGGAGAGCCTGCATGAGGCCGCCGATGCGCGAAGACGCGCGCGAGGCTCTGTCGGCGCTGACGCGACGCGGCTTTCTGAAAACCGGTGGTGCGCTGGTCATCGGATTCAATCTCGTGCCGGCGGCGCTTGGCCAACAGGCGCGCGCGCCGCAGCGTCGGCCGATCGTTGGGGGCCCGCCAGATGCTGAGCAGATCGATACCTGGCTCGCGATACATGCCGACAGCACGGCAACGGTGTACATCGGCTTCGTCGAGCTCGGTCAAGGCTGCTCGACGGCCCTGCTGCAAGTCGCGGCCGAGGAGCTCGACCTGGACCTCGAGCAGGTCGACACGGTGGGCATCGACACGCACGTCACGCCGAACCAAGGCGGGACCTACTCGAGCGCTGCTATCGCCCGCGGCGGCCCGCAGGTGCGCCGTGCCGCAGCGGAGGCGCGCGCTGCCCTGCTCGAGATGGCAGCGGAGCGGCTCGGTGTCGACTCGGATCGGCTGACGGTGACCCGCGGTGTCGTGACCGTCGAAGGCGACGCCGCACGTTCCGTGACTTATGGCGAGCTCGTCGGCGACACGCTATTCAATCTGCATTTCACGGGTGAGGCGCCCGTCAAGGCGCCGTCCGACTACAGGCTCGTTGCTCGGCCGCTGGCCCGCAGGGACATCCCGCTCAAGGCCGGCGGTGATTACACCTATATGCAGCACCAGCGGCTCGACGGCATGCTGCATGGGCGCATCGTGCGCCCGCGCGGGCAGGGTGCCTACCGCGATGGCGCCCAGGTCGTGTCGATCGACGAGGGTTCGATTGCGGACATTCCGGGCGCGCGGGTCGTTCGCAAAGGCAACTTCGTCGGGATCGTCGCCGAAGACGAATGGGCTGCGGTCAAAGCGGCGCAGCTGCTGCGCGTCGAGTGGGCGCGGCCGACTGCATTGCCCGGCAACGACGGATTGTTCGAGAAGATGCGCTCGGCGCCTACCAACGACCGCGTTGCCGTCGACGTCGGCGACGTGGAGGCGGCGTTCGATTCCTCTGCGCACGCTGTAGCGTTCGCCGCGAACGCACCGTATCAGGCGCATGCGCCTTTCGCTCCGAACTGCGCGCTCGCCGACGTGGCCGCTGACACTGCGCTCGTCATGTGCTCGACTCAGGACGCTTACAATTTGCGCACGAGTCTTGCCAGCCTGCTAGGGCTTCCGGCAGAGCAAGTGCGTGTGCAGTACCACGAAGGCTCGGGCACCTACGGGCATAGCTGCTACGACGATGCGGCGCAGTCCGCCGCGATTCTTTCTCAAGCGGTCGGCCGGCCCGTGCGGGTTCAGTTCATGCGTTGGGACGAGCACGGCTGGGACACATACGGTCCGGCGCACATCGGCGAATGCCGCATCGCGGCCGATGACGCCGGCAACATGACGGCCTATCAATACCATGGCTGGCAGCATCACTGGAGCCTCATAGAAACCTCTGGTCAGCTCGCCGCCGGAACACCGGCCGCCGAATGGCCGCCGTTTCCGGCTCAGCAGATCAATCCGCGCACGCTCGGCGGCATGTACAACGTGCCGAACATGCTGCTCGTCAATCACCACGTCGACGGGCTCGACTATCTGAAGGGTGCGTGGCTGCGCTCGCCTCTCGATCTTTCGTTCGCGTTTGTCTCGGAGCAAGCCGTCGATCAGCTCGCCTACGAAACCGGCATGGATCCGTTCGAGTTTAGACGGCGTAACATCAAGGATGAGCGCTGGCTTGGCGTGCTCGAGGCCGCAGCAAGCGCTGCGGGCTGGCGTCCGCGGCGCGCAGCTGCGAACCGGTCGCGCGCGAACGTCGTCTCCGGGCGCGGCATTGGCCTCGGCACGCATCTCGCGTCATGGGGCGGAGCTGTCGCTGAAATCGAAGTCGATCGGTCGACCGGCAGAGTGCGGATCAGCCACCTCTGCGGTGCGATCGATGCAGGGCTTGTCGTAAATCCTGGGATCGTCGAAAGCCAGATCATCGGTCAGCTCGTGCAGACCGCCAGCCGTATGTTGCTCGAGGAGGTCAAGTTCGACACGAACGGCGTTACGAGCCTCGATTGGTCAAGCTATCCGATCCTGCGTTTCGAAGATTGCCCGGAGATCACGGCCTTAGTCGTGCAGCGGCTCAACGAGCCTTACTCCGGTGCAGGCGAGGAAGTCATGGCTGCCGCGGCAGCGGCGATCGCCAATGCGTTTTTCGATGCGACCGGCGTGCGACTGCGGATGTACCCCTTGACGCCGGAGCGCGTGCTGGAGGCGCTGCAATCGGTGTAACGGACTCACACGGGAGAGTTCTTCATCTACGCCGCACGTTCGGCCGCGAGCAAGGCCAAAGGCTCATCTGGGGGCGGTGGAGGAGGTATGCGGCTCATGCGCCATGCGAGCGCCACAGGCGCTCATCGAACGAAAACGGCTCGGGCTTGCCGGTCCGCACTTGCGCGAATTGCGGATGCCTGACGTTCAGCACGTAGTTCGCCTCTTGCGGGACGAGCACGGATGGCACGACCATCGCCAACGCTGCGCCGTCGTCGATCCAGGCACGGCCCACTTCCTGATTCCCCGCAGGCTTGCGAGCGCGCCGGCGTGTATGGCGCTGCAGGCGAACGCGCTTCGGCAGCGTGATCGTGTACAAGAGGAACTGCATCGTGCGCGCTTCGAGCGTCAGGTGCACGAACGTTTCAAGAACCGCCAGCGCGCGCGATTCGGACGCATAGACGACGGCCGTGCCGGGCGGGTTCCAGCGGCCGCCGTAGAGCCTAGCACCCTCGCCCGAAAGACCTTCGCCGGCGCGCTCCTTCCTGACGAGCCGGTAAACGTCGGTCACGTATAGACGCCGTAATCGATACGGCGCAGCAACGTCTCGACTTGATCGGCTCCCGCCTGCGTGACGAGAAGCTCGAGAGGCACCTGTCCGCCGAGCGCGGGTTGCGGCCGGCGCAACCACGTCATGGCGTTGTCCGTGCCTTCGAGCACGTCCTCGGCGACCGCGATCGCCTTCGAGAGACGATAGAGCCGATCGCTCGTGAACGGATCGAGCGCGTTGCCGGAAGCTCGTGCGCGCCGTAACGTGGCTTCGCCGATGCCGAGCAGCCGCGCAACTTCCGCATCGGTCAAGGAGGCGTGCGCTTTGACCTTCTCGACCGCGTCGAAGCTCAATCCTTCGAGAATCCGCTCGTGCCACTGCTCAGGCTCGCGCACTTCGTCGCGGCGCTGCGTGAGCAAGGCCGTAAGGCGCGACGTGTAGGTAAATTTCGGTCCGCTCATTTGATCGAGAGGATACGATCATTGGAGCAGGCTAACAATACCGCGATGTTGATCGATCTATCTCAGACCGGCATCCGAGCGATAGACCGTACGAGCTTTTTCGAGCAGCGGGGCGGGCATGACCGTCGCGCGGATCCGAAACGGCACGTGATCCTCGACCTGCGCCTTGGAGGACGGTGTGTCTTCGCCCCAGACGACCGTCACCTCGGTGCCCGGCGTCGCGAGCTCGGTGTCGATCGTGCCGAGCGACAGGATCGCGCGCTCGTTGGCCGAGTAGCCGGTCCAAGTCGACAGTCCGACCACCTTGCCGTTCTTCTCGACGCGGTCGGCATGGAACGTGTCATAGAGCGACATCGGCAGGTTGATGAACTTCGCGCCTAAGCCCTTGTGGAACATCGAGCCGTAGGCGGCGGCGGTGTCGTCGCCGTTCCAAACGAATGTGACCTTCTTGCGCCGGCCGGTCTTGCCTCCGGCGGCCATTTTCTCGAGAGCCTCGCGGCCAATGAAGTCGTGATCGAAGCCGATGATGCGACCGTAGTCGAGCTCGTAGGGCGTGAAGTAATAGTCCTCGATGTTTTCCGAGTGGAAGCTGCCGCCGAGCGGTGCGGTCGTCTCATAGGCATTCTCGGTCAGCCATTCGCGATAGGGCTTCATCTTTACGCCCGAGTAGATCGCAGGCAGCGGGCGCGGCAGCCAGCCGGATTCGAGCGCGTTGGTATAGTAGGCGCGGCCACCGACCTGGATTAAGCCGTGCTTCTTTCCGGCCTCGAGCAGTGCCGCGTGAACGACGTCGTTGTCCTCCCAGGGCCCCCACATCTCGAGGCCCGGCTCGCCTGCCATGCCGTGGCGCAGCGCTCGAACTTTCCTGCCGGCTATTTCGAAGCGGGTCATGTGGAAGAAGCGCAGCTTCGGCAGTTCCCGACGTGTTGCCTCGCGGATGACGTCCATCGCGCCGGGACCCTGGACCTGGTAGCGGTACAAGACCGGATCGCCTTTTCGATAAAGGGAATTATCGTCGCGCCAAAGCGCCACGTCGTAGCCGCCCGTGACGGCGTGATAGTGCATCCAGTTGATGGACGGCGGAATACCGACAGACTGATATTCGTCCGTTTCGAGGTGGAAGAGGATGTTGTCGCCGATGACGTAGCCGTCGTAGTTGACTGCCACGAACTGCTTGGCCATGTCGACGGGAAAGTTCGCAACACTGTTGACGGCGAGGTTACTGATCAGCTTGAGCGCATCGGGGCCCTTGATGTTCAGGTCGGCCATGTGGTGCGACTGGTCGTACAGGACCGCGGTGCGGCGCCAGGCCATCTGCTCGTCGCGCCAGTTCGTGAATTCCGGCACCACGCGCGGCACAACGGCGGGCGGCGCCTTCGATTCCCACAAGAGCTTGACCGGGCTGCCCGCTTTCTGGATTGCCTCTTCGAGATTCCTCACCATGTTGTCATCCTGAGCCAAAACGTTGTGGTTGGAGATTGCCGGAGTCCGCTCGAGCTAAAGCTCGCGGCGCT
>Ga0209640_10000814_pt1 | contig 25030 bp, 23 predicted proteins | sample RifCSP10_1_FD_184018 | JGI IMG/M metagenome (GOLD analysis project Ga0209640, IMG submission 184018) | Soil microbial communities from Rifle, Colorado - Rifle CSP2_sed 10_1 (SPAdes) (version 2) | ecosystem: Environmental > Terrestrial > Deep subsurface > Rock core/Sediment | place: Rifle... | reverse complement strand
CCCGCCGAGAGGCTCTCATGAAACGAACAACCGCCGTTTTGGTCGCACTGGTGTCCCTCGGATCGGTCCTGGCGCTCGCGCAGGGACGTGACGTCCCGAGGTTTCGCGTCGACCCGGCATGGCCGAAGATTCCGAACAACTGGGTGTTCGGCGAGGTCGCCAGTGTTTCGATCGACGCGCAGGATCACGTATGGGTGCTCCAGCGCCCGGGGTCGCTCACTGCGGAAGAGAAACCAAGAGCGGCCCCTCCGGTTCTCGAATTCGACGCCAGCGGCACTTTCGTTCAGGCGTGGGGCGGGCCGGGCCAGGGTTATGAGTGGCCCGAGACGGAGCACGGGGTGTACGTCGACTCGAAGGGCTTCGTCTGGATTGGCGGGAACGGCGCCAAGGATCATCAGATCCTGAAGTTCACCAAGGCCGGCAAGTTCGTCATGCAGATCGGCCGTGCAGGGCAGAGCAAGGGAAACGCCGACACCCAGAACCTGAACATGCCCGCCGACGCATTCGTGCACACAGCGACCAACGAGCTGTTCGTGGCCGACGGCTACGGCAATCGCCGCGTGATCGTGTTCGACGCGGATACCGGACGCTTCAAGCGGATGTGGGGCGCGTTCGGTGCAACGCCGGTAGACGAGGCGCCCAATCCCGCAATTCCAGACGCTGCACTGCGCGGTGCATCGCAGTTCGTCCAGCCAGTGCACGCCGTGCGCGTCTCGAAGGACGGACTGGTCTATGTTTCGGACCGCGGCGGCAAACGCGTGCAGGTATTCGGTCTCGACGGCACTTACCAGACACAGGTGTTCATCGGTCGTGAGTGCCGGGTGCCGGCATGCGGGAACGGGACGACCACGGCGAGCACGGCATTCTCGGCGGACCCCGAGCAGCGCTACCTGTATGTGGCCAACAGAAGCCAGGCCAAGGTCATGGTGTTCGAGCGCAAGACGCTCACGCTGGTGACCGAGTTCGGTGAGTGGGGTTCGGCGCCAGGTCAGTTCGGCACCCTGCACCACATGAACGCCGATTCGAAGGGAAACCTCTACGTCACAGAAGTGACCCCGCTCACGCCTGCGAACAGACGTATTCAGAAGTTCACGTTCCTGGGATCCGGCAACGCGACGAGATAATCGTTGTCTGAACCGTTTGGAGGACATCATGAAATCTGTGTTGACGCTGTTCGTCGTGCTCCTGGCGTCATCGTCGCTGGCGCAGCAGCCGGTTCCTGAAATTCAATTCGAGTCGGTCCCCGACTTCCTCAAGCTGCCCGCGGGGACGAACTTCGGCGAAGTGTCGGGCGTGGCGGTGAACTCGAAGGGCCATGTCTTCGTGTTCACGCGCTCGAACAGCGCCGGCGGGCCTGCGTATGCGCCTGCGGCGGCGCAGCTGCTGGAGTTCGGACCCAAGGGCGAGTTCATTCGCGAGATCGGCCGGGGTCTCTATGCCTGGTCATTCGCCCACACCGTACGCATCGACCGGGACGACCACATCTGGGCCGTCGACAAAGGATCCGACATGGTCGTCCGGTTCAATCCTTCCGGTCAGATCGTGATGGTGTTCGGCCGCCGCAAGGAATCCGCTGATGTCGAAACGGGGCCGTGGGAGGAGGTCGATCCTCCGCTGCCGCCCATCGACGGGCTTTTCCGTCAGCCGACTGACGTAGCCTGGGATTCGAGCGGCAACATCTACGTGAGCGACGGCTACGTCAACTCACGCGTGGCCAAGTACGACAGGAACGGCGACTGGGTGAAGTCGTGGGGCGAGCCGGGCACGGGCCCCGGGCAGTTCCATCTGCCGCACGCCATCGCGATCGATCGCAACAACAACGTCTACGTGGGCGACCGGAGCAACCGCCGCATTCAGGTGTTCGATGCCGACGGCCGCTTCCTGAGGATGTTCACGATTGACGTGCCTCCAGATCCGCGCACGCGCGCGGTGTACGGCAACACCCCGACCGGCGCGCGCCTGGCGGCCGTGATTGGCGCTCCGAACTCGATCTGCATTCCCCCCGGCGCGAGCCAGGTGATGTTCGTCGGCGAATCGACGTTCCCCGGCCGCATTTTCAAGGTAACGCTCGACGGAAAGGTCCTCGGCGTCATCGGCCGCTCGGGACGACTCCTCAAGCAGTTTTCGGGTGCGCACGGGCTTGCCTGTCCCTCCGAAAACGAGATCTACGTCGCCGAGACGTCCAACTGGAGGGTGCAGAAACTGCTGCTCCGCCAGCCGGTGGCCGACGCGCGCACGGCGCGCCGCTAGCGAAGCTCCGCCTCGGACCGGCGAGCATGCACAGGCGGCTCCGCTTCGCTAGCTGCAGTATTTCTTGCCCGCGCTTTGCGCGGGCGAGACGTCTTGAGACGTCAGCGTGACCGCCTCCACAGGGCGGCCCTTCATGGGCCGCCACTTGGCTGCATGGCTCGTCGCGTCGCGCGATGAGCGCGAACGCGCGGTGCAATCGTGCCTCGAGATCATCCGCGAGCGCGATCGGTCCATTCACGCCTGGGTCGACGTGCGGCCGCAGGATCCTGTCGGCGACGGGCCGTTGAACGGGATCCCGTTTGGCGCCAAGGACATCATCGAAACGCGCGGACTCGCCACGGAGTACGGATCGTCCCTTTATAGAGGTCGAATCGGCACCGAAGACGCGGCAATCGTGCGCGATCTGAGGCAGCGCGGCGCCATCCTGATGGGCAAGACGCACACCACCGCGTTCGCGTACCGGACGCCGGCGCCGACGCGCAACCCGCACAACCTGCAGCACACGCCCGGCGGCAGCTCGAGCGGATCGGCCGCCGCCGTCGCGGCCGGCATGGTGCCGCTGGCGCTCGGCACGCAGACGCAGGGGTCGGTGCTCCGTCCGGCGTCGTTTTGCGGGATTGCCGGATTCAAGCCGACGTACGGGCTCATCCCGATGGACGGCATCCTTCCGTTTGCGAAGAGCCTCGACACGCTGGGATTCTTCACGGCGACCGCCGCCGACATGCTCGCACTTTGGGAGGCGCTCGGCCACGACTTCGTGGGGCGGGTCCCGCCGCCCTTGGATAGCTCGAGGGCGGCGGACCCGCCAGGCTTCGCGCTGGGCGTGCCCGAGCCGATGCCCGAGGTGGAGCCTTCGATGGCGTCGGCGTTTCAACATGCCGTGTTGCGGCTTCGGAACGCAGGCGTCGCCATTCAACCCGTCAATCTCGGCGACATGCTCCCGAAGTTGAACGACGCCTCGCGCGTCGTGATGTCGTACGAGGCTGCGCGCTTCCACGAGCAGCGATACATCGAGCACGGCGCGAAGCTCGCGGAACTGGCAGACCTCATACGAGAAGGTCTGCAGGTCGGGAGCGAGCGCTGTGACGAGGCGAGACAGTTCATCGGCGCATGTCAGGCTCGTGTGAGCGAGCTGTACAAGGCGACTCCCGTCATCCTCGTGCCGTCGGCAACGGGCCCGGCGCCGTTCAGTCTGGCATCGACGGGCGATCCGCGGATGAATGCGCCGTGGACCGCGCTTGGCACACCGGCCATCTCGATTCCGATGGCGATATTCAATGGATTGCCGCTAGGCCTGCAGCTCACCGCGGACCGTGCCGAGGACGCACTCGTGCTCCGCACGGCCGTGCGGCTGAGCGCGGCGCTCAATGTATAGTGGACGAACCGTGAGCAGTCAGCTGCCCCTCGCTGCCGAGGACGATCGCACCGAAGTCGGCAGTTACTTCGTTGCAACGTATCCTCCGTTCTCGGTCTGGACCGCCGCGGCCGTCCAGCAGGATGCCTGGCCTGCGCTTCACGCGCCGCCGGCGTCTGACGTGCCGCTCGGGATGTACCTCCACATCCCTTTCTGCCGGAAGCGGTGCCACTTCTGCTACTTTCGCGTGTACACCGACAAGAACGCCCACGAGGTTGCCGCGTATCTCGACGTGCTGGCCCGCGAGTGGGAGCGCTATGCGCAGATGCCAGCCGTCGCCGGCAGGCCGCTCAGCTTCGTGTACTTCGGCGGCGGCACTCCGTCGTTTCTGTCGACGCAGCAGCTCGAGGAGCTGGTCGCGCGGTTGACGGCCGTCGCGCCGTGGCGCGACGCCGAGGAGGTCACGTTCGAGTGCGAGCCGGGCACGCTCACCCAGGCGAAGCTGGAAGCCATTCGGCGGATCGGTGTCACACGATTGAGCCTCGGCATCGAGAATTTCGACGACCGCGTCCTCGAGCTCAACGGCCGCGCGCATCGCTCGCGTGAAGTAGTGCGTTCGTACCAGCAGGCGCGCGCGCTGAACTTCCCGCAGATCAACATCGACTTGATCGCCGGCATGCTCGGAGAAACAGAAGAAAACTGGCACGCGTGCGTCCGGCGGGCGGTGGAGCTCGACGCCGACAGCGTGACGATCTACCAGATGGAGCTACCGTTCAACACCGCGATCAGCGGCGACCTGTTGAGAGGCACGGGCCGGTTCACCGAACCAGTCGCGGGTTGGGCGACGAAGCGGCGGTGGGTTCAGGAGGCATTCGAGACGCTCGAGGCGGCCGGCTACCACGTGGGAAGCGCCTATACCGCGGTCAAGGATCGGGCGCGCACCCGCTTTGTCTACCGCGATCGGCTCTGGCAGGGCGCCGACATGGTCGGGCTCGGCGTGGCGTCCTTCGGCCACATCAACGGGGTGCACGTGCAGAACCTCGACACGTGGGAAAAGTACAGCGCAGCGGTTGACCGCGGCGAGCTTCCGCTCGGCCGGGCGTATCGACCGACTGATGAGGAGCGGATGATCCGCGAGCTCATCCTGCAACTCAAGCTCGGCTCGATCAAGCCGGCCTACTTCCGCAACAAATACGGCGTAGATGTGCTCCAGCGGTTTCACCGGCAACTCGATGACTTGTCGGCCGACGGGTATCTGGCTGCGGCCACTCAGGATGTCGTCTCACTGACGCGCGACGGGCTGATGCGGGTTGACTCGCTCCTCAGCCGCTTCTTCCTCCCGCAGCACGCGGGCATTCGTTACACCTGATGGCGACGGAGATATCCAATCCTGACGTAGTGGTCATCGGCGGCGGTCCGGCAGGCTCGACGGTCTCGACGCTTCTGGCACAGAACGGCGTCCGCGTTCAGCTCTTCGAGCGCGAGCGCTTTCCGCGGTTCCACATCGGTGAATCGTTAATTCCCGAGACGTACTGGGTGCTCAAGCGGCTCAACATGCTGCCGAAGATGCAGGCGAGCCGGTTCGTCAAGAAATACAGCGTGCAGTTTGCAAGTGCCGACGGCAGGCTGTCGGCGCCGTTCTACTTCTGGGACAACAAGCCGCACGAGTGCTCGCAGACGTGGCAGGTGGTGCGCAGCGAATTCGACCAGATGATGCTGAACAACGCACGCGAGCACGGCGTAGACGTGCACGAGGGCGTGCGCGTCGTGGAGGTCCTCTTCGAGGACGGCCGGGCTGTCGGTGTGACCATTCGCGGGCAGGGCGGTGCGGACCGCCAGGTGCGCGCCAATGTGGTGGTCGACGCAAGCGGGCAGAACGGGCTGCTCCAGAACAGACTGTGCCTCAGAGTCTGGGATCCAGTGCTCAACAAAGGCGCCATCTGGACGTACTGGGAAGGCGCATATCGCGACACCGGCCGCGACGAGGGCGCGACGATGGTGCTGCAGACCGCCGACCGGCAGGGCTGGTTCTGGTACATCCCCTTGCACGACGACATCATCAGCGTCGGCGTCGTCGCTCCCTTTGACGCGCTCTTCAAAGGCCGCGGTCCCTACGCGCAGACCTACGACGAAGAAGTCGAGCGGTGTCCAGTCGTGAAGCAGCGCGTGTCGAATGCCACACGGGTGACCGGGTACTTTGCGACGAAGGATTACTCGTATCGCGCCCGGGAGGTGTCGGGCGACGGATGGGTGCTCGTTGGCGACGCCTTCGCGTTTCTCGATCCCTTGTACTCATCCGGGGTGCTGCTGGCACTCCGGTCGGGCGAAATGGCCGCCGAAGCGATTGTCGAAGGGCTGGCGAGGGGAGATACATCCGCGGCGCAGTTGGGAAAGTGGGGCCCGCTGTTCAACGACGGTGTGGACCGTATGCGGCGACTCGTCTGCGAGTACTACGACGGCTTCAGCTTCGGGGCCTTCGTACGCAAGTACCCGGACCTGCGCGGAACCGTCACCGATCTCCTGATTGGCGATCTGTTCGAAGACAAGGTCGACAAGGTCTGGCAGCCGATGGAGTCGCTGTACCCGCCCGGCAAAGCGCCGATTCCTCCCTGGAGCGCAGGCCCGCCCATCGAACGGGCGGCGCACAAGGTCAACGAGCTCGTTCTGCCTGACGGACGAAGGCCGTAGAACGTTCGGATCGTTCGGATCGTTCGGGACGTTCAGGATCGTTCGGGTCGTTCGTCGTTCGAATCGACGACTGTCGAAGATGGCCGCTGAGATTCGGTATCAGACCCGGCGCGTCTTGCACACATGACAATCACGTAATACACTGATCGTTCATGAAGACTCTCACGGTGCGGCTGCCCGAGCCGCTGGCGGCGTCGATTGAGTCGGAGTCGCGCGCCAGGGCCATCTCGAAGTCGGATGTCGTCCGAGAACGGCTGCAGAGCGCCCCAGCGCGGACGCGACGCCCGGCTACCGTCGACGCCATCGCCGACCTCATCGGATCCGCGGAGGGGTTGCCGCCCGATCTCAGCGCACGGAAGAAGGCGTACCTCAAATCGACGGGTTATGGCCGCAAGCGTGCTCGTTGACGCCGGATTCGTCGTCGCACTTCTCAGCCGCCGTGACGTCCACCATCGGTGGGCCGTGCTTCAGGCCGAGCGCCAGCCGCCGCCCTGGAAGACCTGCGAATCGGCGTTGTCCGAGGCGTTCCACCTCCTGGGGACCCGCGGCGCGCCGCCGCTCCGCGCCCTGTTGCGCCGGCACGCGCTGGCTGTGGCGTTCGCTCTGGACGCGAATCTGGATTCGGTCCTGGCTCTCCTGCAGAAGTATGCCGATGTGCCGGCGAGCCTGGCCGATGCCTCGTTGGTGCGCATGACCGAGACACTCCCCGATCCCCTGATCCTCACGACGGACACAGACTTCCACGTCTATCGGAGACATGGTCGACAGATCGTGCCCTGCGCGACGCCTGACTGAGCGTCCAATACGCTTTACTCCGAACGGAGTGACCTATAATCGCCACGAACTTTCTGCAATAGATGGCGATCGCGGTCGGCACGCGCCTCGGGCCGTACGAAATTCTCTCTGCGCTCGGCGCCGGTGGGATAGGGGGAGGTCTATCGCGCGAGCGATACGCATCTTGGTCGGTAGGTGGCGATCAAGATTCTGCCCGACACCTTCGCGCACGACCTTGAGCGCCTGGCCCGCTTCGAGCGGGAAGCGAGGACACTCGCTGCGCTGAATCACCCGAACATTGCGCAGATCTATGGCGTGGAGAACGCCGATGGTGTTCGTGCGCTGGTGATGGAACTGGTTGAAGGTCCGACGCTCGCCGACCGTATCGCAGATGTGGGGCGGGTGCCGCCGAGCAGGGGCGAAGGCACGCGAGGCGGACCCACCGGAACCATCGCCGGACCCGCCGGCCTCCCCATCGACGAGGCACTCGCGATTGCGCGGCAGGTTACCGAGGCGCTCGAGGCCGCGCACGAGAAGGGGATCATCCACCGCGATCTCAAGCCGGCCAACATCAAGGTGCGCGACGATGGTGTGGTCAAGGTGCTCGACTTTGGTCTGGCGAAGGCACTGGGTCCGCCTGAAGGCGGACACTAGGTACCCGGTGCAGGAGTCGACCGTAGTGTCCGGCTTCAGCCGGACTTGACGGCATCACCGACGATCACGAGCCCGGCAATGATGACCGGCGTGGGCGTCATTCTCGGCACCGCAGCGTACATGGCGCCGGAACAGGCGCGCGGCAAATCGGTGGACAAGCGTGCCGACATCTGGGCATTCGGCTGCGTGCTCTACGAGATGCTCGGCGGACAGCGGCCCTTTGGTGGCGAAACGGTGTCGGAAACGCTAGCCGACGTGATGAAGTCGGAGCCGCGCTGGGAATTGCTGCCTGCCGCGCTGCCGTCGCGCGTGATCACTGTGCTCCGGCTCTGTCTGGAGAAAGATCCGGCCCGGCGCGTGCGCGACATCGGCGACGTGCGCCTCGCGCTCGATGGCGGGTTCGACACGCCGTTGGACGTCCAGGCGATGCTGGGGGCCGCAACCCCGACAATGCCACCAGCGCCGCTCTGGCGGCGCGCTGCAACGTATGGAGGCACCCTACTGTTGGGCGCCGTCGCTGCGGCAGCAGCGATCTGGTTGTCCACGCGTCCGGAGCCGCCGCGCGTGACACGCTTCCAGGTGCCGCTCGCCGCGGACACGGAGTTTTCCTTTTTCGGCCGGCACCTCGTCGCCCCTCTCGCCGGACGGTCAGCTCCTTGTCTACCAGGCGAACGCCGGGCTCTACATGCGCCGGATGGATGGTTTGGAGGCGACACCGATTCGGGGCACCGAGCAAGGCGATGGCCGCAGTCCGTTCTTTTCGCCCGACGGCCAGTGGATCGGCTTCTGGGCCGACGGCCAGCTCAAGCGGGTCGGCCCGAGTGGTGGAGCGCCCGTCGTCATCTGCGAAGCGGACAATCCGTGGGGGGTGAGCTGGGGAGAGAACAACACGATCCTGTACGGGCAGGGCGACGCTGGAATCTGGAAGGTCGCTCCGACAAGTGGTAAACCCGAGCGGATCATCCGGGTCGAGGAAGGCGAGCAGGCGCATGGCCCGCAAATGCTGCCCGGTGGGGACTGGGTGCTGTTCACATTCCGTCCCAAAGGCGTGACGTCCTGGGACGTGCGCAGATCGTGGCGCAGTCGACGAGGACAGGAGAGCGTCGGTTGATTGTCTCGGGGGGCCGCGATGCGCGCTACGTGCCGTCGGGCCATCTCGTGTACGCACTCAAGGGCGCGCTGCTGGCCGCGCCGTTCGACGCCGGCACGCTTCAGTTACGCGGTTCTGCCGTGAATCTCGTCGAGGCGGTTGGCAATGCGGGCACGACAACCGGCGCCGTGCACTTCAGTGTGGCGGCGAGCGGATCGCTGGTCTACGTGCCGTCCTTGACGGGGGACCGAAGGCAACTCGTGTTGGTCGGCCGAGATGGGCGTGAGGAGCCGCTGGCCGCGGAGCCGCGCGCCTACGTCAGTCCCCGGATCTCCCCGGATGGGTCGCGTGTCGCTATGTTTACGCTCCCGGATCTGGATGTCTGGATCTTGAACGTGGCGCGCGCGACGCTGACCCGCTTCACGTTCGATCCCGACCCGGACACGTTTCCATTGTGGACTCCTGACAGCTCTCGCATCGTGTTCAACTCGGGCCGCGAAGGCGGTGGCTTGTTCTGGCAGCGGGCGGACGGCACCGGCACGGCCGAGCGGTTGCTGGAGAGCGCGTTGGATCCGATAGGGTACGGCTGGGCGCCGGATGGATCGCTCATCTTCGACGAGCTGGCACGCGCCGGCCAACCGCGGGATGTCCGCGTCCTGAGGATGAACGGCGAACGGACCGCGACGACGCTCCTGGGCGCAGCGTTCTCCGAAGTGCGCCCGGCCCTGTCGCCGAGCGAGCGTTGGCTCGCGTATGAATCGAACGAATCCGGTCAGAGCGAGGTCTACGTGCGGCCGTTTCCTGACGTCGACCAGGGGAAGTGGCAGGTCTCACGCGGGGGAGGAGAGGAACCGTGGACCGGACAGCATCATGGCAGCCGGCATCCAGCCCGGGTCGGCATTCGCTGCCGGCGCGCCGTCGCCGGTCCAGTCACGGACCGGCTACGTGTTCCCGACCGCAGCGCGTCGCTTCGACATCGCGCCGGCCGGACGGTTTCTGATGCAGAAGTTCGCACCGGCTGAGGGTGCAAGCGAGGTCACGACGCATCTCGTCCTGGTGGAGAACTGGTTCAAGGAGCTCGAGCGGCTGGTGCCGACGAACTGATCATTCGTTCGGATCGTTCGGATCGTTCGGATCGTTCGGACTGTTCGAATCGTTCGGGCCGTTCGCGTTCCTTAACTCCTCCGCATCCGCTTCAAGACCTCGATATCGGCTTCGTCCGAGGGGCGGCCGGTGCGTTTCGACGCGAGCAAATCGTCCAGCGCAAGGTAGGGAACACGTACGCCGTCGATCCGTCGCACGATGCGGTTCGGCCAGGCGCGATCGAATGTCACGGAGCCGGCGACAGTCAGAATGTCCACCCTCGGATCGTCGCCGACGATGGTGAACGGTTTACTGGCGACGTCTGCGGCGTCGAGTTCGGCTGCGATGCGATAGGGCAGCTCGGTAAGTGCTTTCAGCAGACGGCCGGTGTTGGCCAAGTCGCGGGGGACGAGAATATCGACATCCCGAGTGGCGCGGACCGACCCGTGTAGGTTGGCCGCGACGCCGCCGGCAAGCAGGTAGCGTACGCGGCGCCGGTTGAGCAGCCGGCACACTCGCAGGACGCGATTCTCAGTACCACGGGTTGCGCCGGCCACGTCTCCACCGCTCGTACGCTGCGAAGGACTCGAAGGACCGCGCGAACGCGCGCGGCCGCCGGTAGCGGGTCAACGCACAGAAGTCCAGATACAGTCGTTCCGCAAGGGCGAGCCGTGCGGCGGCGCTCCGCGGCGGCACGTCTGACGATCTGCGGCGTCTGGACACGAATCGATTATAAGCGTTCGGATCGTTCGGATCGTTTGATGACGAGCGCAAAGTGGCCGATGGTGCGGAGGTGACCCACGTCGAGGCGCCAGCCGATCAGGAACATGAAGAGCACCAGTCCGATCTGGCTGATCATGCTCAGCGCCGGGAGCGATGATGAGGGGAACAGCAAAGCCGAGAGTTGGGGCGCCACCCATCCGAAGCACGAGGGGCCGAGCAGGTGTTCGACCATCATCTCGGCGATGACCGGAGGTTGCCCCAGTTTTGCGAAAAGCGGCGTTGCCAGGCGACACGACGCGAGGATGACGGCGATCTGGAGCAGCAGCAGCGAGGGGTTCGACACGAAGATCGCAGCTCGAGTGTACCGCGGCCGTTAGCGGGCAGTGCACCAGCGTGGGCAACCTGGAGCAGGTGACTCAAACCGGCGGATCGAGGTGGTGCGCCAGAGTCACAGATGCGCACGGGGCCGACCGACGCCGAGTGCACCGTTGGCTGCGTTCTGGCACACGACGCCAAGTACGTGCCGTATGACGGCAAGGGCGTCTACACGCTGAGCGACCAGCAGACGCCGCAAAGTTCGTGGCACGGAAGGTGCGGCTCACGGGCACGCTGGACGCCAAGCGGGACGATTCGGGTGGACTCGATTACCGCGACAAAGTGAGCCCCGGATGTGGTAGGTGCGGCTCATCCCGCCGGGCCGACGGGACGGTCGGCGGGGGAACTTTGGTGAAGAAACGCAGCAAGGGGAAAGCACGAGAAAAATGCCTTGCAGCGGGTGGAGGCGGTGGTAGTATCCCGTCAGGTACCGCGGCCAGAATGGAAAGCAGGGCTAAGACCCCGGGAACATAGCGAGAGGAGCGTTTATGCGCGTCGCGTTGTTGTTCTTGCTCGTCGCCGCGATGCTGACCCAACATCCGGCCGCTGCGGTGCCGAGCGCTCAGGCGCCGGGCTCCCCGGCATCGCTTCTGGACTTCGAGTACTTCAGGACCAAGGTACAGCCCATTTTCCTCGCCAGGCGGGAAGGGCACACCCGCTGTGTGTCATGCCACAGTAAGGGTACTCCGATGATCTTTCAACAGCTCTCACCTGGGGCTACGACCTGGAACGAGGAGCAGTCCCGACGGAACTTCCAGGTGGTCGCGGCGCGAGTGGTTCCCCACAACCTCATTCAGAGCAAGATGCTCGTGCACCCGCTGCTGGCTGAGGGGGGTGGCGACTTTTATCACAGTGGTGGCAAGCACTGGAAGTCGATTCTCGATCCGGAATGGCAGACGATCGCCAATTGGGTGTGCGGGCGGAAGCCCACCGAGAAGCTCGTCGAACTGACCGGTGCGTGCGGGGAATAGTGATCGACGAAGAGGGTGAAACGTCAACCCGTTTTTCTACGAGGAGCCGACGATGAGAATCGTTGACGTGGTCCGACGCAGTCTGAAGCTTCTGGTGATCCCGCTATTCCTGATGCCGCTGACGGCGGCGGCCCAGGACCAGGTGCGGATTCTCCAGAGCAACGCTGCCGGCGACAGAGTGCACATCATTGACCCTGTCACGAACAAGGTCGTGGCAGAGATCAAGGGTATCGAGGCGGCCCATGGGGTCACTGCCTCACCGGACGGAAACCGGATCTATGTCAGCAACGAGGCTGACGACACGCTGGACGTGGCCGATGCAAAGACGCTGGCGGTGATCAAGAAGATTCCGCTCTCGGGCCGTCCCAACAACATCGCGATCAGTCCCGACGGACGGCGAGTCTATGTGGGGATCAGGCAGGCGGTCGGGAACAACCCGGGTCTAGCGGATGTCATCGATACCGCCTCTCTCTCCAAGGTGAAAAGCATCCGTACGGAGGGCCCCGTACACAACCTCTATGTCACGCCGGACGGCAAGCACGTTGTCGCGGGCGACGCGTCCGGCGAAGGGTATGTAAGCGTACTCGATACCCAGAAGGACGCGCCCGCGTGGTCGGTTCGACTTGGCGACAATATCCGTCCGATGGCGATCTCCAAGAATCCCGATGGGTCGACCCGTTCGGTGTTTGTCCAGATCGGCGACTACAACGGATTTGTGGTGGTGGATTTCGCGACGCGCAAGGAAGTCGCTCGGATCGCGCTCCCGAAGTTGCCAGCCGGAAGAACCGCGCTCCCGACAGGCTCTGCTGAATCGCATGGCGTGGCTGTCACTGCCGATCAGAGGACCCTGGTGGTCTGCAGCCGGCTGAACAATGCGCTCTATTCGTACTCGCTTCCCGACTTGAAGCCGCAGGGAACAGCGTATCTCAGCGGGAAAGGCTGTGCCTGGGTGACACTCACGCCTGACGGCAAGAGGGCCTATGCGGCGGACCCCGTGGGGAACGTCACGTTGGTGGTTGACGTCCCGTCGATGAAAGAAGTGGCCAGCATCGCGGTCGGGCAGGTGCCGAAGCGCAACCACACGATGGTGATTCCCGGCGGCAGGTCATCAGGCACGCGGTAAGATTCCGTTCGCGTTACGCGACCGCCACGCTCAGCGGGTCGGGCCCGATGGGGGCCTGACCCGACCTATCGTTGAAACCTCTCGCGATTCTTGAACTCAACCATGATGAACTCCGCGGCGGCGGCCGCGATGTTCTGCGGCAGATGGGCGTTACCGTCACCACACCCGAGCGCACCAGCAGGCACCGAAGCGGGCTCCGTCGTCCCATCGGGAAGCGTGAAGTTGAACGTCTGTTCGGTGAGGAAGATGACGCAGCTGGCGGCATGCCTGTGCATCACCGATTTCTCGCCAGGACCGTACCTGACTCGAAGAAGACGCACCAGTTCGTTCTCGAACGACACGGAATAGTGCGCAGGATCCGCACTGACGGCATCTGGAACGGACTCGGTGCCGCGCTGGGCCAGAAGCGCCGACGACGCGAGTCCAAGAAGCACGCCAAGAACCACGTTTCGCATGCTCACCTCTTCGTTCTCGACGACCTGGTCAGATCAACTCCGTTCCAGGTGCACGGTCCGCAGGATAACAGAATGCATCCTCGCCCTGATCAGCGATACGAGAGGCGACGTGGCGAGCGTAGTGGCGAGCGCCATCAGGACCATCATCGAAAAGAGCACCGGCGAGAGGATGCCGAGATCGAGGCCGATGTTGAGTACCACGAGCTCCACGAGGCCACGCGTGTTGAGCAGAATCCCAATCAGCCATGCGTCGGCCCATGACGTGCCCATGACGCGTGCCGCCACCGCCGAGCCGACGCCTTTCCCGACGACCGCCACAGCCAGAATCAGCAGAGTCTGAGCCCAGAGATCGGCGCTGCTTATGAGCTGCACGCTGGTGCGCAGGCCACTGAACGCGAAGAAAAGCGGCAGCAGAAGCGCCGCGACGATCGGCTCGATCCTGCGGCCGAAAACCCGCTCGGCCTGCGTTGCGCGCGGCATCGTGACCCCGGCGAAAAAGGCGCCGAAGAGCGCGTGCACGCCGAGGACCTCTGTGACGTAAGCCGACGAGAGCATGACGATGAGCATGATGCCGATGTCGGCCGGCGCGGCACCGAACGCTGCACCGCGCCGGGTAGCGAGCCGCGCGAGCAGCGGCCGCACGACGGTCATCATCACGACGCCATAGATGACGAGTCCCACGAGAGGGACGCCGGCCTCGGCGAAGCTGCCGGATCGGGCAACGGCCGTGATGGCAGCGAGTATCAACCACCCCGCCGCATCGCCGAACGCCGCGCAGGCAACCGCGAGCGTCCCGATGCCGGTTGCCAGAAGGCCTTGATCGTCCAGAATGCGCACGAGCACCGGGAACGCCGTGATGCTCATCGCAGTTCCCATGAAGAGCGCAAGCGATAGGCGGCCGACGTCGGGCGGCGCGTACTGGTGCCACGCCACGGCGGCCGCAGTGCTCCCGAGCGTGAACGGCACGACGATGCTGACCAGGCTGATGACGAGCGCCAGGTGGCCTATGGTGCGCAGGTGACCCACGTCGAGGCGCCAGCCGATCAGGAACATGAAGAGCACCAGTCCGACCTGGCTGATCATGCTCAGCGCCGGGAGCGATGATGCGGGGAACAGCAAGGCCGAGAGCTGGGGCGCCACCCATCCAAAGCACGAGGGACCGAGCAGGAGGCCGACCATCATCTCGGCGATGACCGCAGGTTGCCGCAGTTTGGCGAAAAGCGGCGTGGCGAGGCGACACAACGCGAGAATGACGGCGATCTGGAGCAGCAGCAGCGAGGGGTTCGGCACCAGCAGCGCGGCCGAGTGTACCGCGGCCGGGCTCAAGCGGTCACCTCATGTTCAGGTTCGAACCGGTCCGGCTAAAACCGGACACTACTTGGGCGATGACGCAGCGTACGTAGTGTCCGCCTTCAGGCGGACCGAATCTTGGACTAAGATTGGCGCGCGAGACTTACACCATCTCGATGCAAAGGAGTCTGCCATGAGAATACTGATTGCCGCCCTCTGGACGATATCGGTCCTGGTGCCGGCCACGGCTCGGGCCCAGGCGTTTCAACCGAACGAGACGGGCGTCACCATGGGGCACTGGCATCTCAACACCCGCGACATCGAGGCCAACAAGAAGATTTTCGTGGCGATGGGCGGCACCTCGATGAAGGCGGGCAACTTCGAGGTGGTGAGATTCCCTGGCGTGATCGTCTATCTACACCAGAACCAGGCGCCACCGCCCACCGGTGGCACCGTCGGCACCGTCGTGAACCACGTTGGCTTCATCGTCCAGAATCTCCAGCAGTCCACGAGCCAATGGAAGGCCGCCGGCGTTCCGGTGCTGCCAGGCAACAACGGCCGAACCGATCAGGCGTTTGTCGTCACGCCGGACGAGCTGCGTGTCGAAATCCTCGAGGACAAGGCGCAGAGGTTTCCAATTCAGCACCACCACGTGCACTTCTTCGTGCCTGAATCGGCAGTTCCCGAGATTCAGGCCTGGTACGCCAGGTTCTTCGGCGCCAAGCCAGGCACGCGCGGTCAGTTCAAGGCGGCCGACCTGCCGGGCGTGAATCTGACGTTTTCCGCCAGCGACATGCCGGCGGTCACGACCAAGGGCCGTGTGCTGGATCACATCGGCTTTGACGTCAGGAACCTCGAGGCGTTTACGAAGAAGCTCGAGGCTGCAGGCGTCAAGCTCGATCGACCGTATACGAAGAATCCGCAGACAGGTGGCGCGCTCGCGTTCATCTACGATCCGTGGGGCACGTACATCGAGTTGAACGAACGGCCGAACGCGGAGTACATCGGGACGCGATAGGAACGAGGACGAGCTGACGATAGACGACAGGCCGTCAGACAGTGTCCCTTCGAGTAGTTCAGACTTGGTCACGCGCGTAACGCGCCGCGGCTCATCGGCGATGACCGCTCGCCAGTCGTGCGTTGTCCAACAATCGATTCGAGACGGCGTGGCATCCACCAGTTGGCAGCACCAAAGAGCACCAGCAGTGCGGGCGCCATCACGAGGCGTATCACAGTAGCATCGAACGCCACCGCAAACGCGAGGCCGAGCCCAAACTCACGCGTCGCCACGAGCGTCGTGAAGCCGAAGCACGTGAAGATCGAAACCATGACCGCGGCTGCGCCGCTAATCGTCCCTCCCGTCCGTTCCAAGGCTCGCGCTACCGCAGACGCATTGTCCTCGGCCGTCCGGTACTCCGCCTCCACGCGGCTCAGAAGAAAGACCTCGTAGTCCATCGACAAACCGAACAGAACGGTGAAGAGCACCAGAACGATGAATGAATTCAGCCCGCCCGGAGGATCCAGTCCAATCCAGCGGGCGCCGAAACCATCCTGGAATACGTAGACGAGAAACCCGTAGGAGGCGAGCACCGAGAGCAGGTTCAACACGACGGCCTTCAGTGGCAGCAGAATGCTGCGGAAGGACACCACGAGCAGAAGAAACGTTACGGTCAGCAGCGTGCCCATGACCAGCGGCAGCCGTCCGAACAGCTCATCGTCGAAATCCCTCGTGAGGGCGGAGGCTCCGCTGACGCCGACGCGCACCTGCAGACCTTGAAACTCGGGCCAGTGGTCCCGCCGCAGATCGTCCGACAGCATCATGGAGTCCTGACTTTCGGCCGCTTGTGTGGGGACGACCACGAAAAGTCCGATTCCATCCGAGGGGCTCACGATGTCTGCCGCAGACTGGCGGAGACGCTCGGGGAGATCGTCGGATGATCGAATCGACGGGTGCAGCGCCGACACGGTCGAAACAAGATCCGGCAAGCCAGTAACTTTCGCCACCCGAACGTCTTCAGACAACCGCGAGGCTACTTGCGAGATAGCTTGCTGCACGGCGGGGTCCCATACGCCATCGTCGCCTGATGCTTCGATTTGCAGAACGATCGGCCCATTGAGTCCCTCCTCGAACTCGCTCCTCAGAACCTCGTATCCTTGACGTGCCTCCATCTGCTCCGACAGGTCTTGCACGCCGATGTTCCAGGGTTGCAGACGCACGCAAGCCACGACGAACACCATTGCGACGCCACCGCCAACGAAGATGGACGTCCAAGGGCGGCGCATGACGAGCGCGGCCCATCGGCTCCAAGCGCCGTGACCGTCCGCGGATGCGGCCTCCAGTTTGCGTGGCCAGTTCACAGCCCGGCCGAGGAACGACAACACAGCAGGCAAAAGTGTCAGCGCCATCGCCATTGCGATTAGCGTGGTCAATATTCCGCCAATAGCCATCGATTTGATGAACGGCACATTCACCAGAAGCAAGGACGCGAAGCCGGCGACCATCGCCGCGCCTGAAACGAGGATGGTATGCCCCGCATCCTGCATGGCGAATAGGACCGCTTCACGGTCGCTGTGCCCTTGCGACATCGCTCGACGAAAGCTGGTGAGCATGAACAATGCGTAGTCCACACCGAGTCCGAGGCCAATCATCGAGACCACGTTCTTCGAAAAGACGCTCACGCTCGTGCCAAAACTCAGGAGATACAGGGCGGCGCCCCCAACGGCCACGGCGGCGAGCGCCAGTACGAGCGGCAGGCAGGCAGCGATCGGTGCTCTGAAGAGAACGAGAAGAATGATGAGCGTGACCGGAATACCGATGCGCTCGGCCTGCAGCAAATCCGCCGCGCTTTGACGATCCAGATCGAAGTACGCAGGTGCAGTGCCGGTAACCCAGGTACGAAACCCAGGCGAGAGCACCGCCCCGCGAACCGCCGCGCGGACGTCCGCCGTCAGAGCTTCGGCGGTGTTGAGTCGCTCGATATTCGAGCGAAACAGCACAAGGGCGGTGTGCCGGTTCCGGCCGAGGAGATCGACGCGCCCCGTGTTCCAGTAGGTACGCACCGTGCCGCCTTCAGCGACCCGTGTCAGGGCCGTGGCGAGCGACTCCACGGCATGCTGAAATGAGGCGTCATGCACGGACACTTCGTCGTTTTCCATCACGATGAGGAACGGAACAAAGACTCCGGCAGGAATGCCGGCGCTCACGCCACGCTGAATCGTCAGCACGGACGCGCTGCCGGGCACGCCATCCGAGCCGCCTTCGAGCACGCTTTCGAGCCGTGTGGCGAGCACGCCGGCGACGCAGACAACGGCGCACGAAATCACGATCACGCCTCCGCGAAAGGCGAAGGTCAGGCGCGCCAGGTGCTCCATCATGGGTAGCCTGCTCTTTCGCAAACTCCAACAAGCCACAAGCTGAGTGCAGGAAAGTGAGACGGCGGCCATCAGGCCGCCGTCCTTTCGAGCGTGGCGCGTTACTGCAGCACGAGCGCGGTCTCGCGCGCGATTATCGCGTGCCCGGCCTTGGTGGGATGGATGCCGTCCCAGAACAGGAACTCATCAGGACGTTCACAGGTGAACGGCGCGACATTCGGGGTGACGCACGCCGTCGTCACGATGGTCAGATCGAACACCGTAGGCTCGTCGACGATCGCAGTCACGAGCTGATAGGCATCCAGCCGCGCGAAGCTGCTTCCAGAAAGGCCCGCTGACAACTGCGCCACAACCTCTTCGAGATTGTCGTTGAACCCCTGCGTTACGAATGCCGCCAAGCCTTGCGCGGCTGGGCCGAGCGAGCGAATCGCGGGCGTCAGCCCGATGTTCGGAGCCGCCCAGACGAGAAAATTCGTGGCACCCGCCGCGTACAACCTTTGGATATTCGCGGCGATCGAACTGAGCGCTTGCGCTAGGATGGGACCGCCGTTGCCGCCGCCTGCATAGACGACGAAGGCATCGCGGACGTCATTGCCACCCATCTCGATGACGTAGAGTGCCTGAGACGAGGCAACGCCGCCGGAGCGTTGGAGGAACGTGTCCACCTGCCGAGTCAGGTTGAAGTTGATGCTGTCGTCGTAGGCCCTGGCGGCGCCGACCGCAAAGTTGGTGACTCCGGGGTCCGTCGTCGCCAAGGCCGGCCGGACGCTGTCGCCGAGACCAACGGACCTCGCAAACTGCTCGACCCACGTCGCGCCGTTGCTGAAGTGGTGACCGCCTTTCGCGTATGGTGCACTGGGGATCAGGAACGGATTCAGCATGAAATCCGGCGGCGTACTTGCGTCGCCCAGCAATACGAACGCGTTGCCGGGGTCGGACAAGCTCGTGCCGAAGACCACGATTCCGGAGAACCGTGATTGCGCCGCGGCCCACCCCGGCGCCGCGAGTACCAGGGCCAAGCAAGTTACGAGCGGCCATCGCCTGAAAGATGTCGATTTGCATTCAGTCTTGAACATGACGTTACCCTCGCAGTTATTGAAACAGCACGTTGTAAGCGGATTCGCAACCGTTGGCCGCTCAATCCGATGGACGTCGGCTCGGTTCTCATGTATCTGAGTAACGAATCGACGCCCGATGGTTACAGGTAGCCCGCTCGTTCGCAGACGCCAACGAGCCACAGGCTGAGGGCCGGAACGTAGGTGATGAACAGGACCGCGATCAGCAGGATCGCGGAGTATGGGAGCGTGCACGCATATACGCGCGTGAGGGGCTGTTTGAACCGGTAAGACGACAGGAACAGGTTCTCTCCCATCGGCGGCATGAGGTATCCAAGCTCCATGTTCGCCAGGAAGATCACCGCAAGGTGAATCGGATCGATGCCGAACGCTCGTGCCAGCGGGAGGATCAGCGGAACGACTACGACGATCGCCGAGTAAATGTCCATCAGCGCGCCAACGAGGATAAGGAACAGGTTGAGCGCCAGCAGGAAGACTATCGGGGACGTGATCCTGGCCTCGGCCCAGTCGAGCAGCCGCACCGGGATTTCAGCGATCACCAGATAGTTTGTCAGCCCGAGCGCGACGCTGAGAATGATGAGGAACCCGCCGAGAAGCGTGGCGCACTCGATAGCCACGCGGGGAAGATCTCGCGTCACGCTCAGCCCGCGATGCACGGCGCATTCGATGACGACGACGTAGACAACAGCCACCGCCGCAGCTTCAACCAGCGTGGTGACTCCTAGCAGGATGCCCCCGAGGACCACAACCGGAAGGAGCAGTTCCCATTTGGCGGCCCATATCGCGGCTGCGGCCTCACGCCACTCGAACGGCGTCCGAGTGGCGCCTCGCCACCATCCCCTGCAAGCGGCCCAGCCGGCTACGACCGCGACCAGCACGATGCCGGGAATCAGCGCCGCGATGAACAGGCGGTCGACCGGCACGCCGGCGTAAAAGCTGTAGAGGAATACGGGCAGACTGGGAAAGAACAGCAGCCCAATCGATCCGGACACCGTGACCAGTCCGATTGATGCGCGTTCGGAATACCGCGCGCCAACCAGCACCGGAAGTAACAGGCCGCCCATCGACAGAATCGTCACGCCCGACGCGCCTGTCAGCGGAGTGAAGAAGGCGAGCACCGCTGTCACGACAATGGCCAGACCGCCCGGCATCCATCCGACAAGCGCGGTGAAGAGCCGCATGAGACGCTGACTGGCCGTCCCTTCCGCGAGGATGTACCCTCCAAGCGCGAACAGCGGAATCGCGGGAAGCATGGGAGACGTCGTCAGCCGGTACGCCTCTCCGGGAACGGCGTTTATCGGAGTGCCGTCGCCCCAGAACAACACGAGCGCTGCGCCCCCCATGGCCGCGAAAAGTGGCATTCCAAGAGCGGTGGCGATGAGCACGACAATGAGCACCGGAAGCACAAGCTGCGAGGCGAGAGCGGCGGGCACGACCGCGCACACGGCAGCCGCAGCCATACCCGAGGCCGCGAGCAGCCGGCCGGCATAACCGTCGGCGGCATGCCACACGAGCCGCACAGTGATTGCCGCAAAGCCGAGTGGAAGCATGGCCAGCACGACCCACGACGGGATTCCCCAGGCGACGACATCGCCCGCGGCCCGCTCGATGTGGATCAGATCGGTACCGGCGACACAGAGGCTCGCGGAAATGCCGACGGCGATGATTGACGTGAACACCCGAAGTGGCGCCCTTGCTCGCGCGGGCAGAAGCTGGGCGGTGGAGAGCGCGAGCAGCCGGTCGGATCGGGCAGCCAGTGCCGCGCCCAGCATCGCCACCCACAGCGTGAGATGCTGGACGAGCACGATCGACCCAGAGACGCCGTGGCCGATCGACACGCGGCCGCCCACTTCGAGCAGCGCCAGCGCAGCCATCGCCCCGAGAACGGACAGGGAGATGGCGTTTTCGGCGGCCTCAGCGCGCATGGTCGCGCCGGAACCCATCTCGCAGCCTGACCACCTCGTCAAACAGATCGGCCGGACAATATGAGCCGCGCAACTGCGGATAAGCGCGCTCCGCGGTCGACTGCCAGAGATCGCGCGTCGCCGCATCGAGGGCGATCACGTGCAGCCCGCGTTTCGTCATTGCGCGTACCGCCTCATCGCCCATCGCCCGAATGTCGCTGCGCAGCCTGGTGCCCGCGCCGCGCGCGGCCTCGATCATCGGCGCGTGGTACGCCGCAGGAATCTGCTCCCACGTCTTCTGACTGATCACAGTCCCCCCGACGAGCGGCATCCAGAGCACGTCGATCATGTGTGGCGCGAGCTTGTACGATTCCTGCAACTCAGCGAACAATGGCACGGTGGAAAACGCCTCGATCATGCCGGTCTGCAGCGACGTGATCATGTCGGTCAGCGACAACGGCACTACCTGAAACCCGAAATCCTTGTACAGGCGCTCGGTCTCCGGATCGCCCGCCGAAGTGAACAGCTTCATCCGCCGCACCTCGTCTGGCGTCCGCGCGGGCTTTTTCGTGAACGTGTGCACCCAGCCACCGTCCGCCCAGTTCAAGACCTTGAATCCCTTGGCCTCGATCCGCTGCTCGAGCGTCGGCGCGATGCGGTCGCGCACGTAATCCAGCTCGTCATACGAACGGAACATCATCGGCACCTGAAGACACGAGACCCCGTTATCGATCCTCGAGAGTCCAACAGACGAGAGGCCGACCGCCTGAATTCGTCCCTGGCGGATTTGCCTCACCATCTCTGGCTCGTCGCCGAGAACACCGCCGGAGTAGATCGTGACCTGCACGGTGCCACCAGAAATCCTGCGCCACTCCTGACGCACGTACTGAAGGCTCTCGTCCCACAACGAGCCTTTGGGCACGACGGCCCCGAGCCTGATACGGATGTCGCCCTGTGCACCGAGCGAGATGCTCAGCATGGCGACCGCGGCGGCGATGACGGACGTGAAACGAAACATGTTCATTTCCCTTCTGCTGCCGCGCCATCGGCGTCGAGGATCAACTCGTCGACTCGAGAGGCCAGCCATAACGCCCGCCGATGGGCGAGCAGGTTCACGAGCCTGTTGTGAGGATCAGCATCCGCATCGACCGCCAGCGCTCGCGCGATGAGCGCGCGGAATTCAGCGGCGTTCTGCTGTGGAACCGAGACGGCTTCGGCATAGGCGAGATACGCGCCTGCGCTGCGCCCTTTGGACAACTCGACCGCGCGATCGAAATGACGTGTGATTGACTCCACATCCAGTTCACCGGGCACGGAGCCAGCGAGTGTCACCTCGAACTCGTGAAGCGCGCCGGCGTCCCACGCCTCGTCGAGTTCGATCGCACGATCGAGGAGTGCGCGCACTTCCGGAAGCCGCACGAGCAGCGCGGCGTCGCCTCGTGACACGGAAATGGCAAGGCCGAGAGATGCAGCTGTCCAGTAAAGAAGAGGGACGTCCCGCCCGGCGCGCGTGGAACGCACCATGCGGACTGCCGCGGCAGGATTGGCTGTGAGAGCCTCGCCAAAACCGGGATACGAGCGCTCGATCGCCCGTATGCCGTACCGATAGCCGCGCAGGTAGAGGCGGCTGGCGCGGGCGCGAAGCGCGCGAGCACGCTCGAGGTCCTCGTTTGCGGCCACGTGCGCGGGATAATCGACGTACGCGTACGCGTAGAGCACAAAACCTCGGCACGCCGTCAGCAACAGGCCGGGATGGTTGGGAGACTGCGCGAGAAGGCTTTCCGTGAGTTTCAGCCCGAACGGCAGCGCCGCGCCCACCAACTCGAGGTCATCGTCGGTTTCGTATACCGACTCGCCGGAGGCGAGGGCGTTGCCGACCATGTTGATCGCGTACGTCTTCACGGAACAGCCGGAGGCCAGGATGGCAACGACGAGCGGCGCGACGGTGCACCACCAGGTGCGGGTCTGTCGCGTCGCGGTGCGGTTGGGGCGCATCGGCATCTCCTTGAAGGGGAGTAACGACGATGCCGGGAAAGGTTACGCCGCGGTTGCGACGCGGCGCCGGGCGCTTAGGTGAAATCCAGGCGGAAGGTTACACGTCGAGGGAGAACTGGGAACGCAGGTGATCAGCGGCGCAGCTGGAACAAGACCGTCTCCTGAATGCGCATCGCCTCCGGAACGCCATTTCGACGCCCCGGCGAGTATGTGTACTGCATCACCGCTTTCCTGGCCGCGTCATCCAGCACCGCGTGCGGGGATTTCACCACCACGACGTTCTCAACCGTGCCGTCGGCGTCGACGGTGACCTCGAGAACGACGCTGCCTTCGAGTTGCGCCGCGCGCGCCACTCCGGGATACACGGGGGCCACGGTCTGAATTCGCCGTGGCGGCACGATCACATCGGTCACGGGCGGCACTGCTGGAGGGACCGGAATTGCAACTGGCTCGCGACGCTCGTCGGCCGACTCCGCGGTCCGCGACTCGTTCTCTCGAATAGAGGGCTGCGGTTCCGGCGCAGGAGGTGAAACCTTGTCGTGGGCCACTGGTGTGGAGACCGCGTCCTGCGGCGTACTGATGCCAATCGGTGGCGAGGACACGGCCGTCGTTTCTGCCTGACGACCCTTGGGCTCAGGGGGCGGTTTGGGGGGCGGTGGATTCGGCTTCTCGACGCCCGCATCGGCGCTCGGCTTCGTCGCCGGTGTGTCGACGCTCGGCGGCTGTTCCCTTGTGTCCTGGGTCGTCGGCTCCCCGGCGTTTGCGAGGGATGTGGCCGCAGGACTTTCGCGCATCGGCATGATGAGCGCCCATGCAAGCGCCGCAGTGCCCAACACCGCGGCCGCTGCGATCGTGAGCCGTCCGGGCCGCGACTCTGATTGCTCCTGAATTCGCTCGTCAGCGGAACTCCCGACGACGGTCGACGAGATCCGAGCGACACCGAGACTGACGTCGAGCGCTTCGGCGAATCCGCCGGCTGACGGCCATCGCTCCGAAGGGTCCTTCGCCGCAGCTTTCTGTATGGCTCTCAGCAGCGCTTCCGGCAGTCGGCTAGCCGGCGGCACGGGCAAGGGCTCGTTCACGTGCTTCAGAAGCACGGCAACCGGCGAATCACCCGTAAACGGCACTCTCCCGAAGAACATTTCGTAGGCGACGATGCCGAGGCTGTACACATCGCACCGAAGGTCGACCCCTTTCCCCAGGGCTTGCTCTGGGGCCATGTACTGAGGCGTTCCGACAACCGTCCCCGTTCGTGTGACCACGGGGTTACCCTCGAGCATGTGGGCCAGCCCGAAGTCACCGACACAGGCCCGCTCGTCCCAATCGAACAAAATGTTTGCCGGCTTGATATCCCGATGAACGACGCCCCGGGCGTGCGCGTAGTCCAGCGCCTCAGCTACTCGCCGCAGAATTCCCGCGGCCCGGACGGGATCGGGAGGCGCATCTTTCAGCAGCGTTCTCATGTTGCCGCCGCCGAGAAGGCGCATGCTCATCCACGCAATGCCGTCATCGGTGCCGCTCGCGTAGATGGGAACGATGGCGGGATGTTCGAGCCGGGCGATTACCCGCCCTTCCTGGTCGAAGCGCCGGGCGAACGTCTCGTTGTGAAGAAACTGGGATGACAGGACTTTGAGCGCGACCGCGCGTTCGAGTCGCGTGTCGTACGCTTCATACACGGTCGCCATCCCGCCTCGTCCAAGCAGCGCGACGATGCGGTGCGAGCCCAGCATGACGCCCGGTGCGAACGTCGAATCCGATTCCTCGTCCGGAACGTCGCCCGCACGATTTTCCTGGAGCACGTTCGACAACAGGCACGCAGGGCACAACCCCGACGGAAAGGCATCCGGCCTCAG
>Ga0209640_10000813_pt1 | contig 25040 bp, 24 predicted proteins | sample RifCSP10_1_FD_184018 | JGI IMG/M metagenome (GOLD analysis project Ga0209640, IMG submission 184018) | Soil microbial communities from Rifle, Colorado - Rifle CSP2_sed 10_1 (SPAdes) (version 2) | ecosystem: Environmental > Terrestrial > Deep subsurface > Rock core/Sediment | place: Rifle... | reverse complement strand
CCGCCGATCTGGTGCGCATCGCGTTGGGCCAGGAGCAGCGGCCCTAACTCACGAATTTCCGCCTCCGCCGCCGCGCGAGCGCGGACGGCATTCGCGCTCGTCTGCAATGCCGGATCGGGGTTTGACGGCGCAGGACCGGCGCGGCATTGATCGCGCCGATGGCGTCGCCTCCCATCCCACCGCCTCCGACCCCGACCAAGACCGTGCTGTGGCGCACGGCGGAAACGCTGTCGATCGGGGCGGTCGGCGGCGTGGCCTTGACCTGGCTCGGCTTCCCGGCAGGCCTCATCACCGGTTCCCTGCTCGCGGTCGCGCTGGCGGCGCTGGCCGGGCGGCCGGTTACGGTCCCGGTGCCGCTGTCGCGCGTGATCTCGGTCCTGGTGGGCATTTCGCTTGGCGCCGTGGTGTCGCCGGAGACGCTGAAGGGGCTGGTCACATTTCCGCTCAGCGTCGCCGTGATGGCGGTATCGACGCTGTGCATGTTCGCGGCCACGACCTCCTATCTGCGCTTGGTGCACGGCTGGGATGCGCAGTCCGCGCTGTTGGGCGCAAGCCCCGGCGCGCTGGCGCAGGTGATGGTTTTGTCGGCCGAGTACAAGGCCGATCTGCGCGCGATTGCGATCGTGCAGACCATTCGGGTGGTGGCTCTGACCGTGGGCATTCCGTCCGGCCTGTCGCTGTTCGGCTTGACGGCCTCGGCCGGCATCATGGCACGGCTCGGCTCCGGCCCGGCCTCGCTCACCGAACTGGTCGTGCTGGTCGTCGTGTCCTCGGCATCGGCGTTGGCGATCTGGCGGCTGCGGTTGCCGGGCGGGCTGTTGTTCGGCGCCATGCTCGGATCGGGCGTGCTGCACGGCGCCGGATTTATCGGGGCGGCGCTGCCGTGGTGGGTGGCGAGCGCCGCGGTGATCGGGATCGGCGCGGTCACCGGCTCGCGTTTCGCCAACACCGACCCGCGCACGCTGCTGCGCTTCCTCGGCGCGGCGCTCGGATCGTTCGCGGTGGCGATTTCGATCGCGTCCGCCTTCGTTCTGGCGCTGACCGCGATTTCATCGGTGCGGATCGCAGACGCCGTGGTCGCGTTCGCGCCCGGCGCGCAGGACACCATGATGGTGCTGGCGCTGGCGATGCACCTCGATCCGGTGTACGTCGGCGCGCTGCACCTGTCGCGCTATCTTCTGGTGTCGCTCTTGGTGCCGTTCCTGGTGCATCGGCTGCGGCGCGGACCGCGCACGCCGGCGCGCGAGCGCCCGCCCACCCGGCGGCCCACGATCGAGGATTGAGCCGCCCAGCGGCCAGCTATCCCCATTGTGCCAATGTTGCTATACTAATTTTATGACCAAGCTGCTCGAACAAGCGATCGCGAAGGCGCGGGAACTTTCGGAGGAAGAGCAAGACGCGCTCGCCGACCTGATCCTTTCGGTCGCGGGCTCGGACGCATGCGGTGTGCCGCTCGATCATGAGACGGAAGCGGCCATCCGCGAGGGCCTGGCGCAGGCCGAGCGAGGCGAGTTTGTTCCCGACGAGATCGTGGCTGAATCGAACAAGCGCCACGGGGTATGAGGGTCCGCTATACCCCCCGCGCGTTTGCCGATCGCGAAGCTATTTTCGAATATATCGATAGGCGCAATCCGCGCGCCGCACGCCAGGTCAAGTCCTACATCGAAAAACGCATTTCCGAACTTGGGCAGTCGGTGCTTCGGCATCGGCTGATCCCGAAGCTCGGCGTGCATGCGCTCTGGCTCGGCCGGTACCCGTACATCGTCTATTACCGCGTGGACCGCGACGATATCGCGATCGTGCACATTCGCCATGCTGCGCGAAGGCCCTGGGAAGGGGAAGGCGATTAGGGATCCGGCCAGGAACGGCGACTTGTCCAACGGGCCGGTATTTTACTCCGCCGCCAGCGGGCGCTGCTTCAGCGGCAGGCCAAGGTGCTGCCAGACCTCGACCAAGGCCTCGGCCAGCGCATCGATCAGGGCGTCGTCGTGATAGGGCGAGGGCGCGATCCGCAGCCGCTCGGTGCCCTTCGGCACGGTCGGATAGTTGATCGGCTGGATGTAGATGCCGTGCTCGGACAACAGCCGGTCGCTCGCCGCCTTGCACTTTTCCGGGTCGCCGACCATGACCGGGATGATATGCGTCGGCGAGTCCATGACCGGCAGGCCGGCGGCGGTGAGCACCGATTTCACCCGCGCGGCGCGCTCCTGGTGCCGCTCGCGCTCCCAGCTCGACGACTTCAGATGCCGGATGGCGGCGACGGCGGCCGCGCACACCGCCGGCGGCAGCGCGGTGGTGAATATGAATCCCGGCGCATAGGAGCGCACGGCGTCGCAGACCTCGGAACTGGCCGCGATATAGCCGCCGAGATTGCCAAACGCCTTGCCGAGCGTGCCTTCGATCACGTCGACCCGGTGCATGGCCCCGTCGCGCTCGGCCACACCGCCGCCGCGCGGCCCGTACATACCGACCGCGTGCACCTCGTCGAGGTAGGTCATGGCCTCGTAGCGCTCGGCCAGATCGCAGATGCCGTTGATCGGCGCGATGTCGCCGTCCATGGAATAGATGCTCTCGAACGCGATCAGCTTCGGCCGGGCGCCCGCCGCCTTCAGCAGTTCTTCGAGGTGGGCGAGATCGTTGTGGCGGAAAATCTGCTTTTCGCAGCCGGCCTGGCGGATGCCCTCGATCATCGAATTGTGGTTGTAGGCGTCGGACAGGATCAGGCAGTTCGGAATCAATCTTGCGATGGTCGGGATGCCGGTCTGGTTGGAGACATAGCCCGAGGTGAAGACCAGCGCCGCCGGCTTTCCGTGCAGGTCCGCGAGCTCGCGCTCGAGCTCAACCAGCGGATGGTTGGTGCCGGCGATGTTGCGGGTGCCGCCCGCGCCGGTGCCCATGCGGGTGGCGGTCTCGATCATGGCGCCGATCACCTTGGGGTGCTGGCCCATGCCGAGATAGTCGTTGGAGCACCAGATCACGACCTCGCGCGGCCCCTGCGGGGTGTGCCAGATGGCATGCGGAAAGCGCCCGGCGATGCGTTCGAGATCGGCAAAAACCCGATAGCGCCGCTCGTCTCGCAACCGGTTCAGGGCATCGGCGAAAAATGCGTCATATTTCATGAATTCCAGGCCTTTCCCGGCCGCTTCCGGCATTGCCGCTGTGCCCCGACAGCCTCTTTTTAGAAGGCTTCCACGATCATTGTCGAGCCGATATTTGGCCGGCGCTCCGCGGCTTGTGACTGATCGGGATCAATCGGCGGCGCCGCGCACCACTGGACAGCCGCGGTCATTGCAATTCCGCGCTGGGTCCATCGCCGGGCGGTTGCCCTTGTCCCCATGCCGGCCGCATACTTTGGGCTTCACTGGCCGGAGGGTTTGCGATGCACAAAGTGTCTATTCCCCAATCGGTTATCGACCGGGTGGTGGCCCGGCATGGGCGCGAGCATGTGCACGACGATCTGGTCCCGGCCAAGACCGCCCTGATCGTGGTGGACATGCAGAACGCCTTCATGCTGCCCGGCGTGGCGCATTCGCCCTGCCTGATGGCGCAGGAGATCGTGCCCAACATCAACCGGCTGGCGCAGGCCGTGCGCGCCACCTCCGGCACCGTGGTCTGGATCAAGACCGCCTACACCGACGAGACGCTGGAAAGCTGGTCCACGCTCTACGGCATGATCGGACCGAAGGGCACCGAGAAACGGGCGCGCGCGTTGACCGCCGGCAGCAAGGGCCACGAACTGTGGCCCGAACTCGACGTCCAATCGCAGGATCTGATCGTCGAGAAGAACCGCTACAGCGCCTTCATCCAGGGCTCGTCGGAGCTCTCGGCGGTCCTGCGCCAGCGCGGGCTCGACACACTCTTGATCACCGGGACCGTCACCAACGTGTGCTGCGAATCGACCGCGCGCGACGCCATGATGCTCAACTTCAAGACCATCATGGTGACCGACGGCAATGCCGCCGTCACCGATCAGGACCATAACGCCTCGCTCAGCGGCTTCTACCTCACCTTCGGCGACATCATGTCCACCGATTTCGCGATCGGCTGCCTCGAGCGAAACGTCCGGAAGGGGCTTGCCGCGGCGGAATAGCGGCAGGGAAGTTGAGTCGGTGTTGTATTGGTTACGGGTGCCTCAGTGGACGTTCGCGGGGTCGAAGCTGTGGACGATCTGGCTGACTACCACGCATCGTAACGGATCACAGCGCGAGGTACGCTTCAATCTCTAGCCTGGCTAGGAGGAGATGACATGATCCGGATTGCAGTCGCCGCCGTCCTGGCGCTCGGGATTTCATTGCTTGCCCGCCCGGCCCAGGCCGTCGTCATCGACACCGACATTACCAGCAACGGCGAACCGGTGGGCAGCGCCACCATCCGGCTTGAAACGCTCGACGGCGCCCCGATCAAGCTGACGGCGGTGCGGGAGCCGCCGAAGGACGAGGGTAAATCCGCAACCCCCGCCGAAACCGCGCCACCGTCGGTCGTGTCGCCGGTGCAGGGAAGCGGCACCGCTCCGGGCATGCCCGACGACAAGAAGCAGGAAACGGAGAAGAACAAGACGCTGACCGCGACCGATGAGTCGAAATCGAAGACCGCAGCCCCGCCCGGCGACGGAGGCGACAAGGCGGACACCGTGGCCGCGCTGCTGACAGACAAGGACGGCAAGCTGTCGGCCCTGCTCGACGACAGCTTCAAGAACAAGACGGTGCTGGTCGTGGTGGAGAAGGATGGCCATGTCCTGATGAAAAAGTCCGTCGAATTGAGCAAGGACGTCACTCGGGTGGCGATCGGCGTGCCGCCGGAGCGGCTGGCGATGCTGCCGAAGCCGAACGCAGGCCCGCCGGGCGGAGCTGAGCCGAAGCAGGAGACGCCGGCGCCGCCGCCGGCCGGGAGCAGCGTGGCCCTGGTTCCTGAGCGCCCCGTCGGGCCTCCCGAACTGGCGGTCGCGATCGGCCGCGAGGGCGAATGCCGGCCCGGCGGCGACTGCTGCTATCGCATGACGGTGACGAATGCGGGGGCGGGCCCCTGGCGCGGGCCGATCGGTCTGAGCGACGAGATGTCGTTTGCGCCCGCGGCGCTCGACATCGAGCGAAGCCGGCCGTCGTGGTGGTGCAGCCAGGCCGGCCAGACCGCCACCTGCGCAAGCGCGCCGCTCACGCTCGCCAAGGGTCAATCGGCCGTGCTGCAGCAATGCCTGCTGCTGCCGCGCCGGATGTCCTCGACGGTGCGCAAGTGTGTCCGGATTATTTGGCCTGGCGCCGGCGGCCCGGATGCCGACCGGGACCGGACGCGCCTGGTGCAGATTGCGTTGTCGCAGCGTGGGCACGATCCCGGAATCGCCGACGGGCTGATGGGACGCAAGACCGAACGGTCGATCGGTGAGTTTCGCAAGGCCAATGCGCTGCCGCCGGATGGCGGCATCGATCAGCCGCTGCTCACGGCGCTGTTGGGGGACGCGGCCGCCGCGTCGGGCGATCCCAACTCCGCTAACGACAGCGCCTGCGACGAATTCACCCTGACGCCGGGCACCGTCGAAGCGCCGCAACGGCCGCGGACGCCGTCGACCGTCGACCGCCCGCGGCGGCCGCGCACAAGTATCACCGCCGATAGCCCGCGACGATCGCGGCGGCCTCCGATCGACGACGAGGATGACGAGCCGCCGCCGCGTCGCGGCCCCAATGTTGGTCCGTCGATCGACATGGGCATCGGCATCGGTGTGGGCCGGATTTTCCGCGGTGGCAGGTATTGAGGAGGCGGGCATCGCCGCGAGGGCGACGAGTGATCGGTGCCGCGCATGCGTGAGCGACCTGGTGCTGCCGGTGTGGATTGAACACACGACCTCTCCCTTACCAAGGGAGTGCTCTACCACTGAGCTACGGCAGCATCGGTGAAGTGGTCAGCGAATATCCGATCGACGGCCGGATGTCGAGCCATTCGCCCACCTGGACGCCCGCCCTTGCCGGCGGCTCGGGCTCGCCCTATCGGTAACGGCATGACGCGCGGCGAACAAGGCAAAGGCGGCGTCCGGTCTGCCGGCCACAAGGGCGACACCGATCTCGGGTTTACCCGAGATCGGCAGGCCACGCCGCCCAAGTCGGCCAAGGCCGACTTGGGTGCACGGACGGACCGGCTGCGGGCGGCGTTGCGGGAAAATCTCAAGCGCCGCAAGTCGCAGGCGAGAGGGCGATCGCAGGTCGGCACGGGCGGCGCCGGCGCGCCCCACGATTCCGCCGGATTTGTGCCGGAAATTGCGCCGGACAAGCCCAAGGGATAGAGGGATAGACCAGTCATTCTGCGGCCGTGCCGGCGGTGCACAGGGTCGCCCGGCCCGGCCGGGGTCGTGTTTGGGCAGGAGCGGGGGCATGGATCGCATACGCATTGTCGGGGGCCGGCCGCTGTCGGGCACGATCCCCATTTCCGGCGCCAAGAACGCCACCCTGCCGCTGATGATCGCGAGCATGCTCACCGATCAGACGCTGATCCTCGACAACGTGCCGCGGCTTGCCGACGTGAGCCTGCTGCAGCGCATCCTGAGCAACCACGGCGTCGACATGATGGTGCCGGGCAAGCGGCCGGGCGAGTCGCAGCAGAACGGCCACACGCTGCACATCGTGGCCTCGCGCATCGTCGACACCACCGCGCCCTACGACCTGGTTTCCAAGATGCGCGCGAGCTTCTGGGTGATCGCGCCGCTCCTCGCGCGCATGGGCGAGGCGCGGGTTTCGATGCCGGGCGGCTGCGCCATCGGCACACGGCCGGTCGATCTGCTGCTCATGGCGCTGGAGCAGCTCGGCGCGCAGATCGACATCGACGGCGGCTACGTCATCGCGCGAGCGAAGAACGGGCTCAAGGGCGGCGACATCAAATTCCCCAAGGTGACGGTGAGCGGCACCCACATCGCATTGATGGCCTCGGTGCTGGCGCACGGCACCACGGTGATCGAGAACGCCGCGCAGGAACCCGAGATCGGCGACGTCGCCGACTGCCTCAACAAGATGGGTGCGCGGATTTCCGGCATCGGCACCTCGCGGCTGATCGTCGAGGGCGTCACCCGGCTCGGCGGCGCGCGCCACCGCGTGCTGCCCGACCGCATCGAGACCGGCACCTATGCGATGGCGGTGGCAATGACCGGCGGCGACGTGCTCCTGGAGGGCGCGCGGCCGGAGCTCCTGCAAACCGCGCTCGACGTCATCGGGCAGGCGGGCACCGAGATCAGCGCGACCAACGAAGGCATTCGCGTCAGGCGCAACGGCACGGGCATTGCGCCGGTCGATGTCACCACCGCGCCGTTTCCCGGCTTCCCGACCGATCTGCAGGCGCAGCTCATGGCGCTGATGTGCAAGGCCAATGGCACCTCGCGCATCACCGAGACCATCTTCGAGAACCGATTCATGCACGTGCAGGAGCTGGCGCGGCTCGGCGCCCGCATCCATCTCGACGGCGAGACCGCCACCATCGAAGGGGTCGAGCGGTTGAAGGGCGCGCCGGTGATGGCGACCGATCTGCGCGCCTCGGTCTCGCTGGTGATCGCGGCGCTCGCCGCGGAGGGCGAGACCATGGTCAACCGGGTCTATCACCTCGATCGCGGCTTCGAGCGGTTGGAGGACAAGCTCGCCGCCTGCGGGGCTGCGATCGAGCGGGTGAGCGGGTAGCGCCTGTGCGCGTCTTGGCGGCTGCGCTCGCATTGCTCGCTCTGGTCGCGGGCATCGATCGCGCTGGGGCGCAATCCTCGCTGCAATGCGGCGGCGCGCAGAAGCCCGCGGCTGTGGCGGAGCTCATGTTCGGGCGCAAGATCGGCAACCGGATCGCGGTGACCGAGTCCAGATGGGCGCGGTTCGTGGACCGCGAGATCACGCCGCGCTTCCCGGATGGCCTTTCGGTGGTCGACGCCAAGGGGCAATGGCGCGACCGCGAACGCAACGTGATCGTGCACGAGCCGAGCAAGCTTGTGACCATTGTCCTGCCGGGGGACCCGGCGGACCAGATCCAGCTGGGCGAGATCATCGAGGCCTACAAGCGCCGCTTCAAGCAGCAGTCGGTGGGGGTGATCGTGCGGCCTGCTTGCGTGGCTTTTTAGATCGTTGTCGCTTCCGATTGAATCGGCCCTAGCAACAGGCTTCAGTTTACCTCTCCCATAGGGAGAGGTCTTCATCGGTCACATCTGTTTGGTATCGGAGGGTCTTGCGGCCATGCTGCTTTCGAGTGGCTGGGGTCCACACGGTAACTCCCGGGTTGGTCTCGTAACCTCCTGAATCATCTCGATCCCGACCACTCAACCCCTTTCAAAACGGCCTCTTAGAGCGCTTTCGTGCTGAGTGGAACCATGAAAGCGCTCTATTTCTTTTACTTTGTCGCATTTCCGGACGGCGAACCGGTTCCCACTTCGCCTGGAAATGCTCTAGCGTGTATCGCGCTGTTCGATCGCTACGCCGTCTTTCACGCGATCGCTGGGGTGGAGCACGATCTTATCCCCTTCGGATAGGCCAGCGTGCACTTCAGCTGTCCGATTGTTCCGATGGCCGATTTTCACGGTCGTGGTGCGCGCACGCCCATCTTTGACGGCGAAGACGGCCCAATCCTCCCCCTGCCGAAATAATGCGCCCACCGGCACGGTCAGGGCGCTTTCGGCATTCCAAATGGTGACATGAACGATCACCCGATAATCATGCCCGAGCCGCGACCAGACCTCAGATGGGTCCACAATATCGATTGTCGTGCGGACGCGTTGTTCCTCTATGCCGAGCGCAGACACTTTGAGAAAGCCGGCGGGATCGACGCGGGTTACGCGCCCTTGGATCGGAGATCCACCCCAGCCATCGATCCGTACCGGCAAGCCTGGTTTGATCTGCACCGCATCGGTGGACAGAAGCTCTGCAATGACCTCGAGATCAAGTGGGTCGCCAATAGCGACCAGCGGTGTGCCCGCCGGCACGACCGCTTCGCTATCCTGTAAGATTTTCAGAACACGACCTGTTACCGGGGATTGGACCTGAATACAGCAAGAGGCATTCGACTGTGCCGTGACGGCGGATGGCTCGATGAGCCGGGCCGCGATGCTCGCTCGTTCACTGCGGCGAACTTCGAGCTGCGCTTTTGCACTCGCCGACGCTGCCTCGTTTGTTGCAACGTCGAACTTTGCCTTGTCCAGCGCCTTGGCAGAAATCGCATCCGTGCGTGCGAGCGCCTCCGCTCGCCTAAGCTCGCCTTGCGAGAAATCCAGCGCGGCCGCAATCCGCCGCACCTCGGCTTCCGCCAGGGTGATGGCGGCCTCGGCGGCAGCGACGGCGGCTTGAAGTTCCTCACGCGAACGCACATCGATGAAGCTCGGCGAAGCGGGTTGCATGACCGCGACGACAGTGTCATTCGCGATCACCTGATCTCCCACGTGAATGGAAAATCCCTGGCTGCCGAAAGGGTGGGAGATTCTCAGAACTCTGCCGAGAATGGGCGCGGAGACAGTATAGACATGGCGAATGTTCGTCTTAGCCTCGTCGTCAACCGTGACCTCCATCGGACCTCTCGTCACGATCGCAAGATCCACGGCAATCGGCCGCGGCCATGCAAACCATGTAAGTCCGGCGACAATCGCCGCCAAAACTAAGGCCCATCCTGCTCTTCTCATCCAGTTCGTGTTCATAGCTCAGTCTCGGGTCTTGAGGACGGCCACAAGGTCCAGGCGAATGACGCGCTCGCGCACGATAAGCGCGGAAAATACGGCGGCGACGATCACGATCGCGCTGGCAAGAACATAGGTCGGGTGCTCCACCACCAGCCGCACCCGCATCAGCTCGCCAGCCAATTGCGTTTTCATGATCCAGGCGAGACCATAGCCTATGATCCATCCCAGCGGCTGCGCTACCACTGTGAGGAAAACAAGTTCGAGGAGTAAAATGCGCAGCACCTCGCCTTGACCAAAGCCAAGAACGCGCAGACTGGCCAATTCGCGGGCGCGCTCCGAAAGCGAAATGCGCGCGCTATTGTAGACCACACCGAACGCGATGACGGTCGCAAGGCCGGTATATATGCCCGCCATTGTGGTGATGAGCAAAGCGACAGCCTCGCGAAAGTTCGCAAGCGAGACGCGTTGCAGCGCCATGCCGGCCACGGTCGGCATCCGCTTGATCGCGTCGTATAGGAGGTCAAGCCTGTTCGCATCGAGGCTCAGGTGGACGCTGTTGACTGTCGGTCCTTCCCGCAACAACCGCGACAAAGCGCCAGAATCCATCATGCCCCTGAGGCCGAAATAGTCCTCCACTCGCGCCGCAATGGGCAGAGCGACGGTTCTGTGTTGGCCCTCCAGCAAATCGACCTCGACAAAATCGCCCACTTCAACGCGGAGAATCTGGGCCAACATGTCTGAGATCGCCAAGCCGCTTTCAGGCAACACAACGGGGCGCAAATCCACGTCGATGATTCGGCTGAGGTCGGCGTCCCGCGGCCGGCCGCTGATCATGATTCGGCGCTCGACATTGCCGCTTCGGATCCGGACAGGAATTTCGCGATAGGGCTCCACCGCTAAAACTCCCGGCAGCCGGGCCATCTGGTGGACGACGTCCTGCGAACGCCTTTCGACGAAGCTCACCGTCGCGTCCTGCCGGTCCGCCAAAAAGTAGGTAACGTCGATCAATTCCTCCATGGTGCCGCGGGTGAAAAGTGACACGACGAGTATCGCAGTCGCGAGCGCCATGCCCAGCGTTGTGAACACGGCCCGCGCCGGATGGTGCGCGACGTTGCGCACCATCATGATGGTCGGTTGCGACAAAACCTTTCCGATTCTGACGCGGGCGGGCAGTACCCGATGGAAGGTGGGAGGTGATGGAGGCTGCATCGCAACCGCTGGCGCGAGCGACACCGCCTCCCGGATGGCGCCAGCAGCCCCTACGACGGCAGCGGCCGCGCTTAATGCTGCTGCCAACACATAGAGGTCCAGGCTCTTTGCAAACACGAGAAAGGGGAAATGGAAAAAATCGCCGAACAGCCCGGTGACATTAATGCCGAGCCAAGTTCCGGCTGCACCACCAATCGCAATGCCGATCAGGACAATCAGGATCACGAACTTTAAGTAATGCGCGGCCACAGCAATGTTGCCGTAGCCCACCGCCTTCAGGAGCCCGATTTGCTCACGTTCGAGCGCGACCAGCCGACTAAAGGTAAGATTGACCAAAAAGGCCGCAACCAGAAGAAAAATCGGCGGGAGGGTGCGGCTCATATTGTTGAGCATGTCGAGCTCGTGGTCGAGCCATGCGTGCGACGTCTGATCCTTTCGGCCATATGCCGCTGATCCGCCATAGCGGTCGAGTAGCGCGTCAAGGCGCAACATTACTTCGCGTTCCGAAACACCGCGCAACAGCTTCAAACTGACGGAAGAAAACGCACCGTCCAAATCGTAGGCACTGGCCAGCGCCTTCTCCGACATCCAGATGATGCCGAAGCGCCGGTTATCCGGCATGATGTCGCCGGGCCCGATTGCATAGATGAACTCGGGCGAGAGCGCGATGCCGACGACGAGCAGCTCGCGTTTGCGGCCGTTCAGTATTGCCGAAAAGCGCGCGCCCGGAGCGAATGCGTGAGCGTTGGCGAAGCTTTCGCTGATGACAACCTCTTCGGCTCGCGCCGGTTCGGGCTGTCGACCCGCGCGGACGTAGAGTTGATTGAGTGCGGGTTGGCGACCCTCCGGCAGAGAAATGAACTGTCCGGTCGCCGGCTCACGAAAATTCGGTATGTCGAGCAACGCCAGCTTGGCAATGCGAACATCAATCGCAGCAACGCCAGGGATTTCTGCAATTCGATCGACGAGCGACTTTGGCGCACGCTTTACTAGGGCAAAAACATCGGCAAATCGGAAACGTTCGTAATAGGCCGAGCGTGTCTCATCGAGTGACCGGTAAGACCCGACGGCCATCACGAACGTTGCAACCCCGCCGGCGATAACGAGCGCAATGGCAAGGGCCTGGGCCCACAGCCGTACCAGATCACGAACCAACTTAAGATCGAGAGCGCGCATCAGGTCACCAGCTCAGTTCGGCCGCGGCCCGGCGCGTCTCGTTCTTTTGTATCCTGGAGATTTGGCCGTCGGCAAAGAACAGCACGCGGTCCGCAACGCTCTGAATGCTTGCGTTGTGCGTGATGATGAGCGTTGTCGTTCCGAGTTGAGAATTCACGCTCAGCAGGGCCTCGATCACTCTAATGCCAGTCTTCGAATCCAGCGCTCCAGTCGGCTCGTCACAGAGCAATACCTCCGGCCGTTTGGCGATCGCGCGCGCGATCGCGACGCGCTGCTGTTCGCCGCCGGAGAGCTGCGACGGGAAATGATCCATGCGCGTATCGAGCCCAACGAGCGCCAGAGCCTCGTCCGGCCGCATGGGATTTTCCGCGATCTCGGTGACCAGGGCGACGTTTTCGTATGCCGTCAGGCTTGGGATCAGATTGTAGAATTGAAAGACGAATCCCACGTGCTTGCGCCGGTATGCGGTCAGGTCGCGGTCATTAAGCCCGGTCAATTCGAGACCTTTGAAGAACAGATGGCCGCTGCTGGCGTGATCGAGGCCGCCCATGATGTTCAGCAGCGTCGATTTTCCGCTGCCTGAGGGGCCAAGTAGGACCACCACCTCGCCGGCCCACACTTCCAGGTTCAGATCGCGCAAGGCGCGCACCTCCACCTCACCTGAGCTGTAGACCTTGGTGAGAGCTTGGGCGGCAAAGACTCTCTCGCTCATACCGGCTCTCGTTTGCGCAGATAGATGAACCAGTAGGTAATGCCGACCAGCACCCCGCCCATCATGTTGCCAAGCGTCACCCAGACGATGTTTTTGAGCATCAGCAGGATGGTCAGGTGCGGGAACCCGCCCTCGCCCTGTCCAATCGCGCCCCAGAAGGCTGCCGGCGCACCGAACTTGGTCATCAGCGCAAATGACAGCAGAAACATGTTGGCAATGGAGTGCTCGAAACCCGCAGCGGAAAAAGCGGCAATCGGCGGCACGATCGCAAGAATCTTGTCTGTCGTCGTTCGCGCACTGTAGCAAAGCCACGTGGCGAGACATACGAGCACGTTGGCGAGAACGCCATGAATAACCGACTGTAACGCCGATAGAGAGGCCTTGTTGTCCGCGCTCGCGAGCGCGATGACGCCGACCGATCCGCCGCCGTGGCTGTAACCCGCGGCCAGGAAGACAAGAAATGCCAACCCGGCAGCACCGATAAAATTCCCGACATAAACAAGCCCCCACGCGCGCAAGACCTCCCGGAACCCCACCTTGCCGCTGGCGCAGGCCATGACCATGAGATTGTTGCCGGTAAACAGCTCGGCTCCACCGACGATGACAAGGATCAGACCCAAGGAAAAGGCCAAGCCACCCAAGAGGCGTGTCACGCCATAGGGCAGCATGCCGTCGGCGCCGGCGGTGACCACGACCGAAAACATCGATCCAAATCCAATGAAGGCGCCGGCAAGGACCGCGAGCATCAGCAGCTTGGGTATTTCGAGGCGCGTCTTGGCAACGCCGACGCTCTCCGCCCTCTCAGCCATTTCGGGCGGAAGCAGCGCATCGACCATATTGTGGCCCGCCAAATCTGACATCGTCGCCCCGGTTTCGCTTTGGTTGATGTCAGCGGCGATGATCGTATCTGAAATCAAGAGATATCGGCTGCGCACCCGGACGCTGGACTGTCAGCCTGATCGTGTAGATGTCGCGCGTGAGATTGAAGAAGCCGCCGTAAGTGACCGTGTCGGCGATCTTCATGGGCTCAAGTACCTTCTGGTCACCCGACAATCCGAGTCCAGAGATTTTGGCAGAGACGGTCGCATCCGAAATGCGCGCGCCGGTGCGAGCGTCAAATATCGCAACGACGATGTGATACTCATGCTGCCCTTTTGGAATCCTTCCGTGCATGGGCCTCTCGGCTGAATGGGGCCCGGGTCCCTTGACCAGTTCGGCAGGCACGACGCCGAGATAGGCGGCCATTCCGCCAGCGGTCTTGTAATTTGCGTCTTCCGCCGCGACCGCGACGCCCATCCAGAGCATCAGGCACATGCCGATCGCAGAGGCCACGCCAGTGAAAGTCTTCATCGGCCAAGAACTAAGCATTGCCGTTCCTCCTATCATCGCACCGACGGGCGGCTATTCCGCTGCAGCCAACGACTTTGCAACCGTCGCACTTCGATCTAACCCAACGGTCAGTTTGACAAGGTCGTCCTGATTCAACGTTTCGCGGGCCAACAATTCGCGTGCGCTCGCATCAAGGATCGATCGATTGCGCTTGAGAATTCCACAGGCGGCTTGGAACGCGGTGTCGATCAAGCCCTTGACCGCATGATCGATTGCCTCTGCGGTGCCGTCACCATACGTCCGAGGGCGCCACGCCGGCATTTGGCCGACGAGGAAACTTCCCGTCTCTGGCTCGTAGGCCACTTGGCCAAGCTCCGGAGTCATCCCGAAGCGAACCACCATATTGCGGGCAATATCCGTGGCCCGGACGAGATCGTCGGCGGCACCCGTCGAGATCTCCTCGAAGATGATGCTTTCGGAGGCCCGCCCCCCAAGCAGCACGGCCATACGATTGGCGAGTTCCGATTGGCTCAGCAGGAAGCGATCTTCGGTCGGCCGCTGCATCGTATAGCCGAGGGCGGCGATGCCGCGCGGAATGATCGATACTTTCTGGACCGGGTCGGTTCCGGGAAGCGCCATTGCGACAATGGCGTGCCCCATTTCATGAAAAGCTACGATCTCGCGCTCGCGCGGGCGGAGAATTCGGCTCTTCTTCTCCAGACCGGCGACAATGCGCTCGATGGCCTGGGTAAAATCCTCAAGCGTGGTGGCTTCGCCGCCGCGGCGAGTTGCTGCCAGCGCTGCCTCGTTGACAAGGTTGGCGAGATCGGCGCCGGTGAAGCCTGGAGTCAGAGCCGCGACCGCATCCACGTCGAGATCAGGCGAAATTGTGACCTTCTTGATATGGACGCGAAGGATATCGGCACGACCCTTGCGGTCAGGCCGGTCAACCAGAACCTGCCGGTCAAATCGGCCCGCGCGCAAGAGCGCCGGATCGAGAATTTCGGGACGATTTGTTGCAGCGAGAACGATGATCCCGGCACTCGGATCAAACCCGTCCATCTCGGCCAGGAGTTGGTTAAGCGTTTGTTCCTTTTCGTCATGCCCTGCACCGGGAAGATCAATTCCTCGCGCCCGGCCCAAGGCGTCCAATTCATCGATGAAGACGATAGCGGGCGCTTGGGCCCGTGCCTCTTCGAAGAGATCGCGCACACGCGCGGCTCCAACGCCGACAAACATTTCCACGAATTCGGAGCCGGTAATTGAGAAGAACGGAACGCCGGCCTCGCCCGCGACGGCGCGCGCCAAGAGGGTCTTGCCCGTTCCCGGCGGGCCGACGAGCAGCACACCCTTCGGAATGCGGGCGCCGAGCCGGCCATAAGTCCCCGGGTCCTTGAGAAAGCCGACGACCTCGGCAAGCTCCTGCTTGGCCTCATCGACGCCGGCAACGTCCGCAAACGTCACCTTGACCTCTTGCTCGGCATAGACCTTTGCGCGGCTGCGGCCGATACCCATCAGGCCGCCATGGCCCGCGGTCATTGGCCGCAACAGGAACATCCACACCAGAACGAAGCCTACTGTTGGCAACAGCCACGACAGGAGGTTCGCGAATAGCCCCGGCTCCGGCTGCCCGGAGAACTTAATGCTGCGTCGCGTTAATTCATCGGCGACCTGCGGCTCGACGCGGACCGTGGAAAAATGCTGGATGTTCTTGTCGGTCGGCTTGATGTAGGTGCCGGTGATCCGGGTCGGACCGACGACCAGGTCCTTCACTTCGCTCTTGTCGACCAGTTCCCTGAACTCACTGTATGGAATGGTCTGCACATGGGCTTCACCCGCGAAGAAATCCCGTATCAGCAGCACGGCAAAGATCGCCGCGATGAAGTAGAGGATGTCGATCTTGAAATCGCGCTTCGCTGGTGGCTTTGCGTGCTCGGCCATGGCCTAGCCCCTCGCCTCTGATTGCGTGAAAAAGCGCCCAAGCCGTGGAATGAATGCCGGCACCTCAGCCATATACTTAATGTAGGCATCGCCGAACTCGGCGATGGCATCCTGTTCTTCGTTCTTCGCGAGCTTGACGTACATGAAGGTGAGAACCGGAAACATCGCCAGCGTCAGGATCGTCGGCCACTGCACGAGGAAGCCCAACATGACGAGGATAAAGCCGACGTATTGCGGATGGCGCACGTAGCTGTAGGGTCCGCTCGTTGCGAGCGCGCGAGCTTGCTGGGCGTCGTAAAGCACGCGCCAGGCGGCGGCGATCAGGACAAAGCCTCCGCCGATCAGAACGTAGCTCAGGATGTGGAACAGCCCGAAATGGGGATTCGTCTTCCAACCGAACACCATTTCAAGCAGATGGCCGGCATCGTGGGAAAACCAGTCAACATCGGGAAAACGGCTCTGCAGCCAACCAGAGAGGAAGTAGATGGTGAGCGGAAAGCCGTACATTTCGGCAAACAGCGCCACCAGAAACCCGCTGAACGCGCTGAACGATCGCCAGTCTCGAATCGTTCGCGGCTTGAAGAAGCTGTAGGCAAACAGGATGAAGACAACGGAGTTGACGAGCACAAGACCCCATAAGCCATAGGCTGGTACTTCGGCATTCATGATGCCCTCCTATCGCGGTCGTGCTGGCCGTGACTGCCGTGCCCATGCCCGCCATGCATGAACATGTGCATCAGTGGGCAAAGGAGGAGCGGAAGATAAATCAGCGCGCCCAACACATGTGCGCGGTGCTCGGTGAACAACAGCGCCCCGGCGATGACGATAAAGCCGAGCAATACGAGGCCCGCGCGCGACGTCAGGAAGCTGCCTTTTGGTTCATCGTGGTCATGCGAATGTTCGTGCAGTGTCATATGGATTCTCCTATTCGACGATGAGCCGGCCGCGGAACATGCCCATTGGACATGCAAATTCGAATTCCCCCGGTTCTTTGGGGAGCAGCTCCACCGCCACGGTCTGGCCGGTCGGCAGCTCGGCGCTCTTCTGGAAATCGGCGAAGATCACTTTGTCCGAGCAGGATGCCGTCTCCTCCCGCCGAAAATTCAGCCGCACCGGCCGGCCGCTGCGCACGATGATCGTGTCGGGGGTGTAGCCGCCCTTCACCAGAATCATCGCCTCCTGGTAGCCGCCGCCGGTTTCGGTGGCGCGGAAACCGGTCGAGCGCTTGAGCCAGAAGAACCAGACGATGAACGCGATCAGCGCAAGACCGGCGGCGGTGAGGATCCAACGATCAGGGGTCATGAGCCGGCCCTCCTTGGCTGGAAGAACCGCAGGCGATTGGCATTGGTGACCACGGTCACCGAGCTGAAGGCCATGGCTGCCGCGGCGATCAGGGGCGACAGCAGAAGCCCAATGAAGGGGTAGAGCACGCCCATGGCCACCGGGATACCGAGGGTGTTGTAGCCGAACGCGCCGACGAGGTTCTGGCGCACGTTGCGCATCGTTGCCCGGCTAATCTCGATTGCCGTCACCACGCCCATCAGGCTGCCCTTGATCAGCGTGACGTCGCTCGCCTCGATGGCGACATCGGTGCCGGTGCCAATCGCAAAACCGACATCGGCTTGCGCGAGCGCCGGCGCATCGTTCACACCGTCGCCCACCATGCCCACGGACTTGCCTTCGAGTTGCAGCTTTTGCACCTCATGTGCCTTGTCATCGGGCAGCACCTCGGCGAGCACGCGTTCGATACCGACCTCGCGTGCGATCGCCCGGCCGGTGCGTTCGTTGTCGCCGGTGAGCATGACGACTTCGATGCCGAGGCCCTTCAACACTTGGATGGCTGCCTTGGAGTCCGGCTTTACCGTGTCGGCCACCGCGACCAACCCGGCCGCCCTGCCGTCGATCGACACGTACATCGGCGTCTTGCCTTCGTTGGCGAGCCGCTCCCAGTCCGCCTGCAACATGTCGACCGCGATGCTGCGATCGTGCATGAGCTTGGCGTTGCCGAACAGCACGTCGTGGCCGTCGATTCGCCCACTCACGCCATGGCCGGGAATGGCGGCGAAGCCCTCAGAGTCAGAAAGAGCGAGCTTACGCGCCTCGGCACCCTTCACGATGGCCTCTCCGAGAGGATGCTCGGAGCCGCGCTCAAGCGAAGCCGTCAGACGCAGGACATTCGTCTCCTCGTGACCTGGCGTCACGACAACGTCCGTCAGTGCCGGCTCGCCTTTGGTGATCGTGCCCGTCTTGTCGAGAATGATGGCGTCGAGCCTTTCCGAGGTCTGCAGGGCATCGCCCGAGCGGATCAGGATGCCATTTTCAGCACCCTTGCCGATCCCGACCGTTAGCGACGTGGGCGTCGCAAGCCCGAGCGCGCACGGGCATGCGATGATCAGCGTGGTGACGAACACCACTGTCGCGTAGATGGATCTCGGCTCGGGTCCGAAGTCGTACCAAGCGACAAAAGCAAGGACAGCAAGGATCATCACCGCGGGCACGAAATACCCTGAGACGGTATCGACGACACGCTGAATAGGCGCCTTGGAACCCTGGGCATCCTTCACCATTTGGATGATTGTTGCGAGCGCCGTGTCCTTGCCGACCTTGGTAGCCGTGAACCGAAAACTGCCGGTCTTGTTGAGCGTCCCGCCGATGACCTCGTCACCGACCACCTTTTCGAGCGGCATCGACTCGCCGGTGATCATGGACTCGTCGACGGCGCTCGACCCTGCGATGACTGTTCCGTCGACTGGAATTTTCTCGCCCGGGCGAACAACCACCACGTCGTTGACGAGCACCTCCTCGACCGGAATGTCGATCTCCCTGCCTTCGCGCATCACGCGTGCAGTCTTGGGTTGGAGGCCGATCAGTTTTTTGATCGCCTGCGAGGTCCGTCCCTTGGCCTTGATCTCAAGGGCAAGGCCGAGGACGACCAGCGCGACAACGACATCGGTCACGTCCCAGAACACCTCGGCGAGCGCCATGTTGGGAAATATGCCGGGCCATGCGACCGCGACGACGGAATACGCAAAGGCCGCGCTGATACCGATCGCGATCAGCGTGTGCATGTTGGCGCCGCGATGCTTCAGCGCGTCCCACATCCCGGTGAAGAACTGCGACCCCGCCCACACCAGGACCGGCAGGCTCAGCACGCCCAAGAGCGACCACACGATTCGACGCGTATCGCTTCCCATCGGCATCCAATCCCGCAGGCCGGGGATCAGGTCGGGGTAGCTCAGCGCCATCACCGGAATCGAGATTGCCGCTGCAAACCAGAATTTCCGCATCAGGGTGCGGTACTCTTCCTCGTTGGCCGCCTCGGTCGGATCGAGCATCTCGCTTGTCGCATCGATCTTCGGCTCGGCCACGCGATATCCCGCCGATTCAATCGCCTTGCGGATTTCGCCAAAATCGACTTTCTCTGGCAGATACTCGATGTCCACGGCATTAGGACCAAGGTTTGCTCGCGCGGAAACGATCCCGGGCGTCATCTGCAGCGCAAGTTCGATGCGGATGACACACGAGCTGCAGTGCATGCCCTTGATTGGAATGCGCGCGGTGGCGGTGCCTACGGTGTAGCCGATCGAACGGATCGCGCGCAGGATGTCCGTGACCTTGGTGCGGCTCGAATCGTATTCGACTCTTGCGATCTGGTTGGCAAGGTTGACCTGCGCGGAAGCGACGCCAGTTACAGACCTAATGCCCTTCTCGATGGCAGGCGGACAGTGCGGGCAGGTCATTCCACCAATGCGCAGGTCCATGCGCTGAAGTGTGACCGAAGAGCCTGACGCAGCGCTTGCAGAGGCGGACGCCAAACGTACACCGCTTGAGACGACGCTGTTCATTTGTTAGTCTCCGGTCACAAATCTAGGCCGATGTCCGAGCGCAGTGCGGCCGACATTCCTTCGACCGCGTCTGCGTCATTGAGCACCTTGAGGCTTTTGTCCGGGCTGCATTTGGCCCTGCATCATTTGCATCATCTGCATCATGCCTTGCATCATCTGCATCATTGCCGGCGTTGATCCTTGAGCGGCTGCCGGCATCATCGGGCAGTTCATCATCATGCTGTCTTGCGTCTGTGGCGGCCGCATCGGCCCAGGCTGCATTCGCCCGGGCTGCATTTGCCCGGGCTGCACTTGGCCCTGCATCATCCCCATCATTCCTTGCATCGTTTGCATCATTCCCCGCATCATCCCCTGCATCATCGGGCCGCTCATCATTGCGCCGGGAGTCTGGCCCGGTTGAGTTTGGCTTTGCGGCGCTTGGCCCGGCTGGGTTTGTTGTGGCGTTGGCGATTGTGGAGCAGGGGTCGCGGCCTGCGATGGATGGTGGGGATCCTCGGCGGCTGGCGCCTGCGGCAGGGCGGTGCTGATCGTTGCGATCATCAACGCGGTCGCTAGCATCAATCTTTTCACGGTCGTTCTCCTATTCGATCGACAGTCCGGTTGTTTCGGGCGAAGTCGCACCAAGGACGCTCCTTGGATTGCATTTGCAGACCATTCAGTAAGACTTCTGGAGGCTCCTCGGCGCGCAATGGCAACACGCAAGAGCCCTGGAGCCGGAATGAGCGCCGCCTGTGGCGACAAGCAAACGGAAACGTTAGCCGTCGCGCGACAGTGGCAGCTCAGACAAAGATTCGAGGAGGTCGAAAGTTCGACGGAGGCTTCGTCGAAACGATCCTGCCCGGATCACGCGAGCAATACCTGATCGAGCTGTCAGGCAGGTCAAGGCCTGCACTCACGACATCAATCGCCGTTGAGCCAGAGGAGCAATAACCGCTCGCACAGCCGACACCGTGCGAGTGACAGCCACCACCGCAACACTGTCCGCCGTATTGGAAGATGCTTTTGGCAACTATCGGAGCAGGGGCCGCCGCTGATACCACGACTGCAGCAGCCACCATGACGCGCTCGATTTCATGGGCATAGGGCGCCAGATGAGCAGTCTGCTTGTCCTTTGGACACGCTTGGGCCGCCCCACCCGTGAACACGATGAACAGCGCAAGAGCCGCGGCCAGCGACATCGCAGCGAGCCCACAATGCATGGCGCACCTTGCTTGTGATTGCGCTGCCCTTGCTTGCCAGGCCATGGCGTAAACATCCACCTTTTTAGACAATGTATGAAATCACAGATCCAGGGAAGCCGGCTTTGACGCAAATCAATCGCAGCCCGCGTCACCATTCTAAGCTTTAATAGCTAAGGGACAAGGAGACCGCGACCGCGTCCCAGATTGTCTCGCGCACTCAACGCGCCCGGCAGCGAGGAAACGGACGTGACGCGTAGATTATCGTTCTTGGGCGGCGCTGGAGCGGTCATCAAAGTGGCTGATGTGGGGAACGGGACTAATGGGAGTTCTAGTTCTCCTCCTCTTGATTCTCGGAGTGGCGGCTCTCATCAAATATTTGTTTTCAAGTGACCACCTCTGCAAATCAGCGACAGCATCCCGCATTATCTCGCAATTGCCGTGGTCGGCGGTGACAAGCGAAGCATAACCGGCTTTACGTATCGCCTCTGCGAGCCGACCGAAAACCGTGGCGCCAATCATTAGATAGCCCGGGGCGCCACCGGTACTGTCACGTACCCTCCTGCCAGGACGACAAATATGCCCTTTGCTCAGCGGTGAGCTTATCGATCACAATACCCATGGCATCCAGCTTGAATTGTGCTACCTCACGGTCAACTTCCATCCCTGGGAAACATCACTCCGGGAACCAACGGGGAGAGGGAGCGCGCCGCCGTGCGGTGGCGCTTCAATCAAAACCAATCCTGTTCTAGCCTTGAACCTAGGCGGGGCCTTTCCTACCTTCCTGGCATTGTCGGCAACCAGGGCCGGGTCATGGACTGTCTCAAGCTTATCGCGATTGACGGCGACGACATGGAGGTCGTCTCTGCCCATCTCCAGGACGCGGTAATCAAGGCCGCGGACATCCACTGGCGCCCAACCGAAAAGCGGGTGGTCGTCGCGCTCAACCGGTTCGATTGGGAGGGGGCCAACGGCTCCTCGCACCAATTGCGCCGCTGTCGTTCGGCGCTGCGCTTCGAGCGGGTCACCGCCTGCCAGTGCCGCCACGTCAACGCCGCCGAAAAGGACCAGGTGCTGAACCTGCTCGCGGTCGCCTTCGAAGCGACCGATCCCCCGGCCGGCGTGGTGACGCTGACGTTTTCCGGCGGCGCGGTGCTGCGGCTCGAGGTCGAGTGCCTGGAGGCCGAATTGGCCGATCTCGGCCCGGCCTGGGCCACGGACTGCCGCCCGGTCCACGCCGTGGACGCCGAGGCGAGCGAAACGTCCAAACAGGGTTGACGCGTCCATCGGCCCGCGCCATTGACCGGTGACACCGGGAATTCTCTCGGCCGGACAGCGCGCGATGCCGATACGCCTCGACAGCCGATCTGCCGATTTTTCCGCGCGCTTTGCAGCCTTCCTCGCCACCAAGCGGGAGGCCGCCGAGGACGTCGAGCAGGCCGTGCGCGCCATCATCGCCGAGGTCCGCAATAACGGCGACCGCGCGCTGGTCGCGTTGAGCCAGAAGTTCGATCGCGTCGATCTGGATCGCGTGGGGCTGCGGGTGTCCGCGGCCGAGATCGAGGCCGCCGCCGGCGCTTGCGAGCGCCGCGCGCTCGATGCGCTCACGCTCGCGCGCGATCGCATCGAGACTTATCACCGAAGGCAGAAGCCATCGGACGATCGCTTCACCGACGCGCTCGGCGTCGAGCTCGGCCATCGCTGGAGCGCGATCGAGGCGGTCGGGCTCTACGTGCCGGGCGGCACCGCGGCCTATCCGTCGTCGGTGCTGATGAACGCGGTGCCGGCGAAGGTCGCCGGCGTTCCGCGGGTCGTCATGGTGGTGCCGGCGCCGGACGGCAAGCTCAACCCGCTGGTGCTGGCGGCGGCCAGGCTCGCCGGCGTCGACGAAGTCTACCGCGTCGGCGGCGCGCAGGCGGTGGCGGCGCTGGCCTATGGCACGCCAACGATCAGGCCGGTCGCCAAGATCGTCGGCCCCGGCAACGCCTATGTGGCGGCGGCCAAGCGCCTGGTGTTCGGCACGGTCGGCATCGACATGATCGCGGGCCCCTCCGAGGTGCTGATCATCGCCGACAAGAACGGCAATCCCGACTGGATCGCCGCCGATCTCTTGGCGCAGGCCGAGCATGACACGGCGGCGCAGTCGATCCTGATGACCGACGATGCCGGCTTGGCCGACGCGGTGGAGCAGGCGGTCGGCGCGCAACTGACCACGCTGCCGCGCGCCGGCGTCGCCGGCGCGTCGTGGCGCGACTTCGGCGCCATCGTCCTGGTGCGCAACCTCGAGGAGGCGATCCCGCTGGTCGATGCGATCGCGCCCGAGCATCTCGAGATCGAAACCGACGATGCCGAACGGCTGGCCGCGCGCATCCGCAATGCCGGCGCGATATTCCTCGGCGCGCACACGCCCGAGGCGATCGGCGATTACGTCGCCGGCTCCAACCATGTGCTGCCGACCGCGCGCTCGGCGCGCTTCTCCTCCGGCCTCGGCGTGCTCGACTTCATGAAGCGCACCTCGATCCTCAAATGCGGTCCGGAGCAGCTCGCGGCGCTCGGGCCGTCCGCGATCGTGCTGGGCGAGGCCGAGGGGCTCGACGCCCACGCCCGCTCGGTCGCCATCCGTCTCAACCGAAGATGAGTGCAGCGTTCGAGCGAATCCGCAGCCGCCGTTCATTCCCGCGTAAGCGGAAATCCAGGGGCTATTGGCTCGGACTGCAATTGTGGCCCTGGGTCCCCGCTGTCGCGGGGACGAGCGGGAAAGGCTTGCGATGACCCGCGCCAAACCAGCCAACAAGCACCGCCTCGTCGCCGTCACGCTCGACGAGAATTCGATCGGCCGCTCCAGCCCCGACATCGAGCACGAGCGGGCGGTCGCGATCTACGACCTGATCGAGGAGAACTCGTTCGCGCCGGTCGGCCACGACGGCGGCCCCTACAAGCTTAATCTCGGCCTGAAGGAGAACCGCCTGGTGTTCGACATCCGGCTGGCCAATGGCGAGCCGGTGACGGCGCATCTTCTTTCGCTCACGCCGTTCAAGCGCATCGTCAAGGACTACTTTCTGATCTGCGACAGCTACTACGCGGCGATCCGTACCGCGACGCCCGACCGCATCGAGGCGATCGACATGGGGCGCCGCGGGCTGCACGACGAAGGCTCCCGCATTTTGCAGGACGCGCTCAAGCGCAAGGTGAAGGTGGATTTCGACACCGCGCGCCGGCTGTTCACGCTGATCTGCGTGCTGCACTGGAAGGGCTAGCATGATCCCAAAAAGTGGGAACCGGTTTTCGGACAAGATCATGCTTGAGGCAAAGAGCATGATCCCGAAAAGTGGGAACCGGTTTTCGGACAAGATCATGCTCAATCGAAAGAGGCGGGACCATGGTTCGCTTCGATTGAATCGAATCGTGGTCTGATATCGCATGGTCTCGTCCCCGCGCAGCGCCCGGCCGCAGGCGGTGCTGTTTGCTTGCGGGCTCAATTCCCTGCGGTCGCCCATGGCGGCCGGCCTGTTCCGCCAGCTCATGGGGCGCGCGATCTATGTCGGCTCGGCCGGGGTGCGCAAGGGCGAGCTCGATGCCCTGGCGGTGGCGGTCATGGAGGAGCTCGGCATCGACATCAGTCGGCATCGGCCGATAACCTTCGAGGAACTGGAGGACTGGGAGGGATTGAATTTCGACCTGATCGTCACCTTGTCGCCCGAGGCCCATCACAAGGCGCTGGAGTTGACGCGGACGCTTGCCGCCGACGTCGAATATTGGCCGACGCCCGATCCGACCGTGGTCGAAGGCAGCCGGGAGCAGCGGCTCGCCGCCTACCGCGAGGTGCGCGATCAGTTGATCGAGCGCATCAAGGAGCGGTTCGGCTGGCAGCCGGGCGGCAACGAATAAGATGCACCGCTCCCCGCTGCACCCGAACTCGAGTTTACTCGAGTTCGGGCATTGAAATGGTGGGCGAAGCCGAAAACATCCGACTTCGCCTGAGAAGTCGGCACGTGAAGCGTGCCGGGTGAGGGGCCTTGCACTGCCCCTCACCC
>Ga0209640_10000812_pt1 | contig 25044 bp, 21 predicted proteins | sample RifCSP10_1_FD_184018 | JGI IMG/M metagenome (GOLD analysis project Ga0209640, IMG submission 184018) | Soil microbial communities from Rifle, Colorado - Rifle CSP2_sed 10_1 (SPAdes) (version 2) | ecosystem: Environmental > Terrestrial > Deep subsurface > Rock core/Sediment | place: Rifle... | reverse complement strand
GAGCGACCGAATCGAGCGCGTCGAGGGGGGTGAATCGTGACCCCTTGGATCCTCGCGACCGAGGAGGTAGAGCCCGCTGTCGAGGCCGGCATCACCGGTGGCTTCTGGGTCGACACCGCCTGGATCATGCTCGTCCTCCCGTTCGTCGCCTTCCTCCTCATCCTGGCGTTCGGCAGACGTCTCAAGAACCAGGGTGGGGAGCTGGCGGTCGCGGCTCTGGCCATTAACACCGTCTGGGCCACGGTTCTCTTCGTGCAGAACATGACCGAAGGGGTGCTGGCCACCTACTCGTTCGAGATCGGGCGCATCGGGAGCGACCTGGTGTTCGAGCTCGGCTGGGTGGTGGACGGCCTCTCGATCATGATGTACTTCCTGGTGAGCGTGGTGGGGCTGCTCGTCTTCATCTACGCCGTGGGCTACATGCGCGACGACGTGCGGGTCGCTTGGTTCTTCGCCGCTTTCTCCCTTTTTGCCGGCTCGATGCTGGTCCTGGTTGGAGCGCCAAACCTGATCCAGCTCATCATCGGGTGGGAGGGTGTCGGTCTCGCCTCCTATCTGTTGATCGGCTTCTACTGGGAGGACATGGACAACGTGAGGGCAGGCAACAAGGCCTTCATGGTGAACAAGGTTGCAGATGTCGGGCTGATCCTGGGCGCGATCATCCTCGGATTGACGGTGGGGACCTTCGACTTCTTCGCCATCAACCTGGCGGCAGCCGATCAGCTCGAGTCGCTGTCGACCGTGGCGGTGGTCGGTGGTGCGCTCGTCTTCTTCGGGGCGATGGGAAAGAGTGCCCAGTTCCCCTTCCACATCTGGCTTCCCGATGCGATGGCGGGCCCGACTCCGGTCTCGGCCCTGATGCATGCGGCCACGATGGTCACCGCCGGCGTCTACTTGATGGGTCGCATGTTCCCGCTGTTCGAGTACCTGGCTTCTGACATCCGGCCCTGGTTGGTGGCAATCGGCGCCATCACCCTCTTTGCCCTGGGTCTGCTCGCCCTGGTCGCCAACGACATCAAGAAGGTGCTGGCCTATTCCACCGTGTCCCAACTCGGATACATGATGACTGCCGTAGCCGCCGGTGGATACACCGCAGGTCTTTTTCATCTCTTCACCCATGCCTTCTTCAAAGCACTGCTCTTCTTGGGGGCGGGATCGGTTATTCATGCTGTCCACTCCAACTACATGAGCGACATGGGTGGGCTCCGCAAACAGATGCCGACCACGTACTGGACGTTCGTGGCCGGTGCGCTTTCGCTCGCCGGGATCTTCCCCCTGGCGGGTTTTTGGTCGAAGGACGAGATCCTGGCAACACTCGGTCACGAGGGTTACACCGCCGTGATGTGGATCGCCATAGCCGGCGCTTTCGTCACCGCGTTCTACATGACACGTGCGGTTGCCCTGACCTTCCACGGCGAGTACAAGGGCCACGGTCATCCCCATGAGTCGCCGCGGATCATGACCGGGCCCCTGGTCGCGTTGGCTATCCCCTCGATCGGGTTCGGTCTGCTCAACATCCCCGGCGTCTCCCTGCCCGGATTGGGGAACTTCACGGAGTGGCTGGCGACGCGGGTCGTTCCGATGGGCGACCACCATGCCGAGTCCATCGACTTCCTCCTAGCCGGCAGTGGCCTGCTTGCCGCTCTGGCGGGGATCGCTCTCGGATGGCGAATCTGGGGCAAGGACCGCGAGACCCAAGCCGAGCGCGACCGGTTCGAGATTCCGGTGCTCTACCCGCTGCTGCGACGCAAGTACTACGTCGACGACATGGCTCTGGGAATGGTGGGGGCAACGATGGGCCCCGTCGCCCGGTCGGTCAACTGGGTGAACGACTACGTCATCGATGGCGTGGTCAATGGGGCAGCGCTCATCACCAAGGCTCTGGGGTCCTTCGTGTACGGGATCGTCGACCAGCGAGGGGTCGACGGGATCGTCCATGGTTTGTCGGCTGGGGCCGACTTGTCCGGTGCGGCTGTGCGCAAGTGGCAGACGGGCCGGGTTCAGCAGTACGCAGCATCCTTCGTCGGGGGGGCGCTGATCCTGATTGTCGTGTTCGTGTTTGTTACATAGGAGAGGCTGAGCAATGGACTGGTTCGAAACTTGGGGGCTGACACTCACAGTGTTCATACCCCTGGCCGGAGCCCTTGTCCTGGGCGCGATCCCCAGGGACAACGAGAACGCTCTGAAGAGGCTCGCTCTGGTTGTCTCGGTGGCGGCCTTCGTCGCCTCGCTCGTGGTGATCGGACAGTTCGACTTCTCTGGCGCTCCTTACAACACCTACCAATTCGAGGTGAACGAGTCTTGGATCGGTGCGATCAACGCCAACTACCACGTCGGCATCGACGGGATCAGCCTGCCTCTCCTGGTGCTGTCGACTTTTGTGATGGTCCTGGCCGTGATCTACAGCTGGAACCACTGGGAGGAGCCAAAGAACCCCAAGTCGTTCCTGATCCTGATGTTGATCCTCGCCACCGGGTTGAACGGGACCTTCGTGGCGCTCGACCTGGTCCTGTTCTTCATCTTCTTCGAAGTGGTCCTGCTGCCCATGTACTTCATGATCGGAATCTGGGGCGACCGGTCGCCGCGGAAGATCCCCGGGTTCGGCAGAGAAGTGCAGACCCGGTTGTACGCGTCGATCAAGTTCTTCCTCTTCACCCTGTTCGGATCGGCCTTCATGCTGCTGGGATTCCTCGCCCTGTACTTCCAGTCGGGCGAATCAGGGGTGCGCACCTTCGACATCGTCGAATTGACCAATCTCGGAGCCGCCGGCGCCTTCACCGGTAGATTCGCCTTCCTGGTCTTTGGGGCGATGTTCCTCGGTTTCGCGGTCAAGGTGCCGATGTGGCCCTTCCACACCTGGCTGCCCGATGCCCACACGGCGGCCCCCACGGTCGGCTCGGTCCTTCTTGCGGCGATAATGCTGAAGCTCGGCTCCTACGGTTTCATCCGGATTTCCCTGCCGATCCTTCCTCAGGAGGCGGCAAACTGGGCCCCGTTCATCGCCATTCTGGCCGTGATCGGCATCATCTACGGCTCCCTGGCGTGTCTTGCCCAGACCGACATGAAGCGGCTGATCGCCTTCTCCTCGGTGGGGCACATGGGCTTCGTGATGCTCGGTATTGCGACGATGACCGACGTCGGCATCAATGCCGCAGTCATCGGGATGGTGGCCCACGGTTTGATCACCGGCCTCCTCTTCTTCCTGGCCGGCTCGATGTCACACCGTTATCACACCAGGGAGATGTCCCGACTGGGCGGCAACATGAAGCTGATGCCGGTGATGGGGGGAATCCTGGCCTTTACCGCCATGGCCTCACTCGGGCTGCCCGGGCTGGCCGGGTTCTGGGGTGAGTTCATGTCCCTCGTTGGCGCCTACAACCCGCTCGCCGGGCTCTCGCTCGGAGTGTTCCGGACGTCGATGGTCTTAGGAGCGCTCGGGACCGTGCTCACAGCTGGATACATGCTCTACCTGCTCCAGCAGGTCAATCTCGGCGAGCCGGGCGAGGAATGGCAGGGTCAGGAGTTTCACGACGTGGACCGCTACGAGCTCACCGCTTGGGTGCCGCTCATCGTGCTCATCGTGGTGATCGGTTTCTATCCCAGATTCATCTTCAGCGCCACCACCGACAGCGTGGTGTCACTCGTCGACACCATCCTCAACGCAGACACCACTGCTGCCTTGACCAGGGTTGCGAGCGGTTGAGAGGATCCCGGTGACCTTCGAGATCGACTATCTGGCGCTGGCACCCGAGCTGGTTGTCGTAGCGACCATGTTGATCGTGTTCACGCTCGACCTGGTGCTGCCACGCGCCCAGAAGTTCTGGACGGCGACCGCTGCCGTGGCCGGGACGGCGGCCGCGGCGGTCCCCCTGGTGATCCTGGCCTCGGAAGACACGGTCAGGTCGATGTTCGACGGCTCCTACGTGGTCGACGAGTTCGCCCTGGTCTTGAAGGGCGTGTTCATCGTCGCGGCCTATCTGGTGTTGCTCATGTCCCATCACTACATCGAGTCTGACCGCTACTACCAGGGCGAGTATTACTTCCTGCTGTTGGCGTCGGTCCTCGGCTCCCTGGTGATGGCATCGTCGCGCGATCTGATCATCCTCTTCATCGGGCTCGAGCTGACCACGGGCCCGCTCTACCTCCTGGCCGGCTGGAGGAAGGGAGACGTCAAGTCAAACGAGGCCTCGATGAAGTACTTCATCCTCGGGGTCCTCTCCACCGCGATCCTGCTCTATGGGATGTCGATGCTCTACGGGCTTACCGGAGAGGTCACATTTGACGGTCTGGCCGGAGCCACCGCCGGCCGGGGGGACGAGCCGGCAATCGTGGTGGCGATCCTCTTCCTGATCGTGGGCTTCGGGTTCAAGATCTCGGCGGTCCCCTTCCATTCCTGGGCGCCCGATACATACGAGGGGGCTCCGACTCCCGTCACCGCCTATCTCTCCGTCAACTCCAAGGCCGCGGGCTTCGTGGCGATGTTGTTGGTGATGTATCTCGCCTTGCCGGACGTCGCCGACATATGGGCCCCCGCCCTTTGGTTGCTGGCGGCGGCGTCGATGACAATCGGGAATCTCGGCGCGTTGCGTCAGACCAACATCGTTCGGCTGCTCGCATACTCGTCGATCGCCCAGGCCGGGTTCATGTTGGTCCCGTTCGCAGCAGCGGCAGTCGCGGGCGCAGACCTCGAAGAGGCCTTTTCCGCCACTGTGACCTACCTCGTGATCTATGCGGTGATGAATCTCGGAGCTTTCTCGGTGGTGATCGCAGGTGCCCGCAAAACCCGTTCTGGTGAGATCGACGCATGGTCGGGTCTTGCCCGGATCGATGCCCGGCTTGGGGTTCTCGTCATCGTGTTCTTCTTCAGTCTGGCGGGGATCCCGCCTCTCGCCGGGTGGTTCGCCAAATTCGCCATGTTCCGTTCGGTGATCATCGCCGGCGGGACCTCAACCGTCGTGCTGGCGGTTATTGCCGCGGTCAACTCGGTGATTGCCCTCTACTACTACGCCAGGGTGGTCAAGTCGGTTTGGCTCGACGACCCGATCGGTGAGTTTGCCTCGGAAGCCGAGGCCGCGCCCGCCGTTTCATTGCGTCTCGCCTTGCTGCTGGCTCTCGGGTTCACCGTCGTGATCGGTTTCTTCCCGACGATCGCCACCTTCGTCGGCGACGCCAGCCGCGTGATCGCCGCCGGCGGCTAGTTGTGTTGTTCGCCTGCTGATACGTGGATCAGTGAGCGCGACCGGCCGGGGTCAGTCGCGGGGGTCGTCGAGACCCAATTCCCGGGCCATCCGCTGGGCAACCGCCCAGGAGCCGCGGTCTTGATTGCACAAGACGACGACGGTGGTCCCGGCACCGACATAATGCGAGACCATGGCCGAGACCCCGGGATCGGATCCACCATGGCCAAAGATGGTCGCGATGTCATCGACCACCACCAACTCCATGCCATAACCGTAGGCCTCCGGGCCGTCGTCCTCGAAGGCGTGCGGGGTCACCATCTGCGAGAACGTCTCGGGGGCGAGCAGCATCCCCGATCTGAGGGCGTCGAGGAAACGATCGATGTCCGCCGCGGTGGTGATGATTCCACCGTCGGGCATCCCTCCAGCGGGAACGCTATAGATGTTGGACCGTTGGCTCTTCGACGTGTCGTCGGCGACCAGGTACCCGGTTGCCATGTCCTCCGGCTCGTCGTCGAGTTGGAAGAAACCAGAGTCGGCCATGGCCGCCGGGACCAGGACCTCCGAGGTCGCCACGGAGGCGAAAGACTTGTCGGTGATCCACTCGATCAATAGCCCGATCAGAACGAAGTTGGCGTCGCAGTAGTCGTACTCCCCGGGGTCGGAGACCGGCGGCAGGTCGGCAAACAATGGAAGGAGGTCGCGTGGCCCTCTCGCCTTGTAAACCGGAACCCGGTCCCATGCGCTGGTGAAGGACGCCCATGTCTCATCGTCTCCGTCGTGGTAGTCGGCCAATCCGGAGGTATGGGAAAGCAGATGATGGAGGGTGTGTCGATCGTCGAGACCGGCCGGTCGCAGCTCGGGAGGAAGGAAGCTGGTCAGAGGTTTCTCGAGACTGAGCGCTCCGCTTTCGACCAACCTCAGGGCCGTCGTGGCCGTGATCATCTTCCCGACCGACGCCACCTGGAACTTCGTCTCCGGTGTCGCCCCTATTCGATGCCCGCGGTGGGCGAGCCCGGCGGCATGTTCCAACAGGGTCTCACCGCCGGAGCGAACCAACACGACTCCACTGAACAAGCCTTGCGCAGCACGTTCGTCGAGCCAAGCGATGAGGGAGGGTTGGTTCAGGGTGGTCATGTGCTCCCACGGGTGGCGCCTCTCCGGAGGGCGCGGAATTCCCGGTCGAGAAGTGACCAGAGTGAGTGATCCACCCAGTTACCTCGAATCAGTAGCTCCTCTCGGAGCACACCCTCCCGGGTGAAGCCCAGCTTCTCGGCAACCCGGTCGGATGCGGTGTTCCCCACGGCGATGCGGAGCGTAACCTTGTGGTAGCCCAAGGAGTTGAAGGTCTCGTCGAGAAGCCGGTCCACGGCCTCGGTGCAGATTCCCCGACTTTGCTCGTCGCTTCGCACCCAGTATCCGAACTCTGCGATCTTCCCCAGCTTGGAGACTGTCCAGAAGGAAATGCTTCCAACGTGGCGCTCGGGGTCGTCCTTGAACCGGATCGAGTAGTCCCAGGCCCGGTCTTCCTTCCAGGCCAGGATCGACTCGCGGATGAAGCTTGTGGAATCCCCGTGCTCGTAGTCCATGCGCGCCCAGGGGAGCCATTGGTTGAGCTCCGGCAATGAGGCTCGGGTCGCCTCGTCGTACGTGTTGTGATCACGCTTGGAGAACTTCTGGAGGATGAGTCGATCGGTCTCGAGTGTTGGTCTGGGCACCTGATCAGATTATCGGCGGGCTTAACCTGCAGATTGAATGTGGGACCGGCTCCACCTCATCGAAGACACACCCATCGATGCCAAGGGCACGCTGGCCGCGGTCCTGGCCGCGCTTTACGAGGACGACGCCGGTGACGTGAGGCTGGTGCTCACCAAACGGCCCGACACCATGCCGACTCATGCCGGTCACATCTCGTTTCCGGGGGGCAGAGCCCATCCGACGGACTCGGGGCCAGTGGACACTGCCCTACGCGAGGCGCACGAGGAGGTTGGCATCGAGCGCGACCGCGTCGAGATCCTGGGGTTCCTGACACCCATCGACACCGTTGAGTTCAAGCCTTGGGTCGTGCCGGTGGTCGGACGTCTCTCGACTCCGTTCACGCTGGTGCCAAGTGAGCGTGAAGTGGCCCGGATTCACACGCCCCGGCTCGAAGATCTGGCAGACGAAGAGCGCTGGTGGCATGTGCCTTGGAATGGGCACAAAGTCTGGTACTACGACCTGGCCGGCGACACCTTGTGGGGGGCGACAGCCCACATGGTTCGGTCGCTCCTCGGGCTTCCCTGAAATCAGGCGATCCGTTCAGGATGTGGGGGCCACTAGGTGAGTCTCGAGCGAGTTGGCCTTGCTACTGACCTCTGCCGAGAGACCGAAGGCGAACCGCTCGTCTCAGGGGCCTTTGCATGACTTCGTCGCACCGGCAGCCAGGCCGTCGTTGCTCATCTGATCCTGCTGCTGGGCCGGTTTCTGGACGCTCTGGTTGCTGCGTGGCGTAGAATGTGTGGTTCGGGGTATCTATAGGGTGGACCATTGAAAAAGCGAGTCTTGATCGTCGGCGCCTGCGCCATAATCGTGCTCCTAGCAGTAGGGGCCGTTTTTGCGTGGTCGACCTGGGGAGATGTCACCCGGGTCAGCATCGATCGCAGTGCTCAGGTCGACAGCGATGCCCAGCAGGACGATGGAACCCCGGGCGAGGGTCTCTCCGACGACGGACCGGTGGCAGCGGAGGCCGGGGAAGACGAATTGGATATCTCACTCCTCGTTGGCTCCGACTCGAGGGACGAACTGGAGAGCACCGAGGGCTTTGGTGAGTTCGCAGGGGAGCGGGCGGACGTCGTGATGGTCCTCATTCGACCCGCTGACGGATCACGCGCCGCCCTGCTCTCCCTTCCTCGAGACTTGTTGATAGATGATGTGTGCCGCACCAGTGGCCAGCACAAGCTGACCGAGGCCCTCGAGGGATGTGAGTCGGGTCTGAACGGCCCAACGGCCCTGATCGTGAGTGTTGAGGCAGTCATCGGTCAGACCATCGATCATTTTGCGCTGATCGACCTGGCCGGGTTCCAGGAGGCAGTCGACGCGGTCGGGGGATACGAGATTTGTCTGGAGAGACCGGTCAGGGACCGAAAGGCCCGGCTCGAGCTCCCGGCCGGCTGTACCCAGGCCACCGGGGCACAGACTCTCGCCTGGCTCCGTTCCCGCTCGACCCAGGAGTTGACCGCGAGCGGGTGGCGGACCGTCCCGGGAGTGAGCGACCTGACCAGAAATGAGCGGCAGAGGGCCTTCCTGCTCTCGATGATGGGCGAGCTCTCCGATTTCGGCAGTCCCAAGGATGTGGCCGACGTGGCACAGGTGATCGCTCCGTTTGTGACGGTTGACTCTGAGTTGACGTTTCTCGACGCGGTGAACCTCGCCTGGGCTCTGCGCGGTCTGCAGGGGGGCAATATCGAAGAGCTCGAGGTTCCTGTCTCGGATGCGACAACAGCCGGCGGAGCCGCGGTTCTCATCGCCGAGATCGACATCGCCGAGATGGTGAGGGAATACCTCAGACCCGAAATCGTCGGCGAGCCAACGGACGCGCTGACAGGCTGATCGGGCCAAGCTGAATGGATGGGCCAATCACCAACCCCTGGTCGACCTGATCAGGTATAGGTCGATCGACGTCAGTCCCTAACCTTGGGTGAGATGATCGTGAGCAACCAAAGACGAGTCTTCTCGGGAATCCAACCCACCGGCGACTTCCACGTCGGCAACTATGTGGGCGCGCTCAAGAACTGGGTTGCTCTCCAAGATGAGTACGAGACCATCTATTGCGTGGTCGATCTCCACGCCATGACCGTCCCATTCGAGCCGTCCGAGCTGCGAGCCGGGCGTCTCGAGACGGCCAAGATGCTGCTGGCGGTTGGCATCGACCCTGAGCGATCACTTCTGTACTACCAGTCCGAGGTCCCACAACATGTCGAGCTCTCCTGGATCCTCGGCACCATGACCGGTCTCGGCCAGCTGGAGAGGATGACCCAGTTCAAGGAGAAGGCCGATCGTGGCAGGCAGAATCTGGGCATCTTCGCCTATCCGGTGTTGCAGGCCGCAGATATCATGGTGCACAAGGCGCACGCGGTGCCGGTCGGGGACGACCAGGCACAGCATCTCGAGCTGACCCGGGATCTCGCTCAGAGATTCAACGCCCGATTTGGTGAGGAGTTCCCGCTCGCCGAGACGATCACACCCGACATCGGTGCCCGGGTCATGTCTTTGGCCGATCCCACATCCAAGATGTCCAAGTCGGATCCAAGCCCCAGATCGCGGATCCTGCTCAAGGACACTCCCGATGCCATCGTCAAGAAGGTGAAAGCGGCTGTCACCGACACCGGAAGCGAAGTCATCTATGACTGGGGTTCCAAGCCGGGAGTCTCCAACCTGCTCGAGCTGTTCAGCGTTTTCACCGACCGGCCGATTGCGGATCTGGTCGCCGAGCACCACAGCTCGGGGTACGGGGCGTTCAAGCTGGCGGTTGCCGAGGCCATCGTCGAAGGTCTGGCGCCGGTGCGCACCGCGTACGACTCGCTGGACGATTCCGAGGTGGAGAAGACCATGGCGCGGGGGGCAGCGACCGCCCGTGACCGCGCCGAGATCTCGATGCGAAGTGTTCGACGGCGGGTAGGGATCGGCTAGTGGTCGTTCGCGTCAGTCCCTAGCCGATCGACTCGAGAAGCTCGGTCGGCAACAGCAAAACCACCGCGGCCAGCAGGTTGAATCCCGAGTGGATGAAGATCGCCGGCCCCAGCCGTTTGGTGCGCAGGGTCACCCACGCCAAAACCAGTCCGACTATGAAGAGCTGAGGCAGGACCACCGCAGCAGCTGAGAGCATCCGGCTGGGGTCCAAGCCGAGCAGGTGGAACACGGTGAAGACAAGGGCCGTGATCACCATGATCATTCGCGGGCTCCGATGGCTCTGGGTTTTGAGCAGGACACCTCGAAAGGTGAGCTCCTCGGTGACCGGGGCGAGCACCACTGCCGTGACCATGGCGGCCACCCTGGCCGCAGTGGTCTCCAGCCCGGACAGGGCGGTGCTCACCTGCTGGGCCGGGTCGCCGTCGGGGAGCAGCAATGAGCTCAAAGGGAGAAACACGACTGCCAATGCAAGCTGGAGAAAGAGGCCAAAGCCGAGGTAGAGCACATCCCGGCCTTCGATGGTGAACCCTAGATCCGGATGGCCCTTACTCCGTGAGATGAGCCAAAGGACCGCGAGATGTCCGATGTACTGCCCGGCTAGAGCAAGCACCAGGAACAGGTCATCCTCGCCGACCAACGAGCTGATCCCGACCAGTATCCCCGCGCCTACGAACCCGCCGAGGACGACGAAGAAGAAGTCGAGCAGTGACCAGGGCCTTGGCACGGGCTGGCCAGCCTACTGATAGCCGGAGGGCATCCACTGTTACGCTGCAAACGAGCGTCGGAAGTTGAGCGAAGGTGGAAATCGACATCGGTATCGGGAAGTCGGGCCGTCAGGCGTATGGCTTCGATGACATAGCAATCGTGCCCTCGAGGCGAACCCGCGATCCCGACGACGTCGACATCTCCTGGCAACTGGACGCGTTCAAGTTCGCCCTCCCGATGATGGGCTCGGCGATGGACTCAGCCATCAGCCCGGCGACGGCCATCAGGATCGGTCAGCTGGGCGGATTGGCGGTTCTCAACCTCGAAGGTCTTTGGACTCGATACGAGGACCCCGAGCCATACTTCGAGGAGGTGGCCGAGCTCTCCGCGGAAAAGGCCACCCTGCGCATGCAGGAGATCTACCTGGAGCCGGTCAAACCCGATCTGATCGGTCAACGTGTCACCGAGATCAAAGCCCAGGGTCTGGTGACCGCAGCCAGTCTCACCCCGCAGCGGGTCCAGAGCTGGGCGCCGCACGCGTTGGGGGCCGGCCTCGACGTGCTGGTGATCCAGGGCACCGTGGTGTCGGCAGAGCATGTCTCGAGCCGCGAAGAGCCGTTGAACCTCAAGGAGTACATCGCCGAGTGTGAAGTCCCGGTGATCGTGGGCGGCTGTGCCAGCTACTCGGCAGCACTCCATCTGATGCGAACCGGGGCGGTTGGGATCCTGGTCGGGGTTGGCCCTGGCGCTGCCTGCACCACGAGGGGTGTGCTCGGGGTAGGAGTGCCTCAGGCAACAGCCATCGCTGATGCTGCGGGGGCTCGGATCCGCTACCTGGACGAGACCGGTCGCTATGTGCATGTGATCGCCGATGGCGGGATGAGGACCGGCGGGGATGTGGCCAAGGCAATCGCCTGTGGTGCCGATGCCGTGATGATCGGCTCGCCGCTTGCCTCGGCCACCGAAGCGCCCGGGCGCGGGTTTCATTGGGGCATGGCCACATTTCATCCCACACTCCCTCGGGGCGCCAGGGTCGAGGTCGGCAACCGGGGGACCCTGGAGGAGATCCTGGTCGGCCCGGCACACGAGAACGACGGCAAGCTCAACCTGTTCGGTGCTCTTCAGGTCTCGATGGCCACCACCGGCTACTCGGACGTCAAGGAGTTCCAAAAGGCTGAGGTCATGATCGCTCCCTCGCTGCAAACTGAAGGCAAGTCGCTGCAGCGCAGCCAACGAGTGGGAATGGGATGAGCCCGGCTGCGCCGGGAGAATCCGAACACGCAAGCGTTCTGGTTGTCGACTTCGGGGCACAGTATGCACAACTGATCGCACGACGGGTCCGCGAGGCCCATGTCCACTCCGAGATCGTCTCGAGGGACATAACTGCCGAGGAAATCCGCCGGCGCAACCCTGCCGGTCTCATCCTGTCGGGCGGACCTGCCTCGGTGTACGCCGAGGACGCCTACCGGATCGACCCCGGAGTCCTCGAGCTGGGGATCCCGGTATTGGGCATCTGTTACGGCCACCAGCTCCTGGCCGACATCGCCGGAGGCGTGGTGGCCAACACCGGCACCGCCGAGTATGGGAACACCACGCTTCGGGTGACCGGTGACTCGGTGCTGCTGAAGGAATTGCCCTCCGAGCAGCAGGTCTGGATGTCACATCGCGACCAGGTGACGGTGCCACCAGACGGCTTCGTTGCCGTCGCCACCTCCGACGGGGCAAGCGTCGCCGCGATGGAGGACCGTGATCGTGGTCTGTACGGGGTCCAATTCCACCCTGAGGTGGCCCACACCCCGCGGGGCGAGGAGATTCTTGAGCGCTTTCTCTACGACGCATGCGGTGCGCTGCCCGATTGGACCTCGCATTCGATCATCGAATCCCAGGTCGAGGCGATCAGGGCGCAGGTCGGGGAGGCGAGGGTGATCTGTGGCCTCTCTGGGGGTGTCGACTCGGCGGTGGCGGCGGCCCTGGTCCACGAGGCGGTCGGCGACCAACTCACCTGCATCTTCGTCGATCATGGTCTGCTCCGGGCGGGGGAGGCAGAGCAGGTCGAGCAGACGTTCCGATCGCATTTCGAAGTCGATTTCGTCCATGTCAAGGCCGAGGACCGGTTCCTCGAGCTGCTGGCCGGAGTGGTCGACCCCGAGGAGAAACGAAAGATCATCGGTGAGACGTTCATCCGTGTCTTCGAGGAGGCGGCGAGCTCGGTGGGTGATGCCCGTTTCCTGGTGCAGGGCACGCTGTACCCGGATGTGATCGAGTCGGGCTCGGCCAGTGCCGCCACGATCAAGACCCACCACAACGTGGGTGGGCTGCCCGCGGACATGAAGTTCGAGTTGGTCGAGCCCTTGCGTGACCTGTTCAAGGACGAGGTCCGGGCGGTGGGAGAGGAGCTGGGGCTCCCTCAGGAGATCGTCTGGCGTCAGCCTTTCCCCGGTCCTGGCCTGGCGGTGAGAGTCATCGGCGAAGTCACCCGGGAACGCCTCGAACTACTGCGCGCCGCGGACTCGATCGTGACCGAGGAGATCAGGAGAGCCGGTCTGTACCGCGACATCTGGCAGGCGTTCGGGGTTCTCCCGGCCGTCAAAACCGTGGGTGTACAAGGTGATCTACGCACCTATGCCTACCCGTTGGTGGTGAGAGCTGTCACCTCCGAGGATGCCATGACCGCTGACTGGGCACGGCTTCCTTACGAGATTCTGGAGCGAATCTCGAGCCGGGTGATCAACGAAGTGCCCGGGATCAATAGGGTTGCCTATGACATCTCGAGCAAACCCCCTGCCACGATCGAGTGGGAGTGAAAGAGGGCCACGACCGTGGTTCAGAGCTCGGGGTGCCCTGCCGATAACAGACACATTGGCGAGGGACATTTCGGATTTGAATCTCAACACACCTGAGCTGACTCGTATTTTCCGGGACGAGCTGGAGGAGCGCTCCAGCCGCCTGGTCGCTGCTGCCCGCTCACTGCGACAGCACGATCTCGACGAGAACGTGGTACAGGACCTGGTCAGAGACGCCCACACCATAAAAGGCTCGGCGAGTTTGCTTGGCTATGACCAGGTCCGGGATATCGCCACACGACTCGAGGAGCTCTGGAAGAAGGTGTCCGAGGGCTACTCGCCTCCACCCGATGTCGCGGTGGCGATGGAGGCCAGCGCCGGCCGGCTCGTCGCGTCGCTCGACTCGACTGAGACGGATCTGTCGGAGTTCATCGACAAGCTCCTCCCTGAGGAAGAGGGAAATGCGCCGGACCACGCGCCCGGAGGAGAAGTCGTGCCGCTACGCCGACCCGAGCCCGGCAGCCTGGGTGGGCTTCTCTCCTCGGTTTCTGAGTCCTTGCTCGTGGGAGCCACCCGGGTCGACACCGGAGAGCTCTACCGCCTGATCAACCGAATCGTTGAGGTCTCCCTCGATTCCGAGGCACTGGCCGATCTCTCCTTGGTCTCGATCGAGGGATCCGATCCGGCCGTGTTCCGCAAGACGTGGCGGAATCAGCTCGAACGACTGTCCAATTCGATTGCCGACATCCAGGACCAGGCAGTCGCGCTGGCAAACATCTCTTTTCGTGAGGCGACATCGACCTTTCCTCAGTTTGTCCGCTACCTGGGCCGGAGACTGGGCAAGGACGTTCGGTTCGAGCTGAGCGGCGACGATGTTCAACTCGATCGACAGATCGTCGATCTGCTGCGTGATCCCCTTCGTCACCTGTTGGTCAACGCCATCGACCATGGGATAGAGCCTTCGGCGGTGCGCATCGCCGCTGGGAAGCAAGCCACGGGGACGATCAGGATCGGAGCCGAGGTCGTCGACGAGAGTGTCGAGGTGTCGGTATCCGACGATGGTGGGGGAATCGATTGGGACAAGGTTGCCGACGCCGCCAGGGAGCAGCGCATTCCGTTCGTGCAGTCCGACCTGAGCCCGATCCTGTTCCACCCTGGATTCACGACGGCGAGCCTCATCACCGACTTCTCTGGGAGCGGTGACGGTCTCGCTGCGGTTCGGGACATCCTGGAGAAAGTCAACGGAGTGGTCCATATCGAGTCTCCCAGAGGCCAAGGGACGACCGTAACCATGACGTTGCCGATGTCGATGGTGTTGCAGAACGTTGTCGTCGTCGCCACCGGGGATCAGTTCTGGGGCATCCCGGAAGTTTCGATCGAGGGTGCGATGCCGTTGTCTCACGCCGAGATCAGTCCCAGCGGCACGGGCCAGGAGATCATCTTTCAGAGTCGAGAGATCCCGTGTGTGTCCCTGTCCCGGGCCATAGGCATTCCGGATCCCGGAGACGAGTCCGAATTGGTGGTGATCAACACCAGATCAGGTCTGGTTGCCGTCACCGTGAGTGAGATAATCGACAAGCGACGGGTGGCGGTCAAGAACCTGGGGCCGATCCTCGATGGCTCCGACCATGTGACCGGAGCCGCGCTGCTCGGTGGTGGCCAGGTTCTCGTGGTACTCGACCCGAACTTCCTGGGAGTCCTTGCTCGAAAGAGGCCGCGTCTCGTCGGGCACCGTCCCCGAATCCTGGTCGTGGACGATTCCGCCGGTGTCCGTCAGCTCCTGTCCGCAACTCTGAACGGTGCCGGCTTCGACGTCGAGGTGGCCGCCGGCGCCCGCGAGGCGATGGCGGCTATGGCCGACGACGGCTTCGAAGCCATGGTCATCGACTACTCGATGCCGAGGTCGAACGGTGTCGAGCTGGTGCGAACGATGCGAGGGTCTGATATCCGGGTTCCGATAGTGATGGTTTCGGGCGTGGCCACGCAGGAAGAGAAGCAAGCTGCGTGGGAGGTCGGGGTGGACGCCTATCTGGACAAGTTCGATCTGCGCCACGGAGTCCTGACCAGCACATTGCGCCGTCTGATCGGGATGGAAGAAGACGCCGGAACCGCCTGAGCACCCAATGCCGTCGCTCTTCAGGTGTTATATGTATCTTCCGATAGAGCCGAAGCATGCCTGAGCTGCCCGATACTGTGAGCTGGTTGTCGATTGGGCTGGCTGTGGTGGGTGTGGTGGGCGTGATCTGGGCCCTCACCATCACACGTCACGGTCGTCAGCGCGAGCGCGAAGTGACACGTCTCTCGGAGGAAGCTCATCGCATAAAGAACGACTTCGTGGCGATGGTCAGCCATGAGCTGAGAACTCCCCTCACCTCCATCGCCGGGTTTGCAGACACCCTGGTCGACTCGTGGAAAGAGCTCCCCGAGGCTGAGGTCGACGAGTTTCTCGAGATCATCAACCGGCAGTCGATCTATCTCGGAGACCTCGTCGAGGACGTGTTGGTCATACCCCGTCTCGAGGCAGACCGGCTTCGATTCCATCCCGAGTTGTTCGACCTCGGTGACCTGATCGAGGACGTGGCCAAGATGGTTTTTCCCAATGGCGGTAGGAAGAGCTCGCTGGTCTCGCTCCCCGATGGGGTCAGGGTGAAGGCCGACCGTCGACGGGTCCAACAGGTCATTCGCAACCTGATGGAGAATGCCCGCAAATACGGGGGAGATCAGATCATGGTGGAGGGGTTTGTCATGGGCGACCAATACTTGATCGTCATCTCCGACAATGGTCCAGGTGTCCCCGACGAGGCCACACAGCGTGTCTTCGACCATTTCGAACAAGTATCCAAGGGAGACACCCGGGAGGCGACCGGGATCGGCCTCGGGCTACCGATCGCTCGAAGATTGGCTCGGGCGATGGGCGGCGAGGTCTGGTACGAGCGAAGATTCCCCACTGGCGCCCGGTTCTGCTATTCGCTTCCGCTCAAGCGCAGGACCGTAGTGGGCGAGGGCGCACTGTCCGAGCCGCTCGATCTCGACGCCACCGCCGCGGTGGAGCTGGACGACCAGGCGGCTTTCACGAGTTGATCACATCGTTGTGATTCAGTCGGCCGCCGCCGGTAGGATCGGGGTCAGATGCAGGCTGAGTGGTTCCTCGACGATGTTCCGGCCGACTCTGCTCTCTTTGCCGATCTCAACCCGACACAGCGGGAAGCGGTGGCGGCGACCGAAGGCCCGGTATTGGTCGTGGCGGGGGCAGGTTCGGGAAAGACCCGCGTCCTCACCTATCGGGTAGCTCATCTCCTGCGCGATTTGCACGTGCCGCCACAGTCGGTGCTGGCCATCACCTTCACCAATAAGGCAGCGAACGAGATGAAGGCCAGGGTGGGGGCTTTGGTGGGTGGTGCGGTCCGCGCGATGTGGGTGTCCACGTTTCATTCGGCGTGCGTGCGGATTCTGCGTCGGGAGGCGTCGCGGCTGGGCTACCGGTCCGGTTTCTCCATCTACGACGATGCCGACGCGCTCCGTCTTCTCAACCTCGTCCTCAAGGACCTAGACCTCGACTCGAAGCGTTTCCCGCCCAAGGCTATGAAGGCGGTGATCTCCAAGGCCAAGAACGAACTGATCGACTTCGAGTCTTTCGCCGACCAGGGCGACGGCTTCTACCACGAGCAGGTGGCCGACATCTACCGGCTCTATCAGCAGCGGCTCCTGGCGGCCTCGGCGATGGACTTCGACGATCTGCTCATGGTGACCGTCGAGCTGTTCGGGGCGTTTCCTGACGTGCTCGCCGGTTACCAGGAGCGGTTTCGCTATGTCCTCGTCGACGAGTACCAGGACACCAACCGGGCCCAATACATGCTGGTGAGGCAACTGACGGCGGGTCACGGCAATCTATGCGTGGTCGGAGACTCGGATCAGTCGATCTACAAGTTCCGGGGGGCGGACATACGCAATATCCGCGACTTCGAGGTGGACTATCCCGAGGCGCGCATCGTCATTCTCGACCAGAACTACCGCTCGACTGAGACCATCCTGGAGGCTGCCAACTCGGTCATCTCCAACAACACCAAGCGGACGCCCAAGAACCTCTGGTCGGACCGGGGCCGGGGGGTTCCCATTCTCCGCTACGAGGCCGAGGATGAGCATGACGAGGCCGGTTATGTGGTCGATGAGATCGAGCGTCTTCAGGCGGACGGTTTCAACCTCTCCGACCTCGCAGTGTTCTACCGCACCAACGCAATGTCCCGGGTGATTGAGGATGTCTTCGTTCGACGTGGCATCCCTTACACGGTCGTCGGCTCGGTGAAGTTCTACGACCGCAAGGAGATCAAGGATGCGGTTGCCTATCTGAGAGCGGTGGTCAACCCGGCCGACGAGGTGTCACTGAAGCGGATCATCAACGAGCCACGTCGAGGCATCGGCGACACCACTATCGCTCACATCGACCGGTTCAGCCAGGCCCACAAGATCGGCTTCGCCGAGGCGCTGAGGCGGGTGTCGGAGATCACGACGCTCAACGCTCGTGCCCACGCCGCGGTGGGCGAGTTCGTGGCGATCATGGATCGGTTGAGGGAAAGGGTCGAAGAGGATGGTGTGGCCGCCGGTGTCGAGGCGGTGTTGATCGACACGGGCATGGTGGCGACTCTCGAATCGGAGCAAACGATCGAGGCCATGGGACGAGTCGAGAACCTCCGCGAGCTGGTCGGGGTGGCATCCGAGTTCGAGGCGTCCAACGAAGGAGCCGTTATCGGCGACGAGGAGTTCGACAGTCTCGACAACACCCGTCGGTTGGAGGTCTTCCTCGAGTCAACAGCTCTGGTGGCGGACATCGACGAGTGGGATGAGGGAGCCGGTGCGGTGACGCTGATGACCCTCCATACCGCCAAGGGCCTGGAGTTTCCGGCGGTGTTCATCGTGGGGATGGAGGATGGGGTGTTTCCCCATATGCGTTCGTTGGGTGACCCGGCCGAGCTGGAAGAGGAGCGACGACTCGCATATGTGGGGATCACCCGCGCCCAGGACAAACTCTATCTGACCTCGGCCTGGAGCCGAATGTTGTTCGGGGGATCCAACTACAACCCTCCTTCCCGCTTTCTCACCGAGATACCGGACGGGCTTCTCGAGAAGGCCGGCAAGCGCCAACGGAGGACAGCTTCGGAACGGGCAGCGGCCACCGGCCCGCGGACGACGATGGAGGCGGGTGAGATCGGGCCAGGCGACCGCGTGCGTCACGACAAGTGGGGTCTGGGCACGGTGCGCGAAGTAGTGGGCCTGGGTGATCGTGCCGAGGCGGAGGTGATGTTCGACACCCAGGGCAAGAAGCGGCTGCTGTTGGCCTGGGCCCCACTGGAGCGGGCCTGACCTTTCAGACCGTGTAAGGCTCCCCAATGGCAGGGTCTTCGATTGGGATCGACTCGTCGATGACCCCTCGGCACATCCGCATGTAGATCGGTCTTCCCGCCGCACTGAGAATCGCATCGTGAATCGGGAGGATCCGGGCGGGTCTAACCGCGCTGACAAAGTCGATGGTCATTGCGACACGTGCCCACGGTGCCGCCAAGGGCAAGGCCAGGACGTCGATGTCGGAGGGAGTGCTGGTATACGAGTCGCCCGGGTGGAAAACGGTCGGCCCGCGATTCTCGCTGACCACGTACCCCACATTCCCGACTCGAGGTATCCGGTCGTGGATGATGGCGTGCTGCCCTCCCACTACTTCGACCCGCAGGTCGCCGATCTCGATTCTGTCGCCGACACCGGCCACGTCGACGGTGCGTTCGGCAAGCATGTCGACGACGGCGCGCTCGACGATGACCCGTGCCTCCGGATTGGGGTCCAGCACCTGTCCGATATTGTTCACATCGACGTGGTCGGCGTGCTGATGGGTCACGAGGACTGCATCGAGGTCGGTGAGGCCGTGCCAGTCGGTGCTGAAACTGCCGGGATCGATCAGGACCCGGGTTGACGTGGTTTCGATGAGGAGGGCGGCGTGGCCGAGACGGGTGAGGATCATGGCCCGATTATGGCCGAAAAGCCGCCACTCAGGTCGCGCCGGGCACGCCTGCGGGCACTGGGGGAGGCCCCTTCATGACATTCAGGTAAGCGCAGCGCGACCGAGGCTAGGCCTTCTCCACTGCCTCGAGGAGGTCGAGCCAGCTCTTGGTGAACTTGTCCACCCCTTCGTCCTCTAGTACCTGGACCACGTCTTGATAGTCGATTCCAACGCCGAGGAGTCGGGCGAGGTCGCCCTTGGCCTGCTCGATGTCGAGATCTGTGAAAGGCTCCGGTGACGGGTTCCCGTGGTCCTGGTAGGCGTCCATGGTCGCCAGAGGCATCGTGTTGACCGAGCTGGGGGACACCAGGCCTTCGACGTAGAGAAGGTCGGAGTAGGCAGGGTTCTTGGTAGATGTCGATGCCCACAGTGGTCTCTGCAAACGACCGCCACTGAGCAGCCCAAAACGTGAGGAGTTGAACTCCTCCAGGAACAGGCCGTAAGCCGCCCGGGCGTTGGCCACCGCCGTCAAACCCTTGAGCGACTCGGCTTCAGGCGTATCGATCTCATCAAGTCGACGGTCGACCTCCGAGTCGAAGCGGGAGACGAAGAACGATGCCACCGAGGCGACACCGGACAGATTGCCTCCTGCTTCGCGCAGATCCTCCAACCCACCCAGGTAAGCGTCGATGACTTCCCGGTAACGCTCCAGAGAGAAGATGAGCGTCACGTTGACCGAGATCCCCTCCCCGGTCAGTCGACGGATGGCCGGCACCCCTTCGAGGGTGGCGGGGACCTTGACCAGCAGGTTGGGACGGTCGATCTGTTTGACCCAGTCTCTCGCCTCGGCCACCGTCGCCTCGGTGTCGGCGGCGAGCGTTGGGGAGACCTCGACGGAGACGAAGCCGTCGTGACCCTCGGTCCGTTCGAAGACGCCGGCCAACTCGTCGCAGGCTCTGGCGATATCGGAGGACATCAGGCTTTTGACAATCTCCTCGGTGGGTAGACCCGCTGACTTGAGGTCGCGCAGCTGTTTGTCGTAGTCCGACGATCCGATGATCGCGCCGGCGAAGATCGACGGGTTCGAGGTCACTCCGGTGACGGCAGCATCGACGATGCGCCGGGCAAGCTCACCGGAGTCGAGCATCGCCTTCGATATCTGGTCGGACCAAATGGACACACCGGCAGCGGCCAGGCCGTGGAGGTTGGAAGAGCTCATGCCAACAAGCGTAGGTGGTGCATCTGCTCTAGGTTTGGGCACGGTATGACCCGGATTCACGAATAGTGGTGAACACGATCCTGGTCGAGCCCGACGGGCTGGTGTCGACCGGGTCTGCGGGCTCGGCGAAAGGGGGTCCACCGAGCATCGGCCTCGGTCTGCGGTTGCTCCTCCTCGCCTCGGCACTGTTAGCCGGCTATTCACTGATCCAGCTGGCGGAACGACCCTCTGTCCCCGAGTCGTCACACGATCGTCTAATCCAAGCTCATCTCGACGCCTGGTACGGCGGTGACTTGGAGACCGCTGACAGCTTTCGCTCTCCGGAGCGGGTGCGCACCGGGCCCTCCGAGCGTCGCGCCCGGGGAGAGGTGGAATACCAGGCGATGTTGCAGGCTCGTGTCGAGCTCTTCGATTGTGGCGCATTGCCCCCGGAGACTGTTCGCTGTGACGTGGCCTACTCCAATCTGCTCAACGAGGCGGTTGGCAAGGAGCCCGTGGTCCATTCGATGCAGTTCGGGATCCGTGACGGCCTGTTGCTCTTTGTCTCCGGGCCCTATCTCGAAGACGAGGATCTCACCGCCAGCTTCCGTGACTTTGCGACCCAGATGTTCCCGGACGCCTATCAGGATGCCTGCGTCGAGGAGCCGAACCTTCAGCCACGGAGTTGCGCGGTCCTCAAGGTGTCCCATCTGAGCGACTGGGCCGCCTGGCAGGGGCAATGGGAATGAGCATCGAGGTCGATGCCGCTCCACGCAGTCGGGACCAGGCATCTCGCGGCTTTGCCTGGGCGGTGGTCGTTCTGGCGGCCGCGGCCCTTGTGGTGTTGATCACGGTGAGGGGGGCCACTCCTCTACCAATGACAGAAGAAGACGTGATCGCCGCGGGCCTGGAGGCGTGGTTCGGTGGCGACCCGGCCGCGGTCTCGGCCGTCTTCGAACCCGGGCTGGATGGAGTGGCGGTTTCGGAGAGCCAGGTCGAATACCAGGCCGCGATCGGTGGCAAGGCTCGTCTCCTCGGCTGCCGCCCCGGTCCCACCGCCCGCCTCGACTGCGAAGTCGAGTACAGCAATGCGTTGAACGACGCCGTTGGATCGCCACCGTTCATCGTCCCCATGACTTTCGGGGTGAGCGAGGGCAAGATCGTCAGGGTCAACACGTTCCACAGCCGCAATTACTTCCCCGCCGATGTCGAGCTGGAGTCGAGCTTCGCCAACCTCATGGCGGTGTCCGGTCTGGCCGAGGACTACCACGAAGTCTGTATCCCGTATGCCGAGCGCGGAGCTTCGTGCGCCGGGTTCCAACTAGCCCATCTCGATGAATGGGCCTCGTGGCACCGCTCTCAGGGTTGAGCGGCCGGAGTCCTGGATCATGGTGGTGCGCACTAGTGCTGCGACCACAAACGTTCGCCGTGCTCAGGACGGCCAGGAACGCCCCTGGCTGCGTCCTCCTCCTCGCCGAACGGACAAGTGCGACTGCGTCGGAAGTCCTTGCCAGATGACCTTCCTGACTCGCCCTGACCATCGCCAACGTTCATGGACACATCACTAGCCTTGCCGATCTGGCATGCCACGACGCATTCTCATAGCCAAACCGGGTCTCGACGGTCACGATCGCGGCGCCAAGGTGATAGCCAGGGCACTCCGTGACGCAGGATTCGAGGTCATCTACTCGGGTCTGCACCAGACCCCGGCGCAGATCGCAGAGACCGCGGTCCAAGAAGACGTGGATGCCGTCGGGCTCTCTTCGCTCTCCGGAGCCCACAAGACGCTCTTCCCGCAGGTGGTCGAGCAACTGGCGGCCCGGGCTGCCTCCGACATCGTGGTTTTCGGCGGGGGCGTGATCCCCGAGGCCGACTTCCAGGGTCTGCTGGACAGTGGGTTGGCGACGATCTTCACCCCCGGGACTCCACTCGACCAGATCACCGCATGGGTCGAGGCCAACGTCCCGTCCAAGGTTTGAAAGGAAAGGAACCAATTGAAGATCCACGAGTATCAGGCCAAACAGCTCATGGCCGAGAGAGGCATCCCGGTACCTGAGGGCAGGGTGGCCACGACGATCGACGAAGCCGTGGCAGCGGTTCGACCGCTGATGGAAGCGTCGGGAAACCCGGTGGTGGTTCTCAAGGCGCAGATCCACGCCGGCGGCCGGGGGAAGGGCACCTTCAAAGAGCATGCTGATTTGCGTGGGGTGAAGGTGGTGACCGCCGGCATCGAAGGCGGGATAGGCGCGGCCGAAGACGCGGTCCGGGAATTCGCCACCAAGATGCTCGGCTCGACCCTGGTCACCATCCAGACCGGCCCTGAAGGCAAAGTTGTCAACCGTGTCTACGTCGAGCAGGGAGTCTCCATCGCCCGAGAGCTCTACCTGGCCGTTCTCCTCGATCGGGCAGTGAGCCGCAACATCGTGATGGCCTCCAGCGAGGGCGGAGTCGAGATCGAGAAAGTCGCCGAGGAGACCCCGGAGCGGATTCTCAAGGAAGAGGTCGATCCGGCCGTCGGACTGGCCGACTTTCAGGCCCGGGAGCTCGCTCATGGCCTCGGGATGAGCGGGGACGAAACCAAGAGCTTCATGAAGTTCGTCAAGGCGTTGGCCGAGGTCGCCACCGAGCTCGACACCGACTTGATCGAGATCAATCCACTGGTAGTCACCAGCGATGGCCGCATCGTCGCTCTGGACGGCAAGATGGCGTTCGACGACAACGCTTTGTTCAGACATCCCGCAGTGGTGGCGATGAGGGATGAGTCGGAAGAGGATCCGGCAGAGCTTGCGGCGAAGAAGACCGGGCTCAACTACATCAAGCTCGATGGCACGATCGGTTGCTTGGTCAACGGGGCGGGCCTGGCAATGGCGACGATGGACACCATCAAGCACGTGGGCGGCGAACCGGCCAACTTCCTGGATGTAGGAGGCGGCGCAGACGAGGAACAGGTCACGACCGCCTTTCAGATCATCACTAAGGATCCAAACGTCAAAGGGATCTTCGTCAACATCTTCGGCGGCATCATGCGATGCGACGTGATAGCAACCGGCATCGTCGCCGCAGTGAAGAACGTCGGATTGGACGTGCCCCTCGTGGTTCGGCTCGAAGGCACCAACGTCGAAGAGGGAAAACGAATCATCGGTGATTCGGGCCTGGATGTGGTCGCTGCCGACAGCCTCAGAGATGGCGCCGAGAAGATCGTGGGGCTGGTGAGATGAGCATCCTCGTTGGCAAGGACACCAGAGTCCTGATCCAAGGTCTGGGGAGGACCGGACAGTTCCACACCGACAAGGCAATCGCATACGGCACTCAGATGGTCGGAGCAGTCCATCCTTCCCGTGCCGGAACAACGTCGCGTTTCGAGGGCGAGACCGATCATTCTGGGGTCCCGGGGCGCGATGACGTCTACTCGGTCGATCTCCCGGTGTTCGCGACGGTCAAAGAGGCAGTAGCCGCCACGGGGGCCAACGCGTCGGTCGTGTACGTGCCGCCTCCGTTCGCGGCCGACGCCATCATGGAGGCGGCCGCGGCGGGGCTCGAGCTGGTGGTGGCGATTACCGAGGGTGTTCCCGTCGCCGACATGATTCGGGCCAAGCGCTATCTGGCAGACAAGCCGACACGCCTCATCGGGCCCAATTGCCCGGGGGTGATCACCCCCGGTGAGTGCAAGATCGGGATCATGCCCGGGTACATCCACGAGCGGGGCAGGATCGGGGTGGTCTCTCGTTCCGGCACCCTCACCTACGAGGCGGTGTATCAACTCACCCTGCGTGGCCTGGGTCAGACCACTGCAGTAGGCATCGGAGGTGACCCGGTCAACGGCACCAACTTCGTCGAGATGCTCGCCATGTTCGAAGACGACCCCGAGACCGAAGGGGTGATCATGATCGGGGAGATCGGTGGCACGGCCGAGGAGGATGCAGCCGAGTTCGTCGTCAACCAGATGACCAAGCCTGTTGCCGGATTCATCGCCGGCACCACCGCTCCCGCCGGCAAGCGGATGGGTCACGCCGGTGCCATCGTCTCGGGGGGAACGGGCACCGCCGAGGCGAAAATCGAGGCGATGAAAGCGGCCGGAATCGTTGTCGCGGAGACACCGTCCGATATGGGTGAGGCCATGGCGCATGCCCTTGGCTGAGTCGCTCGATGTCATCGACTCCGAGGGTCGGCGGATTCTGGAGCTGGCCCGGCGTGACCCGGCCCGTCCCGTGCCGCAGTATCCCGAGTGGTCCATGGCCGACCTCCTGTCGCATGTCGGGTCGATACTCGCCCGGACCACCCAGGTCTGTCTGCTCCACCCGGCGGAGCGGATCTCGGCACCCAGGCTGCCCGAAGGGGAAGATGTCGGCGACTGGTACGAGGCGATACTCGCCGAGATGATCAGCACCCTGGGCACGTCCGATCTCGACGTCCCGGTTTGGGGCTTCATCGAGGGATCCACCATCCAGTTCTGGGTGCGCCGGATGGTGGTGGAGACCGGGGTCCACCGATGGGACGCCGAGCAGGCCTTTGGTGAGGAGACCCCAC
>Ga0209640_10000809_pt1 | contig 25064 bp, 21 predicted proteins | sample RifCSP10_1_FD_184018 | JGI IMG/M metagenome (GOLD analysis project Ga0209640, IMG submission 184018) | Soil microbial communities from Rifle, Colorado - Rifle CSP2_sed 10_1 (SPAdes) (version 2) | ecosystem: Environmental > Terrestrial > Deep subsurface > Rock core/Sediment | place: Rifle... | reverse complement strand
CCACTTCTGAGGAGAACATGCAATGAACGATCTGGGCAAAGCTTTCAGTTTTCCGTTTAAGGACCCCTCGTGGGGATCCAAGTTTCTTCTTGGCGCCGTCTTCATGCTGCTGAGCATCGTGGTCGTCGGCATTTTTATTCTTGCGGGTTATTTTGTGCAGGTCACGCAAAGAGTTATGCGACGGGAAGCCAACCCGATGCCGGAATGGACGGACATTGGTGTAAAGCTTGTCCTGGGCTTCAAGTTTTGCGTCGTCTATTTCGTCTATATCTTCCCAATCCTTCTCCTCTACATCCCGTTTGTTGCCATCATGGTTCTCGGTACTTTCTCCGGAGAGAGCGAGACGGTTGGAGCCGTGGCAGGGCTTTACAGTATCCTCATGGTAGTCCTGATCTTTCCGTATGCCCTCGCTCTCGCGCTTCTGACTCCTTCCATCACTTTTCGCTTTGCGGAACATGAGCGAATCAGCGACGGCCTGGATATCGGGGGGATATTCCGGACGTTCAAGCAGAACTGGCAGAACCATACAATTGTTGCACTGATAGCGGTAGGACTGCAATCGTTTGCCGGCATCGGGATCATTCTGTTTCTCATCGGGATCTTCGTAACGGTGTTTTACTCCTACCTCGTTTCCGCTCACATGTATGGATCGCTGTACCTTGAACAAGTTCAGGAAGGGGTACCGTCGTAGATGAGTTCACAAGTCTGGAAGATCCTTGTTGTGGGAATGGTTCTTAGTGTGGTGGGTATCAGGTGCAAGGATGACAGCAACCCAGGCGATATGGGGAGCCCTTCCAATATCGTGTTTCCTCCCAACAACGTCAGTTATGACCTGCACATCCAGCCGTTGTTCGACCAGACATGCGCCCTCTCCGGCTGCCACGACCGCGGAACAAATCAAAGCCCGTTGAAACTCACATCGCATGGCGAGACGGTTTTTCTCATCCCCGGGGTTGTGGTGCCCGGAAACCCGGAGAATAGCACACTGGTGTTGAGAATTGAAGGAAGGGTGAGCCAACGAATGCCACTCAACAGGAACCCGTTGAATGACAATCAGATCAATGGGATCAGAACATGGATTGTTGAAGGAGCCCAGAATAATTAGGGAGGACGATGCTCACATCGCTGACCGCGGATCCTTCCCCCACAAAAGCTTCGCTCGCAACATATCATAATACGTCCGATCAACACGCTTTACGAGTCTGACGCAGTGCCCTGCCTTGCGGATAAGGACTTCCACCGGCCCCGTTAACTCCGCCTCTTCCTGCCCGTCTGCAGAGACCAGAACTTCATCCCTGTTTCCCGGGACAACGACGCGAATAACATCCGTGTCGGGAACGATGAGTGGACGCCCGCTGAGTGTGTGTGGTGCAATAGGCGTGACACCGATGACCCTGCTGACCGGCGTGACAATCGGGCCTCCATTGGACAGTGCATACGCGGTCGAGCCCGTCGGCGTGGAAATGATCAGTCCGTCGGCACGATAGGTTACCGCAAACGCACCATTGATGTGCATGTCGATATCGATGACGCGAGAGGAGCGGGATTTTCCAACGACGATGTCATTCACGCCGAAAAGCACCCTGGCAGGGAGCGCCGGGCTGGTTGCTTCCAGCACCAACCTCTCCTCAACGACAAACTTCTTTTCCACGATATCCCCGATCGCTTGCGACAACTCTCCGGGTGCAATCTCGGCAAGAAAGCCAAGCTTCCCGAGGTTCACACCCAGGATCGGTGTTCCATCAGCTCCTACAAGACGGGCAGCAGAGAGGATCGTTCCATCTCCTCCCAAGGCCACAACCATATCTACTCCGCGCACACACATATCACGTGTTGCGCTATGCCGGTCGCGGAGGGCCTTGCCGGCATCTGCCAGCAACTCTACAATATCCCGATCAACGATGTACTCCACCCCGGATCGATCCAGCCTGGCGACCAGCAGAGCAACGGCCCCGCTCAGTTCAGGTTTGTCGAGATTGCCAATGATGCCGAATTTCATGTCGTCCCCTTTTCCTCCGGTGCCGGGGGAGGGTTGGGCTTGCTTGCCTCGTCAACATAGTTGAGCTTCAATTCCTGCAACATGTTGGTGAGGAAGTGTTCCTCTTCCTGATTCAGGTTGCCTTTTGTCTTCTCCTTCATCATATCCAGGATGTCGATGGTCCCTTGCGCGCCGGCAAGGTCCCGTTCCACCTTGTCGGTCATCGGGTTCTTGATCTTGCCCATTTGCGACATGGCAAGACCATGAAACATCAGCACAACCTGTGCGAATAAGATCTGGTTCTTTTCCTTTGCATCCATGGGTTCACCCGTTTCGTGAGTTACTGTTTCGTTGCAGTTCCCAGAGTTTTGCATACTTCACGAAGACATACCCCGCTGAGACCACCGACAGGATAAAACCGTGTATCCCATCAAGAAACCCGAGGCGAAGGAAGTACATCTTCACGAACAAGAATGTCGGGCGGAACAACAGATCAGGAAGTGAGAACCGCTTCCCGGATGCGGCCATGTCCTCCGCTGCCAGAGAGGTGTAGCGGTTGAACTTTGTAAAATAGTGCTGGAGATCCGGGTCGGTATAGTGCATCAGATCATTCTGCAGAGCTCCGACACTTCCGTGCACAATGAGCTGTTCATGCACCCTGTTTTCGCTGAACCGTCCCTGAGTTCTGCGAAACAACCTGGTCACCCGCGACGGATACCAACCACAGTGTTTGATCCACCGCCCCAGAAAATACGCCCGGCGTGCGACAGAATATCCGGATGTTTCTCCATTCCCCGCAATGACCTGCTTGATCTCGTCAGCAAGTGGTGGTGTCACACGTTCATCAGCATCCAACCAGAGCACCCAATCGCCCGCCGCCTGGCCGAGCGCGTGGTTTTTTGTTGCCCCGTATCCTTTCCACTCCACACTCAGCACTTTGGAAGTGTATTGTCTGGCAAGCTCCATGGTCCGGTCGGTGCTGCCGGAATCAACGACAATGAGTTCGTCCGCCCAGTGGACGCTGGCCAGACATTCGGCAATGTTCCGTTCTTCGTTCAACGCGATAGTCACCACGGACAGTGTTCCCATTATGCCCCCTGATTTGGCGTGCCGGACAGGGATGCGTCCTGAGAAAAAAGACGCCCCACTCCAACCGCGAGGCCGATTGACGTCCAGAAGAGGAGAACGACCTCCTGGTCTCCAAAGCTCCATTCCGTCAAGCCATTTACCTGAAAGCCAACGAACACGGCCAACGCTCCAAGAGCAACGGACCCTGCAAACCAGTCATCCTTCACCTGTCGCAGGATCCTCCATTCCGTGATGAAGATCTTCACGAACAACAGAACGACGACCACAAACCCAAGTGTCCCGAGTGTCACAAGGAGCTGCAAGAGCACATTGTGCAGATGTCCCCATTCAATGGCCGTTCCGGTTGGAGCATATTGCACGAGCAGTTCATAAAGATCGATGTCACCTACTCCAACAAAGGGATGGTCTGCGAAGATCCTGAGCCCCGTGCCCCAGAGCAGCATCCGCGACGCGTTCTCAGGATGCTGAAGGTCCACGATGCTGTGGAGCCTGCTTTCCACGAATGGGGGCGCGAACACCATAAGCAGGATAATCACTGCCAGCAACGGGAGTATCAATTTTTTCTGCTTGACAAGAGCAATGAAAAGAACACCCGCCGCCGCGGCAAGATACGCTCCGCGTGTCACCGTCGCGTAAAGACTAATGAGCACAGGAATGAGTCCGAGCAGGGCCGCGAGACGGACCTTTCGTGGCGTGTTATGATGAATGATGAAAGGAATGAGAAGGAGCGCAGTCATCATCATCAATTCAGAGGTGGTCATGTAGAACTGGAAGATCCCCAAACGCGTTGTGCTCTCAGGATCAGCGAAGACCAGCTTGGCCACACCGAGGATCCCCACTGTGCAGGCAGAACCAAGCAGAACAGCCACCGACTGCATGGCAATGCGCTTCGAGCTCAAAACGGAAGCGAACAGATAGACGACCCCGATAAGAAGGAGACGTTTGGAGAACAGAAACGATTGGGCGGGGTTGTATGAGAACACCGAGGCGACCAACTCAGCTATTAGGTATGCAAGAAAAAAGTAATCGAGAGGTGTGGAGGCAACCATGAACCGTCGCTTCACCAGCATGGTGGCAAGCCAGAGAACGGCAATCATGCCCAGCGCAAGTGAGTTGACCGCGATGGAGAAGAAGTTCGAAGCGAGAAACAGATAGACAAAAAAGAAGAATGCCCGCTGCAGTAATACAGGGCCTTGGTCGGCTGCGGCATTGACAGAAGTCGCCGGTATTATTTTTTCAGCCATGATTAAACTCTGAACTGGAGTTCATACAACTTCTTGTAGAGCCCCTTCGAGTTCAGCAGAAGGTCTGTGTGTTTCCCCACTTCCACAATACGGCCCGCTTCAATCACAAAAATCCTGTCTGCGTGCTGAACAGTGGAGAGGCGGTGGGCGATGACAATGGAGGTCCTCCCTGCCATCAGATTCTCGATGGCTTCCTGCACAAGGATCTCCGATTCGGTGTCCAGGGCAGATGTTGCTTCATCCAAAATGAGAATCGGTGGGTTCTTCAGAATGGCACGCGCAAGGGCGAGCCGCTGACGCTCACCACCAGAAATCTTTACTCCCCGCTCACCAATGACGGATTCATATCCTTTCGGCATATCCTCAATGAAACGATGAGCATTGGCAGCCTTCGCCGCGGCAACAATCCGTTCGGTCGGACAGTCGTCCAAACCGTAGGCGATGTTATTCCGAACCGTGTCGTTGAAGAGAATGGTTTCCTGCGTGACGATACCGATCTTGTCGCGGAGCGACTTCAGGTCGGCGCTGCGCAAGTCTATGCCGTCAAGTTCAATGCTGCCGGATGTGGGATCGTAGAACCGCGGCACGAGATCGACGAGTGTTGATTTGCCGCTCCCGCTCGGGCCCACGATCGCGACCACTTCGCCCTTGTTGATCGTCAGGTTGATATCGGCGAGGACAATATCGCCGGCGTTATAATGGAACGAAACGTTTTTGAATTCGATGGACGAGCGGAAATCGTATAGCTTTACCGGATTGGCGGCGTTTCTGATGTTCGGTTCCGTATCGAGAATCTCAAACACGCGGCGACCCGATGCCGTCGCTTCCTGAATCCTATTGTTCACCCCGCTCAGTTCCTTGATCGGCGGCATCAGTTGAAAGATGGCAAACAGAAAGCCAAGAAACTCGCTTGCCTTCATCGCTTCCTGCTCCAGCACCATCATCCCACCGTACCAAATGATTGCACCTCCGGCGAGTGCGCTGAGAAATTCCGTCGTCGGCGAGGCAAGATTGCGCACACGTGTAATTTTGAGAATCGTCCTGAAGTATGAAGTGTTCTCCCGTTCAAACTTTTTGTTCTCAAATTCCTCCATACCGAAGGCTTTCACCACCTTGACGCCCGAGATCGTCTCGTGCAGCACGGACGTGACATCGGCGATTTTTTCCTGCGCCAGGCCCGACTCCTTGTGCACCCGACGCCCAACGAGTGCAATCACTAACAGCACAAGCGGAAAAACGATGAATGCGATCAGCGTCAGCTTCCAACTGATCATGATGGTAATGGTGAGATAAACGATGATGAGTAACGGCTCGCGGATCAAGGTTTGAAAGGTGGCGGAAATGCCCGTGTTGATCATCGGGACGTCGTTCATGATCCGTGAGATCAAATTTCCGGTCCGCTCGTTGGTGAAATACCCGAGCGGGAGTTCGTGGATGTGGCGATACAGGGCATTCCGCAGATCTTTCGTCAAGCCCTGTTCAACATAGATCATCAAATTCGATTGAAGATAGCCGAAGAGGTTCTTGATCAGGAACGCACACACAATGGCGACGCAGACATTGAACAGCGTGTCCTGCACTAGTTCGCGAAACACGAGATGCTGGAACCACAGCGTGAATGCCTCTTTGATCTCATTCGCCCAAAGGGGGAGAAACGCGGAGGGCTCCGGTGCTTGTGGAATCAACCCTCCACCGCCAAACAATGTTTCCAGCAACGGGATCGTCAGGTAGATCGACACACCGCTGAAGACCGAGTAAATAATCGAACAGAGGATGGAGAAGGCAAGCTGCTTTCGGTACGGAAGGATAAAGCGAAGGACACGCGTGTAAATGGTCATTGCTTGTGCTTCAGTCTGTTGAGCTCGGCATTTGTAATTGGCGGGAGTGTTCCCTGCCCTTCTCTCTGACGATACCTGTATTCCCACAACTTCGCATAGAGCAGCATTGTGTAGGTTGCATCAAGGAGAGCAAGAACAAATCCATGGAAGCCATCCTTGTATCCCTGCTTCGAGATGAACATTCGGAGGAAATGGGAGAGCGGATTTAGAATGAGATTTCTCCACGTCGCCGTTGCATCGGGATTGTCTTTGAGCTTGTTTGAGACATGCAGGGATGTGTATTCGTTCATCTTCTCCACATACGAATAAATGGTCTCGTATGTGTGATGGTAGAGGTATCCCTTCAATCTGCCCCGCTTCCCCTGCGTGTTGAACCCGCCGTGAATTTCCTGATGCTCGGGATAGTAGTTGTCCCTCCGGAAAAAACGGAATTGGTAGTCTGGAAACCACCCGCCATGTTCAATCCACTTCCCAAATGCGGACGGCTTGCGGATGAATTCGTACCCCGCCATGTCCCCGGGGTTCGCCAGGACAGCTTTCACTTCAGCTGCCAGCTCTTCCGACATCTCTTCGTCGGCATCGATCACAAAAATCCAGTCCCCGCTTGAGTAGTTAATCCCGCGCTCAACTTGTCGGCTGGTGCCGGGATACTCGTGCTGATACACCTTCTCAGTGAATCGCCTCGCAAGCTCAACCGTCCTGTCCTGGCTGAACGAATCAACCACCACAATCTCGTTTGCCCATCGGACACTGTTGAGACAGCGCTCGATGTTTTTCTCCTCGTTCAAAGTGACAAGCACAACGGTGAGCGTTTGCATCGCTCACTTCACGACGAGGTTAACGAGTTTATTCTTCACCACGATCGCCTTAATCAGTCTCTTGCCATCAATATGCTTCTTGACGCTTTCATCGGCAAGCGAGAGAGCCTCAAGTTCATGGTCGGGCGTATTCATGGCAACCCCGATCCTGGAGCGGATCTTGCCATTCACCTGGATTACGATTTCGACTGTTGCCTGCTGGAGCTTCAGTTCGTCAAAGGAAGGCCACGGTTCGTAGGCAAGAGTTGTTGTGTGGCCGAGCTTTTCCCAGAGTTCTTCGGCCAGGTGCGGAGCAAACGGAGAGAGGACGAGCACAAAGGGATCCAACAACTGCCGGGGCCGGGTGTCAGATTTCATCACTTCATTCACGAAGATCATCATTTGCGAGATGGCAGTATTGAACCGGAGAGCTTCGATATCCTCACCCACTTTCTTGACGGTTGAGTGGTACGCACGCTCAAGTTCGGAGGAGACTGGAATATCTTTCACCTCCGAATTCAGTTTGCCCTCATCATCCACGTAGAGCCGCCAAACACGGCTGAGAAACCTAAACACACCCTCCACCCCACGGGTGCTCCACGGCTTCATCTCTTCCAACGGACCCATAAACATCTCAAACAGCCGCATTGCATCTGCACCGTACTGGCCAACTACTTCATCCGGGTTAACGACGTTACCTCGCGACTTGGACATCTTGCGGGAGTCTTCGCCAAGAATTGTTCCCTGATGGCGTAGTTTCTTGAATGGCTCCTTCGTGGAGACATATCCCACGTCGTACAGTACCTTGTGCCAGAACCGGGCATACATAAGATGCAGCACGGCATGTTCTGCCCCTCCGACATACAGGTCGATGGGCATCCAGTAATGTTCCTTCTCCCTCGAACAAAACTCGCGGTCGTTCTTCGGGTCGAGATAGCGGAGATAGTACCAGCAGGATCCCGCCCATTGCGGCATGGTGTTCGTTTCTCGACGGCCTCGCATGCCCGTCTCTTTGTCGACGACATTCACCCAGTCGGTTGCTAGTGCGAGAGGTGATTCAGTCGTCCCGCTCGGCTGAAACTTCTTCAGGTCAGGCAGGAGCAACGGGAGTTCGTCTTCACGGAGCGCTTTCATCGTCCCATCTTCCAAATGGATGATCGGAATCGGCTCGCCCCAGTAGCGCTGCCGTGAAAAGAGCCAGTCGCGGAGTTTGTAGTTCACTCTGTGCTGACCGATCCCTTGCGCCTCCAGCCATTGGATGGTTTTTTTCTTTGCATCCTCAACGCCCAGCCCGTTAAGGAAACCGCTGTTGATCGCCACGCCGTCTTCCGTATACGCCTTGCCGTTGAAATCGGGCGGGGGTTGCACCGTGCGAATAATTGGCAGGCCGAACTTCTCTGCAAACTCCCAATCCCTCTCATCCTGACCCGGGACAGCCATGATCGCTCCAGTACCATAGCCCATCAAGACGTAGTCAGCAATCCAGATCGGGATCTCCTTGTGGGTCGCCGGGTTGATCGCATAAGCACCGGTGAAGATTCCAGTCTTGTCCTTGTCAAGACCACGATCCATTTCACTCTTGAGTAAGGTCTGCTTCTGATACTCTTGAACTTCTCCCCTTTTCACTTTGGACACGATCACGTCAACGAGAGGATTCTCGGGCGCCAACACCATATACGTTGCCCCGAAGATCGTGTCCGGGCGAGTCGTAAACACTCGCACAGACTCAGAACGCCCTTGAATCGGGAAAACTATTTCCGCTCCATCCGAACGCCCGATCCAGTTCTTTTGCTGGTCCATGGTTGATTGCGGCCAATCCAGATCCTGAGCGTCTTCCAACAATCGCTCCGCATACGCGGTTATCCTCATCATCCATTGACGCATAGGGCGGCGCTCGACGGTGTAACCCTTCTCCGTCCATTCGGTCACTTCTTCATTCGCCAGGACAGTCCCCAGTGCTTCGCACCAGTTTACCGGAATCTCAGCAATGTACGCGAGGCGGTGTTGGGCAAGGAAATCCTGCCTTTCTTTTGAACTCCGTCGAGTCCAATCTTCAGCCGTAAAGGGTGGGTCAATATCCAACTCAGCAGTTCCTTGCCGCTGGAGTTCATCCTCAAGCGTCGAAATCGACCTGGCTTTGTTCATGCGGCGGTCAAACCAGGAATTGTAGATCTTAAGAAATATCCATTGAGTCCACCGATAGTACTTGGGGTCTGTTGTATCGATCTCTCGGCCCCAATCATAGCTGAGACCCAGCATTTTGATCTGACGCCGAAAGGTGGAAATGTTCTGTTCGGTCGTGATCCGGGGGTGAATATTGGTTTGCATGGCATATCGCTCGGCAGGGAGGCCGAATGCATCCCAACCGATCGGGTGGAGTACGTTGTACCCCTTCATCCGGCGATGGCGGCAGAGAATATCGGTTGCTGTGTAGCCTTCCGGATGACCCACATGCAGTCCTGCCCCGGAGGGATACGGATACATATCGAGGATGAAAGTTTTTGACTTTGTAGTCGAGGCGCTGGTCTGGAACGTCTTGTGATCGTCCCAGTACCGCTGCCATTTGGACTCTATTTGAAGAAAAGGATACGCCATGGCTATATTGAAGGAGCCTCCGGATTCCGGAGGGCGCTCCGGTCCTTGTGGTTGACGTACAACATGGCTGTGGTAATACTCCCAAGTCGCATGCGTTGCCTGATCTCGTCCGCTGATGCTCCTGCATCGGCAAGCCTGACGGCGGCGGTGTGGCGGAGTGAAAACGGTGTCACACGGCGAAGCTTCCCTTGTTTGATTCCCGCGCGTTCCAGGTAGCAATTGACTCTGTTACGGATCCCTCGAGTTGTCATGCGCTCACCGCTCGTCCGGTTGCCCGCACTCAACGCAAGCGGTTCGGAATTGGAGGCAAAGCTTCTGAGGCCAAGGTACTCATCAATTGCACGCTTTGTAATTTCCGATAGTTCAACCACTTCATCCTTAGTCCGTCGACCTTTTCCTTGAACATGAAGGACGGGTGTATTGCCGCGCATCTGAATGTCTCCTACATCCGCCCGAATGATTTCGATTTCTGAAAGGGCCGCATCCAACATCAGACGAATAATCATGTAATCCCTCCTGCCTCGGACATCGGTCCTGCTGATTGAGTTCACGAGACATTCCACGTCCTGAGGAGAAAGGGTTTCCCTGGAGTGTGCAATGGGACGCTTGTTCCCGTCTACATAGCGGGCAGGATTGATCTCGATGACCTCCTTGGCGGTGAGGTATTCACAAAGCCGGCGGAGTGCGGTTAAGTAGGTCGAAACGGACATCTCTGAGAGTCTCTTTGTTTCGGATAGGTACCTCTTATACCTTTGCACGTCACCAACCTGAAACGTGAATCTGCCATCGAAATGGCACCAACGCACAAACTCTCGCAATGCTCGCTGATATGTGCCGCGTGTCTCTGGGCGCTTATCCTGAAGGCTCTGGATGAACTGGTCGCTTAGGAAGGCAAGATCCTGATGAGTCAGTTCTACAGTCTCAAAAGAGGAATCGGTCATGAAACGCTTTAGACAGGAACATGGACGGTAAATCCGTTGGTGCAATAACAGAATCTACCGAATTCACGTTTCACAAGCAACAGAATGGGGATTGGTGAAGGGACACGTCAGATAAGAACCGCTCAAGAAACCCTGACGACCATCATGGTAATGTCATCTGATTGGGGAGCCCCTTTGGTGTGCTTCAGGATATCCTTGTGAATCGCCTCGGTGATTTCCTGGGCGCTCCGGTTGGCATTAGCTCGGATGAGAGCCTCGAGACGTTCTTCCCCATACTCAGCGGATTCCTTGCTCATTGCTTCACTGACACCATCCGTAAACAAGACAATCATATCTCCTGCACGGAGCGGAATGGTGGCTTCCTCATAGTGAGCAATCGTCCGGATAACGCCAAGGATCATCCCACCTGTTTCCAGACGCTCGATGGTCCCGTCCGCGTGGAGAAGATAGGGGTAGTTGTGGCCGGCGTTGACATATGTCAGAGTCATAGCATTGTGGTCGATGAACCCCCAAAAAAAAGTCACAAACTTGTTTCCGCCGGTGTTTTCACACATCAAATCATTCACTCTACCAGTGAGCTCGCCAAGAGTGAGATCCAGCGGAACAAGGGCGCGAATGGTAGCCTGGAGGTTGGCCATCAAGAGTGCGGCGGGGGTTCCCTTCCCTGACACATCACCGATGGCAATCACATGCCTTGCATCGCCCACCCGGAGCACGTCGTAATAATCTCCGCCCACTTGTTTGGATGAGATGTTCGCCGCTGCCACCTGGAACCCCGGGATGTTCGGGATAACACTTGGCAACAAGCCTTTCTGAATCTCCCTTGCGATCAGGAGTTCGTCTTCCATTTTCTGTTTTTCGATTGCCTCCAGGAAGAGGCGAGCATTCTCCAATGCGATGATGGCAATGTTCGCAAGTGACACAAGGAACTCCAGGTCTGCCTCGCTAAACTCTTCTCTGTTAAGCTTTTCACCAAGAAAGATTATCCCTTTTGTTTCACCTTGAAGTTGCATCGGGACGAGCACCCTGAGCCCCATCCCCACCAGTGCTTCTCTTGGATCCGTTGCACGTCTCAGAACAATGTCTGGAACACGAACCGGGGCTTTGACCGTCGCGAGCTGCACAAGCAATTCACTTTGAGGAGCATGCCCATCAATGCGCGACGCTACGACTTTCATATCCGAACCCTCTTTCAGGCAGATGAGGTAGCGATTAATCCCGACCTGGCCAAGGAGAGACAAGACCAGCAAACGGACAACCTTATCAGGATCAAGGAGCGCACCGAGCTCTTTCCCGACCTCAAACAACGTATTCAGCTCCTGGATTTTCCGGTCCAGTTTCCTATTCACTTGCTGAATCTCGGCAATGGTCCGACTCTTCTCGACCGCGGTGGCCGAAATGTTCGCCAAGGATCGAAGATATGTTTGTTCAATTGATTTCAATTTTTTCCTGGAGAACCGCTCACCAAAACCCAGGAGGCCAATCGGTTTGTCGGCGATAAGCATCGGCAGGAGGATCCGCACCCCCTGGTTCCTAAAGAATTTCACCCATGGGTGCCTTGACGCGTCGACTTTGTCCACGTAGAACAGGCTGGCCGGAATCGCGCGTATGGCCAATTCAGTACCAACCAGACTTCCTGGAAACCCTTTGGCCATCTCCACAGAAAACCTTCCCTTTCCCTTTCCAAGCATCACCATTCCCTTGGTAGAGAGAATCTTTCCCATGATAGTGAGAAGGATGTGGCTGAGAATGAAGTGGGGATCGAGCGATGAGTTGATCACCTTACTAAACTCAAAGAGCGCAGAATGCTCAAAATGGCTCTCATAAGACCCAGCGGGCGTAGGAGTCGAGGGACGGCGAGGGCTCATGGGCAAAAGAGGAGGATTTACCGGGGTAGATACTTCACAAGGCGAACTTCATTCGTCTGACCGGGCCGAATGTTATACTCGATCTTGTCCATCAGTGTCTTCATCAGGTAAACACCCAATCCTCCCTTCCGGTAGTGGGAGAGGTACTCTTTCATGTCCGGCGCTTGCACATCGGCCGGGTTGAAATTCTTTCCGTTATCATGGATCACTACTTCAAATGCGCGCTCAGCCGGTTTGACCGTGATCGAGATTTTCTTACCCGGGTCAAATTGATATGCGTGCTTGATGATATTGGTACAGGCCTCGTCCACTGCGAGGGCGATCTTGCTTACCTCCTCATCTGAGAACCCGAATTCCCGGGCAGCGGCCGAGATAAACTCGCGCACTGCAATCAAGCGTTCGGTACGACTTTCAATATGGATGGTCTTCGGCTTCACGAACGCTGTTGACTATCTCCCCTTTTCAAAGAATTTCCTGACAGCTTCGCCTTCATCCTTGAAGATTTCGTAAAGAAGCGGAAAGCCCAGGAGGTCGAACACGTTATAGACCTTGGGAGACATGTTCGTCAATTTAATATCGCCAGCATTCTTCCGGACGTCCTCAATGTACGCCATGAAGACGCCAAGACCGGCGCTGCTAATGTAGGAGAGGTCTTTGCAATTCACCACAATTCGATATCGCTGGCTCGTCAGAAGCTGGGTGAATGCCTCCTCCAGTTTCGGTGCGGTGTGCGCATCCAGGTATCCCTTGAGCTCAAGGACGCTGACATTGTTTGTCTCCCGCTGGGCTATCTTGAATTCGCTCATCTGAAACTCCTCTGGTTGCGAAACTTCTTTCAGTTCTCTTGACCTTTACCACACCACTTCAGAACGACCAGTGTAAGGTCATCGTGGTTTGCCTGATGCTCCGTAAACGTCCTCACTGATTCCAAAACTTCATGTTTGATTTCTGAGGCATGTTTCTTACGAACCGCGACCGTTGCGTCCAGCAACCTCTCGTAGCCGAATTCGTCCTCGCCTCTCCGAGCTTCCGTAACGCCGTCGGTATAGAACATACAGATATCACCGGGGCGAAGTTGCACGGTATGTTCCTCAATCGATTGGGAAAACACCTCGCCATTACTCAATCCCAAACCCATTCCAGCAGGGCGAATATAACCAATGTGGTTGTCGGATACCAGCAGCATCGGACAATGTCCTGCGCGTGACAGCATCAGTTCGCCTGTCGTTGTATCCAAGACCGCATAGATGATACTGATGAATGAGCGCTTGTCGATGGAACTGGAAAGCGCTTCATGCGCTTTCATCATGAATTCCTTGGGCGAAGGATACATCCTGCTCAGAGCCTGGAATATGCCCTTCACCTCAGACATGTAGAAAGCCGCGGAGACTCCTTTACCTGAAACGTCGCCGACAATAATCCCCAGCCTTCGCTCATCAAGGCGAACAAAATCGTAGTAATCTCCACCTACTTCAAACGCGGGTGTGGAGATCGCATCGATCTGCAGGGTAAGATACTGAGGTAAAGACTGTGGCAGGAGCCGCTTCTGCATGTCCTGGGCGAGCATCATCTCTCTTGTCAGCCTCTCACGCTCGAGTGATGTTTTGATCAGGCGTGAATTCTCAATCGCGATGGTTGCCTGGTCTGCAAACGCGGAAATTACGTCCACGTCATCCTGGAAAAAGGAATGATCCGTATCCTTCGTTGCATAGAGGATACCAACCAATCCGGAATGGGATACAAGCGGAACGACGACAAGCGAACCGATGGAGACCTTCTCTTTTTTCTCCCTCTTGAAACGTTTATCATGGTACACATCGTCAACAACAATGGGGCGACGCTCCTGTAGTACCTCGTCGCGTACGGTGTGCTCACCTGCCGGAAGCAATGCGTCTACCTCCGCCCGGGTAATGTTCTTCATCCCTACAAGCTGGATGTGGTACTGTCCTGCGATCACGTGCGAGGACCCTGGAAGGTCGGCCTGGCGATGGATTTCTTCGGGGGGATGAATGATCTCCAGCCAGCAACTCTTCGCTTCACACACCTGCAGCGTCATCGTCGTGACCGTATCGACCAGTTCGCCGAAATCGAAGACTTGCGTTATCAGCTTACTCAGGTTGTGCAGCGAGGAGACCTCTGATGTCTTACGGTCAAAGGCCTCGGCCGTTGGGAGATGGAACAACGTGCTGACGAAAGCCATTCCAAAGTAGATGTTGCCAAACACGCATACCAGAGAAACAAATTCCGACAATGGATAGGAATAGTAAAGCAGCGACTTGTTAACAACCCCGGTTTGCAGAATGATATTAAGAACAATAAACGCTCCGAACAGGAAAAAGCCGTACACAAGGCTGAAGATCTTCTCCCGTTTGGTGAGATAGACGATCCATGAAAGCCGGAACGAGTTTACAATCGCAAACGTCACCGCCAGACCAAACAGAATACTGACGATGACCTCTTTTTCCAATGGCTTCAAGCCTATGGTGGCCCCGGATGTGACGACCAGGAGCACAGTGAAGATCAAGAAGTTCCGTTGTGTCCCCTTTTTCCTCTTGTACATTGTGAGGTCACGAACCAGCCGGAAGACGAGAATGGCGAAGACACCGAAGAGAATACTGATGAATGAGGCGAGGAACAGAGTGTCATAGCCGAGAGGAATGAGCGAATAGTTCTTTGAGTCGAAGCCATCCTGCGCCACAAAAGTCACCACAAGCCCGACGAGGAGCATCAGCACCGACGCGATCAGCAAGAGGCCGAGCTTCTTGACCGCATTTTGATCGCGCTGCGGCTTCAGCAACTCAAAGAAGAAAAACACAAGCACCGTTGCACCGATGATCAGCAGGTTGCGGATCACCCACAGGCCACTGATATCGAGCTCCACGTTCTTCTGGATCACGTCCATTGTGAACACAATAAGAACGAGAATCGATGCACCACCGAGAGAGAGTATCCGCCGCAGTCTCATTGTACCGTGTTTATTCTGATGGGCGGTCCCACCGTGAGCAACGACGAGAACCTGTACCACTCATGCATGATTTCCCTCGATCTCACGTTGCATGTGCGATACTACCTGTTTGTTCTTCGGCAATCATGGTGAAAAGTTACACCGATGAGATGCCCCAAACGGGGCAACTGTCCGGGGGACGAGGTGTGCGACTCAAACAGACAATTGCGCTATAAAGCGGTCGGCATCGCGCGCCGCACTTGATGTGGGGTAGCTCTTCTTCAGCTTCTTGTACAGGTCGAGGGCTTTCTCCTTCTCGCCCGCCAGGGCATAATTGGCGGCCGCATGATTCAGGTTATCCGCCGCATGTACATCCTTCCCATACTTGCTGGCAGCCTTCTCGAAGTAGTCTGCTGCTTCCTTGTATTCTCGCTTTGCTTCATAGCAGGCCGCAATCCCTGAGAGCCTCGAAACTTCCAAGACTTGATTACTCGTGCTGAAATCCTCGAAGGCTTCAAGTGCTTCATCGTACTTCCCCGTTAGGAAGTAGGCGTTGGCAAGATAGAATCGCGCCATATTGCCACCCTCGGTGCCGCCATAGTTTTCGACAATGGCCTTGAGCCCGGGGATGTTCCGTTCTGGCACACCGTCGATCGCAATTTGATACTGGCCATTGTCGTACATCTGGTAAACTCGTCCGAGGTCAGTCATCGCTCTCTCGTTGTCCGCGTTCTTGTTCTTCACATAAAAGAACGTCCCTGCAGCAATTACCAGGACTGCCACCAGACCCATGCTGATGTTCTTCTTGTGCGTTTCATAGAACGTTGTTGCCTTGAAGTACGTCGTCACCAGGGCGTCTTCCTTCATCTCTCTCTTGCTGATTTTCTTCTTTGGTCGCAGCATGCGTGATTCGAATCCTCCGTATGATTGAAATGATGTTAAACAATTTGTGCGCCCGTCGGGAGTCGAACCCGAAACCTTTGGCTCCGGAGGCCAACGCTCTATCCAATTGAGCTACGGGCGCATCTGCTGTTCTTGTGAGGATGTTCCGGCAGGAGTCTGGAACACCCCTTCAATGCAGCTCAAATTACCAAAAAAAACGCTGGCATTCAACCTAAAAGTTGACGCCTTGCTCTGCACCCGAGGCGCGCCCCAGCCGGTTGGCGGCAAATGTGAGGCCGAGGATGAGAAGTAGCAGGACAACACAATACGCAGCCGCCGAACCGAAGTTGTACGCGCGAAGTTGTGAAAGAATTTCCACAGCTACCGGTCGCGACGAATACGAATACAAGAGGATCGATGAGACAAACTCCCCTAGCGCAGCAATCAGGGTAAGCAGACTGCCGGACACGATTCCGGGAAGTATCATAGGGAGGACAATCCTGCGGAACACGGTGAACGACCCCGCGCCGAACGACTGCCCTGCTTCCATCAATGAATCATCCACTTGCGCGAGCGCAGCAGTGGTTGAGCGAATCACCAACGGATAGGTGCGAATGAAATAGGCAAGCGGAAGAATCCAAAAGCTCCCGACGAGGACCGTGTAACCGCTGAAGAGTGTGGGTGTATTGAACGCGAGAATAAGGCTGATTGCAATAACCGTTCCGGGAATGGCAAATGGAAGATTCAGTAGAATCTCTGCAAGCAGACGCCCGCGTTTCAATCCTCCCTTCACGACAAGAAAAGCGGCAGTGACACCCAGCGCAATCGCAGCCACAACGGTAAGAAGACCCATCACTATACTGTTCCTGAGAGGCTCAAAAACATGGGGATCCTCGAGCAGTTTGTGATAGTTCATGGCGGTGAATTCTGTTGGAAGCAATTGCCAGGTCCACGACCCCTCTCGAACAAAAGAGATAAGTATGATGGTCAAGATCGGGAGCAATTCGATCGCGAGCAGTGTGGTGGTAACCAAGACCAGCAACCTTCTTGCTAAGGGCGAGAGTGATATCGATCGAAGCAGGCTCGTACCTTTTGAGGCAACTACGGAGCGCGTGCTGATTGTCCGGCTAAGGATGATGAAGAACACGATGGAGATGCCGGTCAGTAACACTGACTGGGCTGCGGCCAGATCTATCTCACCATTCAGTTTCGTGGAGTAGATTTGCGTTGTCAGAAATCGGTGCTCTCCGCCAAAAAGAAGTGGTGCCGAGAAAGAGGCCATGCTTGCCATGAATGTCAATACAGAGGCACCAACCAGCGACGGCCGGAGTGCGGGAAGAACAACGCGAACAAATGTTCTCCACGCACCGCTGCCGAGACTTGCGGAGGCTTCCATCAGCGAAGGATCCAACCGCCGAAGCGCGTTGGAGACAAACAAGTAGAAATATACATAGAACGAATAAACATGGACGACGACGATTGCACTGATCCCATCGAGATAGAATGGCACCCCCTCACTGCCTACCATGAGCTGCAGTAGCCTTGGCAGGAAGCCGCTTTCTCCAAACACAAACAAGAATGAAATTACCCCAACTAGTGGTGGGAGGGCAATCGGGAGGACGGCGAGGCGGGAGAGGACACGCCGAAACCGGAAATCAAGTTGGGTGAATGTCACTGCCAGCGCAACACCAATCACGCCGCTAAACACCACCGAAAAAAGCGAAACAAGCACCGAGTTCGTTATCGCCTCGATATTGGCCCGGTGCGCGGGATTCAGAAGTGCAGCATAATGATCCAGAGAGAACGTACCATCAACGAGGAGACTGCTTTGCAGCATGATCACGAGGGGATACGCCACGTAGCCGAGAAAAACAACGGCAACGAGGAAGGCAGGAATAAGAGAGGTTGGGCGGACTCTCACCATCAGTCGGCCGGAAAAAAGGTACAACGGGACCAATCGATGCTGAGTCCGACCGTTGTATCCGGTGTGAGCCTACGAGTGTTGTCTGAACTTAGCATCGAAACACGCAGCAAGAGACCTGCGACAGACACGACGAAATTCGTGGTATAGCCGAGATACTCCTGCTCCACAATGTGACCTTGGTGATCACCTTCATGATGTGCAGAGAGCGCAATAGCTTCCGGCTTGACTGCTGCATCCACGGAACCTGCCCGTGGCGTTATTGACGGCGGAAGATCCACCGTGAATTTCCCCGTCTGAAATCTCTGGCTGCTCACGACCCCTCGGAGAATATTCGCTCCTCCAAGGAAACCAGCCACAAATGGGGAGCGGGGCGATTCGTAGATTTCAGATGGCGTTCCCACTTGCTCGACAACGCCGGACCGCATGACCGCAATCCTGTCTGACAACGACATAGCTTCCGATTGATCGTGCGTCACGTAGATAGTCGTTATTTTCACCCGACGCTGGAGTGCCCGGATTTCTTCCCTCGTTTGCAACCGTAGCGCAACGTCTAGATTGCTCAACGGCTCGTCGAACAGGAGTACCGCTGGCTCCACAACCAGCGCCCGGGCAACCGCCACTCGCTGTTGCTGGCCTCCGCTCAAGTTTGGCACAGGAACGTCCCTCTTCTCAAGAAGATGAACGGATTCCAAAATCCGATCAACGCGCCGTCGGATCTCTGACCGGGGAACCTTCTTTGTTTCAAGCCCGAATGCCACATTCTGAGAGACGGTCATGTGTGGGAATAATGCATAGTTCTGGAACACCATCCCGATGGCCCGAGCCTGTGGCGGGACCGGAGTCATATCCTTCCCATCCAGTAGAATTCTTCCCGCAGTTGGTGATTCAAACCCGGCGATCAATCTCAGTAACGTGGTCTTACCACAACCGCTGGGCCCGAGGATGGAGAAAAACTCGCCGGACGCAATTTCAAGAGTGACATCCCGTACTGCCGATGTTTCTTTGAATCTCTTTGAGATGTTCTGAAGTGATAGTATCGACACCCGATTGTACCCTCTCTTGAATTCCCGTGGTTACCGTCCTCTCCTGCCACTCCCCTTCACTTCGTCATCCCATCGTTTCATCCACACCTTCTCATTCGCGGCAAGCTGATCCCAATCGACATTCATCGGCGTCAAGTTCAGTGACGTCATCCAGTCCGGCAGATCTGCCTGCGGAATGTCTTTACGCGTCGGGATACGATAAAACTCTCGTGCTTGCCGAATCAAGCTTTCCTTTGAGGTGATAAATTCATAGAACCGTTTCGCTTCCTCGATGTGCTTCGATCCCTTGACAATCGCGATGCAGTCCGTGATGAGCGGCGTTCCACTTTTCGGGATTACGTATCCGAAAGGATACCTGTTGACGTTGACCTGCAGGACGACGTCAGGAAGATTCCAAAGAGTCACGAGTCCCTCTTCACGTGCAATCTTCAAGTACAGTTGTGTTGGGTCGGCCGCATATGTTTTTGTGTTCGCGTCCAGTCTGCGGAGCCAATCAAACCCGTCTTCCAGACGTCCGGTCCGTTGCAACTCTCTCTGGATTAGTGCGGAGTAGATGATGCGCATCGTCCCGGATGCGAGAGGATAGCGAATGACCACCTTGTCCTTCCACATGGGGGCGAGAAGGTCGTCCCAATCGGTCGGGATATTCTCCTTCGTCAGCACCCGGTTGTTGTACATGATCACTTCAGGAGTAACATATGTCCCATACCAGTACTGATGAGGGCTCTTAAACTCATCCGCCACTGCCGGGTCCCACGTGGGAACATATCGTTCGAGTAGACCTTCGGCTTCCGCTTTCGCAAGGGTGGTCGCGGGCGCGCCCCACCAAATGTCGGCCTGGGGGTTCTGGCGTTCGGTTCTGATTCGATCGTACACATCCTGCGATCCCATGTCGAGCCATTGGACGTCGACCTCCGGATAGAGGGTCTCGTACTGTTGCTCAAACGCGCCAAGCATTTCTTTGCCGTGGGGGGAATAAACAACGAGAGAACGACGCTCCTGTGAGGAGCAGCCCGCAACAAGGAGAAGACAAAGCGTCGCAATCCGGATTCTCATGGATCTACTTTCGATGAAAAGGATATGAGACGAAGTTTGCAAGGAACCGGAACGCCCCAGGATTGTACTCCTTGAGTTGACGGTACCAGACATAGGAAGTGTAGATGTATGAGCCTTTGCCACTCGTCGCAACGAGGAGCCCGGTGGTCAGGTCAGGTTCATCCGAATCATGAGCGGAAAGAAGTTGCTCGTACGCCGGGTTGACGTCGCCTGGGAAGTAGACTCCGCGTTCCTGCTTCCATCCGTCCCAATCAGCGGCCACGATCCTGTTGGGATTGTTCACCAGTGGATGATCTGGCTTCAGCGCGTCCACCGGGACCTCTTCCATCATAATGCGCCGTCGTGTGATTTGAAATGGATATGGCGCGTACTCCGGCTTCCACTCCTGATCACGTTGGTACAGCACCACGAGGTTGCCGCCGTTCCTCACATACTCGAGGAGACGACCGTTGTGCTTCCGGAGATCCTCCCGCACGAGGTAAGCGCGAATATCCAGAATGATAGTTGAGAAACGGGAGAGGTCTCCAGATTCAAAGTCTTTTTCCGTCACCAGCACATGTCGCACTCCCAATTCGTCCATAGCGGACTCGAGGGTATTGTCGTAGCTCTTGACGATTCCGACCGAGGTTTCTTCTGCGACTGCCACAGGGAACACACGGACGGTAATTTTCTCCGCCACATAATCCGTCTTGAACGTAAGCGTATAATCACCCTGTTGAGCATCCATCGGGGGAATAACGAGGAGCTCTCCTGTTGCCGTGCTGTCCTCTTTGCCGATTACGAATGAAGAAGATTCCGCCGACCATCCCTTCGGAGCAATTACCCGAACAACCCCGGCAGTCTTGATCGGTCGAAAGTTCCGCACAACATACGTGAACATCTTCCCTTTCGTCAGCTTGTCGGGGGCGACCCGCGCCACCTTCGGCGTAACGGTGAACGTCTGGTGTGGGGCGATATCGATGAGAGCACGCGCCTTGAGCAGCACAGGCTTACCAGACAGCATACAGTTGATGGCCACAGCGACTACTTGCTCCGTCTCAATCGGGCGGTACTGCGCCACTGCACTCGGCAATGTAAGGACCGGAGAACCTCCCACAATGAGCTCAAAATCCCGCGCATACCGATCACTGCTCAATTCCGGTGCAGCGTCGGGTCGCTCATTCATCACCCACCCAGACGGCAGGGCAAATTCATACTTCAGCGCGCTGATCCTACAATCGTTGGATTCCACCTGCAACCTGCACGTCACTTTCTGTTGAGGCACAACAACAGGGTCATCCAACACCAGCGACGCCTTCACTCCACAAACCAGCATTATCAATTGTTCCAACTCCGCTGTCCAGTGCTGGAGTACTCTTGACGCGAGGGAAGAGGTCGGCGTTTCCCGTGATATCTGCGAGAGTAATGATGAGGCAATTGCGAGTGCTGAATCCGGCAACATCCCTTGATGCAGCATGGCAAGCTGCTCATGGATCTTCGTCAAGGGCACCAGAGAATCATCCCGCCAGATATCGATACCGCCAAAGAAAGTTGTGGAGTCTTTGTCAAAGAGACTCTTGGACCGGATGAGCTTGAAAAGACTCTGCCCGCGCGAGAACCTGCGTAGATCGGCGCGGTCCATCCCCTGGGTCTTGTGCATCCTCAGCGCGCGGGCGGCGATGTCGAAATACGTCATCTCTCTTGCCGTGTTTTCCTCGTCGATGATGTTCACTACATCGGGAGTGCCGGCGGAACCAAGACCAAAATCCGGGCGATTGAATATTCGGAAGAAGAGCTTACTCGGTTGCCAGGGTGCAATTCCCGGGATTTTGAACTGCTCCGGAAACATCGTTGAATCCGCGGCGGCATCAAATGCCGCCATAGCCGTGATGGCAACAGCCTGATGGTGTCCATGGCCGTCGATCGTGTTGTGAAACGTGAAGAGAATGTCGGGCCTGAATTTCCTGATGACGAAGACGAGACGGCGAAGGGTTTCCATCTGCCCACCCCACTTTGGGAAGGTTTCCGTCGCAGTCTTGGAGAATCCAAAGTCCATTAGGTTCAGGAACACCGGTTCCGTGCCCTGGATGCGTGCGGCCTCTTCTGTCTCAGCGGTCCGCAGCACTCCCAGATCTTCGTACAATTCCGGGCCGCGTTCGTTCTGTCCCCCCTCACCCCGCGTGAAGAAGACTGAGTATGTTTTCACGCCCCACTTCATCCGATAGTACGCAAGCGTGGCACCATCTTCATCATCCGGGTGCGCGGCGAGGTTCATTACTACGCCATCATGACGCAGATCGAGGAACGCCTGCTGCAAGTCAACATCAGGTTGAGCATAAAGCAGTGCCGGAATGAAGCAAAGGAACCAGAGTCGTTGCATTGCAGTGCTACCCAGACTTTGTGAACGGAATGATTTCTTGTAATCGAGTCAGCGGCAACGCTCCTGTGCGCAGAATCTTCGGGTGATCGGTGGAGACGTCCACCACCGTCGAAGGGACTCCTCCGGAAAGTGCCCCCCCATCGAGATACAGATCGATCGCTCCACCCAACACTCGACTTATTTCCATGACCGTCTCCTGTACGGGCATCCCCGTCAGGTTAGCACTCGTTGAAGTGATCGGGCACGCGCAAAGGTCAAGAAGACGGAGGCAGAGAGGGCTCGACGGGATCCGAACCCCGATTGTGCCAGATCCTTGCGTCAACCCTCGCGGCAGCCCCGGCTTGGCCTTAAACACAAGTGTCAGCGGGCCGGGCCAGAAATGTTTCATCAGGAGTTCTCCCGCAGATGGCACTTCGGCGACCAGCCCCCTTATCATGTCCATTGAGCGGACAATTACCAGGATTGGCTTGGCGTTAGTTCGCCCTTTTACTTCCTGCACTCGATTCACCGCTGCCGCGTTGAATGCATCGGCGCCGATACCGTACACCGTCTCGGTTGGGTAGACAATGACCCCACCCGCCCGGAGGGTTTCTGCTGCTGCAGCAAGTGAGGCTTCATTGCTCCCATCGGGTGGAGTGGTGAATGTCGCGCTCATCTATACACCCGCTCTCGCACGTTGGAGTGTACGCTGAACTTGTTGAAACACGCTTTCGGGAGAAAGGTCGTTCATGCAAACGAAAGTCTTGATCGGACACCGATCTCCGCCATGGATGCTGCATGGCCTGCACGCGAGCCCTTTTGTTTCTGACACCACGTCATATGGACCGCGGGGTGCAAACCCAAACTCGGGGACTGTTGCGCCGAAGATCGCCACTACTGGTGTTCTAACAGCCACGGCGAGGTGCATCGGCGCGCTGTCATTGGAGATAGCAACCCTGCAGCGGGCGATCAGCGCAGCAGACTGAAGCAGCGTCAGTTGGCCGGCAGCATTCACAACTCTATCATCACCAATTCCCGTTGCAATCTGATGACAAAGCGTGGCATCCTCACTTCCTCCGATCAAGACTATGGAGTGTCCGTGGCTTACCAACATTCGGCCGAGCGACACAAAGTGTTCCCAGGGCCACCGTTTGGTATTCCAAACTGATCCTGGAGCGAAGGCAACCCATCCGTTTGTACCAGTCGGAACTGTGTTGAGAAGTTGGCTGGCGGTGTTGTCGTCCTCAAATGAAGGATAGACCGACGGAAGCTCAGGCTTCAGATCTGAAAGACCAATTGACTGAAGGAGACTCATGTTACGGTCGATCTCGTGGGACTCTTTTCGGTATCGAACGACGTCCGTGAAGAGCCACCTGCCGGCGCTACTGTAAAACCCGACCCGTTTCGGAATCCGGGCAAGCCATACCAGTGCAGCACTCCGAAGCGAGCGATGTGGGACCAGTGCGACCTCGAACCGTGTTTTGCGGAGGCGAAGTGCAAGCGAAACCATCCCCCCCACACCTCTTTCCATTCCCTTCTTATCGTACACGATGATCTCTCGGATGCCCGGATGATTCGCAAGTACACCTGCAGCAGATGGAATGGCAACAAACGTAATGCTTGCGTCAGGAAGCTGCGTGCGTAGCGCTTGCACCATCGGGAGCGTCAGGATGATGTCGCCGATGAACGCTGTGTGAACGACAAGCACGTTGCGCGGGGATCCGATCACGCGTCCTGTTCCATCGTCAGATGAGATTGGTAGTGTGCCGTGTGCTTCCAGCGTTTGTGCATCCAGAGCCAGTGGTCAGGGTGCTGCCGGATGTATCGTTCGAGGATTGCGGTGTGTCGACGGGTCAGTTCAATGATGTTCTCTTCGGTGTACGCCTCCAGTCCCGTTCGATCAACTTCTTCGAACACCGCCTCGGAAGTCCCGTCTTTCTGGCGGATGAGAAAGACCATGACAATCGGTGTCCCGGTTTTGAGACTGAACGCAGCCGGACCCTGATGAGTTGCTGCCGGTCGTCCGAAAAAATCAACGTAGAGCGATGCCTTCGAGCCGCTCTGGTCACCCAGCATTAACACCATCTCACCCGCCAGCAGCCTCCTAAAGACTTCCCTTGACGCCACGCCCATCGGAATTGCAGTGTTACCGTACCGGCATCGTGTTTCAGTGATCAGGGCGTTGATCTTGCTGTTCCGTTGTTGCTGGGCGATCATCGTCACCGGCCGACCCAATTGGAGCCGAAGTCCGTGAACGAGAAACTCCCAGCTTCCATAATGCGCGGAAAGGAGAATTAATCCGCCTTGCTCCCGGAGATACCTGCCGATCACATCCTTGTTGCCAATTCGCACCGTCCTTAGTAATTCTTGTTCGGACTGTCCCACCGCCCACATCATCTCCAGAATGCTCCTGCCGTAGTTCTGATATGCCCCCGCAGCGATGCGCCGGATTTCACCAGCGCTCTTTTCCGGAAACGCATGGGTGAGGTTATCGAAAGTCACTCTCTTCCGAAAGTGCGTGAACGTG
>Ga0209640_10000806_pt1 | contig 25120 bp, 30 predicted proteins | sample RifCSP10_1_FD_184018 | JGI IMG/M metagenome (GOLD analysis project Ga0209640, IMG submission 184018) | Soil microbial communities from Rifle, Colorado - Rifle CSP2_sed 10_1 (SPAdes) (version 2) | ecosystem: Environmental > Terrestrial > Deep subsurface > Rock core/Sediment | place: Rifle... | reverse complement strand
GCCCGAGGAGGTCGGTGTGGGCCTCGTCTTCGAGCTTTCGCAGCGGCATCTGATCGAACTCGACGCGTGCACGAAGTGCGGGAAGTGCCACGTCGCGTGCCCCGCACAGGCGACCGGCTATCCGCTCTCGCCCCGCGACCTCGTACTCGATCTACGCGAGCAGGCGGAAGGCACACACGGCGCCAGGTCGACACTCGGAGTCGAGCCCCGCTACGCACCGGACGCGGTGATCATCGGCAACACGATCCGCCCCGAAACGGTGTGGTCGTGCATGCAGTGCATGGCGTGCGTCGAGATCTGCCCGGTCGGCATCGAGCACGTGCCAATCATCACCCACCTGCGCCGCCGCCTCGTCGATGTCGGCGAAGTGGACCCGCTGCTCCAGTCCACCTTCGAGATGATCTACGAGTCCGGAAACTCGTTTGGCGAGCCGAAGCGAAAGCGTGGTCGCTGGGCGAAGGAGCTCGAGTTCGAGGTGAAGGACGCCCGCAAGGTGCCGGTCGAGCTGCTCTGGTTCGTCGGCGACTACGCGTCGCTCGATCCGCGCAACCAGCGGGTGTCGCAGGCGCTCGCACGGATCCTCCGTCATGCGGGCGTGGACTTCGGGCTGCTCTACGAGGCGGAGCGCAACGCGGGGAACGACGTTCGGCGGGCCGGGGAGGAAGGCCTCTTCACGGATCTCGCTGAGAGCAACATCGAGACGATCTCCGGCTGTGACTTCGAGCGGATCCTCACCTCCGACCCGCACTCGTTCAACACGATCAAGAACGAGTATCCGTCGCTTGGAGGCGCGTGGAACGTCGTGCACCACTCACAGCTCCTGCTCGAGCTGCTCGAGTCGGGCGCGCTGACGCCGTCCAAGCCGCTCGGCTACCGCGTCACCTACCACGACCCGTGCGCCCTGGGGCGCTACAACGGCGTGTACGACGCTCCGCGCCAGGTGCTCGCCGCGGTCGGCTGCGAGCTGGTCGAGATGCCGCGCAACCGGGACAACAGCTTCTGCTGCGGGGCCGGCGGCGGGCGGATCTGGATGGAGGAGCTGAAGGCCGGCGACGGCCCACGCCCGTCGGAGTCGCGCATCGACGAGGCGACGTCCCTCCCGGATGTCCGCTACTTCGTCGTCTGCTGCCCGAAGGACGTGACGATGTACGAGGACGCGATCAAGACATCCGGGAATCAGGGCGCTATCGAGCTGCGCGAGCTGTCCGAGCTCGTGTTCGAGGCACTTGACCTGCGTCTGCCCGCGGTCGCCGCGGCGGGCGGCGACGGCGCGGCCGCGGAACCAGCCTGATCGACGCGTGCTCGCTCGGGTCCCGGGAACGCAGGAACCCTTCCGCCGCACCTTCGGTCACGTTCGCTTTAGGGTAGGCGGCGGACCGCGAACAGGAGAGGTGCACGTTGAGCAAGGAGACCGCCTTCGTCCCGCGCCTTCGGGAGATGACCGACGAGTGGATGGACTTGTTCGGGTACTGGGCGCCCTCCGTCGTCTCAGACACGCTCGAGGAGTACCGTGCGTGCCGCGATGCGGCGGCGCTGATGGATTTCACCATGCTGCGCAAGGTCGACATCGATGGCCCGGGGGCGCAGGCATTCGTGAACACGATCGTGACAAGGGACGTCGCCGCTCTCCAGCCCGGGCAGATCGCCTACGGGGCGCTCTGCGACGAAGACGGGAAGATGGTGGACGACTGCACCGTGATGGTGCGCTCCGCGGATCGCATCCGCTTCTGCGGCGCGAACGACCGCGACTACGAGATCTTCCGTGCGCAGGCGCCGGACGGAGTCGTCGTGAGGGAGTTCACGGACGCGATGCCGCACCTCTGCCTGCAGGGGCCGAAGAGTCGGGAGATGCTCCAGGGGCTCACGGAGAGCGAGCTCTCGAACGCCGCCTTCCCGTACTACACATTCCGCGAGGACGTCGAGATCGCCGGGGTGCCCGTGTTCATGACGCGCCTGGGGTACACCGCTGAGCTCGGCTACGAGCTGTGGGTCGAGGAGCACCGTGCGCTCGAGCTGTGGGACGCGCTCGTGGCGGCGCTGACGCCGCAGGGGATGAAGGTGATCGGCATGGTCGCGCTCGACCTCTTCCGCATCGAGGGCGGCTTCATCATCGGCGGCGTCGAGTACGACCCCACGGTGTCCCCGTACGAGTGCGGGCTCGGGTGGTCGGTCGCGCTGGACAAAGGCGACTTCCGGGGACGCGAGGGCCTCCTCCGCGACCGCGAAGAGAGCGAACTGCGGCTGACGAGCGTGGTGCTCGCCGGCGGCGGCGATGACGTCAGTGGCGCGCCGCTCTTCGTCGACGGCGCGAGCGTCGGACTCGTCACTCAGGCGATCGAGTCGCCGTACCTCGGCGGCCGGACGCTCGGGCTCGCGAAGATCCGCCGGGATCTGAACGTGCCCGGCACCGCCGTCGTCGCCCGTTTCGACGGGAAGGACGTCGCGGGCGAAGTTGTCGAGCACCCCGTCTACGAGAAGGGGCGCCGCAAGGCGAAGGAGTCGTGAGCTACCGCCTCTGGTGGCGGTGGAACGACGGCGTCGGCGGCCACGTGTGGCTGTCGGCCGACGATGCGCGGCGGCTTGCGGACGAGATGGCGCTGCAGGGCTGCGGTGGCTTCGCCGACCGCATCACATCCGTCGAGGACGAGGCGACGATCACGCCACAGGAGGTCGCCGCGGCGCTCGAGAGCGTCTCCGCGGAGCCGATCGCGCTCGCCGATGTCGCGCTGTGGGAGGACTGGATCCACTTCCTCGAGGGCGCGGAGGCGAAGGGCGGGCTGCTCGTAAGGCGCTGACACGGCACGGCGCCGCCCGGCTGCTGGCCGGCGCGGCAGCGGCTACGTCCAGGGGTACGGGCTCGCTGAGGTGGGGTGCAGCGCGCCGGCGGCGAAGCGCGAGAGGCGAAACGCGTTGAGCTCCCGTGCGGTGCGACCTTCGATCTCTGCCGCCGCAAGCTTCCCCAGCGCGAGCATCTTGAACCCGTGGTTCGAGTCGAGGACGGCGTAGACGTTCTCGCGCAGGAAGTCGACGACCGGATAGGAGTCGGGCGTGAAGCACGTCTGCGCGCCGTAGGACGAGCACGTCCAGCGGTCGAACCCGCCTTGGAACCGCCCGAGCGCCCACGCCATCGCCGCGGCGACGGTCTCGTCGAAGTCGGTCGTCGTCGTCCCGTGCTCGGGATGCGACGGCCCGTACGGATCGAGCTCGCAGTCCGCGTCGAGCGGCAGCGGGAGGGCGCCGACGGCGGACCCGCGCCCGAGACCCGGTCGAAAGTAGATCCCCCAGGGGGCCGGAAGGCCGGGGAGCGGCTCGTCGGCGTCGAGATGGACGACCGGGCTTCGCGGGTCGAGCGCCGCGGTCTCGTGCAGGTACTCGCCCTCGCGCACCTGCCAGTAGTGAAACGGAAGCTCGTCGGCGAGGTCGAGCAGCTGCACGAGGTCCCTCGCCCAGGGTCCCGGAGTGAGGACGACGGTGCCGCACTCGATTCGTCCCGCGCTCGTCTCGACCGCGCGCACGGCGCCCCCTTCGATCTCGAAGCCGAGCACCTCGATCCCCTCGAGCACACGGACGCCGGCAGCGCGTGCCATGCCGTCGAGCGCCGCGAGTGTCGCGGTCGGGTCGGCCCAGCCGCTGCGCTCCTCGTGCAGGAGCGCCGTCGATCCACGCACCCGCCAATCCGGGAAGACCTTCTCCATGTGCCGTCGGACGTCTTCGGCGCCGTGGACGAGTGTCGACGCGTACCCGACCTCGGCGTGCTGCTCGGCGATGCGCTCGAGCTCCTCCGCCTGGGCCTCCGGCACGACGGCGATGTAGCCGACCTGCCTGAAGCCGAAGAGCGCCGGGTCGAGCTCGAAGATCTCGACCGACCGCCGGACGATCTCGTTCATCGCCGCGGAGAGGTAGAAGTTGCGGACGATCCCACCGGAAACTCCGCTCGCCCCGGCGCCGACACGCTGCTTGTCGAGCACGATGATGCCGTCGCCGGAGGCCCTGAGCTCGGCGAGGTGGACGGCCGTCGACAGGCCGTGCACACCCGCTCCCACGATCACCACGCGCTCGCGCACCTGCGAAACGCTATCCCGAAGCCGTCTAGAATCGGATGATGCCGCTCGTTGCCGACCACATGACTCGGAATCTGCTGACGATTCCGGCAGGCGGGACGATCGGCGAGGCGGCGGCGCAGATGGCCGAGCGGGGCGTCGGTGCCGTCGTCGTGCTCGAGGGCGAGACGATCGCAGCCATCCTCACCGAGCGCGACGTCATGAAGGCGGTCGCCGCCGGCCAGGACGGCAGCGCTCGAGTCGCAGACTGGATGACCAGGCACCCGGACACGATCGAGCCCACGGACACGACCGATCACGCCGCGTCGCTGATGATCCACGGCGGCTTTCGACACCTGCCGGTCGTCGATGAAGGCAACGTCGTCGGGATCGTCTCGATCCGCGACCTGATGCGGGTTGCGCTCGACGACCGCTCGCCGCGCGGCGTCTAGTAAACGACGACGCGGTCGAGCCAGCGCTCGAACAGCGCGCGACCTTCCGCTCCCATCTCCGGGGCGCGCTGCTCGATCGAGGCGAGGAACGCAGGGGCTTCCTCGGCGCCCAACGTGCGTTCGAGCGACGAGACGTACTCGGGTACTCGAGCCCACTCGCGGACCATCTCCGCCGACACCTCGAGGTGGAATTGCACGCCGTACGCGCGCTCGAAGCGGAACGCCTGGTTCTCGTAGGCCGGGGAGCTTGCGAGGCGAACCGCGCCAACGGGGAGATCGAACGTGTCCCCGTGCCACTGGAGCGTCACGAGGTCGTCCGGGGCGCCGCCGAACACGGGATCGGCGCGGGCTTCCTCGGTCAGTTGGACCGGCAACAGCCCGACCTCGGGGTCGGGGCCGGGGTAGACGCGTGCTCCCAGGCTCGCGGCGAGGAGCTGCACACCAAGGCAGACGCCCCAGTACGGCACGCCTGCACGGACCGACTCCGCGATCAGCGCCTTCTCCTCCGTCAGCCACGGCAGCGCGGCGTCGTCGTTCGCCGACATCGGCCCGCCCATGGCGACGATCGCGTCGAACTCGCGCCAGTCGGGAAGCGGCTCGCCCTCGTCGAGCTCGACGCGGTGAAGCTCGGCGCCGCGCTCGCGCAGCACGTCCTCGAACACGCCCGGCGGCTCGCAGGCGATGTGCTGGAGTACGAATGCGCGTATCGGGCGGTCTCCCACTCCGCCTGAGTGTGCAGTATGCGAAGGGAGAGCGCACGATCAGGGATTCCACTGATGCGCAGACCTCTCTGGAGACGCACCCTCGCGCCGGAGCCCGCACGTTTCGCTCGCCTCGAGTTGGCGTGCGAGCGGGCTTCCACCGTCGTCCGAAAGGAGGTGAGACTTGTGACGACGATCAAGAGGAGCATCGTGATCGAGGCTCCGTTGAAGCAGGTGTTCGCGTACGTCGACGACCCTGTGCATCTGCTCGAGATCTGGCCGAGCATGGTCGAGGTCAAGGAGGTTCAGCCGCTGCCGAAGGGTGGCCATCGGTACCACTGGCTCTACAAGATGGCCGGCACGCGCTTCGAGGGCGACTCCGAGACGGTCGAGTTCGAGCCGGATCGGCACTTCCTGCAGAAGAACACCGGGCAGATTCCGAGCACGTTCGACTGGACGTTCACGCCGGAGAACGGCTCGACGAGGATCGAGATGAAGACCGAGTACGAGATCCCGGAGAGTCTGCTCGCCAAGCTCGCAGAGCCCTTCGTCCTCAAGCTCAACGAGCGGGAGGCGGACACCTTCCTCGCGAACCTGAAGGATCGCGTGGAGACGTAGGCTCGGCGGAGCCTCGGATTCAGAGGGGCCGCGCGGCCCCTCTGTCGTTCGGCCCTACGGCTTCGACACGAACCGGTAGCCGAAGACGCCGCCGCCCATCGCGCCGGCGTACCGATGCCCTCGCTTGCGTCTCGCTAGTGCCCGATGGGGCGCTCCCAGCCCTCGAGGATGGGCGGCTGCCAGTCGGTGCCGACCGTCTTCGAGCTCTCGACCCAGGGGCCGAGCTCCGGCTGCGGGAACTTCGTGTGGATCTCCTTGAGCTGGATGCCGTAGGAGCCGCCGCTCGTCAGGTGCTTCATCAGCACCTTGCGCGCGATCTCGTCCTCCCGTCCCTCCGGGATCGGGAAGTAGATCTTGAGAAACGAGTTCGAGTAGCGGTCGAAGACGGCCGGCACGCCGTCCTCCTCGAGGAGCGCGATGTCCTCGAGCCAGTTGATGTCGGCCCCCGGGGTGAGCGCGTCCAGGTCGACGTCCTCGACGAGCGAGATGTCCTCCTGGTAGCCGAAGCGGTGCCCGGCGAGGAACTCGGCATCGATCGACTTGATCTTCTCGGGCTCTGCGTACGCGAGCTCGTGGGAGTGCGGTTGCTCGCTCACGACTCCACCGTCCGCAGGTTCGCGATCTGCGCGGTTTGGTTCGCCGTGAGCTCCTCCTCCGCCTTGATGGCGAGGAGCCGCTTGACCTCGGCGAGGATCTCGCTCTCGGTCTGGCCGACGGTGTAGTTGGTGCCGGCGAGCGGTACGCGCGCCATGGCGGAGGCCTCGATCGTGAGTGCGGCGAGGTCCTCTGGCTCGAGCGAGTGGACGTTCGTCTTGCCGCAGGCTCGGGCGAGCATCTGCAGCTCCATGGTCATCGCGGTCAGGAAGTTGTAGACGCGCTCGGAGGCCTCCTCGACGACGAGGCGCTTGCGGAGCTCGGGATCCTGCGTGGCGACGCCGACGGGACACCGGCCGGTGTGGCAGTGGTAGCACTGCCCGGCGGGCACGCCCACGGTCCCCTCGTAGTCCGTGACGCCGGGGATCTCCTTGTTGCAGTTCAGCGCCATGAGCGCCGAGTGGCCGATGGCGACCGCCTTCGCGCCGAGCGCGAGTGCCTTTGCCACGTCCGCACCGTTCCGGATGCCGCCTGCCACGACGAGGTCGATCTCGTCCACGAGCCCGACGTCTTCGAGCGCTCGCCGGGCCTCTGGGATCGCGGCCATGAGCGGGATCCCGGTCTCCTCCGTGGCGATATGCGGGCCCGCCCCGGTCCCGCCTTCGGCGCCGTCCAGGTAGATGATGTCCGGGCCGCACTTCGCGGCCATCCGCACGTCGTCGTAGACGCGCGCTGCTCCGAGCTTGAGCTGGATCGGCACCTGGTAGTCGGTCGCCTCCCGGATCTCCTGCACCTTCAGCGAGAGGTCGTCCGGGCCCAGCCAGTCGGGGTGACGGGCGGGGGAGCGCTGGTCGATCCCCGCCGGGAGCGAGCGCATCTCGGCGACCTGCTCGGTCACCTTCTGACCCATCAGGTGCCCGCCGAGGCCGACCTTGCAGCCCTGGCCGATGAAGAACTCGATCCCGTCCGCGAGCATCAGGTGGTGCGGGTTGAACCCGTACCGGCTCTGGATCACCTGGTAGTACCACTTGGTCGAGTGGTCGCGCTCGGGTGGGATCATCCCGCCCTCTCCCGAGCAGGTGGCGGTGCCCGCCATCGAGGCGCCCTTCGCGAGCGCCATCTTGGCCTCGAGGGAGAGCGCCCCGAAGCTCATGCCCGTGATGTAGATGGGGATGTCGAGCTGGAGTGGCTTCTTCGCGAAGCGCGCACCGAGCACCGTCTTCGTCTCGCACTTCTCGCGGTATCCCTCGATCACGAAACGCGTCAGCGTGCCGGGAAGGAAGACGAGCTCGTCCCAGTGCGGCATCGGCTTGAAGATCGAGAAGCCGCGCATCCGATAGCGGCCGAGCTCGGCCTTGATGTGGATGTCGTTGATGACCTCCGGCGTGAAGATCCGGCTGCGGCCGAGGACGTTCTTGGAGGTGGGTGCGGTTTCGTCAGCCATTGCGTGTTCTCCGTAGGGGCGAGATATATCTCGCCCCTACAACCACTGGTCGGTCCACTCAGATCACCAGCTTCTTCTCGGCAGGCTCGAGCGAGTCGTAGTTGTAGAGCTGCTTGCCGCAGACGAGCTTCTGGAACTCCGGCGGCGAGCCGAGCCCGTAGATCCGGAACTTCCGCTCGAGGAGCTCGGTGTCGGCATCCGTCCACTCGCCGGGGACGCAGTCGATCCCGAGCGAGGCGACCTTGCCGGCGACGTAGATCGTCCCGTCGTACATGGAGTCACCGAGCCCGGGCCCGACGTCCCCACAGATGACGATCCGGCCTCGCTGCATCATGAACCCGGTCATCGAGCCGGCCGAGCCGAGGATGATGATCGTGCCGCCCTTCTGGTCTACCCCGCTGCGGGCACCGACGCGGCCTTTCACGACGAGATCGCCGCCGCGCAGCGCAGCGCCCGTGAGCGAGCCCGCGTTCCCGTCGACGACGACGACTCCGGACATCATGTTCTCGCACGCCGACCAGCCGACGCGGCCGGTGATGTGGATCTCGGGTCCGTCGATCAGGCCGCAGCCGAAGTAGCCGAGGCTGCCGTTGAACGTGATCTTGCAGCGGGTGAGGATCCCGACCCCGAGCGAGTGCCGCGAGCCCGGGTTGTCGATCTCGACTTCCTTGACGCCCATCTCGTAGAGAAGCCAGCGGAGCTCGAGGTTGATCGTGCGGGTCGTGAGCTCCTTGGCGTCGAACCGTGCGCGCTCGCCGTCGATCTCGGAGATCTTCGGCACGTCCGCGAACGGCTCGGCGAGGCCCCGCGCGTCGTAGGTGATCCGTCGCTTTCCTACCGCTGCCACACCAGCACCTCTCGCTCGTAGGGGTCGTAGGTGTCGATCTCACGCTCGAGGATTGCCCGGATGGCGATCTCCTCGGAAGCGATCGCCACGAGATCCTCCGATTCGTAGAGGACGAGGGGCTTGGCCGCCAGCTCGTCCTTCGCCACACCGAGCTCGTCCTTCGTCACGGCGATGTACGTGAAGACGCCGTCGAGCTCGTCCAGAGACGTACGCATCGCCTCCTCGAGCGTCGCGCCCTCGCTCATCTCCTGGGCGAGATACACGGCGATGATCTCCGAGTCGCATTCCGACATGAACCGGCGCCCCGCCCGCTCGAGCCGGCGACGCCACATGAAGTAGTTCGTGAGCTGCCCGTTGTGGACGACCGCGACGTCCGAGTAGGGATAGGCCCAGTACGGATGGGCGCCCGCGATGTCCACCTCGGACTCCGTGGCCATCCGGACGTGGCCGATCGCGTGCGTGCCGGTGAAGGACGAGAGCCCGTACTGCTCGTGGACCGTCTCCGCGTCGCCGAGGTCCTTGACGATCTCGAGTGTGCGACCGAGGGAGAGCACCTCGGCCTCGGGAATGTCCTCCACGAAGTCGGCGAGCAGCTTCAGGTCGCCGTCGTAGGCGAAGGAGACGCGGAAGGCATACGGCGTCTCCTCTTCGACCTCGTGGATGCGAGCGCCGAGCGCCGCGAGTCTGGACTCGACCTCGAAGCGGTGCCGATGGAGCCGGTCCTCGAACTCGAAGTCGCGGGCGGTGTTGGCGTCCGCGAGCTTGTAGCGCATGATGAGGTTACCGTTTTCGGGGCTGCCGTACAGCGCGTACCCGGTCGAGTCCGGCCCGCGGTGCTTCATCGACTGGAGCATCCGCGTCATCTCGTCCCCGATCGGGTGCTGCGACCCGTCGCGGTAGATGATCCCTGCGATGCCGCACACTCAGATCACCTCCCGCAAGGTCTGCATCCGCAGGAGCGGATGCAGACCGTGGGTGCCGCCTGCGGCGGCAACATCCCTAGAGCGGGCCGCTCCGCCGCCGTGGCCGTGGGCAACCACAGTCACGGAAGCACATCCAGGTATTCCTGCATGTCCCAGTCGGAGACGGTCGCGCAGTAGCGCTCCCACTCGTCCCGCTTGTAGTGCATGAAAACACGGTACATCTCTCCGGGCAGAGCGCCCTTGACAACTTCGTCGGCCTCGAGCGCCTCGAGTGCCTCCCCGAGCGTCATCGGCACGCGTGTGACCTGCTTGCCGGCCTCGATCGCCTCGTAGATGTTTCCTTCCTCCGGTGGACCCGGATCGAGCTTGCGCTGGATCCCGTCGTCCATCACCTTGATGAGCCCGGCCAGCGCGAGGTACGGATTGACCGAGGCGTCGACCGAGCGGTACTCGAAGCGATCGGGTGACGAGATCCTGAGAGCGGTCGTGCGATTCTGGTACCCCCAGTCGGCGAACACCGGCGCCCAGAACCCCGTCTCCCAGAAGCGGCGATAGGAGTTCACCGTCGGCGCCGTGACGCACGTCAGGCCGCGCAGGTGCTCCAGGATGCCGCCGACGGCGTGAAGTCCGGTCTGACTCGGCATGTGGATGTCGTCCGTGTCGGGGAGGAAGGCGTTCTCGTCGTCCTTCCACAGCGAGATGTTGGTGTGGCATCCGTTCGCGGAGACGCCCATGAAGGGCTTCGGCATGAAGCACGGGAAGGCGCCGAGCTCACGGCCGACCTGCTTGGCGATCTGCCGGAACGTGGAGAGGTTGTCGGCGGTCTTCTCTGCGCGGTCGAAGCCGAAGTTCAGCTCGATCTGGCCGGGCGCGTCCTCGTGGTCGCCCTGGATCATGTCCAGCCCCAGCTTCTGCCCGTACTCGACCATCTTGTGGATGATCGGCTGGAGCTCGGAGAACTGGTCGATGTGGTAGCAGTAGGGCTTCGTCTTGCCCTCGATCGAGGGCGTGCCGTCGGGATTCAGCTTGAGCCACATCATCTCCGGCTCCATCCCGGCCCTCAGGTGCATGCCGGTTCTCTGCTCGACCTCCTCCTGGATGCGGCGCAGGTTCCCCCGGGAGTCCGAGGTGAGCACCTCGCCGGGTCCGTCGCGGTCCTCGCGATTGCGGAAGCACGTACACCAGACGCGGGCCACGCGGGAGTCCCACGGAAGCACGGCGAAGGTCTCGGGCTCGGGGATGCCGACGAGCTCCCAGGCCTCGGGGCCGTAGCCGATGTAGTTCCCGTGGCGGTCGACGAAGAGGTTCGCCGTCGAGCCGTAGACGAGCTGGAAGCCCTTCTGGGCGATTGTCTCCCAGTGAGGCGCCGGAACGCCCTTGCCCATGATCCGGCCGGTGACGGAGACGAACTGGTAGTAGATGTAGGTGACGCCCTCGGCGTCGATCTTCTTCCGGACTTCCTTTACGTGCTCGGTACGTCCTTCGGCCTCGACGAAGCGCTTCAGGTCGGTCGCCACCCTCTCCTCCTTTTCTCCCGCGTCCGAGATCGGTCGGCGGGAGCGTAGTCAGCGGATGGCGCTCGTGCACGTCGAACGGGGCCGGCTCGGGGCCGACCCCGCTCCGACGTTCGTCAGTGCACCAGCAGGACGTCGCAGTTTGCGCGATGCGCGACGTCCTCGCTGACGCCGCCGAGAATCCGCGACAGGTGAGGATGATGGCTCATCCCCAGCACGATCAGGTCGGCGCCCTGTTTGTCCGCAAGGTCGACGATGGCGTCGCCGGGCTCTCCGAGGCCGGTGACGGCCTTCGCGTCGATGCCGCGCTCCGTGAGGATCGCGGTTGCGTCTCGCGCGAGCTCCCTGTGTCGTTCCGGCGGGTCAGCCGGATCGTACGGGCCGATTCCTCGTCCCGCGAGGTGCATGACGGGGGCGACGCTCGTGACGATGACCTTGGCGCCGAGTAGCTTGGCCAGCTCGGCGGTCTTCTGGAGCGCCCTGCCTGCCTCGGGCGACTCGTCGTATGCGAGAACGAATGTCCTCATCTCGAACCTCCTTTCGTAACACCCATCGTCGTTCCGGAGGTCCATTGATGCATCGGGCGTCGCTACCGAGCCGCGAGCGGTTTTCTACGGATGGCTGTGATGGTCGATGCCACGATCTCGCGCGTCGGGATGCGCGATCTGGCGCGTCGGGGGCTGCTTCCGGCCGGGCTGAGGCCAGATAACGGCCTCGCGCTCCGGAGATGGCGATCTCAGGGCATCGACCATCTACCCTGTAGCCCCGTGAGCGAGCCGAAGACCGAGTACCTGACCTCCGCGCAGCGAACAGAGCTCGAAGCCGAGCTGGCGGAGCTCGAAGGCCCGCGCCGCAAGGCGGCATCGGAGGCGATCAAGCACGCGCGCGAGTTCGGCGACCTGGCCGAGAACTTCGAGTACCACGCCGCGAAGAACGAGCAAGGCTTGCTCGAGCGCCGGATCCACGTCTTGCGGGAGCGGTTGCGCCATGCGGTCACGGTCGAGCACGACACCGACGAGCACGTCGGGGTTGGCTCGATCGTCGAGATCGCGGACGAGGACGGGGAGACGATGGAGGTCGAGATCTCGGCTCTCGGGGGTGTGGCGCCCGACTCGCCGCTCGGGCGGGCGCTCATGGGGGCGGCGGTCGGCGACGTCGTCGACGTCGAGGCGCCGCGCGGGTCCTGGAAGGCCCGAGTGCTCGCGATTCGGCGCGCATAGAATCGCCACGGTGCGGGGAGCGATCGTTACCGGAGCCGGTAGCGGCATCGGCGCGGCGATCGCACGCCGGCTCGCTCGGGACGGCTATGGGCTCGTCCTCTCGGGCCGTCGCCGGGAGCCACTCCAGGCGGTTGCCTCGGAGCTCGGGTACGCGGACGTCGTGGCCGGCGACGTCGGCGATCCCGAGCACGCCGAAGCTCTTGTTGCGACGGTCCGTGAAGCATTCGGCGGGGTCGACGCTCTCGTGCTGAACGCAGGCGTCGGCGATTCCGCGGCCGTGGGAGAGGACACCCCCGAGGGCTGGGACCGAACCATGCGTACTAACCTGACCGGGGCGTTCCTCGTTGCCCGCGCGGCGCTTCCGTCACTGGTCGAGCGGCGGGGTGGGCTCGTCGCTGTCGCGTCGATCAACGCCCAGCGGGCCGGGCCCGGTTGGGCGTCCTACTGCGCCTCGAAGGCCGGTCTCGTCATGCTCGTGCAGTCGATGGCGAACGACTACGGCCCGCTCGGTGTGCGGGCGAACGCCGTCTGTCCCGGCTGGGTGCGGACGCCGATGGGGGACGCCGACATGAGCGAGCTTGCCGCCCTGCGAGGGATCTCGCTCGAAGAGGCCTACGAGCTGGCGCACGCGACTGTGCCCCTGCGCCGTCCCGCGGAGCCGGAGGAGGTTGCGGCCGTCGTCGCCTTCCTACTCTCGGACGAGGCGAGCTACGTCACCGGCGCCGCACTGCCCGTGGACGGGGGCACCCTGGTCGTCGATCCGTCTGCGACCGCATGGATGGGGCCCTGAGCGTCGCCCCCGAGCGCCTGCTCGAACTGCAGGTGCGGGAGGAGACGCGCTTCGCGGACACGCACCCGCGCTCGCGCGAGCTTGCCGAACGGGCGGCGGAGAGCCTCTTCGAGGGCGTGCCGATGCACTGGATGCGCAAGTGGCCCGGCGGCTTCCCGGTCTTCGTTCGGGAGGCCAGGGGCGCTCGGTTCACCGATGTCGACGGCATCGAGTACGTCGACTTCTGCCTCGGGGATACAGGCGCGATGACGGGCCACGCTCCCGAACCGACACTGCGTGCGATCGCCGAGCAGGCCGCGAAGGGCATCACGCTCATGCTTCCGAGCGAGGACGCCCTCTGGGTCTCGCAGGAGCTCACGCGACGGTTCGGCGTCCCGGCCTGGCAGTTCGCGCTCACCGCGACGGATGCAAACCGCTTCTCGATCCGGCTCGCGCGTCATCTGACCAGGCGGCCGAAGGTCCTCGTCTTCGACTGGTGTTACCACGGCACCGTCGACGAGGCGTTCGCGACGCTTCGCGACGGTGTCGTCGGCCCGCGGAGCGGCAACCTCGGCCCGCCGGTGAACCCGGCCGAGACGACCCGCGTCGTCGAGTTCAACGACGTCGAAGCGCTCGAGCGCGAGCTCGCTACCGGCGACGTCGCCGTGGTGCTGACCGAACCGGCCCTGACCAACATCGGCATCGTCCATCCCGAGCCCGGGTTCCACGACGCCCTGCGCGAACTGACGCGGAGGCACGGCGTGCTCCTTGCGATCGACGAGACGCACACGATCTGCTGCGGCCCGGGCGGGTTCACCGCAGCGCACGGGCTGCAGCCCGACATCGTCACGATCGGGAAGCCGATCGCGGGTGGTGTGCCCGCGGCCGCATACGGGTTCTCGGAGGAGGTCGCTGCGCGGCTCGCCGGGACGATCGAGCTCGAGGACGTCGACGTGGGCGGGATCGGCGGGACGCTGGCCGCCAATGCGCTGTCACTCGCGGCGACGCGGGCGACCCTCGCCGAGGTGCTCACAGCGGAGGCGTTCGCGCGGATGATCCCGCTCGCGGAGCGCTGGACGGAGGGTGTCGAGGCCGGGATTGCGGACGCGGGGCTCCCCTGGCACGTCACGCGACTCGGCTGCCGCGCGGAGTATCTCTTCGGCCCCGACCGGCCGCGGAACGGAGCCGAGGCGCACGATGCCGGCGACTTCGCTCTCGAGCGCTACATGCATCTCTTCGCCCTCAACCGCGGGATCCTGCTGACGCCGTTCCACAACATGGCACTCATGTCGCCCGCGACGACGGAGGCCGACGTCGACCGTCACACCGAGGTCTTCCGCGAGGCGGTCCTCGAGCTCGCCGGCTCGCTGTAGCTCTCAGGCCGTCGGCACCGCGACGGCGTGACCGAGGGACAGGGCCGCCCGCGCCAAGGCGCCGTCGGCTGCGACGAGCACGGAGTCCTCCGACTCGACCCGCTCATAGGAGGCGAGGTGCACCGCGTCCGACCCGCGAAGCCCTGTCCTAGCGAGTTCTCCGGCCCGCTCGGCAACGGCCTCGCTCAACTCGAGCGGCTCGACCTCGGCGAGGAGCCGACGCAGGACGTCGAACGCCCTCGTCACTCCTGCGGGGCTGAGCCGGCGATCCCGGCGCGCGCGGGAGACCGCAGCGTTCACTTCGGGTATGAGAAGCGTCGACGCCTGGATCCACGAAGCCGAGGTGAAGAGATCGCGAGCCCGATCGGTGCCCGGCTCGTCGAGCACGAGCTTCACGAAAGCGGACGAGTCGAAGTACGCGATCAGCGGCGATCCTCGAGCAGCTGCTCGCTGATCAGCGGGCCGTCTCCCTGCAACTGGATCGGCGGCGGGAGCGTCGTGCTCTTCGGTCGCCTCGCGGGTTTGACGATGCCTTCGCGAATCAGCCGAGCATGGTGTGCCTCCTCGTCGCTGACGGGGCCAAGGCGGGCAACGGGGTGCCCGTGGTCGGTGACGATCACCTCGGTGCCGGCGCGCACGCGGGCCACGTAGCGACTCAGGTTGAGGCGGAGCTCGCGGATGCCGACTTCCACTCGTGCCATTGTAGTGCCGAGAGTAACAGGATTGTAGTGCCTAGTCGGGACGTGTCCTCTCGTACGTGACGAACGCGAACGGCGTCCCGTCCTCCGACACGCGCTCCTCGCGGGTCGTCTCTTCGAACGCGGTGCGATCCCACTCGGGGAAGTACGTGTCGCCCTCGACCTCTGCGTCGACCTCGGTCAGCAGGAGCTCGTCCGTCAGCGGGAGCGCGGTGGCGTAGAGCTCGGCGCCGCCGATCACGAACACCTGCGGCGCGCCCTCCAGCAGGCGGAGCGCGTCGTCGAGCGAGCCCGCGCGCTCTGCGCCGTCGGCGTGCCAGGCAGGGTTGCGGGTCACCACTACGCTTCGCCGGCCCGGGAGTGGGCGGAAGCGGTCGGGGAGGGAGTCCCACGTTCGTCTCCCCATGACGACGGGGTGTCCCATCGTCAGCGTCCGGAAGTGTTGCGCGTCCTCCGGGATCCGCCACGGGATCGTGTTCTTACGGCCGATCACACCGCCTCGCGCGACAGCCGCCACGAGCGAGACCTTCACACCGCGACAGGTGCCCTGATCGCCGGGTGATGCTGGTAGTCGACCACCTCGAAGTCCTCGAGGGCGTAGTCGAAGATCGAGACCGGGCGGCGGCGGAGGACGAGAAACGGGTACGGAAACGGATCGCGCGCGAGGAGCGTCTCCACCTGCTCGCGGTGGTTGTCGTAGACGTGGCAGTCGCCGCCCGTCCAGACGAGCTCGCCGGGGACGAGGTCGCACTGCTGGGCGAGCATGTGCGTGAGCAGTGCGTAGCTCGCGATGTTGAAAGGCACGCCGAGGAAGACGTCGGCGCTGCGCTGGTAGAGCTGGCACGAGAGCCGCTCGCCGGCCGAGACGTGGAACTGGAAGAACGCGTGGCACGGGGCGAGCGCCATCTTCGGCAACTCCGCGACGTTCCACGCGCTCACGACGATGCGCCGCGAGTCGGGCTCCTCACGGAGCAGACGCACGACTTCGGTGATCTGGTCGACGCGCCCTCCGTCCGGAGTCGGCCAGCTGCGCCATTGGACCCCGTAGACGGGCCCGAGGTCGCCGTGCTCATCGGCCCACTCGTCCCAGATCGTGACGCCGTGCTCCTGGAGCCAGCGGACGTTCGAGTCGCCGCGCAGGAACCAGAGGAGCTCGTACGCGACCGACGGAAAGTGCACCTTCTTCGTCGTCACGAGCGGGAAGCCCTCGGAGAGGTCGAAGCGCATCTGGTAGCCGAACGCGCTGACGGTTCCCGTCCCCGTCCGGTCCTGCTTGGGGACGCCCGTCGTCACGACGTGACGCACGAAGTCCTCGTACTGGGTGCGAGCCGGGCGCTCAGACACGTCGAGATCGACGATAGCTCCCCGCTCGGAGGCCACGCCACCGTGGACGCGGATCGTCTGCGTCGCCGTCAGGTCGTCAGAAGCGGTGTGGTCGAGCCCTCCTCGACGACGACCCAGCCGTCGAAGTCCGTGAAGCGGTAAGGCGCGTTCATCGGCACTCTTGCCGAGCCTTCGGGATCGGTGAGGAAGCTCCCGCAGAGAGCGGCGAGCTTGCCCTCCTTCGTCAGCCACAGCTCGTATGGGCGTCCGCTCGCGGCAGGCTCGAGTCCCTCGACGATCAACTCCATCGGCCAGTTGCCGGCCTCGTCGACGTCGAACACGGTGAGCGAAGCATTCGCAAGACCTGCAGCTGAAGTTCCATTCATTGCCACCACGAGGTCGACCGAGCGGCCGTCGGACCGGTCGCCGACGACGACGCCGACAGCGAACACCCCGAGCGCGAGCGCGGCTGCGATCGCGAGCAAGACCCCGCGACGTCGCCGCGTGTGTGGCACCACGGGAGCAGGCGCCGAGAGCTCGGGCGGCGGCCCAGCTTCGACGAGCAGCTCGTGGACGCGGAGGAGCCGCTCGCGCTCGGTGGTGTCGAGGTCCGTGCCGACGAGCTCGTCGAAGTTTGGCCCGCGATCGCTCATCGCAGCTCCTCTTCGAGCGCATCCGCGAGCCGTGCGAGTGCGCTTCGCGTCCGCGTCTTGACCGTGCCGAGCGGAATCCCGAGTGACGCGGCGATCTCGCTTTGGGACAGCCCGCGCCAGTAGGCGAGCTCGATCACGGGCCGCTCGTGCTCGGGCAGGACCTCGAGCGCGCGATGCACCCGCCATGCCGTCCACGACGCCTCGGCCCGATCGGACGGGTCCGGGCCGCTTCCCGGCCCGTCCTCGAGCTCCGCGACCGGACCCGGCGTGCGGCGCAACCCGTCGGTGATCGCATTGCGCGCGACGGCGTAGAGCCAGGGCGCGCCGCTCCCTCGGCCAGGATCGTAGGTCCGTGCCGACCGCCAGATGGCGACGAATGCGTCCTGGGTGGCGTCCTCGGCTCGTCCTCGATCTCCGAGTCGGCGCAACGCCAGGCCGAGCACGGCGCGCGCATAGCGGCGGTAGAGCTCGTCGAACGCGCGCCGGTCGCCGCCGGCGACGCGCTCGATCAGCTGGCCGTCTGTCGGTTCGGGGAGCTCCACTTCCTGCATGATCGCGCCTCGAGTCGGGGTCTGGCTGAAGCCAGACCCCGGGCTCAGCAATCTGGCCGGGACCGCGAGCGACGTAGCCATGTTGATTGCTACGCGCTCACGATCGAGGCGGATTGCGATGGCCTACCGGGCGGCCTCGTAGCGGGCGGCTACGGCGTCCCAGTCGACGACGTTCCACCAGGCCTGGAGGTAGTCCGGGCGGCGGTTCTGGTAGTTGAGGTAGTAGGCGTGCTCCCAGACGTCGATGCCGAGGAGCGGCGTCTCTCCTTCCATCACCGGAGTGTCCTGGTTCGGCGTGGACTTCACGGCGAGCCCGGTCCCGTCCCAGACGAGCCAAGTCCAGCCTGAGCCGAAGCGCTTCACACCGGCGTCGTTGACCGCAGCCTTCAATTCGTCGAGGCCGCCGAACGTCGAGGCGATCGCGTCGGCGAGCGCACCCGACGGCTCGCCGCCGCCGTTCGGCCCCATGATCTCCCAGAAGAGCGTGTGGTTGGCGTGCCCGCCGCCGTTGTTGCGCACCGCCATGCGCTTGTCCTCGGGGAGGATGTCGAGGTTCCCGAGCACCGAGTCGATCGGCCGGTCCATCCACTCCGTGCCCTCGAGCGCGGCGTTCAGGTTGGTGACGTAGGCCGCGTGATGCTTGTCGTGGTGAATCTCCATCGTGCGCGCGTCGATGTGCGGCTCGAGCGCGTCGAAGTCGTACGAAAGCGGGGGGACGCTGTACGCCATCTGCCTGCTCCTCTCCTCGGGTAGGACTCCCTCAGAAGGATATGCTCCGCGGCGTTCCGTCGAGCCCGAGGAGTCGCCGAATGACCAGTTTCGTGGAGATCAGGCCCCGTGAGCTGAAGCCCGCGCTCTTGGAGCTCGACGGGATCTCACGTACGACGATCGAGGCCCACTACCGCCTCTACCAGGGATACGTGACGAAGCGAAACGAGATCCTCGGACGCCTCGCGGGCGTGGATCTCGGGGCGGCGAACCAGGTCTACTCCGAGCTTCGCGCGCTGAAGGTCGATCTCACCTTCGCGATCGGCGGAATCAAGAACCACGAGATCTACTTCGAGCACCTCGGCGGCGAGGGCGGCGACCCGGACGGCCCGATCGGTGCGCGCATCGAGCGCGACTTCGGCTCCGCCGATGCCTGGCGCGCGGATCTCAGAGCGAGCGGGATGGCCGGCCGTGGGTGGGCCTGGACGGCGTACGACTGGGACGAGGGCCGTCTCTTCAACTATGTGGGCGACGCCCAGAACACGTTCCCCGTCTGGAACGCGACGCCGCTCGTCGCTCTCGACGTGTACGAGCACGCGTACTTCCTCGACTACCAGACCGACCGTGCGGCCTATATCGATGCGTTCCTGGAGAACCTCGACTGGGGCGTGGTCAACCACTGGGTCGACGCCTACCGCATCCCGATGGAGTAGGCGGCTGAGTGGGACGCAAGCGCAGCGGCCGCGAAGCGGACGCCTTCAGGGGTTGTTTCGCGACCGGAGTCCGCGCTAGCGGACTTCGGTTTCGCGAGTGACGGACCTACTTGTAGTTCCGTTCGCGTACCTCCTCGGCTCGCTGCCGTTCGGGTACTGGCTGCCGCGCATCTTTCGCGGCGAGGACATCCGTACGCACGGCAGCGGGAACGTCGGTGCGTCGAACGTGTTCCGGGTCTACGGGCGCAGGCTCGGGGCAGCCGTCGCCGTCCTCGACGTGGCGAAGGGGTTCGCGGCAGCACTGCTCGGGATCTGGGCCGGGGGAGCGCTCGTCGGCATCCTCGCCGGCTCGGCGGCGATGATCGGCCACGCGCGGCCGATCTTCCTCCGCTTCCAGAAGGGCGGAAAGATGGTCGCGACGGCTGGCGGTGCGACGTTCGCGCTCGCCCCCCTCGCTGCGTTCTGCTGCATCGGCGTCTGGCTCGTCGTCTTCCTGCTGACCCGCTACGCGTCACTCGCTTCGATTGCGACGGCCCTCGGGCTCGCGGTCTTCGTCGTGCTCTTCGACTACCCGTGGCCTGTCGTCGTGTTCGGGATCGCCGGGGCGGCCGCCGTGATCTTCATGCACCGCCAGAACATCCGCCGGCTTCTCGCCGGCACCGAGCACCGGTTCGAGCTTCGGCGTCCCCGCCGCGTCTAGCGCGACAGCCAGTCGGCCAGCGTCGTCTGGCGCGGGCTGGGCTCGCCGGTCGCGAGCTCACCTCGGAGCTCGCCGACAGTCCCGAAACGCTCGGCGACGACGTCGTGCGTGTGGATCGTCTCGAAGTTCACTTGGCGCGAGAGGAGAAAGTCGGTGTCGGCGAGCTGGGGGAGCGTCTCGAGCGCGTCCCGGAGCGCGTGTCGAACCGAGTCCTCGACGAATCGCGGCTGTAGGTGCGCGTGCTCGACGACGAAGAGCTCGTCCGGGCGCTTGAGGAGGTCGTAGATGGGAGCGCTCATCGAGCGCTCGGCGACGTCGACGAGCACCTCCGCGTCGAGGTCGTGCTCCGTGCCGACGAAGAGCGTCTGGCGCCCGCGCTGGTTGTGCGTGGCGATGGGGACGAGCTCGAGGATCCGCTCGATGTCGCTCGCGTCGAACCCTGCTTCGAGCAATCGTTCGGAGGCACGGTTGCGAACGAGCCCCTGCGCGCAGGGGCACGCGTTGATGCCTGTCGCCTCGACACCGACCGCCCGGCGCGTTCCCGCCTCGGAAGCAGCAGCGATCCCGCAGAGCGTGACCATCTCCTGCGTCGCGAGCTGCGTGACGGGAGTGCGGCGATGGACCGGCCACTGGGCGCGGATCCAGACCTCCGCACGGAGCGCTCCCTGGCGCTCGACGACCCGACTGGCGATGTGCTCGGCGAGCACCTCGACGAGGAGAGCCTCTCGTTCGACGACGAGCTCGATCGCCTCCTCGAAGAGCTCGGGGAAGCGCGACATGTGCACGCCCTTCTGGTCCGCCGCGAGGTCGACGGTGCAGTCGATCACCGCGGCCATGACGGTCTCGGCATCGCCGCGGCGAATTCGCACCGCCTTCTGCGCGCCCGTCACGCCCGCGCGGGAGAGCGCGAGCGCGATCTCGGGCGACGATGCCTGGAGGTCCTGGTCGAGCTTCAGGAGGTCGCTCACGCCGGCCACGGTACCAGCGCGATGTCAGCGTAAGAGGCGCGAAAGGCGGCGATCCTTGAGCAAGCGGCCGCCGGTCTGACAGGCCGGGCAGTAGTAGATCGTGTGCTCCTCGAAGTCGACGCGCGCGATCGGCGTTCCGCATTGCGGGCAGGGCTCGCCGAGTCGGTTGTGCACGCGGTAGACGTCTGTGTCTCCCTTGCCGCGCCCGCGCAGCTCGAGTGCACGCGCGAGGTCTTCCCGAATCGCCTCGGCAAGCCGCTCGACCTCCTCGGGGGTCAGCTCCGTCGACGTCTTGAACGGTGAAAGGCCCGCGCGGAGGAGGATCTCGTTCGCGTGCGCTCTGCCGATGCCGGCGATCGCACGCTGGTCGCGGAGCAGCGGGTGCAGCTGCCGCCGCTCGCGCGCCAGGATCTCACCGAGCGCAGCCGCGTCGAGCTCGAGCGCGTCGGGGCCGAGGTGCGCAAGGTCGGCCTCGATGCGCTCGGGCGTCGCAAGCCACACGCCTGCCCGCTTCTTCTTCCCGGCCTCGGTGAGCACGAGCTCGCCGCCGTCGGAGAACCGAAGTCGGAACATCGGCGTCTTCGGGCCCTTCGCACCTGGCGCGAGATGGCGGAGGCGGCCGGCGCTCATGAGGTGCACTCGCACCACGAGCTCGCCGTCCTCAGTCGGGAAGAGAAGGTTCTTCCCGCGGCGGCGCGCTCCCACGAGCCTACGGCCCTCGAGGGTCGAGAGCGGCGGATCGGCGGTCTTCAGGGTCGCGATGTGCGCGGGCCCCGCACGCTCGATCGGCACGGACGAAACGAGCGGGTCGAGCTCCCGCACCCACGCTTCGACCTCGGGTAGCTCAGGCACTCGCCGGCTCTGCGACGACGTCCATCGGCGCGGTCGGCATGGCGCGGACGCTCCGCATCGGCGAGAAGAGGATCCAGAGGAACGCGCTCCCCGCGCCGACAGCTCCGACGGCGATGGTCTCTCGCAGGCCGATCCACGTGGCCAGGGCGCCGCCCGAGAGGTTCCCGACCGGAATCGTCCCCCAGACGATGAAGCGCATCACGGAGTTCATGCGGCCCTGCAGTCGCTCCGGGCAGATGGCCTGCCTGAAGCTGACCTGGTTGATGTTGTAGACGACGAGGATGAAGCCCGTCACGAGCCCGGACACGACGAGGAAGGGAATCGGCGCGGCCACCGGCGCGATGGCGATCAGGAGCATCGCGGGCCCTTCGAGAAACGCGGCCCCGAGGGTCGTCGGTCCGACCCCGAACCTGCCCGTCAGCCGGCGCGCGGTGAGTGCCGCGACCAGTGATCCGATGCTTCCGATCGAGAACACGATCCCGATGACCCCTGGCGAGAGATCGAGCACCCGGACGTAGTACACGAGGACGATCGAGAAGCCGACGCTGAAGAAGAAGTTCGCGGTCGCGGTGCATCCGGCCTGCGCGCGAAGGTACGGGTTGCCGAGCACGAAACGCAGGCCCTCCTTCAACTCGGTCCACAGGCTCGGTTTCTGCTCCTTCGCGGCAGCGACGTGGCTCTCTTGACGATTGCGGATCCCGAGGATGAAGAGCCCGGAGCCCAGGAAGCTCACGGCGTCGACGAGGACCGCGTACGGCGCCGTGAAGATCTCGACGAGCGCGCCGCCCAGTCCCGGTCCGGCGATCTGGGCGGCCGAGCGGCTGATCTCCAGCTTCGAGTTGCCCTCGATGATCTGTTCTCGCTCGACGAGGGAGGGCAGGTACGACTGGTAGGCGACGTCGAAGAAGACGGTGCAGACGCCGTAGAGGAACCCCACGACGAAGAGCTGCAGCAGCGTCAGCACGTCGGTGACGTAGGCGACGGGGATCGTCGCGAGCAGTCCCGCGCGCCCGAGATCGGCGACGACGAGAATCGGCCGGCGCGGCCACCGGTCGACCCAGACACCGGCCGGGAGCGTGAAGAGGATGAACGGCAGGAAGAACACCGTTACGAGCGCGGCCACCTCGAATGCGCTTGCGTCGAGGACCAGGATCGCGACGAGCGGCATCGCGAGGTTCGAGACCTGGGTACCGAACTGGCTGATCGTCTCGGCCGACCAGAGCTTCAGGAAGTCGCGGTGCCGCCAGAGCCCACCCGTCGGCCACGCTCGCATGGCGGCGACACTAGCCGACTACGCTCTCGGGTCGTGGAACCGATCGTCGTCGAGGCAACGCGTGGCGGCGTGGTCGAAGCCAGACACCTCGTTCATGCGGTGGCCGTCTCAGGCGGGGAGATCGTGGAGGTCGCCGGCGACCCGGCGTTGGTCACCTTCCTCCGCAGCTCCGCCAAGCCGTTCCAGGCGCTCCCCGTGGTTCGCGCCCGACCCGATCTCGATGACGCCGAGGTCGCGATCGCCTGCGCGTCGCACCTCCATCGCCCGGAGCAGCTCGACCGTGTGCGCAGCTTGCTCCAGAAAGCGTCCGCGACGGAAGGCGACCTCGAGTGCGGGCCCGAGCCGACGCGGCTCGAGCACAACTGCTCCGGAAAGCACGCCGCGATGCTTGCCCTTTGCCGCGCCATGGAGTGGCCGACCGAGGGCTACCGGCTGGCCGGGCATCCCTGCCAGCGGGTCATGCTGGCCGAGGTGGCCGCAGCAGCAGAGGTCACGCCGGAGTCGATGCCGACGGCGGTCGACGGCTGCGGTGTCGTCACGTTCGCGCTCTCGCTCGAGCGGATGGCGCATGCGTCCTCGCGCCTGGAGCTCCTGGAGGGTGGCGCGCGCGTCGCCGCGGCCATGCGCGCCTTTCCGGAGCTCGTTCGCGGGCCCGGCGAAGCCGACACGGAGCTGATGTGCCTCGGGCAGGGGTGGGTCGCGAAGGGCGGAGCCGAAGGCCTCCTCTGCGCCGTCTCGCGCGACGGGCTGGGTGTTGCAGTCAAGGTCGAGGACGGCTCGACGAGAGCCGTCCGGAGCGGTCTCGCCTCCTTCCTCGCCCGGCTCGGACTCGAGACCGGGGATCTCGGAGACGTTCCGGTGAAGAACTCGCGCGGTGAGGTCGTGGGCGAGCTCCGCACCTTCTGAAGCGCACTCCCACTTTTTTGGGGCGGACCTCTTCCACAATCGTCCATACCGGACTAGTATCCGCGCGCTTGGTGGTGGAGCCGGGGGGGGCAGGCGGACCGGTTCTTTGCATGTCGGAAGGTCAGTATCCGTTCGAGCGCGAGAGGAGAGAGCCCGGCTCATGCTGTCCGTCGATATCGCCCTCCCGGAGGTAGAGGAGCTCCAGCGCCTCATCGAGCAAGGGCTCGAGAAGGGGTTCCTCACGTACGACGAGATCGTCACCGGGCTCGACGAGGTCGAGCTTACGAAGGAGCAGGTCGAGGACTTCTATACGTATCTCATCGACCACTCGATCGAGCTGGTCGAAGGCGTGGAGCACAAGGCGCTCCCTCACGAGGAGCCCGCCCCGGTGGAGGAGGAGAAGGTCGCTCCGAAGCTCGACCTCTCGGTGGAGCCCTCTCTCGACTCGCTTCGCCTCTACCTGCGCGAGATCGGCAAGGTGCCGCTCCTGACAGCAGATCAAGAGGTGTCGCTCGCCAAGCTCATCGAGCGCGGCGACATGGGGGCGAAACAGCACATGATCGAGGCCAACCTTCGACTCGTTGTCTCGATCGCGAAGGGCTATCTCGGGCGCGGGCTTTCGTTTCTCGACCTCATCCAGGAGGGCTCGCTGGGGCTGATCCGGGCGGTGGAGAAGTTCGACTACCGCAAGGGCTACAAGTTCTCGACCTATGCGACCTGGTGGATCCGTCAGGCGGTGACCCGCGCGATCGCTGACAAGGCTCGCACGATTCGGATCCCGGTCCACATGGTCGAGAAGCTGAACAAGGTCGTTCACATCGAGCGCCAGCTCGTGCAGCGTTTGGGCCGCGAGCCGCTGCCCGAGGAGATTGCCGACGAGCTCGAGATCACGCCCGACGAGGTCCAGGAGATCCTGCGCATGTCGCAGTTCCCGATCTCGCTCGAGAAGCCGATCGGCGAGGACGAGGACTCGTCGCTCGGGGACTTCGTTCCAGATGAGCAGGCGGAGTCGCCGTTCGACACCGCCTCCTTGTCGCTCCGCCGCGAGGACGTGGGGCTTGCGCTGGCGGCGCTGCCGGAGCGGGAGCGGCGTGTCATCGAGCTCCGCTACGGCCTCGACGGCGCCCAGCCGTGCACCCTCGAGGAGGTCGGCCAGGCGTTCGGGGTCACCCGGGAGCGAATCCGGCAGATCGAGAACAACACGCTGAAGAAGCTCGAGTCGCTACCGGAGGCACAAGGGCTCAAGGACTGCGTGTAACGCTGGCGGGTCAGACCCGTAG
>Ga0209640_10000804_pt1 | contig 25135 bp, 22 predicted proteins | sample RifCSP10_1_FD_184018 | JGI IMG/M metagenome (GOLD analysis project Ga0209640, IMG submission 184018) | Soil microbial communities from Rifle, Colorado - Rifle CSP2_sed 10_1 (SPAdes) (version 2) | ecosystem: Environmental > Terrestrial > Deep subsurface > Rock core/Sediment | place: Rifle... | reverse complement strand
GGTTTGCTAAACGGAAGTCCGCCTCTCGGACATCTTTAATTTTCCTCGCAAATCCGATTCTTCCACTTTTCCGATCAGGCGATTTGGCTCCTGTTGGCTCCAGAAGCCCTGTTTTGGGAGCTCACAGGGACAATTTCGGGGACAGTCTCTGCAGATCGCCGAGCGGTCGCGTTGGCTGGGCGCTAAGACACCGCCTGTGTACGCTGCGTGTGAGCCGCGTAATACGCAGCGGGAACCACCAGCATGTTGAGAGCGGTGGACGAGATGAGCCCGAAGATGATGACGCCCTCGACTTGGAGGAAGTCGCCCTCGCGCGGACCGCCCACTTTAGTGCTGCGTATCTCTGTGTGCAGGCGAGCCCGTCAATCGGCTTCATCACCACCAGGGCGGTGGTTGGCCGTCCACCAAATGGCCCAAAGCGTGATGACAATCTGAATCAGAATCACGGTCACAAGTAACGCTGACCTGCCCGCCAACATCACCTCGGGACCTGGCACCGCCGCGAAAAAGAGCGAAAGGTTGGCTAGGTTGAAGCCAACGATGACCGCCAACAACGCCCGTCGTCCTCGGTAAGTCCACCAGCAAAGGACACCGAAACCGAGCTCGATCACGAACGCGAGAGCTGGCAGCCTGCCATAGAGGTAGGTGCCATACCGCTCACCACTCGCGAACGGAGCTAGAGCAATGTCTCCGTTGTGAGTAGCCAGATCCAAGAGAAGATGCGACAGCACACCGATGCCGAACGCGGCGCCCAACCGCGGTCTTCGGAACGCAACGCCGCCGGCCCATGACAGTCCCGCAACGGCAAGCATGGTGCCGACGGAGTGTGAGTACGGCATGAACTCGAGGTGAATGTCGCCCACGTAGCGCACGACAGGCTCTGTCGTGGTTCTCTCGACACCCAAGTAGTTCAGTGCGACCCACAGCAACTCCATGACCTGAACGGACAGCAAGATCGGAACAAATGGGACATCCGGGTACCGTCGCCGGATGACGAGAGCCGTCGCAGCATGATTGATCGCAAACACCGCGCCTCCTTGCCGGCGTCAGGGAACCTGGAGCGGACCACGTCTCTCGTGCGCCTGAGCCGCACACTCACGTGCGACGCGCTGGCCTCAGCAGCCTCCGAAGCGCATTACCCTTCCCACCGTTAGCGCGCATCGTCGTGCTTCACGCATTCGGCGTCGTGCTCACGCAACCACGCCTGACTGACAGGGGCCATTCGCACGCTGGCGCCAGCAGCGCGGAGCCGGCGGACGGTCGTTGTGATTCCCGTCAGCGACAGCCGCCATGACTGCGCGATGATCGCAGTGCCGAGCCAGCATGCAACGGCCAACGCCCGGTTGGCCCCCGTGTGTTCCAACCACATCATGTCCTGCACCCCGACCAGCCGTCGGCTGGCAGTCCTGAATATAGTTTGAGCACAAACGAATCTGAGGCACAATGGAACAATGACGGCGGCCGGACGGCTCGAAGGAGGAGCAGCTATGGCGACGCGGTTGACCGAGACGAACGGAGGTAGGGTGCTGGAGGTGTCGGTGAGCGGCATGTTGACTCACGAGGACTACCAGCACTTCGCTCCGGCGTTCGAGCGTCTTGTCACGCGACACGGGAAGATTCGAGTGCTGTTCGAGATGACCGATTTCCATGGGTGGGAGACCGCTGCGTTGTGGGACGACATCAAGTTCGATGTCAAGCACTTTTCCGACATCGAGCGGCTGGCGATGGTGGGTGACAAACAGTGGGAGAGGGGCATGAGCGTGTTCTGCCGCCCCTTCACGACAGCCATGATTCGCTATTTCGACCACGCCGCCATCGAGGACGCTCGCACCTGGCTCACGTCGGGATTGACTGTCGGGCCCCGCGGCTGAGCCACACTGTCCGACCCAAGAGCATTCGATGCGCGTTCTCATCTGCGGTGCGGGAATCGCGGGCTTGACACTCGCCGGGTGTCTCGAGCGCCGCGGGCACGATCCCGTCGTCGTTGAGCGGGCGCCCCACCTGCGTGACGACGGTTACATGATCGATTTCTTCGGATCGGGATTCGACGTCGCCCAGCGTCTGGGTCTCCTGCCGGCGCTTGAATCCATTCACTATCCGGTAGATGGCCTGGTGTTCGTGAACGAGCGCGGGGACGTGCGCTTTTCCGTGCCGTATCCCGCGCTCCGGAAACGTTTGTTCGACAATCGCCACTTCAACTTCATGAGAGGCGAGCTCGAGCGCCTGCTGCACGAGCGGTTCACGGGCCGTGCGGCGATTCGTTTCAATACTTCCGTCGCCGCTTTGGGGACGACCGACCGGTGCGTGGAGGTCACGCTGACCGACGGCGCGACGGAGTCGGTAGACGTGCTGATCGGCGCCGACGGCGTGCACTCGTGGGTACGGCGGCTGGCGTTCGGCCCCACAGCGCCATTCACCCGCGAGCTTGGCTACCACATGGCCGCGTTCATCCTGGACCAGCCACCGCAGCAGCTCCGTGCACGCAATGCATTCGTGACGCTTACGTGTCCGAAACGCCAGGTCACGGTCTATCCGATTCGCGGCGGGCGGCTGGCCACGTTCTTTCTCCACAAGGCCTGCGGGCCTGTGCAAGAGCCTGTCAGGGACGCGGCGTGCGACGAATTGCAGCGGGTGTACGGTGACCTTGGCTGGATCGTGCCGGACCTGCTCGCGCAGTGTCGGACGCTCCAAAGCATCTATTTCGACGCGGTTGAGCAAGTGCAGATGCCGGCGTGGAGCATCGGTCGAGTCGTGCTCGTCGGCGATGCGTGTCAGTGCGTAACGCCGCTCGCCGGACAGGGTGCCTCGATGGCGCTCACTGCTGCGTACACGCTAGCGGAGGAGCTCGATCCACACGGCGACGTGCGGCAGGCGCTGGCTCGCTACGAGGGACGGCTGAAGCCGGCGATCGAACGCCAGCAGGCAGCTGGCCGTCGAATAGCGAAGTGGTTCGTGCCAGATGACACGCCTCATCGCATTGTGCGTGATCTTGCGACGCGCATGTCCACGTGGCCCGGCATCGCCGGCGTCGTCAGGCGCCGGATGGCGGCGGAAAGCGTGCTTGGAGGCGTGTAATGCCCATGATCACTCGCGTGCCGCTCCGCTCGTCGGAAATCGTGATACGGACCATCCGCGAGATCGACGACGACAACTGCCTGGGCCTGGCGGCCCAGCTCGCCTTCTATTTCTTCCTATCGCTCTTTCCCGCGCTTCTGTTTCTCGTGGCGCTGATCGGATACCTGCCTGTCGAGAATGTGCTCGCACAGTTGCTCGAGGCGCTGGGCACCATCGCACCCAGTGAGGTGCTCGCGCTTCTCCGTGCGCAGCTCGACGAGGTCGCGCGAGGTAGTTACGCCAGCGTTCTGACACTCGGCATCGTCGGAGCGATCTGGAGCAGTTCCGCGGCGATGGTCGCGATCATCGATGCCCTGAATCATGCCTATGACATCGAGGAACGGCGTCCCTGGTGGAAACGGCGCATTGTGGCCATCGTCCTGACCGTTGCGCTCGCGCTGTTCATCGTCACTTCGCTCGTCCTGGTGCTTGTTGGCCCGGACGTGGCGTCGCTGGTGGCCGGCTGGGTCGGGCTCGGCCCGGCCCTCAGCTGGTTTTGGGCGATGGCCAGATGGCCGTTGATGATCGTTCTGGTGGTACTCGGGGTCGATCTCGTGTACTACTTCGCGCCAAACAGGCGCGGCCGTTGGGTCTGGATCACCCCTGGGTCGCTACTGGCCACGGCTCTTTGGATGGCCAGCTCATTCGCGTTCAAGTTCTACGTCACGAACCTGGCTAACTTCAACGCCACCTACGGCGCGATTGGCGGCGTCGTGGTGCTGCTCCTCTGGTTCTACGTGTCGGGACTCGCGATTCTCATTGGTGCCGAACTAAACGGGGTCATCGAACAGGCGGTCAGCAACAATTCGCCCGACACGCGGGGCGCGCGCGACACGACAGCGGGCTCTTGGGTACGAGAGACACGGCGAACGTCGGAACGCGCGTAACGTGTTGCCCGCAGTCGTTCCCAGACTAAGCAACGAGCCGGTCGTCAGGCCAGAGCCGGCTCGATGTTCTGGTTGACGCGAAAGAGGTTCTTCGGATCGTACTCAGCCTTGATTCTGATTCGCGCGAGGCGCGCGAAATGTTCGCCGTACGTGGCCTGGAGCCGGTCTTCCGACTCATCGTCCATCATGAAATTGACGTACGCACCACCGAGATTGTACGGGTGCACCGCCTTCCAGTACCCGCGACCCCACGCTTTCAAGGCCTCGGCCTTCTTCGAGTCGGCATCGATCGCCGCGATGACCATCGACCACGTGGCATCGCGGGTACTCCAGGCGGTCGTGCTTTTCGCGACGCGACGGACCGCGCCGTCAATGGGGTACAGATGCATGAGCGACAGCGCACTTGGTGCCTTGGCCGCCTGCGCGATATGGACATCGATCGCCTCGTCCGGTAGCGACTTCACGAAGTCGCCCTTCCAGTACTACTGAAGCCCTTTTGGAAAGAACGGGTCGAAGAGCTCAAAATATATGCCGACGCCGCCCAACAGAATCGATCACAGAGATCCCGCCGCCAGGCTGCCCGACGTGCTCCAGTTCATGCAACTGTTATGGGCTGTTGTGCACGGCCTTGAAAAGACCTCGAAGCGGATGGCCGGCGACCTCGGTGTCACCGGGCCACAAAGGCTGGCGCTCCGTGTCATCGGCCTCTTCCCCGGCGTATCTGCCGGCGATCTGGCAGCCATCCTGCACGTGCACCCGAGCACCCTGACGGGTGTGTTGCAGCGACTGGCAGCGCAGCGCTGGCTGCGCCGTGTCGACGATCCTCGCGATCGCCGACGCGCAATCCTGCGCCTGACGGCGCGTGGAGCCCGTATCAATGCCGCCAGACGTGGCACCGTGGAGTCAGCGGTCGCCGAAATGCTCGATGGTGTGAGTGCGCAGGATCGAGAGGCCACGATGCGGGTTCTCGAACGGCTCGCGCGCCAGCTGGGGTCGCCAGCCGCGAAGGGTGTCGGCGACAGGTCGTCTTCGAGACCGAACCAGTCCAGGAGCAAGAAAGGGGGCTGAGCACATGCCTGACGTGGCCACCTGGTCTACCTGGGGAGCACCGCTCGCGTGGACCCTCGTCACGCTTGCCGTGAGCTGGGGATACCCCTTTCCGCGCGCAGGGGTGTCCGGGTCGTTGCCTTCGTGATGGGGCTTCTGTTGCTGGGAGGCCTGCCAGTGGGGTACACCTTGCTCCAACGGTATTGCTACGTCGCCCTGCCGTACGTCGCCCCCATCGACGTATACGCCGCGCTCGTTGATTCGACGCCCGCCACCGTCACATTCCCCGCGGGAGGCGAACGGATCATCTGGCACACCACCGCCGATGACGTTCGTCGGAACGTGACCCTGTGGCGCCGAATGCATCTTGCGAACTGGAACAACGTGCCGGAACCGCTGCGACAGCAGGCATTGGACAACATGCTCACCCGCTACCGAGACATTCTCATGAACCCGCACGCGTGGGACGCGATGGATGCGCATGACTGGGACCTGGTTCCCCAACCGATGCGCACGATCGCGTACCGACAGATGGTCGCGTACTGGGCTGGCTACTACGACGTTGGGGGTGGCTACGGCCTGGATCCCAAGGTCGTTGCTGACACGCTTGCGGCGATTGTGATGTCCGAGTCCTGGTTCGACCACCGTGGGAGCTTCACGAACCGTGACGGCATGCGAGACATCGGGCTCGGTGGCGCCTCCGAGTTCGCACGGCAGCGACTGCGACAGCTGTACCGCGCCGGGATCATCGATGTCGAACTCGCCGATGCCGATTACTTCAACCCGTGGGTGGCGACCCGGTTCGTCGCCGTCTGGATGTCTCTGCTGCTCGACGAGGCGGCAGGAGACCTTGATCTCGCCGTGCGTGCGTACAACCGTGGCATCCTTGATGCGTCAGATCGGCTTGGTACGGAGTACCTGGGAATAGTTCGGCGTCGACTGACGCGGTTCATTCAGAACCGAGAGTCGCCGCCGGCATGGGACTACGTGTGGCGGAAGGCTCGGGAGCTTCAGCGGCAAGAGTGGCCCTGGATGACACGCTCGGCCGCCGGGCCGCCGAGCACGATGCCCACGTCGCTCGACACCAGCACAGCCGGACCAAGCAAGCCGGCTCGTGGTACGCATTCCAAGATGCAACCCCAGCGCGTACGTATCATCAGCAACGCGAAGACGTAGTCACGTTGAGGTCAGTTCCTCTCAATCCGCAGCGGGAGCAGGCTGCCATCGGAGGCAGGCTCTCGAGGCGATCCAGAAGCGGGCGCTCGAGGAAGGGCTGCCGTATCAGACGCTGATCTCGAGCCTGCTGCACAAGTATGCGGCAGGCCGGTTAAAGGAAGTCTGATTTCGGTATCGCAGGATCCTGTTGCGAGCTGCTGTGTAGATCACTTGTCCGCTGGCTGGATGTTCTGGTTTCCCCGGAAGAAGTTCGTCGGATCGTACTTCTGCTTGAGTGCAGCCAGCCGCTGGTAGTTGGCCCCATAAGCGGCCCGGACCCGACTCTCGCCCTCGTCACCGAGATAGTTCACATAGACGCCCTGCTCCAGAAACGGCTCCACGGCGCCGTAGCAGGAGCGCCCCCACGCGATGTTGTCCCGCGACGCCGCCGGGTCACGCCATGCCCTCAGAACGAGGCAACTGTGCTGTGCGCGTCGATGGCTGAAGGCGGTGTCCCGCTCGCCGACCCGGCCGATCGCCCCACCCAGTTGTTCGATCGCCACCGCTGCGAACGGCGAGGGAACATCGGCCGCGAAGAAATCGACGAGCCTCTCGATCGCGTCGTCACTGAACGAGCGGAAGAACCCGCTCTTCCAGTAATGACAGAAGCCCGGCGCGAGGACCTCCGTCAGCAGGTTTTGGATGCGGGCGTACGGAGAGGGACCAATGGTGTCGACGACCGGAGCACCGAACTGCCGAAGGGGCCGCAGGACGTGCTCGCCATCGTCGATGGATCCGCAATAGCACACGATGATGGCGAGCGCGGGGCCTTCGGGTCCCGACACCAGCGACGCATCCGCCCTCACCTCGTCCGGCGCGGCGAGGGACCAGTCGCGGTAGAAGCGCAGCGTCTCCTTCGCGCGATCCAGAGGGAAGATCAGCTCGCCGCCGAGCACGGGACCCACCGGATGTACGCGATATTCGAGCGAGGTCACCACCCCGAAATTTCCGCCCCCGCCGCGAAGCGCCCAGAAGAGATCGGCATTGTCTTCGGCGCTCGCCTTCAGCACGCGGCCGTCTGCGGTCACGACGTCGGCTGAAATCAGGTTGTCACAGGCAAGCCCGTACTTGCGGTTCAGGTACCCGATTCCTCCGCCGAGTGTCAGTCCCGCGATGCCCGTCGTTGGGACAATCCCGCCAGTCGATGCCAGCCCGAACGCCTGTGTTTCGCGGTCGAAGTCGCCCCATGTCGCGCCGCCTTCCGCGCGAGCCGTCTGTGTGACGGGGTCTGTCCGCACGCTGCGCATCCGCGACAGGTCGATCACGAGTCCGTCGGTGCACACGGCATTCCCGGTCACACCGTGGCCGCCGCCTCGAATCGAGACGAGGAGATTGTGTTCGCGAGTGAACATCACGGCCTCCCTCACGTCGGCAACGCCCCCACATTGCACGATAAGAGCAGGGAGCCTATCGATCATCGCGTTGAACACCACACGCGCCCTGTCGTAGCCGTCGTCACGGCGGCCAAGGACGCCGCCAAGAACTCGCGAGCGAAAACCATCGACGGCTGCGTGCGGCAGCATGATCTCCGAGCCTGAGCGAGTGGCACACTTCAAGGCTCCCATGGCTGTTCCTCCTTTGATGGCCGCGTCCTGCTCGCGTCCTGTTCGAGACGCAGGAAGCGAACCGCGTTGTTATAGAGGATGTCTCGCTTCTGCTCCTTCGTCAGGAACGGCGCCTGCTCGATTGCTTCAATGCCTGCTCCGATCTTCTCCGGCCAGCGCATCTGATCCGACCCGAACATCAGCCGCTTGCCCAAGCCGGCCCGGACCAATGCCTCCAGGTAGTCGTAGAACGCGGTGCGCGGGATCACCCAACTGATCGTGGAGACGTCAGCATGGAGCTCCGGATACTGGTACATCATGGCGATCATCTCGCCCCGATAGGGATACCCAGCATTCTCGACAAAGAGCCGCAGCTTCGGGTGGCGCACCAGGACGTCCTCCAGCAGCACCGGGTTGCCAGCGGAGGAGCGGAAGCCGGGAAGATACGGGCCGATGCCCTCCGTGTGAATAAGCACGGGCACGTCGAGCTCTTCGGCAAGGGCGAAATACGGCTCGAGCGCGGGATCGTTCGGCGGCACGCCATTGAGCTGCGTGGCGATTTCCCCCATGCCGCTGAAGCGTCCCGCCGCGTACTCGCGCCTGAGCATCTCCGGGTCGGGTCGGCCAGGCTGCAGAATGAACGGCGCGGCGATGAAACGATCAGGGGCGGCGGCCACCCACTGCTGGACGATCGCGGGGTCTACGCCGCTCAGGAACGCCTTGACGATGTTGGAGCGATCCATCGCCTGCAGCGTCTTCTTGAGTGTCTCGGCATGATTCGCCGTGGCCTGACCTGCTCCCTCGCACGGCTCAGGGCGACACAGCGCAGGTGCTCCCGGAGGAACGTCATGGGGCGGAAGATCCGCGTGCAAGTGCATGTCGATGATTGGCGGTCGCTCCTGGGCCCGGAGCGTTGGCGCGTGACACAGACAGATCCCAACGATGGTCATGAAGCCGAAAATCAGGGTTCTCACAACAACCTCCTGCTACGCGGTGACTTCCTCTTTCTTTGCGACGTCGAGCGCCACACGAAGCGCTATCAAGAACGCGCGCGGCTGGTCGCGTGGAGGATCGTCCGCACAGTTCTCAATCACGTGGAGAGGCCACCCATATCGAGCACTGGCCTGCTCTGCGATGCGCAACCGATTGGCGCGGTCGTGCCGGCCCCAAATCAGCACGGTGGGAGCTGTTATTCGTGCGAGATCGTCCGGCGGGATACGTGGCATGCCGAATTCCCGGAGCAGGCGACCGGCGAGCTCCGCGCTTGGCCCACGGGCCCGTTCAAGGCTGTAGGCGAGAAAAGGCTCCCAGCGTGCACCCATCTCCTCTCGCAAACCGTCGAGGTCGTACGAGCAGTGCCGCATGAACCGGGTGTACGTGCGCTCGGTCGGTCGCATCAGGAAAGCGATCATCGTGACCGCAAATCTCGGTGCCGGGCGGAAGCGAGCCAACCCCAGCGAGTCGACGAGCACCAACCGACTGAGCCGGTCGCTGTGGTTTATGGCGAACCGTGCGCCGATCGCCCCGCCCAACACGTGGCCGACGAGGATCGGCGGGGACGAGCATGTACGTTCGATGAGGCCGCTGAGCCACGCCCGCAAACCGTCTGCGTCCAGACGCCCACCGACCAGCTCCGACGTGCCATGCCCTGGCAGGTCTGGGGCGATCACTCGGTGCGTGGTCACCAGGTCCGGGATGATCCGCATCCACATGCCGGCGAAGTCGCCGGGGCCATGCAGCAGGACGATCGGTGGTCCTGCACCCCCTTCCAGCACTGCCGTCGAGACGCCGGCCACTTGCAGCCGTCGCTCGATCACCGGCAGCCCGGCCAACAATCGCGCGCGATGTCGGCTGACGCTGTTCGTGGCGGAGAGTTGCTCGACCGATGCCATGTCTCCCCCTTCGCTCAATCCCTGCGAACCGGTCGACTGAGTGCCTATGAACGAGGATAGAAAGGCGGAACTGACCGCACATCGGGAGGACCACTCATTTTCGTGGAGCCTGTTGAATGGGTGGTTCTACGTACGAGGATTAGAGCAACTGATGTTCGTACGCGTACGCCGTGGCAGCCGCTCGCGAGGGCAGGTCGAGCTTGTTGAAGATGTTGCTCAGGTGCCGTTCGACGGTCCTCTCGCTGATGAAGAGCTGAGAGGCGATTTGCCGGTTGGTCTTGCCCGCCGCGACCAGCCGCAGCACCTGGATCTCGCGCGCGCTCAGGCCGCCCGCGGCCTTGGGTCTGACGGTCCGGCTGAACGCTTCCACACGAGTGAGGTCAGGGCGCGCGCCAAGCTGTTGGAAGATCCAACGGGCCGCGTCGAACTCCATCTCCGCGGCATCCGTGTCGCCCAGGTCGCGGGAGGCGAGGCCGATCAGGACACGCACGCGCGCGGCCTCGTACACGGCCTCGACCTCCTGCCACGCGGTCCATGCCTGGCGTAAGAGCGAGAGCGCCGCGCGCGCGTCACCCTCGGCCAGCAGCAGAAACCCACGTGCTTGTGCGGCGACGGCGTTCAGCATGGGCGCATCCAGATCGCCAGCGAGCGTCGCTAGTTCGTCAGCAGCAATGCGCGCCGCTTGAATGTCGCCCGCCGCCAGCATGACCTCAACGTACGCGGGGAGCAGCCGCGCGCGTGTCTCGGTACCATGCGCGTCATCGATTGCGAGTCTGATGGCCGTGGCTGCCGATTCCGTCTGACCTTGGGCGACTCGCAACAGCGCGAACCCGGGCTGCGGCTTCCGGCCGTACCGACTGGCCTGGCGGTACGCATCGTCAGCCTCAGCGAACTGACCGCGCAGGCGATGGAGCTCGCCGCACTCGTAGAACGCAGCGCCAGAGGCGGGTTGAGCCGACGGTTGCAGCAACCGCTCGCAAGCTTCCTGCGCCGCTTCTAGGGCTTCCGGCCAAGCACCATGCAGCCGCATGATTTCCGCGCGCCGCACGAGACATTGCCCACGATAGGGAACGAGATCCGGCTGTGACTCGCACCACCGCGTCAGCACAGCGGTCCACTCCTGCGCCCGCCGAAGGTCGAAGATCTCCAGGCACCCTTCGATGACGCTGCAGTAGACATCGCCGACGACAAGCGGAGACACCTCGCCGGCGTCGACCGCGATCATTGCCTCATCCAGCAGACGGATGCCATCTTGAATCTCGCCCATGCGGATCAGAACCCGACCGCGGCTGTGCCGCGCCAGCGCGATGAGGTCGCGATCGCCAAAGCGGTCGCCGATCTCCGCGGCCTGACAGAACAGGCCGTATGCACCGGCGGCATCGCCGCCGAACACGCGCTGTAGGGCGATTGGAAGGAGCAGATAGCCGTGCTCGGCACAATCGTGATGAGCCTGCTCGAGCAGCTCGCGCGCGCGCGTAATCCATGCGCCCGCGCGCGCACGCTCGCCCTGGTGCATCAGGCCGAACGCGAGCCAGAACGCGCATCGCGCGGCGCGGTCCACGGCGCCCAGATTCAAGAAGGCGTTGTGCGCACGCGTCCAGAGCTCGGCGCTGTCCCTGTCCTTGCCAATCAGGTACGCAGCGGTGGCGAGTCGCTCGAGATCGTCAGGCTGGAGCGGCTCATCGCCGTCGGCTGCCGTCAAGAGGACATAGGCGTCCGTCCACGCGCGGCATAGAAAGGCGTCTCGGGCCCGATTGAGGTTGTCAGCCGTGGCCATGTGTGCTCGCGCCAACCCCTTCAAAAGACCAGCATAGGGGGGTTGCCAACGCGAATCAATGTCGCGACGCCACGCAGGAGCCTGCCTCGAAAGGGTTACGGGTCGGCCTCTGCCAAAGAAGATGAACGAAACGTTCAGCTCGAATCCCTCGGGCGAGACGACAGCGGGGATACGAAGCCCATTACCTAAGATGCGGCCGACGACGATCGGCCTCGACTTCGGCGCGCTCGTCCATTAGGAAGACACGCTGGTGCACCAGTACAGGGGAAGAACACTGGTGCTGCTTTGGCGTCAGGCCGCAGGTTGCAATCGTCGTGTGTGCAGCGGTTCCAGAGACCGCTGTACACGCAGGACTCATTGACATCGCATTGCAGTGCGTACCGATGCACATCGGCTGGTATTTCGCTAAGCGTGACCGCGTTTTGTGTCAGAACTGTGTCACATACCCCGCGAAACCCCGGTCAAACAACATGGTTTGCGGGGACACTCCGGTGCACATCGGTGTTGCGGGAAATCGTTGATGGAGAGTGCCTTGGTGCGTTTCGGTGTGAGTTGGTGCGCACGGCCGGAATCAATTTCCAAGCGTGCTCCTTCAACCACTCGGACATCTCTCCGATTGAGTGGAATCAACAGTTTACCGGAGGGCGGGGACCCGCTCAACAGCGGACTGTGACGTGACTATGACGCGAGGTCGTCGGCGACGTCGACGATCATCGATTTCGGGATCGTTTGCGGGTTTTCCGTTGCCGTTTGACTCGGCCTGCCGTCGCACGTCGTCCAGCGCATTCAAGTCCGGCTTCGCATCGATCCGGATGTGCGAGTCGTGCTCCATCGACGCGTCCCTGAAGGACATCACCGACGGTTTGGAAGAGGCCGAAGAATCGGAGCTCGAGCGGCGGAAGTCGCGTTGGGCGGCGCTCGCAGCAGCCGCGGGCGCGAAGGAGCGCGTCGAACAGCTCGCCGCCGATCTGCTCGCTCACTTCAAAGACCGCACGGCCACACTGAACGGCAAGGCGATGGCCGTGTGCATGACGCGCGCGAACGCCGTCCGCCTCTACGAGGAGCTGAAGAAGCTCCCCGGCTGCCCTGAAATCCGGGGCGTGATGACCGGCGACCTCGGCAAAGATCCGACGGCCTGGAGCGAAGCTGGACACCTGACGACGAAGCCGCAGCGGGACGCGATCAAAAAGCGCATGGTCGATCCAGACGACCCGCTCAAGCTCGTCATCGTCGTCGACATGTGGCTCACCGGGACGGACATCCCGTGCCTGCACACGCTCTACATCGACAAGCCGATGCGCGGCCACACGATTTTCAGGCCATCTCGCGCGTGAACCGAGTGTTCCGCGACAAGCCGCACGGCCTGGTCGTGGATTACATCGGGATCGGCGACGAACTGCGCGAAGCCACGAACACGTACACGCGCGACGGCGGGCGCGGCGAGCCGGCGCCTGACATCGGCGACGCCGCGCGGCCGGTATTCCTGAAGACGCTCGAGGAGATTCAGGCGCTCTTGCCCACGGGCCACGACTACGGCGCGTGGCGGGCGATGAGCGGGCCAGACATCGAGGATTTGTATTCACTCGTTTACGGCGTCATGGCGGAAGACGAGATGCGCCGCGACGACTTCCTCGACGCGAAGGCCCGGCTCACCGCTGCCTTCCTGCTCGTCAAGCACCTCGACGACTGCCGGCAGCACGCCGACGAAATCATCTTCTGCCAGCGGGTCAGGAATCAGCTGCGGAAGGCGCTCCCCGGCCGCAAAAAGAAGGGCGCGATCGAGCAGGCGGTAAGCGACCTGGTCGACGATGCGGTCGAGTCAGAAGGCGTCGTGGACATCTTCACCGCCGCGGGCCTCCGCGCGCCGATATCTCAGTGCTGGACGAACAGTTTCTCCAGAGCTTCAAGGACAGGCCGCAGCAGAATCTGCGGCTGATGCTGCTCGAGCAGCTCATGTCTGACGAGATCCGGCGGCGGCAACCTCGAAATGTCGCGCAGGCGAAGTCGTTTCGGGAGCTCCTCGAGAAGACACTGCAGCGTTACCACAATCGCCTCATCGACGCGGCAACGGTCGTCGCCGAGATGCTGCGGTTGAAGCAGGAGATAGACGCCAGCGACGCGCGCGCGCGCTCGGCCTCGCGGAGGAGGAGGTCGCCTTCTATGACGCTATCGCCGAGAATGCCGAGCGCGTGTACGACGAGACGTTCCTCCGCGACCTGGTCCACGACGTCGTCCAAACGATCAGGCGCAACCTCAAAGTGGACTGGACCGAGCCGCATCGTGACCAGGTCCGTGCCGAGATTCGCGCGGCCGTGAAGCGCGTTCTTCGCAAACGAGGAGTTCGCGAACCGACTTCGAGCCGTTTATCGCACGCTTCATACAACGGGCCGAGGCGAGTACGCCGAGTGGCCGCTGGTTGCCTAGAGGGCAGAAGTTGCCCGAAACTCACTCGGGCCACCGGCGGCAGATGAAAGGTTTGACTGTGCGGATCAGGGGAGAAATGAAGGCAGGGTGCCAGTCAAGCTCTTGTGCTGCCTTCGTCCTGTGTATTCGCGAACAGGGAATTCCGCCTTTCTCCGGTCATGGCGGGTCGTGGCATGATCCGCGACAGCCACGCCGGTTGCTTGGGTCAACTGGCTGGTTAGGGCCGTTCGCGTGTTTGCCGCACGCGGGCGGTCCGCTTTGTGTTCTCGTCCTGATTCCCCCTTTCCTGTTGTCTGCCTTGGTTCCGCAGGGGCTCAAGGAACGCGCTTGCCTTTCGGGGCCTGTTCCGGGAGTAGAAATGTCTTGATCAACTCGCCCTCGCCACACACGGTCATACCAGAAAAGCGCTTGTACCATTCACCCTCCGGCACATCGGGCTCCGTGTCGAGCCATGTCGCGAGCAACTCAAGCTGCGTCGCAGGGATCTTCCGGCTCTGAATGCGTTCGAGGAGATGCTGGAACAGTGCGGGCGGAAGATTTTGGCGGCGGACTTTCGGCACGACGGATCAGATGCCGTAGAAGCCGCGCGCCAACCGCTCCTTGATGCGGGCGGCCTCGATCGGATCGGGCGCTGCCGCGAGCTCTTTCGCCAGCAGTCCCAGCTCCTCCGGACTGAGGCGGTTACCTTTGCCCTCGAGCGCACTCAACTCCGCGGTCTCGAGCGCAACTTCCTCGCCTGTTGGCTTACGCGCGATCACCCGGCCCCCGGTCAACGCTTGCCGGACGAACCAGTGATACACGGCCAGCGCGTTCTTGATCACGTCGGTGCGCTTCGAATGCGTCAATTCGGCCATCTGGTCAACCAGGGCCAGCTCGGTCGCGCTCAGGACGGGTTGCACTCTGGCCATAATACTCTCCTCATACTCATTTGGCACTCACATTTTACTCCAATATGCTCACGCCTGTCCAGGAGCCGCGAGCGCGGTGACGTACGGCACGTGGATTTGGTGTCTGTCGCGGTCGACGCCGCTCTCTACGCGCGCGCCTACAACGGGCAGAACTCGCTGGTTCCAGGCCGCGGTGCGGCAGACGGCGGAGAGCGGATCATCGCCGCCGGCATGACGAAGGCGGTCACCTTCGCGCTCGTACCGGGTGGGGGCGTTTGAATTTGGTGCGGTTGGCGCGCCCGGCAGGACTCGACCCCTTTCAGGCTGGCTTCGTTCGGTGATCCGGACGGCGTAAATCCAATCACTCTGCCCAGGGTCACGGGCCCTGCTGTCCTAGGTCCGTTCTCTCACGAGTGACCGACGGCCATAGACTGACCGGCTGCGCTGCGCATCGAGCGCGTCGATCGCTTGTCGCTTCGCGTCGATGCGCATGTGCGAGCAGTGCTCCAGCATCCGACACGTCGAGTGCCCCAGGTGCCGGGCCGTGTCGTCTTGCTTTTTCAAGTGTTACCTTCGGTGGTCACATAAACGCCAGACCGGTTGAGGGCAAATATCGGCGCGGCGGGTACGTCTTCATTGCCTGGAAGGGCGACCATCCGCCGCGTCACGTGCACGTGTACCGCGACGGGAAGTTGGTGGTGAAGTGGGATCTCGATAATCAGAAACCGATGAAGGGCTCGGCCACGCGTCTGATCTTGAAGCTGATCGCGGAACTCGAAGCGGAGGGGCTACTGTGAAAATCCGTTCCGTCACGCACAACAATCGAAAGAAAGTCTTCGAGGTCCGCACGTCGACGAAGAAGCTCGTGTTCCCGTTTTCGAAAGCGAGCCGACGCCGACGGTCGCGGACCCAATCACCGAGCTGTTCGTGGACGAGGAGGCGGGTCGGGAGGCCCTGACCTACGTGCTGCACTCAGGGTGCACCGGCACGGTCCACGTCGACCAGGTGCTCGAGTACAACCAGGATCCAACGTACCTCCGCGATCTGCTGCTATACCGGCTGACGCTCGAAGCGCAAAAGCGAATTGCGGAGAGTCCGCTATCGAAGCGCGAGATCGTGCGGCGGCTCGGCACATCCGCGGCGCAACTCTATCGACTGCTCGACCAGACGAATTACCGCAAATCCGTCGACCAGGTGCTCGCCTTACTCCAAGTGCTCAATTGTGAGGTTGATCTGGTCGTTCGAACAAAGACTGCTTGAGTACGCTTCGCCGAGGCACCCGCCTATGGTTCGGCCGCGCACGCGTGCTCTGCCTGGCGAGCGAGACAGCGCTGTTCGTCAACGACGTCTGATCCGCGGTCTTCCTGGCGCAGATCGCCGGGATCAGGGTGTCGGCCTCTGTTTCGTGATTGCGCCGACGGCGCGGCTCGCCTTCACGGTCTTGGCTCGAGGGCTGGCGGTAGCAAATGCCGTGGGGGTCGAGTCCCCCCTTCCCACACCAGACTTCGCTCGCGTGACCCGGGAGCGAGCTACGTGCAGGCCAAGCCACGACAGCGAGCAGAGCGACTCGCGAAGTCTGTCTCGCTGAAGCGCCGCAGGCGAAGGCGGACTCCACACCTCGACGCACCTATTCGGCACCCGCGCTGAACGTCATCGAACTCAACTCCAGCGTTCCAATCACCTCCCGCTGTGGTGGCAAAAATCGCCCGCCCTCCCAGTCGAACATGTCTCTTTCACGCACCAGCGTCACGCGTGTATCGCCGTGCTCCCGTTGCAACCGCTCCTGGATCTCGCCGAGTGCATCGGGGCCGCCGGATCGGAGTGGGTCGCGGCTCCTCAAACGAAGGATGGCGCCGGCAAGGAGTTGGCTGTCGTTCGAACCCTCCAGGACCTCGACGGCGCTGGATGTGCCATAGCCTATCCACAGGTGATCGACGGGCTTGATGGGACCACGGGCGTCGAAATCGGCGGTCGAGGCATACGTGTTGGAGTAGGACGTGAACCGTCCAAAGCCTTCGGGCAGCTCTCTGACCATCAGCAGGCAGATCGCACCCGCGAGGCATGCGTGCGTCAACCCCAGCGGTCGTGAACGGCGGACAGAAGCCGCGACGAGCTGCACCCGCACGTTCGTGGTGGCGTCGACGAAGGTCATCTTGTTGAACCAGTCGAGGGCGTATAGCAAACGAGCCCTTCGCCGGCTGTCCGGGTGTGACGGATCAACGTGATAAGCACGCTCCGGAATGAGCGCTGATATTCCATCGAAGAGGGCCTGCCACGGGACGGCGAAGATCAGCAAGACGAGCAGCCACGTCCACCACAACACTCCGTGAAACAGGTAGAACCCCGCAACCAGGCTGCCGCCAATCAACGATGCCAGCAGGGTGCGCGCGCGCGTGGTGCTCGCGAATGCGGCAAGGATGAAGGCGCCTTCGAGAACAATGCCGAAGAAGGACATGACCACGGCTGCCCAGTGGTGACTCGCGACCCACAAGCCCCAGTCCACGGCTGCCTGCGGGGCGTCGATGACCCAGTGGTACTTCACGGCGCCGCCGAGAATCCAGTCGAGCCCGGATACTCTCACCTTGGTGTACGCGGCGCCGGCCCACACGGTCCCGAGAATGAACCCGGGCATCCAGACCGCGAAGCCGAAAGCCTTCCCGTGAACGCCGGGACCGGACGCGACGCCGCGCCAGCGCCGCAGTGTTTCGTCGACGCTGAAGGCGGCCCCCCACGCAACCGGGATGAGGCACAGGACAGTGAGGAACGCCACCTCCCACGCGTGGATGTTCGTCCCGCCCTGAAGCATGACCGCAATCCAAATCGTCAGGCCGGCGGCGAGGAGTGCGTAGGTGAGACGCGTGAACAGGCCCACGGCGAAGATTACGAGCAGCACCAGCAGGGTGGTTTCGAGCCGCGCAACGACGTCGGGCCGTTGCAGCAGCCAATCGAGCGGCGCCCATCCGGACATCTCGTCGCGGCCGTCCAGCCGCAGCCGCCGGTCGCTCAGGGCGACGAACAGGAACGCGGAATAGATGATGCGGAGGAAACCAACGACTTCGGCCGGCAGGTCGGGAATGCCGCGCGTCAGGAGCGGGGCGATCCGCGGCCGCAGGTCGTGGAGGAACAGGAAAAAAGTCGGTACGCGCACGGACACGCTGAATTCTAGACGCAGGGCCCTCTGAGGTGTGAGGGCGGTCAGAGTTACACTGCCGATTCAGTGACCGTCACTATCGCAACCGCGCTCATGCCTAGGACGTGATCGTCGAGGCCCGCGCAGGCCTTACATCACGGCGCGACAGGGGCCGCGACGACAAGACCTCGTGATTGGGCACCGCACATCTCGCGTCCACGATGGGGCTGTTTTGTGCTTGGCCCTTAAAGAATCGTTGCGTGCTAGGATGCCACGCATGGCAGGGAGGGACACGATGAAACGAAGCCTTTTCAACGCCCACTCCGTCGCACTCCTGGCGATAGCAGCCGCAATCGTCGGCACTCACGTCGCCGAGGCGCAAACCCGCACGCCGCCGCGCTATCAGGCCGACGTGAACTGGCCAAAACCGCTGCCCAATCGCTGGGTGCTGGGAGGGTTGGGTGGAGTCTGTGTGGATGCACAGGGCCACGTGTTCATCCTCAACAGACAGGACGTGCTTGAAAACGAGCTGAACACGGGACGACTCGCACCTCCGATCATCGAGTTCGACTCGGAAGGCAACGTGGTCAATTCGTGGGGCGATCTGAAGATCCTCGATCCCAGGCTCCACTCCTGCCACGTGGACAAGGAGAACAACGTCTGGATCGCGAGCGCCCCCTCGGGCATGGTGCAGAAATACAGCCACGACGGAAGCAAGCTGCTGCTGCAGATTGGCAAGAAAGGCGCCGTCGATTCCTCCGATGGCACGGTCAAGGGCAAACCTCTCAACTCGAATGCGGCAATCTTCTTCATGCCATCGAGCATCTATGTCGATCGGCAGAACGGAGACGTGTACGTGTCGGATGGAGAAGGGGCAGGCGGCAATCGCCGGATCGCGGTGATGGATTCGAGTGGAAAATTCCTTCGTCAATGGCAGCCCGAGGGCATGGAGACGGTGCATTGCATGACCATCGGCACTGACGGTCTGGTCTATGTCTGCAACCGCAACGGCTCGCGGATTCAGGTCTACGACAGGATGGGCGTCCTCAAACGCACCATTCAGGTGCCGTGGACGCCGGTCACACCGCCGAGCGACGGTACGGTGCGACCGTTCGGCGGCTCCACGGTGGCGATCGACTTCTCGCCCGATCAGCGTCTGCTCTTCGTCATCAACCAGAACAACGCGCAGATTGAAATCATCGACCGCGAGAGCGGGAAGGTCATCGGCAATTTCGGCCGTTCCGGAACCTTCCCCGGCCAGTTCAACCAACCGCACGGGATTGCGGTGGACCCAAAGGGCAACATCTACATCGCCGAGAACCGCGGCAGGCGGATACATAAGTTCACCTCAGCGGCGCGGTAGGAGGCCGCGCCCAACGAAGGCCGATCGAGAAATCTGGTCCGGCTAAAGCCGGACACTACGCACTCGGTAGCGGCAGATTATCTGAAGGACCCGACGTTGCGCCGGGTCCGCTCGCGTCGCGTGTCCCGCACTCGCGGCACCCGGCCCACTCAGCAGGGAAGAGGAAGGTTCAGCTCAAGGTGGTGTCGGCGCGCCGCGGACGAAGATCCTGCTCGCAACGATCATGTGGTCGCTCGCAGGTGAATCGATGATCCGATAGGTGTCTCGCGAGCAGCTGATGGCGCCCGAATAGCCCTCTTGCACCAGGATCCAGTCCAGGTGGGCCGCGGGCAGAAGGCCGACCTTATGCGTCGATCGCGGGTCTCCGAACGAACAGTCCACGAAAGCCCGGGCGGCGCCCTCGCCCGGCCGGGCATCCGCCCGTTGGAACTCCTGCCTGAGGAGGCTCTGGAATGCGAGGGGCTCATCGGCGAGCGTGTTGAGGTCCCCCGCCATCACCGTCGGTTCTCCAGGAACCACGAGGATCCGGCGCACCGCCTGGGTCTGGAGCCAGCGGATTTTCGGGCCTCGAATCTCTAAGTTTGCAGAGCCCTCGAGATTCTCCGTATGAATGCTGATGATGTTGATCAGCGTGGTCGTTCCCGCTGCATTGGGAACCTCGATGTATGCGGACACCGCGCTTCGCTGTCCACATCGAGGCTCGACTCCGCCGGCGAGACTCTTCGGGTCGGCCCAGTCGTGTCCACCAGTCGTCGCCTCATCCCCTTCGATGAAGCCGTTCCCGTCGAGATCGATTTTGGGCTCTCCCTCGACGTACATGGGGATGTACATCCTTCGGGCACTCTTGAAGGGATAGCGCGAGACAATCGCGTTCCCGCTCATGCCACGACGATCGTCGCGCAGCTCGTAGAACTCGACCGTCGTGACGTAGCTGTAGCCGAGCGCGCGTGCCATCTCCTGCGCGATCACGCGGCCTGCCGCAGGACCGCCGTACAGATCGGTTTCGTTGAGAATCCAGACGTCGGCGTCGACTTCACGCATCGTGCGAATCAGTCCCTCGAGGCCCTTGCCGCGCGCCACATTCCACTCGGCCACGAAAAGCCCGGGCCGGTTTCCCTGCGAGGCATCGAGCGCCGGAAAGGTCCCGCCTTCCACATAGCCCGGAGGTGGGAAGAAGGTCCCGTAGGGATGCTTCCCACTCGGCGCGATCGGACCGAGCGTCGGCAGCGGAATATCACCGCTGGCCTGGAGGCCGGCAACCGGCGTCGTCAAGGGACGATAGAGAAGTTGGAGCGGCCCGGAGGCGCAACTGATCGACTTCTGATCGGGGAGGAGGTTCGGTCCGATCTGTGACGAGTCGACCGGGACACTTCCCTGCAGCAGAAGGACGGCTGCGCCGATGCTGCTCGCCCGCGAGAGGGAGCGCGTCATGAGCCGTCGTCCTTTCCTGACGCGCGCATTCCGACGCGCACAGACCGAGGCTTCCAGAGCCCGGCACTCACCCGAAGCTCGAATCGCGGCGAGGCGGCCGGCCGGAACGACAAGCCGCCTTCGAGCGTGGCGTTCGAGCGATTGAACAGCGGGACCTCTACCATGGGTCCAAACGTGATCCAGGCGTCGCTTATCGGTGGCGAGTACAGACGCACGGAGCTGAAGATTCCAAAGAGATTCGAAAGGAACTGCTCGTAGCGGACACCGAATCCCACGCCGTCCCGTCGATCGCAATTGGCCAGGCACGAATCGCGATCGGGCGCGTTGACATCCTGCCGCCAGAAGAACACCTCGCCGCCCACGCGACCGGGCAGGGGCAGCAGCGCTCGAAGTCCGGGGATGCTGTCCAGGTCTGCAAAATAGCTGATTCCGCCGCTCTTCAGCCCGCGCCGAGGGCCAAGAACGTACTCCCCACGCAGGAAGGACCGCGGGAACACCCACTCTTTCAGGATGGTCGTAGGATTTCGAAAGTCCGGATGAGAAGTGACGTGCCGCTTCGCGCATTCGGCCGTGGCCTCGTGACACACCGGCAGGTCTGGCACCGCATCGGTGATCCGCTCCAATTGGCACGATGCCTGATCCTCGAGCTCCGCTGCCGGAAACCGCGTCGTCGCGGAAGCCAGCGCAAGGGACTCAGCCGGCCGTCGTGGGAGGCTCATGGTGGTGTCGTAGGCAAGCAGCTGGTTGTTGATCGTGCCGATGACATCGCGCACGCCCCAGATTTTTGCCCGTTCGCCGTAAGCGTTCTCGTCGAGACCAGGTGTAAACACGCCATCACGGTCCATATCGGGCGCCGTCGCGTGCTTCCCCAGCTCGACGATCGCGAACAGGGGCAGAGTGGCGGGAAACGCGCTCACTCTATCCGCAGAGTACATGTTGTTGCCCGCCACGTACCCGTGCCCGGCGCCGATGACTCGGCTTACACGGCTTCCCAGCTTGTCGACCTCGGTGAACACGTGCTCGGGATCATGGAGATGCGGACCGAGGCCGCCGATATCGAACGGGTAGTACAACCAGTATTCGACAACCCACGCGCCAGGCGTCGAACGGGTGCGAAAATAAATGGTGCAGGCTCGCCGACGCACATCAGTGTCGATCCGTAGGTATCGTTCGTAGAGCCTGTCGACTGCGGGCTCCACGCCCTCCTTCAATACCGCGCTCAGTTCGGCGACGATTTCGAAGCGGCTTGGGAACACCGTCTCCTGCCGCGCGAACTGCAAAACCGGCGCGTAGAGCTCTTCGTCTGGCGCGACACCGAAAAACGTCCAGTCGGCGATAGGTTCGCCGGGCGAGGCCTGAGTGCCGGCGCTCTCCGCCATGAGCGACTTCACCAGCGACGCGATTCTTTGATCGGATATCGGTATCTGATGCAGCGACACGTATGCGCGAAGCGATGCGTCGGTGCGACTCATCGCCGGCGCCGCGCTTTCAGTGCGCTCAGGGTTGACGACGCGTGTCCCGCCGTCGGCGCCCGAAAGCACGAGAAAACGTAAAGGTGTGGTCAGCTCTGCAAGCGCGGGGATCGAACGCGCGCTGACGCTGACAGGGCCGGCGTCGATGCTTACCGGGAGATCGCGACACGTGCGGGGCCTGGCATCCGTTTCGCCGCACACGGTGATGCTGCGATCTGGCCGCACGTACAAGACGGCACCGTCATCGGAGATTGCGGCGCCGATGGCCGGAACGGCTGGATACTCCGCCTGGACCCTCCCGCTGTCGTCAACGACGGATGCGACACCGTCGTGGATGCTGACGAACCGCTGCGAAGGCAAGTTGTGAGATCGCTGACGGCCGGCGCCGTCGATCGCGAGATCGCGCAGATCGACGTACTGCACGCGTCCGTTGGCCGCCGGCTGCCAGGTGAGATCGAGCACGCCGCCACGACTGTCGCGCGGCTGCAGAAACAGCTTGGTGCCGCTGGCGGCCAGCGCCACGTTCACGATGGGCTGAGGAAGATCGCTGGTGTCGAATGCTCGAAAGCGCCAGAGGCGCCCGTCGTGCGGAAGACCGGGGGGTGGCCAGCACGATCGCCTGGCCTCCCTTGACGATGCTGACCGCGACGAGGTCCAGCGGCTCATCTTGCGCAGCTGCGTCGGCCGGCATCACTGACGCCGCAAACGCCAGCAGACAGGGCAACAGACGGGCGGGATCATTCCGCCGGCGTCCGAACAATCGCGTCATGAGCGTCCCCACGGCCTCAACGAATGTGCGCGAGCCGTTTCAACTCGGGTGTGAATTCGCGAACGACGCTCTGACGACGGGCTGCTAAGCAGGCCGTGTCAGACTTTCACCACGGCCTGCTAGGCCGGCACAACAGTAAGTGCGACTCATGACCGTGTCAATGTTCTTCACTCGGGTCGTACGGGAGTTTCGTGCCTCCGCGGCGCCGCCTTACTTGTAGAACTCGACCCGTGCCTCGCGCACGAACACCGGGTTGAGCGGCGCCAGCGAAATCGGCCCATTGATGCCGAGCACGGCAATCTGAATGCGCTCCCCCGGCTTGACGGCATCGCTCAGCACCACGCGGTTCGGCAGGTTGAAGCCGACCACCATGTTCCCGCTTGGCTTGCCGACAGCGCGCGGCAGCTGTCCGTTCACCCACACCTCGGCGTAGTCGTCGACGACGATGTGGAACACCGCGACAGCGCCGTCCGGGTCGAAATTGCCGATTCGCTGCGGAATCGTGAGGGTGATCCGATACCAGGTCATGAACACACCGCCGCCGCCGCGCCGATCGTTCAACGCCTTCGCCTCGATCGCCGGCCACGACGAGTCGTCAAACCCCGCGTTACCGGCTTTTGGCTGGATGTCGTACGACACCTTCCACGGGCCGGCATTGGGGCGCGGCGCCCCTTCGACGATTCGCGCGTCCATGTTCCGCCACTGGCCGCCGAAGACGGCAACCCCCTCGGCGGTCATCAGGTCAATCGCGTGGGCTGGCGTTCCCGCGGGGGCCAGCTTCGGGGGTGGCGCCGGAGCTACCGCCGGGGCGGCCGGTCCTGGGGTCTGCGTGGTCTGTCCCTGTACGGGCACGACGAGAGAAATCACCAAGAGCGCGCCAGGTATGAGCCAGCCAAGGGCCTGCCCTTGGTATCCCGATGAGGGATGCCCTTGGCTGGCTAGCAGCGTCTTCTTGGCGCGCTCCGCGCGCCCTGGTCCGTCATGCGGTTTGCGATGGGACGAGCAAGAAATTCGGGTTTCGAGCCGCATAACGGACCAGTGGGTCATCATCGCTACCAGCGAACGCCGCCTGGAATCCATGGGAGCCCTCCTCCAATCCAAATTGACGGACTTACGGCTTTGCGAATTGTCGTCGAATTCTCAGAACGGTCAATCCGTAAATCCGCCAATTCGTAAATTCGTCAATTCCCGACCGCCCTCGGCGTAAACTGCTGCCATGAGCCTCCGGGCCGCAGTCCCGTTCGCGATCGCCGCCGTCTTCCTGACAAGCCTGGCGTGGGCGCAGTTTGGCCGCGGGGGCAACGCCAGCATCAACGCGCACATGGCCCGGCCCGACAGCTTCGACGGCAAGTTCCATTACTGCCGCGCGGCGTATCGGGTGAATCCTGCCGGCGACGGAGGCGGCTGGCTGACCGACTATCCACTGGCGGACATGGACCTGTCGATCCGGCTCGCCGAGCTGACGAAGATTTCGGTGAGCTTCGACGCGTCACGTCAGCCGCGTCACCTGATCGTCCGGCTCACAGACGATGAGCTGTTTCAGTGCCCGTTCATCATGATGCAGGAAGTGGGCACGCTGTTTTTCAATGACACCGACGCGGCCCGTCTCAAGACCTACCTGCTGAAGGGTGGCTTTCTGTGGGTAGACGACTTCTGGGGGTCGTACGCGTGGGACATCTGGGCGGCACAGATTCGCAAAGTGCTGCCGCCGAGTGAGTTCCCCATCATCGACCTGCAGCCCGATCACCCGATCTTCCACACGATGTTCGACCTCAAAGGCGTGCCGCAGATTCCGAGCATCAACTTCTGGTACGGCAGCCGAGGCGGGACGTCCGAGCGCGGCGCCGACAGCGCCCAGGTGCACGCACGCGGCATTGCGGATCAGAAAGGGCGCGTCATGGTGCTCATGACGCACAACACCGACGTGAGCGACTCCTGGGAGCGCGAGGGAGAAGACCCGCAGTACTTCTACTCGTTCTCAGTGGACGGTTATCAGGTGGCGATCAACGTCCTGATGTACGCGATGACGCATTAACTAGGCTTTGGGCTTTGGGCTTTGGGCTTTGGGCGGAACTAAAGAACAGAGATTGATCGACTACCGGCTAAAGCCGGTAGATTCCGCGCGCGACTGAAAGTCGCAAACCGCGCCGCCTGCGACGGGTAGTTCATCACCGTGACGCGGG
>Ga0209640_10000803_pt1 | contig 25148 bp, 23 predicted proteins | sample RifCSP10_1_FD_184018 | JGI IMG/M metagenome (GOLD analysis project Ga0209640, IMG submission 184018) | Soil microbial communities from Rifle, Colorado - Rifle CSP2_sed 10_1 (SPAdes) (version 2) | ecosystem: Environmental > Terrestrial > Deep subsurface > Rock core/Sediment | place: Rifle... | reverse complement strand
TGGTGAAGTCGACCATCGCGTGGACGGTCTCGGGCTTGCCCTCGTCCATCGCCGTTCCGAACGCCATCACGTACCCGCCGCCCGGACCGACCGTGTCGATCAGCTCCTTGCAGTACGTTCTCACGTCGTCGGCCGTCCCGGTCAGGATCAGGCTCGCCGGGACGTTGCCGCCGATGCAGACCTTGCCCCCGAGCAGCTCCTTCGCGCGGCGCATGTCCGTGCGGTCGAAGACGCAGAAGCAGGTTCCCGGCGGGAGCTCCGCCAGGTACTCGAGCCGTGTGTCGTAGCCGCCCTCGCAGAAGAGGAAGGGAATGCAGCCCTCCTCGACCAGCCCCAGAACGACCGCCTTCAGCGAAGGCCAGTAGAAGGTGCGGTACTGCTCATCGGACATGAACCCGTCCGCACCCTTGTGCAGCGGCATGAACACGAGGGGGTTCGCCTGGGACGTTGCGCCGTGAACTCCCTGCTTGATCGCCAGCGGCGTGAGGCGCTCGACCGCCTCGAGCACGAGCTCGGGCCGTCTGTGCATGTCCAGCATCGTCGACCTGGTCCCCCTCAGGGTGTCCGCGAGGATGTCGAACGGCGCCTTCGAGATCCCCCCTGCGGCGCCGACGAAGCCCATGCCTCTCGCCTCGAGCTCGAACGGCCCGACCTGCTCGATCCAGGCGAGCGCCTCCCGCCCCGCCTCCATCAAGGCCGACAGCGCTGCCTGCGCGTCCGGGACTCCGAACGGAATCATCTGACCTGTGACGAGCACGATCTCCCACAAATCGGTGAACGGGGAGATCCGGCTCAGCGGCTCCAGCGCGTTGAAGGCGCGCGGAAGGTAGCTTCGGAGCCAGAAGTCGGTCGGGTCGTCGATCAGGAGGTGGTACTCGTCGTCCCGCATGTACTCGCCCTCGACGTACTGGTAGCCCGAGTCCTTGGAGAGGCCGTGCCCGGGCCACTTCACCTGCTTCGTGTCGAGGATCTCGAAGATCTGACCCGAGCCGATGATCAGGGGCGTGAAGTAGTAGTCGGTCCGGTAGTCGACCAGGAATCGCCTGAAGGTGTCCGTGAGGACCTTCGGGTCGTACATGAGGTCGTACGGAGCCACGCCGTAGAGGCTCGCCGGCATGAAGGTGCAGTTCAGGATGATCGGCACGCGGTCGGGCGGCTTCTTCAGCTCGACCACGTCGCGGAAGCGCGTGACGCTGGCCTTGTAGGTCGCCTCCGCTCCCGGGCTCTCGAACGGGATGCCCTCTCCTGCGAGCCAGGTCTCGAAACGCGCCTGCTGCCTCTCGTAGGACGACATCTCCCCCCAGCTCTTGGTCTCCGCGATCGTCGTCATCACGCCACAGCTCCTTCGGCCACGATCCATCCCTTCGCCAGCTCCACGGCGTCCATCGCGTCCCTCCCGAACGCGTCGGCGCCCGTGAATCCTCGCACGTGCTCGTCGATCGGCCCGCCGCCGATCATGATCTTCACGTCGTTCCGAAGCCCCGCCTGCTCGATCGCCGCGACCGTGTCCTTCATCGATTGGAAGGCCAGGGTCAGGAATCCGCTCAGCCCCACGACCGGGCTACTCGTCTCCTGAATCGTCTCGACGAATCGGTCCGCCGGCACGTCGACGCCGAGGTCGAGAACCTCGAAGCCGTTGACGTCGAGCATGAACACGACGATGTCCTTACCGATGTCGTGGATGTCGCCGGCAACCGTGCCGATGATCACCTTGCCGATCCGGGATGCATCCGCGCCCGTCGCCATCCGCGGCTTCACGATCGCCGATATCTCCTTGAGGATCTCGCCTGCATAGACAAGCTCCGGGATGAAGTACTCGGAGGCGGAGAAGCGCTCACCGACGACCTCCATCGCACGTCGCGCGTCGTCGAAGATCCGCAACGGGTCGTCACCCGCATCGAGGCGGACCTGGACGAGTGCCAGCGCCTCCTGCTCCCGCAAATCCGCGAGAGCGCCAACCAGATCGTCGTCCATACCTGTGACCTCCAGCTGTCGTGGGGCCGCGTCCTTGAAGGCACATCCTTTCGAAATCCGGGCCACCCTGCCAACTGGGACACGCTGCGGGGTCGGTGCGGAAAAACCCGGATCCAGGCGGAAGCGGGCCGACGTACTGTTTCGCGGATGAACGCCCTCGAGGCGACGGGCTACCGCGTGGATTTCGAGCCGATCGGCCGCCACGGAACGTGCCGGCCGGGCGAGTCCCTCTTCGACGTGAGCCGGGGGCTTGGTATCGACCTGAGCAGCATCTGCGGCGGCCAGGGCAAGTGCGGCCACTGCAGGGTGCAGGTCGTCGAGGGCGTCGTCGACGAGCCGTCCACCGCCGACCGCGAGCACCTGAGTCCGGAAGAGCTCGGCAAGGGCCTCCGGCTCGCCTGCAGGACGTCGCCGCAGAGCGCGTGCGTCCTCTTCGTCCCGCCCGAGTCCCTCGGCTCGGCGATGCGTAGCCAGGTCGAGGGGCGGGAGACGCGTGCAGTCGTGCAGCCGCTCGTGCGGGCGGTCGAGCTCGAGCTGACCCCACCCTCCCTCGAGCACCCACTCGCGGACGGGGACGCCGTGCTCGCAGGGCTACGGCAATCTGCCGGTCTCGAAGCCGAGACGATCGACGTGGAGGTCCTCCGTGGTCTCTCGCCGCAGCTGCGGGACTCCGGGTGGCGCTGCACGGCCGTCGTGCGCGAAGCGGAGGTCGTCGCGATCGCGCCGCGGGGCTCGAGGCCGCTCGGGCTCGCCTTCGACCTCGGCACGACCGGCGTCGCGGGCTACCTGCTCGAGCTGGCAGAGGGCCGCGTTCTCGCTGCACGGGGGACGATGAACCCGCAGATCGCGTTCGGGGAGGACGTCGTCAGCCGCATCGTCCACGCCAGGAAGTCCGCCGAATCCCGGGAAGCCCTGCGACAGGCGGCCGTCGACGGGTTGAACCGCCTCGCCGCGGAGCTCTGCGACGAGGTCGGTGCGACTCCCGGAGACGTGGTCGAGGCAGTCGTGGTCGGCAACACCGCGATGCACCACCTGCTCCTGGGTCTCCCGACCGAGCAGCTCGCCCTCTCCCCGTTCGTGCCCGCCGTCGCCGAGGAGCTGAACCTGAAGGCGCGCGACGTCGGCCTCGCCCTGGCACCGGGGGCGTACGTCTACCTCCCGCCGAACATCGCCGCCTTCGTCGGTGCCGACCACGTCGCGATGCTGCTCGCGACCGCCGACGAGTGGCGTGGCAGGTGCGCGATCGCCCTCGACATCGGCACGAACACCGAGATCACGCTCACGCTTTCCGACGGGAAGATGCGCTCGGTCTCCTGCCCTTCGGGTCCTGCATTCGAGGGCTACCACATCGGGGCCGGCATGCGGGCCACGGAGGGGGCGATCGAGCAGATCCACATCGGCGCCGAGTGGGTCAGCCTGCAGGTGATCGGAGGTCGCCCGCCGGTCGGCATCTGCGGCTCAGGCATCGTGGATGCGCTCGGGCAGCTCCACCTCGCCGGCGTCTTGTCTCCGAACGGACGGATCGCACTCGACTCCCATCCTCGCGTCCGGGAGATCGACGGGCGACGCGAGTTCGTCCTGGTTCCCGAGGACGCTACGACCGGCCAGCGCGCGATCGCGGTGACGCAAGAGGACGTGCGCGAGATCCTGCTCGCCAAGGCGGCGATTCAGACCGGAATCGACGTGCTGCTCGCCGACAGCGGCCTCACTCCGGTCGAGCTGGAGACGATCGTCATCGCCGGAGCGTTCGGGAGCTATCTCGACGTGGCGAACGCGGTCGCGACCGGCATGCTTCCCCCGCTTCCGCTCGAGCGGTTCAGGCAGGTGGGCAACGCCGCCGGCATGGGTGCGAAGCTCGCACTGACGTCGGAAGCGGCGCGAGCGCAGGCCCGTGAGCTCCGCGCGCGCGTCGACTACATCGAGCTGGCGGGCTACCCGCGCTTCTCCCGCCGCTACGCCGACAGCTGTCTGCTTCCGGGCGCGCCGGAGGGCGTTCCCGCATGATCGTCACGACGGACTTCCGACTCGTCTTCGACGAGGCGGCGATCTCCACCGTTCTGCCGGCGGGGCTCGACCGGCCAGGGTTGCGACGCAGGCTCGCAACCGTGCTCGAGGACCTGGAGGCCGTCGCCGCGCCCGCCGCCTGCTACGAGGCCTATTCGATCGAGCGCATCCTCCACGAGCGGCTCGAGCTCGCCGGCGGAGCGCGGATCGGCTGCGGTCCTCTCACGTCCGTCATCGCCGGCGCTGAGGAGCTCTACGTCGCGGTGTGCACCCTCGGCAGCGGCCTCGACGAGCGCATCCGGGCGCATCGCGCCGCCGGTCGCTACGTCGAGATGCTGCTACTCGACGAGCTCGGCTCGTGGGCGGTCGACCAGGTTCGGACACAGCTCTACGAACGTGTACAGGCCGACGTGGCCCAGCGCGGCTGGCATCTGAGCAGCCCGCTCTCTCCCGGCGAGTCGGCATGGCCGATCCGCGAGCAGCGAATCATCTTCAAGCTGCTGGAGACGGCGAAGATCGACGTGACGCTGGGAGCGGGCGACCTGATGCGTCCACTGAAGTCCCTCTCGCTCGCCTTCGGCGCGGGATCGCAGAAGCTGGGCACCGAGGGACTCACGCAGTGCCATTTCTGCTCGATCCGGGACCGCTGCCGCTACGCCGCGTAACCCGGCTGCAGTCGGCGCCTGGCCGCCCGAGCCAGGCCCAGACCGGCTCTGAGCATCTCCTGCCGCGCCCGGTTACCCTCAGCGCGACGGGTTAGCGAGGCAGCGGGTTCAGCGTGTCCGATCCGGTTGTCGATCCAGCGCTGCTCGGCGGGAAAGGTCGAGCGCGCCCACGCCACCCACTGCAAGGGCCGCGATCGCCACCGCCATCGGCACTGCAGACTCGGAGCCCGCGACGCCTGCCAGCGGCGCGACCACCGCTCCGATGAGGAACTGCAGCACCCCGAGCAGCGCCGAGGCGCTCCCGGCGACATGCGGATAATCGGTGAGAGCGAGCGCCGTGGCGTTCGGCATCACGAACCCGAGGCTCGCCACGACGGCGAACAGGCACGGCAGGATTCCGGCGAGGCCGATCCCCCCGACGAGCACGACGGCAAGGAGGCAGAGACCCGCGACGGCCGACAGGGCGACGCCGAAGGCAAGCAAGTGCGCAGGCGCGATCCGCCCGACGAGCGCGGCATTGATCTGGCCGGAAACGACGAGCCCGAGCGCGTTCAGCGCGAAAACGCCGCCGTAAAGCTGCGGCGAGACGCCGTAGGTGTCCTGGAGAATGAAGGGCGAACCGGCGATGTAGCTGAACAGCTCGCCGAAGGCCAGGCCCAAGACGAGCGCATAGCCGAGGAAGACCCGGTCGCGGAGAAGGCTGATGGAGGTGTGCACCGTCTCGTGCACACTGCCCCTTCTCCGCCGGCTCGCTGGCAACGTTTCGTCGAGACCCGAGGCCGTGGCGAGCAGCAACGCGAAGCCGACGATCGCGAGCGCAACGAACAGGCCATTCCAGGTCGTGACTCGGAGCAGCTGAGCACCGAGGATCGGCGCGAGGATCGGAGCCATGCCCGTGACGAGCATCAGGTAGGAGAAGACCCTCGCCGCCGCCGCTCCCGACCTGAGGTCGCGCACGATGGCCCGTGCTATCACGATTCCCGCTGCCCCGGCCAGGCCCTGCACGAGACGTAACGCGACCAGCAGCCACAGGGATTGCGCGAACGCACAGGCGAACGACGCGGCCGCGTAGGCGGCCAGACCGACCAGCAGCGGCGGGCGGCGCCCGAGGCGGTCGCTGAGCGGGCCGAAGACTATCTGGCCGAGGGCCAGCCCGACGAGGCACGCCGTCAAGGTGATCTGACCTTCGGACGCGCTCACACGGAAGTCGTGCGTCAGCTCGGGCAGCGCTGGCAGGTAGAGGTCGATCGACAGCGGCGCGAGCGCGGTGAGCGAGCCGATGATCAGCCCGAGGCGGACACGCCGAATCAGTGCGCTCCTGACGACCGTATCCGATTTGCAGCTGTCCAAGCTCGGAGCTGTTCGCATGAGTTCGCGCAGCAAGACGCCGCGTGGCGGGCTTGCCTGCGCGATCAGCTATATACATGTCACGCACCAACGTCGAGGTGGACGACGCGGTGATCGAACGGGTCATGCGCCGCGACGGGCTGCGGACCAAGCGAGCCGCTATCGATCTCGCGTTGCGACGGCTCGACGTCGAGCCGATGAGCTGCGAGGAGGCGCTTGCGATGCGCGGTCGCCGATGGGAGGGTGACCTCGAAGAGCTGCGGGCGGCGGTTACCTCCGCTGCCCGTGATCCTCGTCGACAGCTCCGCCTGGATCGAGTACCAGCGCGCTACCGGCAGCCCGGCTGATCTGCGTCTCGCCAGGGCGATCGAGACCGACGAGCCGCTTGCAACGACCGGGCTCGTGCTGCTCGAGCTCCTCTCGGGCCCCCGCCACGAGCAGCAGGCGCGCGACCTTCGCCGACTACTCGACCGCTGCCGCTTTCTTCCACTCGAGGAGCCCTCCGACCACGAAGCCGCTGCCGCCCTCTACCGCAGCTGCCGCCGCCAGGGAACCACGATCCGCCGGCTCCCCGACTGGCTGATAGCCACCGTCGCCATGAGGATCAACACCACACTCCTCCACACGACACCAATTTCGAGGCGATCGCCTGCCACGCGCCCCTGAGCACGGTCGCGTTGCACTCCGACGCACCATAGCCTTGAGCGTCCGTCGGCCGACGGCCAGTCCTGCATGTGAACACAGCGATTGCGTGGACATCGTCGGCGACAGTCGTGATCCCCGACGCTATCGTGCGTCGCGAAGGTCGGCGACGCAGTTCGAAAGGAGACCGATCGCACGCTTCGTCCTCGTACACGGCGCCTTCGGCGGCGCCTGGTGCTGGGAGCCGCTGATCGAGCCGCTGGAGGCGGCAGGCCACACGGTCGAGAGTTTCGACCTCCCCGGCGGGGGAGATGATCAGACGCCCGTGGAGGACGTCACGCTCGAGAGCTGCGCCGCGCGTGTCTGCGCGGTGCTGTCGCAGCGCCCGGAACCCGCGGTCCTCGTTGGGTACAGCATGGGCGGGGCGATCGTGACCCAGGCGGCATCGAACTGTCCCGAGCGAGTCGCAGCTCTGGTCTTCGTCGCTGCGTTCATGCCCGCCGACGGCCAGAGCCTGCTCGACCTGACGCACCTCCCGGAAGGGAAGGACGACATGATCCAGGCGAACCTCGTGATCGAGGGCGATCCGCCGGTCGCGGTGCTCTCGGAGGAGGCGACGGCGGCGGCGATCTACAACGACTGCACGAGCGAGCAAACGGCATGGGCCGTAGCCCGCAGGCGGCCGCAGCCGGTCGCGCCGTTCGCCGACCCCGCCCGCATCGACGAGTCCGTGCTCGCCGCGATCCCTCGCTCGTACGTGCTCACGACTCGCGACCGCTCGATTCCGCCCGCGCTCCAGCGCCGAATGATCCGTGAGCATCCATGCGAAAACGTGATCGAGCTGGACGCAGACCACGCGCCGTTCCTGTCTGCCACGAACGAGCTCGCCGCCGCGCTGGTCGGACTGGCCGACCGCGCGTCGCGGCCGCAGGAACACAGGGACGTGCGCGGGTAGGGCGCGAGAATAGGGGACGGCCCCCAGGAGCTCGGCGAGCCATCGGCCCACCGAGCTTGCGGTCCGTCCTATCTCTCCGTCAGTTCAGGCGACCGTGGCCTTGGTGCGCCAACCCTCCGCGTACGACGTGCGAGCGACTTCGGAGTACGGGCACGGGCTGACGATCGCTCGGATATCCGCCTGCGCATGGCGCTCGACCACGGGCTTCGACGATCCGCCGCCTTCTTCGCCCCACACCAGCGTGACTTCCGTGCCGAGCTCGATGTCGGCATCGACGATGGCCAGCGAGAGGAACGAGCGCTCGTTGTAGCTGTACCCGGAGAACGTGGAGATCCCGACCATCTCGCCATCCGTCAGCACCTTGTCGTACGGCCAGGTTGCGTAGTTCGACAGCGGGAAGTCGATGTACTTCACGGCGTCCCCCTTCTCGAACAACGTCCCTATGGCACGAGCGACGTCCTCGCCGTTCCAGGCGAGCGTCACCTTCTTCCGCTTCGGCTCGTCGCCCATCTCCTCCAGAGCCTCCCGCCCGACGAAGTCGTGGTCGAACTTGACGAACGGCCAGTACCCGAGGTCGTGTGGCGTCAGGTAGTAGTCCGTGATGTCGTCGGAGTAGAAGCTGCCGCCGAGAGAGCCTGTACCTTCGTAGCCGTTCGCCGGCAGCCACTCCCTGTAGGCCTTCATCTCGTCGCCGGTGAAGATCGCAGGAAGCGGGCACGGGATCCAGCCGGACTCGAGCGTGTTGGTCGCGTAGACACGGGAGCCCACCTGGCGAAGTCCGAACTCCCCCCCGGCTTCGATGATCGCGGCCCTGACCTCGTCCCCGTCGTCCCAGGGGCCGAAGAGCTCGAGCCCGGGAACGCCCGACATGCCGTGATGCAACGCGCGAACCTTCTTGCCCGCGATCGTGAGCTCTCCCATGTTGAAGAACTTGATCTCGGGCAACGATCCCCCGTTCGCCTTCTTCAGGACCTCGTGTGCGGTGGGGCCCTGGACCTGGAACCGGTAGATCTTTCGCTTCCCGGTGGGGTTGGCGACCGTTCGCTCGTCTCGCTCCACGGTCACGTCGTACCCACCGGTCTCCGCGTGGAACTGCACCCAGTTGTGCGCGGACGGGCGTCCGACGAGGCTGACCCTGTTCTCGTCCAGGAAGAAGAGGATCCCGTCGCCGATCACGTAGCCGTCGTGGTTGCAGGCGACGAATTGCTTCGCCTTGTCGACAGCGAAGTTCTGAAACGTGTTCACACCGAGGGCGGAGAAGAGCCTGATGACGTCCGGACCCTCCACGTAGAGATCGGTCATGTGGTGCGACTGGTCGAAGAGAGCGCTGGTCTCGCGCCACGCAACCTGCTCGTCTCTCCAGTTCGTGAACTCGGCGGGCACCTTCGGATAGACATACGGCCCGATCTGCGAGTTGCGCGCGATCTCGACCGGGCCTCCGAGTGCCTGCAATCTCTCCTCCAAGCTTCGGTGCGTCATGTCCTACCTCCTCGAGTGATGACAGGCGACAACCACTGCCCGTGAGCGAGATTATGACCGTCTCCGGGAGCCGGTCTAGTCCCGACCGCCGTCTTGCCGAGCCAGGTGGTCACGGCCGAGGAACGTGTTTGCCCACGCGCTCGTTCCTGCGAGCGCGTTGTCCTTTACCACGACCGGGCCGTTGAGCATCGACTCCTCCTCGCCGTAGGCCTTGAGCCGCTCATAGGCCTGCGACCAGATGCACTCCGTGTCGTACACCTCGCAGAGGCCGTCGCGGGTACCGCCGCAAGGGCCGTTCCGCTGGTTCTTCGCGCACTGCGACTCGGGGCAGACGTAGGCGATCTCGGGAAGCGAGCAGTCGCCGCAGTCCTTGCATCCGAAGAGCGGCACTTTGGCGGCCTGCTCGAGAGCATGCGCGGCTTTGCGAACGGGCCGAGGCGACTTGTCAACGCCTCGGTAGAACGCACGCCCGGCGGAGAAGAGCGGCGCCTCGCTCGCGAAGACTGCATCGTGGAGGCGCCGGCTCAGGCGGTACTTGAGTGGCACTCGCAGGTCGGTTCGCCGGCGTCGCTTCGATTCGAGGTATGCCGCATTCACCTCGTCGGACGAGAGCCCGGTATCCGGGTCGAGCTCGAAGAAGTAGAACTCGTCCTCGACGGGGAACTGGATCTCCCGCGCGAACTCGCGCCAGTCCTCGTCGCCGAACGAACGCGCCCGGTCGAGGATCTCGCCAAAGGTGGCCGCAGGCATGTGTCCGCCGAGGTAGACGCCGTTGAAGCCGAGACCGCGCGCGACCGCGACGTGCTTGGCAGCCAGATCGACGAAGAAGGCTCGACCCTTGTCCGGACTCGCGCCGTGACGCTCCGCCAAGGCGAGCAGCTCGTCGGTCACGACGATGCCCGGGATCCTCCCCTGGCTGAACGCGCGTGCCGCAACGCGGGAGAGGAGGTAGACGTTCGCGAGCGCATAGAGATCGAGGCCGTCGCGCCGGATCCAGCGCAACAGCTCGTCGTCTTTGCGGGTGTCCCAGCCGGCTTGGTCGATAACGAAGCGCGCTCCCGCCTGCACCTTCTTGCGGAGCTTGAAGTACTGGGGCATCACCTCACGCTCGCGCCGCTTGTGGTTCGTGACGACGCCGCCAAGGAAGAAGTCCGTCCGCTCCAGCCGCGCCTTCGGCTTCCGCTCGTCCTGCAACCCCTCATTCATCTCCGAGAAGAGGCTGAGCAAACCAACCGAGTCGATGTCGAACACAGGGGCAGCAAGTCCCCTGTGGCCCATGACCGGATAGTCGCCGGACAGCGCGAGCACGTTATGGAAGCCCTGCGAGCTCAGCTGCCAGCCGCGGCTCTCGAGCGCGTTGCGATTCCAGTCCTTGCAGGCGAGGTGGATGATCACCTCCTGCCCGCGCGAGATCAGGTCGGTCCCGAGGGCGTCGGGCGCGAGCATCGCGTGCCCTCCGGGATTGTCGGTGATCGAGAGCACGTCGATTCGCGGATCGGCCGCGAGCTCCCGCGCAAGCCCCAACACCTTGCCGCCGCTGTCTCCCGTCATCGGCCCGCGGCTCGTGACAAGCTCGGCGGCGACGACGAACGTGCCCGACTCTGCTAACCGTTCACGGAGAGGAACCGGAGCGGTGCTCGTCACGGCTCGCTCTCGATGTCCGGAGTGCCGTACGTGTGAAAGCTCTCGATCGTCTGGACGCCCCAGAACTGGCCTCGGGCGCGCTCCTGCCCCGTCCACACGATCGGCTCGAAGTCCGGGTCGTAGACGAAGTACCCGCCGGTCGTGACCTCGATCCGGTTGCCGCCCGGCTCGTAGCCGTAGAGGAAGAAGCCTTGCGCGACACCGTGCTTCGAGGGCGCCGCCTCGATGTAGACGCCCGAGTCGACGAAGAGGTCGGCCGCCCGCAGGCATTCCTCACGCGTGTCGACCCAGAACGCGAGATGGTGGAGCCTGCCGGAAGCGCCGTAGGCGTCGGCGACGTAGATCAGCTCGTGCGCGGCGATCGAGAGGCTGAGCCAGGCGCCTGCCTCGGTACCGTCTTCGAGCTCGATCCGCTCGTACAGGCGGTAGCCGAGCACCTCCTGGGCGAACACGCGGTTCATGCGCACGTCCGCCGCGAGCACGTTGACGTGGTCGAGCCGCTTCACCGCCGCCCCTCGGCCGACGTAGCGCTGCGGCTGGTTTCTCCACGACGGCCGGAGGTGCTCGGGAGGCGCGTAGCGCTCGGCTTCGTAGTAGAGCTCGAAGACGTGTCCGTCCGGGTCAGTGAAGCGGTAGGCGGGGCCGTGGCCGACGTCGCCGTCGATCCACCCGATGCCGAGTCCAGTCGCCTCGATGGCCGCGATCCGCCTGTCGAGCGCAGCTGGGCTCCACGCGCGCAGCGCGACATGGCCGAGGCCTGCTCGAGGCGCCTCGGTGAGCTTCAGGCTGTAGCGGAGGTAGTCGCCCCAGCCGCGCAGGTAGACCGACTGTCCCTCGCGCGCCTCCTCCTCGAGCCCGAGCACGTCGACGAAGAAGCGCAGGCTCTCGTCCGGCTTCGGGGTGAGCAGCTCGGCGTGGCCGATTCGGGCGACGTCGTGGAGTACCTCCGTCACGCGCGCCCCTCGCCGGCCACGGCTCCCAGCCGGCAGAGCCGGCCTCCGCCGCGGCCTGACGCCGCTGGCGGCACGGTGCTCTCCGGGCCCGTATTGCTCATACTGTGCCCTCCGGCCCCGCACCGCCAGCGGCGCCCGAGGAACGCGCGGGTGCCGGGGCTGAACAGGACCGTTTCATGGCTCGACGAGCTGCCTCAGGCCGTCGAGGTCGTAGGAGAGCGCTCCGGCCTGGAGCTTTGCGCGCTTGTCACGTTCACGTTCTGCTCGTTCTCGGGCCGCCGCCAGCACTTTGTCGACGCGGTCGTGCTCGACGACGACGGCGCCGTCGCCGTCCAGCACCACGACGTCGCCCTGCCGGATCGTGGCGCCGCCGACCTCGACCGCCTCCCCGATCGTGCCCGGGACACTCTTCTCGGCACCCTGCACACGCACGTAGCGCGCCCAGATCGGCAGCCCGAGCTCGCGGAGCTCGTCGAGATCACGTATGGCGGCATCCACGAGCAATGCCGCGACACCGCGACCCTTGGCCTGCGTCACGAGCAGCTCGCCGACGAGCGCGACCGGCACCGGCTCAGGCATCGTCAGCACGAGCACCTCGCCGGGGAGCGCCTCCGCAACAGCCGCGTGAACCATGAGGTTGTCGCCCTGGCCGCAACGCACGGTCCGGGCGGGGCCGGCGACGCGCGAGCCGGGCAGGACCTGGATCAGCGGCACGTCGACGACCGGCGCGCGAGCCGCGGCCTCGTGGACCGTGGCTGTCCCGAGCCGCGCCAGCTCGGCGAATACGTCCGTCACAGCGCGCTCACGACCTGTGGAGTGACACGCTGAAACGCTTCCGCGTAACGAATCGCCGCATTGCCGGACGACCGGCGCGCATGATTGGCGCGCTGCTCGGCGCGCTGCTCGTAATACGTCTGAAGGTAGGACTGCGCCTTCATCTCCGCCATCGCCGAGCGCTTCTGCTCGATCACCGGCGTGATGTCGACGAACATGGTTGGAACGAAGTTGCACAGCTCCGGCTGGTGCGGTTCGAACAGCAGCAGCTCCGGCGGCTGCACCGTTTCGAATGCGCTCGGAACGCCAGCCCCGGCCGCGAGCGCGCGCGCCCGCTCGACGGCGAAGAACGCGGCGGCGTGGTCGGGGTTGAACGGGTCGCGGTCGGTGTGGGTGATCACGACATCGGGCGCGAGCTCTCGGATGCGGTCGGCGATGGAGACAAGGGCGGCGCTGTCGATCTCGAGTGGATAGTCGCCGAGATCGAGGCACTCGAACTCGGCGCCGAGGGCGGCTGCTGCGCGCTCCGCCTCATCGTGCCGAACCTCCTTCACGCGCTCGACGGTCTGGCCCGTCTCCTTCCAGAGCTCGCCGGACTCTCCCCGCTCACCGTACGAGAGCGCGAGCACGTGCGCCGAGCCGCCGCCCGTGGTCGTAACAGCAATCGCGCCACCCGAACGCCAGACGAAGTCGGCGGAGTGTGCGCCGATCACGAGCAGCTTGCGGCTCACGTTGCCCCCGCGAGTCGCCGCGACTGCAGCACGATCATCTCCCGCACGTCGCCCTCGTCGAAGCCCGCGCCCAGGAGTCGGTCAGCCAGCAGCGCGAGCCCGTCCTCGACCGCCGGGTAGTCCGGGTTTCCGTGTCGCCTGAACGAATCGCCGACACCGCCTCCTTGGGATCTATGGGGCCGTTCGCGATCGTCACACCTCACGTCCGTTTCGTCGCAGAACCGGAAGGAGCCTACAGCGCTTGTATGCAAATGCTGGACGCTTGCAGACGGCGAAGGCGCTTGCTGGACGCCACATCGCGGGTGTTGTATACCTGCACCAATGTCGCCGCGACGCGCTCCCCGAGCCCATGGAAGTTGTTCCAGGGTTCGCGCAACCATTAGGGCGGTGTGTCGTCCGAGGTATCAACAGCACAGCGGACAGCTCGCGATCGTGTTTGGCTAACCGGTCAGTCGAGAGGAGAATTTCACTCGTTGACAGCCTGGTCGTTGGCAGGCGTGACGGAAGGAGGAGGTCGTGAAGCGGTACAGGTTGATTGCGGCAGTGGGCGCTGTAGCGATGCTCACCGCCGCGTTGAGCGGCTCGAGTGCGTACGGCGGGTCGAGCGCCCCGGCCCAGAGGAGCCCGATCAAGCTCGGCGTGCTGACGCCGCTTACGGGCAACTTCGCGCCCTGGGGCATCCAGGTACGCGCAGGGGCGGCGCTCGCAGTAAACGAGATCAACAGGTCGGGCGGCGTGAAAGGGCTGGGGCAAGGGCGGCTTCTCAACCTCGCCGTCGCGGACGACCAGTCGACGAACACGACCGCGGCCATCGACGGCTTCAGGCGGCTGACGCAGCAGGAGGGCGTCGTCTCGGTCGGGGGCATCATCGGCAGTGGGATCGGCCTGGCGACCACGCGGCTCGCCGAGGAAGCGAAGGTGCCGTTGTTCCTCGTGAAGTCGGGTAACAACGAGATCTTGACGCAGTCGAGCCGCTACACGTTCCGCACCTGTCTGCCTGCGGCTGCCATGGTGGCTGCCTCGGTCGTGCAGCTCGCACAGCGGCGTGAAATCCGTAGCGTCGGCGTGATGATCGCCGACTACGCGTGGGGCCAGTCGTTCAAGTCGTCGCTCGAGGAGGAGGCCAAGAAGGCGCCGAACATCAGGTTCAACGTCCAGGTTGCGCCCGTTCCGACGACCAACTTCACGCCGTATCTCCGTGCGTTCGGCGACGTGTCGTTGCTCGTGGCGATGGGTCATCCGCCGGGCGCGGGGCTGATTCTGGCTCAGTCAGGACAGCTCGGGATGAAGGCGCCGGTGGTTGGTGCGTACTCGCCGTACTCGCTCACTGCGAAGAACGCTGGGTCGGCGGCGTTCGGCCGCTGGAGCGACTTCAAGTGCATGGGCACGGCGACCAAGGAGTACAAGAACCTCGCGAAGCGCTACCTGCGGGCGTTCCCGCAGAACGAGTTCTTCGAGGACGACGCGCTGGCGGGCTACGCGTACGTGAAGATCGTCGCGGAGGCGATCAGCAAGGTCGGAGTCAATCCGCAGAGGATCGCCGCCTACGTCCACGCCAACACCTTCAACATCCCCGCGTACGCGTGGCCGCTCAGGTGGACGCAGTGGGGCGAGATGGTAGGGGCGCGACCGCAGTTCGCCGTCCTGACCAGCGGCGCGCCGCCTGAGCCCGGGTTGAACACCGCTTCGACCACCTTCTGGCCGAGAGTGCTGTTCAAGTCGCAACCGCTGACCCCCTATCGTCCGCCGTCGTAGCCTCGGAGGCCGAATCTGCTACTCGAGGTAGACGCGGTCACGAAGCGCTTCGGCGGTCTCCCGGCCGTCGACGGCGTCACGTTCGGGATTGACGACGGCGAGATCGTCGCCGTCGTCGGTCCCAACGGGGCCGGCAAGAGCACGCTCTTGAAGGTCATCGTCGGTCTGGAGCGGCCGACACATGGCAGCGTCCGGCTGCACGGTGCGAGGGTGGACGGTCTTACCGCCCACCAGCTCCGGCGCAAGGGAATCGCCATGGCCATGCAGAGACCGCTCCCGTTCGGCTCGATGACGGTCTTGGAGAATGTCGTCCTCGGCGCGATGTTCGGCGTCAGCCACGGCGTCGTCGCCGAGCGCAAGGCGAGGCGGCGGGCGGCCGAGTCGTTGGCGTTCGTGGGGCTGGAGGAGCATGCGGACCAGCCGGTCTCGAGCCTCAACCTCCATGAGCTGCGCTTCCTCGAGCTCGCGAAGGCGCTCGCGGGTCAGCCCAAGGTGCTGCTGCTCGACGAGGTCATGGCCGGCCTCAACGAGACGGAGCTCGCCGCCTCGGTCGAGATCGTGCGGAGCGTCTGCGACACGCTCGGCACGGCCATCCTGTGGGTCGAGCACGTGATGAGCGCCGTGATTCAGCTCGCCGAACGAGCGATCGTCCTCAACTTCGGCAAGGTCCTCGCCGAGGGCGCGCCCGAGGTCGTCATGCGGGACCCGCAGGTCGTCGATGCGTATCTCGGGCGGGCCCGCATTGCTTGAGGTCGTCGGGCTAGCAGCCGGGTACCTAGGCGAGCGGGTCATCGACGGCATCGACATCGAGGTTCGTACCGGTGAGGCGGTGGCGATCGTCGGCTCGAACGGCGCGGGCAAGACGACGCTCTTCCGAGCTATAGCGGGACTGCTTCCGTCGATGGAGGGCCGGGTCGTCCTCGACGGGAAGGATCTGACCGGCCGTCCTGCCCACCGCATCTCGCGCGCCGGAATCGCGTATGTTCCGGCCGAGCGGCATCTGTTCCCGGCGATGACCCTGAAGTCCAATCTCGTTCTGGGCGCCTATCCCAACCGGCCCGACCGTGAGACGCTGGAGCTCGTCTACGACCTCTTCCCGCGGTTGCAGGAGCGACAACGCCAGCAGGCGGGAACATTGAGCGGCGGTGAGCAGCAGATGCTGGCAGTGTCCCGCGCGCTCATGGCACGCCCGCGGCTGCTCATGCTCGACGAGCCGACGACCGGGCTCGCCCCCAAGATCGCGCAGGTGGCGTTCGAGGCGCTCGGGGGCCTCAAGGACGCGGGGATGACTCTTCTGATCGCGGAGCAGCAAGTGCCGCTTGCGCTTTCGGTTGCCGACCGCGGGTATGTGCTCGAGAACGGCCGGATCCGGCTCGAGGGTGCCTCCGACGAGCTCGAGCAGAACCCTGAGGTGCGACGCGCGTACCTGGGCGTCGCATGAGACGCCCTGTGTCAACCCTGCCATTCACATCTTCCGTCAACGCCGGCCGCGCCAGCGGCCGCTTCAGGGGTGTTCGCGATCCCGAATCTGCTCCTGCAGATTCGGGATCTGCGGAGCAGGAATGAGAGCGGTCATCCTCGACGGGATCGTGCTCGGGCTGGCGTTCGGGCTGCTCGGCGTCGGGATGACGCTGGTCTACGGGCTCGGCGGCGTTCTCAACCTCGCGTACGGCCAGATCGTGGTGCTCGCGGCGATCGTCGCCTCGCTCGTCATGAACGAAGGCGTTTCGACGGCTCTGGCCGCCGTCGTGGGCGTGCTGGCGGCCGCCGGCGTCGCCGTCCTACTCGACCTCACGTTGATGCGGCCTGTCTACCGCGAGCAGGGCGAGGAGCGGATCCTTCTGGGTCTCCTGCTGACGCTGGGGGCCGCGTTCGTCATCGGTGGACTGCTCACCTGGCGCTATCCCACCGGCGCGCTGTACATCAACATCAGCGGCGAGCCGATCTCGATCCTCGGCGTACCGATGGCGGTTGGAAGCATCTGGGCCTCCGTGATCGCACTCGTAGTCGGGGCTGCGCTGCTCCTGTTCTTCGGCGCCACGACCTTCGGGCGTGGCGTCCGCTCCGTGATCCAGGACGAGATCGGCGCGCGGCTCGTGGGCATCAACCCGTCGTTCGTCCGCACGGTCATCTTCGCGCTGAGCGGCGCGTTGGCCGGGATCGTGGCGATCACGTCCTCGATGAGCGGGCCGCTGACAGTCAACGCGGGCTTCGAGCTCACCACCTTCGCGCTCATCGTCACGGTCGTGGGCGGTCTCGGCAGCGTCGCGGGAGCGTTCCTCGCGGGTGTGCTCCTCGGGGTCGTGAACACCGTGAGCGCCCACTACATCGGGCAATACATTACGAGCGTGATTCTCCTCGGCGCCGCCGCCCTCACAATCCTCATCCGGCCACGCGGGCTGCTCGGGCGGTAAGGGCAAATGGGGAAGACGATGGCCTTGCCGCGTCTCGGCGCGGTCGTGTCAGGCAACGTCGGCCGCGCGCTCGTCCCGATCGTCGCCGTGGCCGCGATTCTCGCGGTCCTCCCGTCGGTCTGGTTCGGGGACTCGCCTTTCACGACGTCGCTGGCCGTGAAGGCGCTCGTGTTCGCCGCGTACGGGATCGGCTTCAACCTCATCTTCGGGTGTACGAACCAGCTCTTCCTGTGCGTCGGCGCTCTGGCCGGGATCGGCGGCTACGGTGCGGCCATCCTCACGGACGAGACCTCGCTGCCCATGGCCGCAGGCGTGGCCGTGGGTACGGCGAGCGCAGCGATCGTCGGCGGGCTCCTGAGCTGGATCGCAGTGCGGCGCTCGCTCGGCGTCATCTTCACCGGGATCGTGACGCTGGTCTTCTCGCTCGCGTTCGCCAACCTGCTCCTCGGCCAGCGCGACCTGACGGGAGCTGAGACGGGTCTCGTCTTGACGGCGGCTCCCGCTGGCCTCGCCGACGATCGCGTCGGCGCCTACTACGCCTTCGCCGGCATCGTCGTCGCCTTCCTGATCGTCTTCCGTGCGCTTCAGCTCTCGCACGTCGGGTGGGCCTTCCGTGGCCTGCGCGACGACGAGATGGCCGCGGAGCTTGCCGGCGTCGACGTCGCGCGGTACCGGATCTACGCCGCCACTGTGGGGTCGGCGATGATCGGTCTGACCGGCGCTCTGTATGCCTACAGCTCCGGCTTCATCAGCCCGGCGACATACGCCTTCGACCAAGTGGACGTTCGCGTCCTGGTGCTCGTGGCGTTCGGCGGCCTCGGCACGTTGCTGGGCCCCGTGATCGGCGCGGCCGCGTTCGCGATCCTGGACGAGAGGCTGTCGACGAGCCTCGAGCTACGGGAGGTTATGTACGGCATCTTCGTGGTCGCGATCTTCCTCGGCTTCAGACGGGGTGTGGTCCACGCCGTCGTGGGCGTGTTCAACCGGCTCTTCGGCCGCCGACGTGCGGAGCCTGCTCTGCGTCCGTCACGCGAGTGACGTACGCGGAGTGTGCAGGCCAGCCCCGCTAGCGCGAAGCGCCGCGCCTCATCGCTCGCTCGAGTGCCTTCGCGACCTCGGCGACGCGTGCAGGAGCAGTGCCAGCATCGCCTTGCCGGCCGACGTGCAATGGGCGGCCATCACGGCGCCGACGCGCGAGCCGGTGCCCTCGTACCCGTTCGCCGGCAGCCACTCCCGGTACGGCGTGAGCTCGTCGCCGGTGAAGATCGCCGGCAGCGGCGCGGGGATCCAGCCGGATTCAGGGTGTTCGTGGCACGCGAGCCGAGCCGCCGCCGGAGGTCGTGACCGCGAGCGCGCCCCACGCCCGCCAGGCGAAGTCGGCAGAGTGGGCGCCGATCACGAGCATGCGCCGGCTCATTCGGCACCCGCGAGCCGCCGCGACTGGCCCACGATCATCTCGCGCACCTCGTCCTCGTCGAAGCCTGCCGCGAGCAGGTGGTCGGCCCAGAGCGCGAGGCCGTCCTCGACCGCCGGGTAGTCCGGGTTGCCGAGGTCGCTGGAGAAGAGCGTGCGCTCCACGCCGACGGCGCGGACGCCGTCGAAGACGTGCTCCCAGGTCGTCTTGGCGCTGTGCGGGGTGGTCAGGCAGCGCTCGAGCAGGCAGCCGCGCGCGGCGAGCTCGCGCTGGTCCTCGATCGAGAAGTCCTGGCAGGGGAACTCCGGGTGGGTGACCACGATCTGCGTGACGCCTTCCTCGAGCGCTCCCTCGACGACCGCGAACGTGTCGTCGCGGTCGAGATGCCCCGTGGCGAGGATCAGGCCGTGGCGTGCGATCGCCTTGAGCACATCGCGCGTCTCGGGGAGGAGCCGGCCCTCCGGATTCGTGACGTGCACCGGCTCGATGCTCAACCCGAGCCCGTGCAGCTCATGCTGGAGGCGGGCCCATTGAGGGACCTTGTCGCCGGGCTTCGGCTCGGTCCGGCCGGCGGTCTCGGCCGGGGAGTCGAGCGTCGGCATCCAGACGATGCGGGCACCCTCGCGAGCAGCGATCTCGACCGCGAGCGCGTTCATCCCGCCCACGGCGCAGTTGAGGCTCACGGCGCCCACCACCTCGACCACGGGGACGAGCGCGGAGACGATCTGCGCGCGCTCGGCCGTCGACGTGTAGTGCGACTTCAGGGCGAAACCCGCGAGCCCGAGCTCCGCGAACCGACCGGCAAGAGTGACGTCGTCGATCCGCCGCCGGGGCACGTCCGGGGCGACGTGGACGTGCAGGTCGTACGCGCCTCGCACGAGCACTCGCGCCCGCTCGCTCGGTCGCGTCTCCTCGGCCGACTGCGTCGCCATCGACCGCGACATTACCGCTCCCCCACGGCGGCGAGCTCGGCGAGCAACGCCGCGCTCGCGGAAGCAATTCGGGGCTCGATCCCGAGCTCGAGAAGCAGCTCGCGCGCGGCCTCCATCTCGTCGACCCGGCGCGCCGCGTGCTTACGACTGCCCTCGAGCAGGCGCTCGAGGAGCGGCTCGCCGATCACGCCGGCGAGCTCGCCTCGCAGCCACTCCCTGTGGCCGGCGGCCTCGGCGGCCCGGAGGCTCTCGATCGCAGACGTGGCGAGCCCCTTCATGAAGACTGATCGCAGCAGCTTCAACGTCGCCGCGTCGCCCGCCCGCTCCGACACGACCTCCACCGGCATGCCGAGGGGCACGAGCACCTCCGCGAATGCGCGCGCGCCATCACCGGAGGCAAGCGCGGGCGTGCCGAGCCCACGCGCGGGCACGGGCCCGAGCAACGCGACGTCGGCGAAACGTGCTCCCGCCCCGTTGACGAGCGCTGCCAGCTCGCGCTTGAGCGCGGGCGGCGCAGTGTTCAGATCCGCGTAGACCGCGCCGGGTCGCAGCCCGGGCAGTACGGACTCGGCTGCGGCGAGCGCCGCAGACGCGGTCGTGAGCACGAGCACTAGTGCTCCACCGGAGACCGCGGCGACGGGGTCCGGGGCGCGGACGACACCCTCGGGAGTCGCCGCGATCACGGGGTCGTAGCCCCGCACGTCGGCCTCCGCAGCGACCAGGTCGGCGGCGAGCCGGCTCCCGGCTTCGCCGAGGCCGAGCACCGCAACCGTCCGCGCGCTCACGGCGTTGCTCCCCGCTGGTCGCTTGCGAACGCTCGTCATCGGACTCCTGCTGCCCGGGAACGCTATCCGAGAGTGGAACAGAATTGTTGACGATCTTCGCAACGTTTCGGCAGTATGCGTGAGGACCGTGGCAACGAACTCCAACTACGACGCGCTCCGGGCAGCCATTGTCCGTGGCGACCTCGGGCCGAACGCCCGCCTCGTCGAAGCGGAGATCAGCACCACATTCGAGATGTCGCGCGGTGCCGTCCGAACCGCCCTCATCCGTCTCGAGCAGGAGGGCCTCGTCGTCCGCGAGCCGCACCGCGGCGCGCGCGTGCGCCAGGTCTCGGACGGCGAAGCGGTCGAGATCCTGCAGGCCCGCGCCGTCCTGGAGGGACTCGTTGCCCGCCAGGCCGCGGAGCGGATCGACGCTGCGGGCGCCGCACGCCTGCAGGCCTGTCTCGAACGTCAGCGGGAGCTGCTCGGGCTCGGCGACCTCCTCGGCGCATCGGACGCGAACGCCGACCTGCACGCGGCCCTGCTCGAGCTCTCGGGGCACGGCACCGCCCTCCGCCTCATCCGCGACCTGAGCTCCCAGACGGTCCGCTACCAGTACCGCACGATTCTGATCCCCGGACGCTCCGCCGCGTCCGTGTCGGAGCATGCGGCGATCGTCGAGGCCGTGATCGCCGGGCGTCCAGACGACGCCGAGAGCGCCATGCGCAGCCACCTCTTCAACGTGGCGCAGGCGGTGCACTGTGGCCTCCTCCCGGGCGGCATCGACACTGCGAGCCGCGGTGTCCTCTGATCCGTCGTGAGCCCTCGCAGCCTTGCAGACGTGCTTGCGGCCGCTACCAACACGGTCGAGCTGCTGCGCAACTCACAGACCGGAGCGAACGTGTTCCCCGGAGTGCCGCCAGAGTTCACGAACTGGCGGGACGAGCAGCAGGCCTGGCAGACGACCTGTGTCCTCTTCAACCAGTCGTTCCACATGAACGACCTGGCGGTGGAGGGCCCGGATGCGTTGCGGCTGCTCTCCCGTCTCGGGGTCAACAGCTTCGACGGCTTCGGTGTCGACCGGGCCAAGCACTTCGTGCCTTGCTCTCCCGACGGCTACGTCATCGGCGACGTGATCCTGTTCGCGCTTGCCGAGAACCGCTTCAACCTCGTAGGCCGTGCGCCCGCGCTCAACTGGGTGACGTACCACGCGGAGACCGGCGGGTACGACGTGGAAGTCGAGCTCGACCTGAGGACGGCGTCACGCAGCGACGGACGCCGCAGGTCCTACCGCTTCCAGCTGCAGGGGCCCAACGCGATGCAGGTCATCGAGAAGGCGCTCGGGCAGTCTCCGCCCGAGCTCAGGTTCTTCCACACGACGACGGTGGCGATCGCGGGCAAGATCGCCGGCGCTCTTCGTCACGGCATGGTCGGCCAGCCGGGCTGGGAGCTCTTCGGACCCTGGGACGACGGGGAGGCAGTGCGCGAGGCGCTCCTCGCCGCCGGGGAGGAGTTCGGGCTCAGGCAGGTCGGCGGCCGAGCGTACTCGTCGAACACGCTCGAGTCCGGCTGGATCCCCTCACCGCTTCCGGCCGTGTACTCGGGGGAGAGCATGAAGGCCTACCGCGAGTGGCTGCCGGCGGCGGGGTACGAGGGCTCGGCTTCGATCGGCGGCAGCTTCCGCTCCGACGAGATCGAGGACTACTACTTCACGCCCTGGGACCTCGGGTACGGGAGCTACGTCAAGTTCGACCACGACTTCATCGGTCGTGAGGCACTCGAGCGGATGGCCGAGGGCGAGCATCGCCAGAAGGTCACCCTTGCACTCGACGACGAGGACGTGACTCGCACGATCGGAACGATGTTCCAGAAGACCGAGCGGGCGAAGTTCATGGACTGGCCGTCTGCGGTGTACTCGATGCATCCGTTCGACACGGTGGCCGTGGACGGCGAGACGGTCGGCGTCTCCACCTGGATCGGCTACAGCTCCAACGAAGGCAAGATGCTGACCCTGGCCGTCCTGGACGCGGAGCATGCGGAGCCCGGAACGGAGGTGACCTTCGTCTGGGGCGAGGAAGGCGGCGGCACCTCGAAGCCCACGGTCGAGCCGCACGTGCAGGTGGAGATCGGCGCCGTCGTCAGCCCCGTCCCCTACGTCGAGGCGGTACGGCGTTCGTACGCGCCGGGCAGCTGGCGTGCCACGCGTGCGTGAGCGCCCGGCTCACGCGGCGTCCGTGCGCTCTCCCAGGTAGCTGGCGACAAGCAGATGGCGGTCGCGCCGGAGCTCCTCGGCGGCCTTGTGCAGGACGATCTCGCCGTGGGAGAGCACGTAGCCGCGGTCGGCCACCTCGAGCGCGAGGTGGACGTGCTGCTCGACGAGGAGGACGGCACAGCTCGACTCGCGTGCGTACTCGCGGACGATAGGGAGCAAGTCCTCGACGATGACAGGCGCTAGTCCGAGCGAGAGCTCGTCGAGCAACAGCAGGCGGGGGTGGCGGGCGAGCGCCCGGCCGATGGCGAGCATCTGCTGCTCTCCGCCCGAGAGCAGGCCGGCGCGACGGTCGCGCAGCTCTTCCAGCTTCGGGAAGTACTCGTACGCGAGCGCCGTGTCGAGCTGCTCGCCCCGGTGACCCAGGCGGAAGTGCTCGGCAACCGTCAGGCCGAAGAAGATCCCTCTCCCCTCGGGTACGTGCGCGATGGGAAGGCGAGCGCGCGCACTCGGCGACAACGACGCGAGATCCTCGCCGTCGAGCGAGACGCGTCCGGCGATGGGCTTGACGATGCCGGAGATGACCCGCAGCGTCGTCGTCTTGCCGGCTCCGTTCGCCCCCAGCAACGCGACCACCTCGCCTGCGTCAACGGTGAGGCTCACGCCGCGGATGACGGCGGCCTGGTCGTAGCCCGCCGTCAGCCCCTCGATCTCGAGCACGGCAGTCACGAAGCTTCTCCAGCCTCCAGCTCGGCCGAGATCTCCGCTCCCGCGGCGCCCAGGTAGGCCCTGATCACGCCCGGGTCGCGACGGACGGCGTCCGGCGTGCCGTGCGCGATCACCTCGCCGAACTCGAGCACGACCACGTAGTCGGAGATGGACAGGACGAGCCCCATGTCGTGGTCGACGAGCAGCGTCGCCGTCCCTCGATCGGCGATCTCGCGCAGGTGACGGCCGAGGGTTTCACTCTCCAGCGTGTCCAGCCCGGCGGCGGGCTCGTCGAGGCACAGCAGGCGAGGTTTCGCCGCCAGGGCGCGAGCCACCCCGACGAGCTTCCGATCCGCCTGCGACAGCTCGCTCGGCATCGCGTCGCCTCGACCCTCCAGCCCGAACACCTGCACCGCGGTGTCGACCTGCTCCGTGTGGTCGGAGGACCTCCAGACGACCTCCCGCAGCGCAGCCCACGCCGAAGGATGCTGTGCGGCGACCGCGACGTTCTCTCGCACGGTCAGGTCGTCGAAGAGCTCGATGGACTGCCACGTGCGCGCGAGGCCACGCCGTGCCCGGACGTGTGGCGCCTTTCCTGACAGGTCCCGCCCGTCGAGCAGGACGGTGCCCCGATAGCTCACGAAACCCGAGATCGCGTCGATGAACGTGGTCTTGCCGGCTCCGTTCGGGCCGATCAGGCCCAGGAGCTGCCCGGGCTCGACCCGGACGTCCACCTCCATCAGCGCCCTGACTCCGCCGAAGCTGACCGACACTCCACGTGCCTCGAGGACAGGTGTCACTGCGCGACCATCCAGACCGGGAAGCTATACGGGCCGCAGCTCGTGCGCTATGAGAACAGGATTGTGAACAAGATTGAACATCACGCGCGGCGATGTTATGTTGCCCCTGTCCGGCAGGCGTATGCGAAATCGCCAATCTAGGAGGGCACCGATGCAGATCCCACCCACGCCGAGGTCCCGCGATGGGGGCCGACGGGCGGTCGTTGCACTGGCAGCGCTGGTAGTCGGGCTTGGTCTGATGCTGCCCGTTGCGCTCGGCGGCGCGGCGGCTCCGCAGGCCGTCACGAACTACGTGAAGTTCGTCGGTGGGACGCCCGGCAAGGCGAACAAGAAGCTCAAGCCGGTCGTGGTCGGGTTGGTCAACCTCCAGGGCGGCCAGGTCCAGATCGGGCCGCTGTGGACACCCGCGATCGAGGTCGGCGTGAAATACGTGAACGACAGCCTTGGCGGTATCGGCGGCCACCCGCTCGTGCTGAAGAAGTGCTTCATCCGCAACGCGGAAGAGGAAGGCACGACGTGCGGGCAGCAGATGGCGAACGACAAGCGCGTCTCGGTCGTGCTGTGGGGTGGAGTCGTCATCGGCAACCAGTCGTTCTACTCGGCTCTCGGCGGGAAGAAGCCCGTCGTCGGCGGCGTCCTCGTCCATCCGATCGACGAGCAGTACAAGCCCGGGTTCGGCATCTTCGGCAGCGGCACCTCCGTGCTCAGCCCGTACGGGACGTTCGCGAGGGACGTGCTCAAGGCGAAGACAGCGGCTGTCGTCTACCCGACGATTCCGGGCATCGCCGAGAACGGCGTCGCCATCGTGAACGCGATGAAGAAGGCAGGGCTGTCAGTGAAGCAGGTCGCCTATGATCCGAACGCAACCGACCTCGTCGGGCCGATCACGGCGGCGGGCGGTCAGACCGCAGACGTGTTCGTGTTGCAGGACGTCGCCTCGGGTTGCGTCAACATGGCGAAGGCGCTCGCGCAGCTCAAGCTCAC
>Ga0209640_10000802_pt1 | contig 25154 bp, 22 predicted proteins | sample RifCSP10_1_FD_184018 | JGI IMG/M metagenome (GOLD analysis project Ga0209640, IMG submission 184018) | Soil microbial communities from Rifle, Colorado - Rifle CSP2_sed 10_1 (SPAdes) (version 2) | ecosystem: Environmental > Terrestrial > Deep subsurface > Rock core/Sediment | place: Rifle... | reverse complement strand
GACGGGCCGGCGCACAGGAGACCCGCCACGCCCAGCGTGGCTGCCGCGGCGTAATTCCGCCATGCGATCGTCACGTTCATGCCAGCCCCACCCGCTTCAGCGCTTCGTCATAGACCGCCTCGATGGCCCGCACCATCGCCGGCACGGAGAAGGACGCGTCAATGCGGTCGCGTGCGGCCAGGCCGAGCGTCCGGGCCCAGTCGGGGCGCTCGATCACTTCCGCAATCGCCGCCGCCAGCGCGTCCGCATCGCCCGGCGGCACCAGCAACCCGGTGCGGCGATCCTCGACAATCGCCGGAATGCCGCCGACCCGGCTCGCCACGACCGGGCGGGCAGCGGCCATGGCTTCCACCAAAGCCCGTCCCATCCCCTCGTTCAGCGACGGCAGGACGAAGCACTGCATCGCGCCCAGGCATTCCGGTACATCCGTCCGCATGCCCAGCAGATCCACGCTCGATGCGACGCCCAGGCTTGCGGCCAATGTTTTCAGCTCGTCGCGCAACCAGCCGCTCCCGATCAGCAGGAGGTGTACCGCCGGGTGCTTCCGCTTCAGGCGGGCGAAAGCCTCGATGAGCACCGCATGCCCCTTGACCGGTGTCAGCCACCCCACCGACCCGATGACAAAGGCCCCGTCAGGATACGTCGTACCCGGGAGCCGCGCAGCGGCGCCGCTGCCGGCACGCCGGAACCGCTCGACGTCGATCCCGCTCGGGATCACGGCGAAGGCTCCCCGCAATCCGACGCGCTGGGTCAGATGGTCCTCCCGCTCTGCCTCAGTCAGCGCAATCATCGACGTCGTCACCCGCGCAAGTACCCGTTCGATGAAAAGAAACAGCCGCGACAGGCACCGGCCGAAGTGTCCATAGTAGACGTGCCCGTGCGGAGTATGGACCAGCACCGGGACGCGCGCCATCCAGGCGGCCAGCCGGCCCAGCGCGCCGGCCTTGGACGTATGCGTATGCACGATCGCCGGCCGTTCGCGGCGAAACAGCCGGATCAATTGCCACAGCGCAACGAGATCCTTGAACGGATGCAGCTCGCGCGTCAGGCTCGGAAGCATCTGCCAGCGCACGCCGGCCTGCCGGAGAATTCCGCCCTGAGCCTCACCGGCCTGCGCGCCGCCTTGATCGTCCCACTGCCCGATCGCGCCGGCCACGACCAGCGGGTCGAAGCGGGACCGGTCGTGGCCGACGGCCGTCAGCAGCGTGTTTTGCGCCGACCCGCCCCAGTCGAGCCTCGTGATCACGTGAATAACTTTATAGGGTGCGCCGCTGTCCGTCATACGTTTTCCATCATCGCCGGCCCGACCGGCGGCAGGCGTCGGCCAGCACGTCCGCCAGCGCAGCGCAATGACGGTCCCACGTGTAGCGCGCGCGAACGGCTGCCAGGCCCTTTGCGGACAGTTCGGCCCGCTCGCCCGGCCTTGCGCGGAACCGCCGTATCATGGTGCGCAGGGATTCGGCGATGGCTTCGGCCTGCGTCCCGCCGGTCAACAAAGCCGGATCGATCCCCTGCAAAATTTCCGGCGTGGCGCCGACGGGCGTCCCCACCACCGGCGTCCCGCAGGCCAGGGCTTCGACGGTGACCAGCCCGAATCCTTCCAGTTCGTAGGTCGGCATCACGACGAGATCGGCCGCCTGGTAATATTTCGGCAGATCCTCTTCCGGAATAAACCCCGGCAGCCGCACGTGATCCTCGAGCCCGTGGCGCTGAATCAGCCGTTCCAATTCAACGCGCAGCGGCCCCTCCCCGCCGATGAGCGCCAGGATGCCGGGCGCCTCATCCCGGACCATCGCCACCGCCCGCACGAATTGTTCCAGTCCCATGCGCGGAACCAGGTTACGCACCGTCACAAGCACCGTCCGGTCGGCAGGCAATTTCAATTGCCGGCGGACGCCGGCCGGATCGCCCGCCGGCACGAACCGCTCGATGTCGACCGCGCCGGGAATCACATGGACCAACTGCTCAGGAATCCCATGGACGGCCTGCACCCGCTGCTTCATGAATTCGCTCAGCACGACGACGCTGGCACACCGTCGCATCACGATCCGCTCGCACCAGCGCCGCATGGCCGCGTTCGCCACATACCGGAGCCTCGACACGGATGCCGGATCAGTCCTCGACCGATACTCCTCATGCGCCAGCGACAGACACAGGTAGACCCATGACCCGGCGGACGACCGGCGGCGCAGAATCGGCCCCAGACCGGCCACGGCCTGGTGAATCACCACCACATCCGGCCGCGCGCCGCCACAGGCACGCTCAAACGCGCCGATGGAGCCTTGCAGCGACGAGAGCACATAAGCGGGCTCGCTCGTGCGACGCACGGAGTAGCGATGCTCGGTGAGATCTCCCGCGAACCCGGCCTGCGGGTGCGGATCGCCCTGCGGCTCGCGGACGGCAAGCCCGACCTGCCATCCCAGCTTGCGCAACCCCTCCGCCTGCCCGAGCAGCATCCGTTCGGCCCCGCCGATGACGCGGGCCGCCGACACCTCGGCCAGCAATACGACATGCGCAGGCTTCACGGACGCGCTCCAGTTGATGCAGGAATTTTTCTGGCCAGCACTTCCAGGGAGGGCCCCCAGCCCAGACGATCGAGCCCCAATAGCCGAGATGTCCAATAAAATAACCGATCCGCCAGCTTGAGCACGCTATATCCCCATGCGCGGAGATCAGATCCATGTTCGTATGCATGGCCCTGTGCAGGCGGCGACGTGCGCACGGCGAGCGGTGAGAACCCGAACCGGGGCAGCAGGCGGACGAACGAATTCCGGCCGAATCCGTAGAGGTGCAGGACCGCCACTTCCTCCAATCCCACATGTGCGAATGCCCGTTTCAACCACGCATGGAGCGGAGCATTGGGAACGCGGATATAGAGCAGGCCCTCCGGCTTCAGCACGCGCGCAGCCTCGCGCAACGCTTCGAAGGGGTCGGGCAAATGGTCGAGCACGTTGATGAAGGTCACGGCCTCGACCGACTCATCCGCAATCCCGGGGACCGGCCAGGCCCGGCTGTGGACTTCCAGTCCGCTCCGGCGGACATGGACTGCGGCGTCCCGCGACGGCTCAACGCCCATCACCTTCCATCCCTTCGCCCGACACAGGGACAAGAACCTGCCGCCTCCACATCCGACATCCAGCACCGTCCCGCGGCGGGGCGACAGGCGATCGAGCCAGGCCACCACATGGGCATAGATATTATCCCGGCCCGTCCCGGTCTGTTCCTCGTAATTCTGTTTCCAGTATTCCGTTTCATACCATGCCGCCTGAACCAGGCCAGACGGAGGATTGACCGGAGCCAAGAACCCACAGCCTCTGCACTGTCGCATATGTCGTACGGCAGCATCACCCCACTTGCTGCTGCCGCAGGGGCACGTTGTGATCATCGAATAGACTCAGCCATCAACTTTCTGATCCAGTATCCCACTAAGCCCGCTCCGCCGCACGCACAAGCGCCAGCACGCGCTGCACGGAATGGTCTCCGCAGAAGGCCTCGGCCCGCGCCAGCGAACGGCGGCGCAAGTCTTCTTGTAGCTCGCGATCGGAGAGCACCGAGTCCAGCGCAGCGCGGATCGCATCGCTCTCAAGGGGATCGACCAGCAGCGCCGCCCCGCCCGCCACTTCCGGCAGGGACGCCCGATCGGATACGATCACCGGCGCTCCGCAGGCCATGGCCTCCGCGGCAGGCAGGCCGAATCCTTCGTCCAGCGACGGCATCGCGAACGCTTCGCAACCGGCATAGAGAACCGGCAGGTCGGCCTCGGCAACCACGCCGGTCAGCACGACCTGCTTCTCGATCCCGAGCCGGCGCGCTTCACCCATGATGGCGTCGCCTCTTCCGGCATCGTCCCCCGCCAGCACCAGGGAACAATCCCGCCTGCCGGCCCCGGCCAGACCGGCAAAGGCCTGGACGAGCCGGACGAGATTTTTATGCGGCAGGAAATTCCCGACGGAGAGCACATAGGGTTTGCGCACTCCGTAGCGTCGGGCCGCATCCTCGCTGAACGGCACGGGTCGAAACCCGGGCGCCACCGACAGCGGGATCGCCGTGACACGCTCCGGGCTGAGGCCGAGGCGCGACAGGATCGTCCGCCTGGCATACTCAGAATCGGTGACGATCGCCGCCGCGCGGCCGGCATAGAGGCCGGCCAGCCGCGTCATCACCTGGTCATAGACCGGGCGCGCACGGCCGAGGTATTCGATGAACAGAAGATCGTGGATCGTGAGCACGACCGGACAGGGCGTCCACAGCGGCCCCTTATAATAAGGAGAGAGAAAAACGGAGATCTTATCCTTGGCCAGCCGGCACGGAAGGCTGACCTGATCCCACCAGACCGTCGGCCTCCGCGGAATGATCCGCAGGGTCGCGCCCTGCACCGCCTCCAGCTTCGGAAGCTCCCGGTCGCTGTACACGACACAGTCCACGCCCTGCTGCAACGCCCCGCGGACCACGGCGGCCAGATAACGTCCGATGCCGGTTCTCACGCCGACAGACAATTCGCGTCCGTCCAGACCAAGCCGCATATTATTCAGCCGTTCGAGGCTTCTTCGCCTGCACGATTAATTCGCAGAACCCGACGTACTTGTAGGCCAGCACGTCGAAGCCGGCCTCCCGGAGTTTTGCCATCATCGAGGCGCGGGTGAAATGCGTGATGTGTTCGTGCGCGTAGGCGCCGGGCAACGCCTTGCCGTAGATCCATTCGAGCAACCACCAGAGCCATCGCCCGTAGTCGGGCGTGCCCAGCACGAGAATCCCGCCCGGCCGCAGCACGCGCTTCGTCTCGCTCAAGATGGCCGGATCGTCCGGCACATGCTCGATCACCTGGGAATTGATCACCGCGTCCAGGCTTCCGCTCCTGAACGGCAGCACGAAACAGGTTCCGCGGATCACCCGCCGATGCCGCGGCAACAGCCAGCGGAGCTTGTGGAGTTGAATGTCGAATCCGACGGCCTCCGGCAGGTCCAGGATTATCCGGCTCGATCCGCACCCGACGTCCAGCACGCTCTTCCGGCCGCGGACGAATTCCAGGACAATCCGATGCCGCGTCCGCTGCCAGTACCGCTGGAGCCAGATCGGGCTGTCGTAGGCGCGAAAGTCGTAGTCGGCCGACTCCACGGAGTTGCGTAGCCGCCACATGCGGAGCATCGTCCTGAACAGCGCCCACCCGAATTTGATCAGCCGGGCGTGCGACCGTCCCGCGCCCCGCGCCATATAATGGAAGGGCACTTCGAGGATGCGCCGCCCGTCCGCGTGCACGCGGATCAGGATTTCCTCCAGCACATCGAAGTCGCGCGCCTGCACCGCCAGCCCCCCCAGCAGGTCGCGGCGGTACATACGGAACCCGCTCGACAGGTCCTGCAACGGCAGCGACAGCACGCGGCGATAGGTGCGATTCAAGACGCGACTCAGAAACCTCCGGAGCAGGCTCATGTCGGCCCGGCCGCCCGGCACATAGCGCGACGCGATCAGCACATCGGCCTCGTGGCGCCGCTTCCAGAATTCCTCGATGAAGACCGGCCGGTGCGACAGGTCCGCGTCCATCGTGACCACATAGGGTGCCGTGGTCGACGCCAGCCCTTCCATCAGCGCGCCCCCGTAGCCGGGCTTCCGCTGCAGGACCACGCGGGCGCCCCACCGTTCGGCCGCCTCGCGGGTGCCGTCGTGCGATCCCGCATCGACCACGACAATTTCACTCCTCAGATTGAGACTCTCCAACTGACCGCGCAACGCCGGCAACAGCAGCTCAAGATTCGCCCGCTCGTTCCACGCCGGAATGACGACCGCAATGTCACAGACGCCCGCCATATCCTTCACCGATTGCCCGGCACGGTTACGCGATCGGCTCCCGGGATGGCCGCGCTGAACCGGATGCGGCGTTGCAATGCCCATCCCAGGCACCCCACCCCAAGCAACTTACCCGCCATCAAGATCGACCACAATCCACGATGGAAAACAGGAAACTGTTCCAGGGAATAGAGGCTCCCCAGCAACAAGACGCTTCCGATAAGCAGCCCCCAATCCAGCTTCGTCCAGTGCCCCTGCGGCTCCTTCAGCAGAAGCAGCATGAGCGGAAACAGGAGCACGACCAGATGATGCTCTTCCATCAAAGGTGAAATGCCGACCATCACCGCCAGACCAAGCCCCCAGACCCAGTCCCGGGCCGCGGGAATGGATGCAACCGAGCGCGGCACAGAACGGGCAACCGCAATCAGAATCCCCATGACGGCAGCAAGCCAGATGCTCTCCGCGATCCATGTCCCGCCACCTTCCCCAACCAACCGATGCACCGTCCCACGAAGGGAAAGATTCGCCGTCCAGGCAGCCAGGTATGGAGGCGGAGATGCCAAATATGACACATACGCGCGGTAATGGTCCGCTCCGAGCAGCATCCAGCCGAGCGCGGTGCCTCCCGCCACAGCCGCACAGGCTCCCGCGCATGCCCGGCGACACCCCATCCACCACAGTACGACCAGTACGAATGCATATTGCACTTTGATCTGAACGGCGATTCCCAGCATGACGGCGACCATCCAGATCCGTCCGGTCACCGCTCCCCACCAGGCAGCGGTGACCAATAGCAGCAAGACCACATTGCTCTGCCCGAGCGCGAAATTCTCGTAGAGCGGCTGAAAGTTCAGCACGACACACACGCCTGCCACAAGACGCAGCGCCGTGGCGCCACGCTCGCGCATGAGCATCAGCGCCAGCGCCATCAGCAAACAGGCTTGATTGAACAACAGCCACGCCGCTGCGGCCGTGCCGTAGGGCATGCGCACCCACGGCTGCATCAGCACATAAAACAGCGGAGGATAATTGGGGGCCGACATGGCGCGGCGTATTCCCAACTGCGCGTCCATCGCCGCGGTCGCCGGCGGATCGAACGGATTTTGGCCCAGGGCGACGATGCTGCTGTACGTGTAGTAATGCGCGAAATCGATGAACGGCGATTGCACATAAAACTTCAGGAGGTCATGGGCGTAGCGGACCAGGCTGAACGTCACGGCAAGGATCAGCAGCGCCGTCAGGGCCGCGGGCGTTCCGTTGGGCCGCCCCCCCGCGACCGGCAAGGCGCGAAGGCGCGCCAGGCAATTCGCCGCCGTTGCGGCACGCGCGCGGAGCGGCGAGTCCCGCCGGCTGAGTGTCGCCGCGCAGGCAAGGACGCCGGAGCGCGCAGACAACTCGGCTATCGCAATCCCTTTCGCCCACGCGCCTCCCCATTCCGGAAAATGTTTTTCGAAGTAGATCGTTCGACTCTTCAACGACTCATAGAGCATCGCGGCCGGCGCTTGTCGCGTGGACATGCCCCAATGATGGACGGCGCTCGCGGCCGGCGCATACCGCAGCCGATGGCCGGCGGCGCGCAGCCGGTGGCACAGATCGATGTCTTCGTAGTACATGAAGAACCGCTCGTCGAATCCGCCGACGGAATCGAACGCGCTGCGGCGCACGAGGAAGCAGGCCCCTCCCCCCCACTCCACGTTCCGCTCCCGCTTGTGCAGGTGCAGCGTTCCGCGCAACAGCCAACGATGGAGCCACGGCCGCCGATAGACGGCAAAACGCAGCGACGACCAGCCGATCAGATCGCCCAGCATCCCCCACGGCGAGGGAAACCGGTCATGCACCGACGGCTGCAGCGAACCGTCCGGATTCTGCAACGTGCAGAAGACGCCGCCGACGGCGGGATCGCGATCGAGCCGCTCCGCCATGGCCTTCAGCGCGCCGGCAGCCAGCTCGCAATCGCTGTTCAGAATCAGCGCATAGCGGCCCGTTCCGGCCTTCACGCCGGCATTGGCGGCCCGCCCGTATCCCAGATTGTCCTGGTTCTGAATCAATCGGACGCCGGGGAAACGTTCGGCCACCATGGATTGCGAGCCGTCGGTCGAACCGTTATCCACCACGACGGTCTCGGCTGACCCCCCCGGGACCGCAAGCGCGAGCGCCGCGAGGCAGCGCTCGAGGCGCTGCTTCGTGTTCCAGCTCACGATCACGACTGTGACATCAGGTTGCATTGAACCGGATTCCCGTGGTTGAAAGACGGCCCGCGTCAATTGGCGCATGACTGCACACGGCAAAGAGACTGTAGGCATGCTCGGTGTCGGCAGAGATCGCAAACCGGCTCAACGGCATCCGCTGCGGAGGCGTCAACCCATTCCATCGGGCAATGACGGCGACGATGAACGAGACAAGCCGCCGCGGAACCAGCCGTTTGATCCCGAGCACATCCCATGCGCGGACGCGACGGCAGGCCGCCTCCAAGGAATATATTTCGGACGGCCTGGTCTGCCCGGCAAGCCGGACATGGGCAAAATGCTGCGCCAGCAGGACCTGCAGCTCGTCCGGCGTGAACTCGTGCAGATGGAACGGGTTGCGCGGCCCCCGATGCACCAGGGCGTTGGGCGTCGAAAAAATGGCGACGCCGGACGGACGAAGCGTCGCGGCCACATCACGAACAAAGCGGACCTGGTCTCGGAGATGCTCGATCACTTGAAACGCGCAGACGAGATCCACGCTCTGCCGCCGGAACGCCAGCCGCGCGCCATCCATGCAGGCGAACGACAGGCCGGACCGCTGATACCGCCCGGCGGCGGCCTGCGCCACCGCCGGTTCGTAATCGATGCCGATCACCAGCCTGCCCGGTCCGGCAAGTCGATCCGATCCGTACCCCGCCCCGCATCCGATATCGAGGACGGTCCCTCCCCCGATCAGATTCCTGGCCGCTTCATAGGCGCTCAAGAGCTCACGATACAGGGTGTTATGGACTTCCGCCGGCACTCGCTCCCCTGTTTCCCACAGCCCCGCGTCGCGAGTCATGCCGGCTCCTTGGACGCAGTGACATGAACGGCTCCGCCACGGCCGAACGCACGCCGCAGCGGCGCGCACACGGCGAGCAGGGATTCCAGCGGAAACGCCCAGCGCGCAAGAAAACGGCTGCACCGACCCCATCCGGCATCCTCCATCGCATACAAACAGCTGCGCGAGCAGTCGACGGGATGGTACTGATAGTGGACGTCGGTGACGACGAACCCGGCCCGTGCCAGGCACCGCTTCAGCGCCCCGGGCGAAAACAGATGCACATGCCGGGGCGCGTCGACGCCATACCAGCGCCCTTTGAACAGACGCGCCTCCCAACTCTCCACGTTCGGCGTGCGGAGCATCAGCAGACCGCCCGGCTTCAATACGCGATGCACCGCCGGCAGGATTTCGAACGCGTCACCGAGATGCTCGATCACATGCCACATGGTCACCACGTCAAAATACCGGTCGGGAAAAGCCTGCAACTGCCCGAGATCGGCATGCACCGTCAACCCCAGGCGCTGCTGCGCATAGAGACGGCTGTTGGGCCCCTGCTCGATCCCTTCGCACACCCAGCCAAGATCGGCCAGGAACGCCAGGTACCCGCCGCTGCCGCATCCGATATCCAGCACGCGCCCGCCCGGACGCCTGCGCGGCAGCTGCGACAACAAGCGGCGCAGCGGGAACGTTGCCGTTTTGCGCAACCAGCCTGTCACGGCGGGACGATCCGTTCCGTATCCATACCAGTCCTCTGCCACCATCCGCTTCAGACGTTGCCTGAAATTATGGCCCCGCTGCACCGCCGTCACATAGTCCGGATAGTACGGAGCCAGCTCCTTCTCCGTCAGGCGCGGATGGAGCGACACCAGCCCGCACCCCGCGCAACGCCAGTAGGCGAACCGTCCGGCTCCCCGGAACTTTTTATCCGTGGCATGCCACAGGAAATGGACATTCCGCGAGCCGCACAACCCGCAGGCGTGCAACTCGTCCGGTTGAACCGGCTCCGGCTCAGCGATGACGGGATCCGGCTGCTTCATAGACGTCCAGGATGCGCGCGACATACCGTTCGACGGAAAACTCCTGCCGGGCCCGCGCCGCGCCGGCCCGGCCGAAACGCTGACGCAGCGCCGGCTCCTCGATCATTTTCCGGATCGCGACAGCCAGCGCATCGGAATCACGCGGGGGCACCAGGAGTCCTTCGGATCCGTCACGAACGATCTCCGGAGTGCCGCCGCTGTTCGTCGCCACGATCGCCGTGCCTGACGCCATCGCCTCGAAAAGGACCCGCCCGCAAGGCTCGGCATCCGATGCCAGAACAAGGATGTCCAATCCCCGCATGACCTGAGGCATATCCTGGCGAAACCCGAGAAACCGGATGCGTTCTTCCGCCTGCGCATCCGTGACCTGGCGCCGCAACATCTCCAGGCGCGCGGATTCCTCCGGAATCTGCGCGTCGCCGACAATCACGAACTGCGCATTCACGCCGCCACGGAGGAGCCGGATCGCGGCATCGATAAAATGGACATGCCCCTTGCCCAGCCCGATCCGCCCCACCATGCCGACCACCGTTCTGTCGGGCGGCACGCCAAGTTGACGGCGGAACGACCCATCCGAAGCCTGCGGATTGAATGCTCCGAGATCGACGGCATTGAGAATCGTCACCGACTTGTCCCACGCGGAGCTGCCGCGGAACCGTTCGCGAATCGCCTCCGAGTTGCATACGATCCTGGTGGCCAGCCCGGAGCAGAGCCGGTCAATATCGCGCATCGACCCGTACAACAGGTTCCGGATATGCCAGACAACCGGAATGCCTTCCAGCCGGCCGGCCAGTCCCGCGCACACGTTTGTTTGCGGCCCGTTCGAATGCAGCAGTTGAACGTTCTGTGCACGTATGATCCGGCGCAGCCGCAGCACGGCGCGCAGCACCCGGGGAACGTTCTTCAGCGGCCCGAACGGGACCGGAAAGACAGGGATTCCCTCCCTGGCCAACGCAACGGGAAGCGGGCCATCCATGGGACCGGCAAAAAGCGGCCTCACGCTCGCCCGGTCCAGCGCATGCAGCAGGAGATGGAGACTGTTCTCAGCGCCACCAATCCTTGCCACGTGATGAAGATAGAGTACGTTAAGCGGCATGACCGGGTTTTCCCGCCGCCTGCGCGAGAACCGCCTCGTGCTGTTCGACAATCCGGTCCCAATGAAACAGCTTTCGCGCTCTCTGCCCGGCAGCCTGCCCCAACCTGGTCCGCAACGGTTCGTCCGTGATCACACGAGCCATGGCGTCGCCGAGCCCGCGCCAGTCCCCCGTCTCCACGATCAGACCGCCGTCTCCTGCCACTTCCGGCAGAGCCGTGTTCCGGACCGTCACGACCGGTTTCCCGTAGGCCATCGCCTGGGCAAGCGCCACTCCGAAGGTCTCGAACGTCGAATGAAAAGCGAATAGATCGCAGGCGGAATAGAACGAGCCGAGCGCATGCCGCGGAATATAGCCCGCCAGGCGCACCTGCTTGCCGATGCCGAGTTCCTCCACCAGCGCGCGCAAGGCCGGCTCCTCGGGACCCTTGCCGCCAAGAACCAGCACGCCCCTGCCGGTCTGCCGGTAACAGTGATGGAAGGCACGAAGCAGCACGTCCACCCTCTTTTCACGGGCCAGTCGTTGGAGCGAAAAAATACACGGTTCGCCGGTCGGGATGTCCATCTGCCGGCGGATTTGCCGGCCATCCTCCTGACCCGACGGCATCTCCACGCCGGCATGGATGATGTGCCCTTTTCGGCTGCCGGATCCGCAGATCGCGTCCCTGCAGTAGTGTGAAATAAATGTGGCATCGGACACGCCGGCCAGCAGGGCCCGCTGCCACCACCGCCAGAGCGCGGGCACGCCTGGACCAGGCACGTCACGTCCGCTCAGCGTGACCACGGTGGGAACGCTGAGCCACTGTTCCGCGACCAGGCCGGCCAGGCCGGTCGGCATCAGATAGTGCACGTTCAGCGCGTGCGGCCTGAACGCCTTGACGGCCCGCCGCACCGCCGCCACGGCCGAAAGCGAAAAGGGCGGAATCGCGCCTGCCGTCCAGCGATGCCCGGGAATCTTCATGAAGCTGATCCGGTCGTGATAGCGCTCGACGGGAAACGTCACGAGCGCGTCGTACTCATCGCTTCCCTGCTCCTGCAGGAGACTGTCCGGCAGAGACGGCGTGAGCAACCGGACCTCGTGCCGCACGGCCAGCCGACGGCACAGTTCCAGCACAACGAGTTCGGCTCCGCCCACCACCGGGAGAAAGGTCTGGCTCAGGACCAGGATTCTCATGCCTGCAGCACCTGCGCGTACAGCGCGCGTGTCTGTCGCGCAATGGCCGGCCATGAAAATTGTTCGGCCAGCGCCAGCGCGCCCGTGCGCAGCCGCGCCTGCTCGCCGTCCGACGCAAGGAGCGCGCACACCCGCTTCGCAAGAGCGTCCGCATTCCCGGGCGGAACGAGCGCCACGTTCGCTCCGTCCCTCAGAGGGGACGACGGCACAGGCGACGCGGTCGTCACGACCGGGAGACCGTGCGCCAGCCCGGCCATCAGACTGCCCCGCCTGGCCGTCCCGCCGGTGTCATACGGCACGACAAACAGATCGGCGGCGGCAAGCAGCGACGAGACCGCTTCGCTCGGCGCGCGGCCGGTCCACAGCACGGCATGCGCGATGTCCTGCTCGCGCGCCAGCCGGTTCAAACTGTCCCGGTACGATCGGTCTTCGGGCCGGGTGTCTCCGACGACCACAAGTCGCGCCTGCGGATATTCCCGCAGTATCGCGGGAAGTGCCCGGAGCACCGTTTCCAGCCCCTTGCCGGGATAGACCAGACCAAAATGCGCGAGAAGCGGAGCGCGGTCCGGCAACCCGAGTCGTGCCCGTTCGGAACGCCTGACGGCATCCCGGCCCGCGGCGCTCACCCGGATATTGGACCCGATGCCGATTTCGGTGACGCGGGATTCGAGCGCGGGCAGGTGACGATGGATGAGGTGGCTGACTTCCTCGTTCGCGCTGACACTCCGATCCGCCGTCAACAGAAGCCAGGGCGCCACGACCCTGCTCCAAAGACCGCCGCCGATGAGCGTGTGAAACGTCACCACGACAGGCGTACGGTGCGGCAGCAACCGTGACAACAACGGCATCAGCACGAAGCCGGACCGGCGGCCGTACAGATCCGGCGTGAATTGCATATGAATCACATCGGCAGGCCGGCGCCGCTGAGACCGGATCAGTTTCCAGCCTTCGACGGCCGACCATTTTGAAATCAGCGGCAGAACCTGGACTGATCCGCCGGAGTCCCCGCGGTACCCGGTCGAAGTCACTACGGTCACCTGCTCCCCCTGTCCGGCCAACTCCTCGACCAGGCAGCGTGTGTAATCCCCCACCCCGCAGGTCGTGTCCTGAGGCGGATAGGAAGGGCAGACCATGCAGATGCGCATCTCAGCCCCGCGAGAACGCCGTGAGGTGGAAGGGAACACTCTCGTTGCGCGTTGCATCCCGTTTATGCATGCGGACTCCGTCTCGACGTTATGAGTTGATGCGCCAGCGCGGCATACAGCAAGACTACCCCGTAAAACTTGATCTCGGCCAGAAGAATCAACGGCCCGCTCGCCAGGAGCGGGTGGACATAAAAATCGTCCACGACGCCGATGAGGATCACCGCCAGGCCGGTCAACACCGGCCACAGGACTCCGCCGGGCGCCGCCTGTCGGACCATGCGCTCGAGAAGAATCCCGATGCACGGCAACAGCATCAACAGATGATTCACGGTCGCGTTCGGAGTCGCAAGCGGAATGGCGACCAGCAGCAGCGCCAACTCGATGTCATTCAGGCGTTCGGATCCCGACGTCCGCCGTCCCGGCGACAAGATCAGCAGGGTGGCGGCGATGACGACGAGCGCCGCACCCCACGCCAGCCATGCCGGACCGACAACCTGGCCGGACAGCCCCCAGCCCCACGCATGCGCCACCGTCGCCAGAAAACCGGCCAGCGAATGATTCTCGACGGAAATCAGCGGCGTGGTAAATTTCGGCGCCACCTGTTCAACATACACAACCGTGTCGCGAAACCCGAAGAGCCCCGTTGCGCCGGCGCTCACAGCGCAGGCGACGGCAAGCGCGATCCCGCCGGTTCGAAACTGTCTCCTCCAGAGCAGGTAGAGCACGATCAAACCGGGATGGAGCCTCGTCGCGGCGGTTGCGCCGAGGACGATTCCCGCGGCTGTTTCCCGGCCCTGCCGGTACAAAACCCAGAAGCCCGTCATGCCCAGAAACATCAGCGCATTGACCTGACCCAGATCAACGGTATTTCGAAGCGGATGGAAGACCGCCGCCACAAACAGCAGACCGAAGACGGTCAGCAACCCGAACTGAAACCATCGGACAAGAAGCCAGAGCGCCCCCCCGATCATGAGCAGCGACAGCGCCAGCCAGATCAATTTCGCGGCCGGAAACGACAGGGATGAAAACGGCAGGAACACGAACATCATGGCAGGCGGGTAGGAAAATATGTGCACGTGCTCGAACTCCGGGTGTTGATGAAGCGTGCCTGCCTGCCTGGCGGCCGCCATCAGGTCGACATTCACGTTCGCGCCGAACCATGGGTTGCCGGGCTGAGGATCGTAGAAAGTCGCGCCGGTCCTGGCCACGACGGCCGCCGTGTACCCGGCGGCAAAATCCCGCAGGTCACCCTTCTTGGCAATCATCGCCACATGCATGCCGAATTGCACGAGGACGGCGGCCAGCACCAGACCGAGAACGGCCAGCGTCCCCGGCGGGGGTGCGGAACTCTTGTCAAGAATCCCGGGAATCTTCATTCAGATCGTCCCGTCAAAGCGGCGGGCCAGGTGCATCCGGTGCTCACCCTGTGTGTTCGCGAGGCTGCATGGCGGGCACGCGATTGAATTGGAGCGGGCATCGGCCGAACCGGCCGGCATAGAAATCCAGCACGCCACGGGTCACCGCCCGCGCATTGTCGTGCAACCCGCGACGGCGCTGGGTCCAGGCAAACCGCATGGAGCGCAGCGTGTACAGCGCAAGGAGGAACGGGCGGCAGAGCATCGGCGCATGATCAAGGAACAGGAGCAGACGATTCCTGGCATAATAATAATCCGCAGTCGGCGACCCTCCTTTCATCGCCTGGGACACCTTGTGGAACATGCGCGATTTTGGTTCGTACCAGCAGCGATACCCGCGTTGCCGGGCCCGCAGGTTCCAATCCGTCTCCTCGAAATAAATGAAATACCGCTCGTCGAGTCCGCCGACCTCCCGGAAGACCCGAGCCGGCGCCAGGAGGCAGCAGGCGGTGATGTAATCCACTTCCCGGGGGTTGTCCCACTGGCCGTGATCGATCTCTCCCGCCCCAAGATGCCACTGACGTCCCGTGCGCCAGTCGATCATTCCCCCGGCGAACCACAGCCGCGTGACATCCGGATGATGATAGATTTTGGGTCCGACGACGCCTGCCCTGTCTCCCCGCAAGACCTCCAGCATCGGCGCCAAAAATCCCGCTTCCACCAGGGTATCGTTGTTGAGCAGAAGAATGTGGCTCACGCCCTCCTGGAACGCACGCTCGATGCCGACATTATTTCCCGCCGCAAACCCCCTGTTCTCCCCAAGGCGGATCACGGTCGCCTCCGGAAATCTCCGTTCCAGGCGGTCCACGGAGTCAGGCGTGGACCCGTTGTCCACCAGGAATACCCGGAGCGGCTGGTCGCGCACCAGGCGGAGCGACTCGAGACATTCGCTCGTATCCTGCTCCTGATTCCAGTTCAGGACCACCACACCGACGAGTTCTCGATGCTGGTTCACCGCACCAGTCCCCGCGCAGTCAGCTGGGAGGCCGCGCGCGCGGTCCGGTCCTTCGGCTTCTGGCTGCAGAGCCATGCCGTCAACCTGGCCATGCCCTCTTCGAAGGACACCCGCGGACGGTACCCGAGCGCCGCCGTGATTTTCGCGATATCGGCCACGCAATGCCGGATATCTCCGGCTCGAAACGTCATCAGAATCTTCGGTTGAATCGCCCGCTGGAGGCTTTTCGCCAGCACCACCGCGACATCATTCACGGTGGTTGCCAGGCCGGTTCCGACGTTCAACGCCTGATAGTCGGCATCGGGCTTCTGGATCGCCAGCAGCACGGCCTGCACCACGTCGCTCACATGCACGAAATCACGGCTTTGGCGTCCGTCTTCGTAAATGAGCGGCGGCTGGCCGTTCAGGAGCCGCGACGCAAAAATAGCGGCCACGCCGGTGTAGGGGTTTGACAAGGCCTGTCGCTCTCCGTAGACGTTGAAAAACCTCAGCGCGACGGACGGAAGGCCGTAGGCCCGTCCGACGCAGAGGCACATTTCTTCCTGATCGCGTTTGGTGATGGCGTAGATGGACGAGGGGTCCAGCGACTTGGTTTCAGGAGTCGGGACCGCAGCCGCGGTTGCGCCGCACAGGGAGCACGTCATCTCCCACTGTTTGGCCGTCAGCCGGGCATCCGCACGGAACGCCGAGGAGAGAGGACCGCAGCGGGCGCATCGGTAGGCCCCTTCCCCGTAGATGGACATCGACGACGCCACGATCAGTTTCCGGACCTCGTGTTTTTTACGGCTCAGCACCTGCAGCAGATTGGCGGTTGCCTGGGTGTTGGCGGCGACATACGAGGCGATCTCATACATCGACTGTCCCACCCCCACCGCAGCGGCAAAATGCACGACCACATCCACGTTCTTCAAACACCGGGCAACGACCGCAGGGTGTCGTACATCGCCCACAACCAGCTCGACGGCACGGTTCAGGTACGGCGGCCTCTTCCGGCCCGGACCATGGACCTGCGGAACGAGCGCATCAAGCACCCGGACGCGGCACCCCTCCGCCAGCAACGCATCGGCGACGTGGGAACCGATGAAACCCGCGCCGCCTGTGATGAGCACACGCCCGGTCATGACGCCTCGTTCGCCGCGGCATGCCCGCGGACACCATCCAGGCGGCCGGTCTCACGCACGTGCATCGGCGTGGCAAACAGGCGTTCAGCCACGGCAAAAGCGTACACGGCGCACCCGCTGCGTAGGGACTTCATGGGGGCTCTGGACATTCGCAACCTCCTGACCGGGATCAAACTTCGCGATCGATTCGCCGCGCCGGAACACATTGTACGCGCGGAATTCCGCTAGAGCCACAAACTCAATTATTCCAACGACGCGGGAGGCCCGGGCATTGCCGGCTTGCGGGCCAGCACGCTCCACCCCAGCGCATCATAATGTTTTCCGCTGGGCCGGGGATCGTAGAACAGCCCGTCGAGCCGTTCCGCCAGCCAGTAAAACGGCACCACGAACAACGGCCGCCAGCGCTCGGAGAGATTCACGCGAATGACATGAAAGAGAATCAGGATCGGACCGCCTCTCGACCAGCAGTCCACGACTTCGAAGCCGACGCGCCGGCACAACATCCGAAGGCCGTCGTCGGTAAACCGGTAGTAATCCCCGGGATGCTTGTGCACATGCCAGTACTGGGGCGTGGTGATGAAGACCACGCCTCCCGGCTGCAGGACCCGGTAACACTCCGCCAGGGCGCGCGCAGGATCGGCAAGATGCTCGAGCACTTCAATCAATGCCGCGGCGCCGGCGACACCGTTTTGAATGGGCAGATGACCTGCATCGGCGATCAGATCCACCTGATCGCCGACAAACCGGTCCAACCCGACGACATGACCCTGCCCGCTTTCCAGCAGGTGGCGATACTGCCCTCCCCCTCCACCGATATCGAGCCGCAGACCGGACGGAATTCCCAACGCGCCGGTCCGGGAGAGGAGTTCGGCAAGCTGACGGCCGGGATAATCCCGGCGGCGCCTGGTGACACGATCCTGCACGCGCTTGAAACAACCCTGAGCAGCGGACAGCAACCCGTGCGACATCGTGCTATCCCTGCCCGCCATTCCGGAGATGGGCAAGAAAGCTCTTGCCGTGCCAGCCGAAGTGCGCGTATTCCACGAACTCAATATCCGGATGTGCGTTCAGGAACTCCCTGATCGCCAATTGTTCACCGCGATCCGGCCTTCCGTTAAAACAGTAGTAATCGTCGAAGCACAGCACGGTCCCCTGCTGCAAAATGGGAACGATGAATTCCAGCACGGCGCGGGTCGATTCATAGAGATCACAATCGATGTAAATCACGCCGGCCCTGGTCTTGGCGGCCAGGTCCCGCGCCAGCGCTGCCGTCAGCGTATCCTGATAAAAGCCTTCGACGATGGTGTACCGGTCCGGCGGAAGACCCGATTCGGAGACGATCCGTTCAAATTCCTTGCGCGGAGTGCAGTAGTCGCCGCCCTTCCATTTGGGATGGCGATCAAGCGGGCTCAACGCGGGCAGCCCCTGGAAGGAATCAAACAGCCAGAAATGCATATTATCCTTGAAGTGAATCGCGTGGTGCTCGATGGCCATGCGGCACGTCCGCCCTCCCCAGCAGCCGAACTCAAAATAGTCGCCGGTCATGACATTTCCGGCCATGAACTCGAATGCCAGCCGGATCATTTCACTGCGGTTCAAGCGGCCGGAGGGCATCCGTGCGTCTTCCCCGGCTGCATAGGGGGGAACGTCGGGATACGGCCGCCGCAGGGAATATCGCGCGGCGAGACGCTGAAGCATTCCCCGTTCCAGAGCGAACGGCCGTCGCAATAAAGACGACAGGAGAGATTTCAATGAATACATCGGCATACTCTTTAGGCGATGACCAGCCGCACGGTATCACCCATCCTGGCGCCTGGCCAGCAAGACGCACGTGTCACGGAGTGCGGGCCAGGCGGCCTTCACCGGCACGGACATGGCACGGATCAGGCGGCGAATGCGTGAGTTTCCCAGCTGGATTTGATCGATAAATGCCCGTCGGAAGATTCGAAAGCCGGCACCCTCAGCCATGCGGACAAGTTCATCCATGGTATACAAGCGCAAGTGTCCGTAGGCGCCGTCAATGACCAGGTCCGGACTCTGCTGACCGGGCGAATCCCCTCTCAATAACAGCTCGCGGTTGACCCACGAGGCAAGATTCGGAGTGGTCAAGAGGAGCCACCCACCGGGTACCAGCGTTCGAGCAATCTCCGTCATGACGGCTGGCAATGTCTGCGGGGGCAAATGTTCGATCACCTCAGCAAAAACCGCCAAATCGAACGTCTGAGAACGGAACGGGATGCCGGATCGGACGATGTCCGCAGCAACTAAACGGATCCGTTCCGCTGCAATCCGCGCCTGATAGTCCTTCAACCGAATATAGCGGCGTCCGGGGTATTCCACTCCCGCGATGCAGGCTTCAGGAAGCCGTCGGCGCAGCGCCGCCGCCATACCCAGATAGCCGGTCCCAATTTCGAGAATTCTGCGTGGAGGGCTCTGCTCATTGAGCACCGCCAACGTGTGCGCAATTCGATGAGCATCCTGGACGACAAGCGCATCAACTCCATGATTGCGCACCCCTTCTGCAACCCGGTCATCCCACACGTGAAACAGTGTCCGTAAGCCCGGGATAAGCGCGTTTCTCTCCTCCCGCACCGTGTTCATCCCGCACACACCCGAATCACGACGACCGGCGCGCGGCTCGCAACATTCACACACACATGAGTGTGCGGGTTACCTGTGGCAACCTCGGCGCCAAGACCCATCAGTTGCCCGCGCTTCCGGCCAGCAATCGTTTCACGTCCAGAAGGTCGGAAATCCTCACGCACCCCAGGACTGCCAGCATCGCCACATACCCCATGGTTCCAGAAAGGACGGCGATCGCGACGCCCGACCCCTGCGCCAGCCACAGCACAGACACCATGCCCATCGCGGCAAGGGCGTACCGCCAGAGCCCCTTCCACTCAATCGAAACCGCAAAATTGCGCCTGAGCATGACACCGATCAGCGCAAGATTGAACCATTCGCACAGAGTGGTCATCGCGGCAGCACCTGCCGCGCCCCACCAGGGAATAAACAGGAGATTCCCGATGATATTCAGGCAGGCGCTCAGGCCGTACACACCGACCAGCGGCCAGAGCCGGTTCGCGGCCATGAGCGCCTGGGTCGGAATCATGATCAGCACAAGCGGAAGACTGCCCCAAATCAAGATCTGCAACGGGGCCACAGAGTCCTTGTATTCACTGCCGAAGAGGGCAAGGGTCAACGGCTCTGCCGCGAAGCACACCCCGATTGCCAGCGGGAGAATGAGGATCAGGAGGGGTTTCCAGGTTTTTTCAAGAAGTTCCCGGCTGCCGTGCAGGTTCCCATCGGCCAATCCCGAGAATCGAGGGTAAAAAGGCCGTGCAATTGAGGCTGCCAGCGGAATAACGGCGTCGAGAAACCGATAGGCTGCTGCGTACAGGCCGACCTCGCGCGCGCCACGGAGCCATTCCAGCATGACCATATCGATTCGATAATACACCGCAAAACCAATGAGCAGCAGGCCGAACGGAAGCGCCTCACGGATCATGCCGCCGGCCGACGATGTTGAGACGGGGAATGTTGCCGGCGGCCATCCGGCCAGCACGTACGTCACGGCAATCATCACCAGATTGGCCGCTGTGGCTCCAAGAAGCAATGACACTGTTTTGCCGCCGAGCAGAAGCGCGCCCGCCACGGCGGCCGATCCGAGCAGCGAACCGAGAATCTGGCACACGGCCACCGTGCGCATGTCTTCCCGGACGGTCAGGGACACGAGCATCGGCGTCGTGACAGCCGACAGGACGCTCGCAAACCCTGCCAATGCCAGCGACGCCAGCAGCACGGCATCACGATGCAGCATCGCCCCGCATCCCATCATGGCGATCCACCCGAAACTTGCGCACAGCAGCAGCGTGCGCCGCAGTGTTGCGATCACCTCCGATTCCCGGCTTCGCCCCCGACTGATCTCGCGAATTGCGTAGGTCGCCAACCCGAAATCCGCCACGGCTCCGAACGGGTACGCGAACGCCAGCACGTAGGTGTACCGCCCCAACTCCTCCGACCCCAGATATCGGACGATCGCAATCGACGCCGCCATGTTGACCAGCTTCGTGATCACTTGCGCGGTCGCCAGCGACAGAATGTTCGTGAACAGCCGGCTTTCAGACATGAGACTGCTCCCTACGACGGCAGATCGGATTCATGCACGTGGTGCCGACGAAACCGGTTCAGTCGCCCGGGTTTCACGACCCGGGCCATGACACGAGAGAGTGCAACCGCCATCACGCCGGCAAGGAACCCAGCCGCGAACTTCGGCGATTGAACATTGGGGGGGATGGACGTTCTTCTTTACCGACGGGCTTCTTTGAACGCAAATAAACCACCTTCGCAATCAAGGCCGCATAGAGCCAGAACGGCTCCATGATCCTGACAATAATGAACGTGTTGGCGCCGATGCCATGGACGAGCATGCCCACGAAGCCCAGGAGAAACCCGGCAATGATTCCCTGAAAATACGGATCGTCTATTTCCCCCAGGGCGGATCGGGCAAGACGGTAGACCGACCACATCAAAAAACCGAACGTGACCAGGCCGAGAATACCGGTATCGGCGAGCAGCTTCGGATACATCGCATCCATAAACGGCCCGCCGGTGACGCCAAGGCCCCACAGCGGCGAACTCTTCCAAGCCTCGACGGCCTGCCCCCAGGACCTGAGACGGTCCGTCGTCGACGTGTCCACCTTCACGACGCCGATACGAAATTGCTCACCTTCGATCGCGGGTTGCGTGAAGGTATACATCACGCGATCCCTGACAGACTTCGGAGCCCAGACCGGCGCCGCCATCAGCCCCAGGATGATGAGCGTCAGCAACAGCGGACGACGCCGGCTGATGTAGCCGGTAAACACCGCCAAGACAACCGCTGCGGCCAGGAACGATGAGCGGGACAAGGTCGCCTGGAGGGCAATAAACCCCAACAGCAACAGCAGGAAGTGGAACGCTCTGTTGCGGGACGCGCCTGGTGTCATCAGCAGACCCGTCACGATGGATAGCATGAACACCAGATACCCCCCGAGCGTATTCGGTTCGCCTTCCTTCCCCTCAAACGGCGCCGAGGCCCGTTCGCCGTTGGCCATTTGATAAATGGCATAGAGCGACACCAGAAAACAGGTGGCGAGACTGACGGTCACGAGCTGCTTGATCTGCTTCTCGTCGGTCACGAGGTTCAGGGTCATGAAATACAGGAAAAAGTACTCATAGTACTTCAGCAGGAAGAAAGACCCGGCAAACGGGCGCACGCGCCCAACCAGGATGCCGATCAGGGTCGCAGCGATGCTGATCCCGAGATAATAGGCAATGGCTTTATTGAGCGGGCTCTGCAGATACTGCCCGCCCTGATGGACCAGGGCGATTTTTGCCAGCCAGGCGCACCCCACGAGCAGCAAGAGGAAGTCGTCGAGCCGCAGAGTCAGGCCGCGTGCGAACTGCGCTCCGCCTCCAAGGCTTTGTCCCCCGAGTTCGTACTCGGGCCCCAGCAGCATGGAGATGACGATTAGATACAATCCCGTCAGTGGAAACAAAAACGCGACCAGCAACACCAGCAGGCCGACCGCGATGATCCCGCCCAGCCCGGGCTTCGCCAGGGTGATCACGAATGCCAACGGGACCGCCAGCAGCGCGATGATTGCGGTGTGCAGGGCCCGCGATTCGAATATCTCGTACATCATGGCTGCATTAAAACCCCGGCAGAGATGGGCCCGGCTGATATGGGCACGGAGGCTGGAGCGAACACGGAAGCGGCGTGAGCGTCACCGGTATTCGTATCGGTAATAGCCGTACTCCGGCGTGATTTCGGCCCGCACGTTCGTCAGCACCATGCCCAGCACCTTCCCCTGGGCATGATCGACCAGGAACTTCGCCCGCTTCAGCGCGCTCCGGCCGATGCGGCCGACCTGATAGACCAGAATGACGCCATCCACCTTCGAACTCATCATGACGGCATCGGCGATGGGCAGGATGGGAGGAGTATCGAAGAGGACGACGTCGTATTCCTCGCGCATCTCGCGAATAATCTCCAGGAACTTCGGCGAGTTGATGAATTCCGCGGGGCTGTGCGGGAGGTTCCCGCTGGTCATGACATTGAGCAGGTCGATGCCCGGGGTATTCACGATACGATCCACCCCCAGCAGGCCGATCATCAAGTCGGTCACCGTCCGCACCGCATCCCGCCACGGCAGCCCGCCGATCAGGACCTCGGCCAGCCCGGGCGTGCGCTCGAGACCAAGACGGGCATGCACGAACGGACGACGCAGATCGGCGTCGACCAGCAGGACCCGCTTGCCGTCCTGCGCCATCGTCAATGCCAGGTTCACGATCGTCGTCGTTTTCCCCTCGCCCAACCCGGCGCTGGTGAACAAAAACGTCTTCGCCTGCTGCTCGCTGCTGGCGAATTGGATGTTCGTCCGCAAGGACCGGAATCCCTCCGAGATCACCGATTTTTCGTCATAGAGGCAGACCAGCTTGGAAAACAGCGAGATGGTCTCAGGCTTGGTGTTGGGGGGCAGCTCCATGGCGGCCGCCTCGAGTTGCTCTTTTTCGTTGAATCGGGGGATGACCCCGAGCACCGGAACCTGCATGAACTCTTCGACGCCCTCGATCGTCCCGATCGACGTGTCGAAGGACTCCCGGGCGAACGCGAGCACGACTCCCAGAAATCCCCCCATGATGACCGCTACGATGAAATTCATCTGGTTGTTCGGCTGATTGATGGGACTCGACGGGAGAATCGCCGGCTCGATGATCGACACCTCTTCAATCCGCTCGGAATTCTTGATCAGGAGTTCCTGGTGCTTGACCTTCAGCTTGGCGAAGAGATCCGCGCTGACCGCCACATCCCGCTCGAGCCTGGTCAACTGGATGGCCGCCTTCGGAAAATTGAAGTATCGTTTCCGGTAGGTGTCGATCTGCTCCTTGAGCACTTTCTCACGCCCGTCCAGATTCTTGAGCTTGGACTCCAGCTCGCGGATCATCTCGTCCTTCACATTCTTGATTTTCCGGTCCATCTCCTTGACCAGCAAATGCTCATGCGTATAGTTGATGAGCAGATTGTCGCGCTCCTGCATCCGGTCGGCCAGTTTGGAATTCAGCACGGACAGGAGCGCCGTCGGTTCGTCCGTGAAAATGCGCTCCACCTGGCGGTGGCTGCCCGGTTTCTGCAGCGTCTCGATCTGCTTGGCCGTCTCGTCGCGCTGCCGCGACACCTTGTCGTAGTCGGCCTCCAGCCTGGTAAAGGATTCCAGGGCGGCCTTGGCCTCCTCGTTGAGAAAGACCTGTCCCTCCCGTTCCTTGAAGTCACGCAACGCCTCCTCGGCAAGCTTCAAGGCCGCCTCATGCGCCGCCAGCTGTTCTTCGACGAACCGGCGGGACTCGAAGACGGTTTTGTTCCGTGTCCGGATATTCTCCGCCCGGTACGTTTCCGCAACCGTATTGGCAAACCGCTGAGCCATGTCCGCCGTATTGGCGGTCACGGATATCCGGATGATGTTCGACGCCCCTTCGATCGACGTCTTGATCGTCTGCTGAAGACCGTAAATCGCTCCCAGATAGTCGGACGACCGCGCCTCCTCAGGGGAAACACCCGATTTGACGATGTTGAGTTCCTTCGCCACGCGTTCCACGACGGGAAAGCTTCGAATGACTTCGATCTCGGTGTTGAGATCGGAGCTCCCCTGCGACGAGAGCGATTCGAGCATGAGGGTGGCGAAGGTGTTGCTGCGTTCGAATTTGACGCGCGTCGAGGCCTCGTAGATCGGGGCGGGCTTCAGGTACTGGGTCAGCGCCAGCGTGAAGACGATGACCAGCCCCGTCGACAGCAGGATGGTCCCCTTCCGTTTCTTGACGATCAGCCAGTAGTCAAGAACGTTCAGCTCATACTGGGCCACTGCACCTCTCCCTGGACACTATCCCTTCAGCGTCAATCCGCTTTCGCGCTCGGAAAAAACGTGGGAATGAGCGCCGCAAAAAAGATCGGCGTGATGCCGGTATAAATGAGCGGGAATATTTTGGTCGCGGTCGCCGACGCGTCGCCCAGCCGCTCACGAGGCACAAACACGATGTCGTTTTCCTCGAGGGTCAAGTTTCGACTCATATCGCCGTACGTCAGGGTGCGCGAGACATCGGCCATCAGGATCTTCGGATTGTTCAAGTCGCCGCCGCGAATCACGCGGATCTCGTCCAGCAAGGCCGTTTCATTGTAGTTTTCCGCCTGGGTGATCGCCTGCAGCACCGTCGTGTGTCTTCCCAGCGGGAAATGCCCGGTTTTCTTCACGTCTCCAAACACGAAAAATCTTTTCAGCTTCAGCATTTTCTTCTTCAGCAGCACTTGCACCCGAGGATTCTTCATGTACGGCGTCACCGCTTCCATGATCGTCTGCTCAGACTGGGCCGCGGTCTGCCCTTTCA
>Ga0209640_10000801_pt1 | contig 25154 bp, 28 predicted proteins | sample RifCSP10_1_FD_184018 | JGI IMG/M metagenome (GOLD analysis project Ga0209640, IMG submission 184018) | Soil microbial communities from Rifle, Colorado - Rifle CSP2_sed 10_1 (SPAdes) (version 2) | ecosystem: Environmental > Terrestrial > Deep subsurface > Rock core/Sediment | place: Rifle... | reverse complement strand
GTGCAGCGTCAAGCCGGTGTCGACGACGTCCTCGACGAGCAGCACGTGTCGTCCCTCGAGCGGAACGTCGACGTCCTTCAGCAGGCGCACGCCGCCGCCGTTCGTGTTGCCTCCTCCCGTGTACGGGGCGAGCTCGACGACGTCGAGCGTATGGGGCACCGGAAGCGCCCGCGTGAGGTCGGCGAGGAAGACGACGCTCGACTTGAGTGGCGCGACGAGGAGCGGGTCGAGACCTTCGTAGTCCGCGGCGATCTCGGCGCCGAGCTCTCTGACGCGTGCGGCGATCTGCGCTCTCGTCAGGTAGACGGCACCCACGACGCCGTGCTCGGAGGGCGCCAGTTGGGACGTCAGCGGGTGGCGGGCGGCGCGAGGCGCCGACTCACGAGGCCCGGCCTCTATGAGGCCCAGCCCCTATGAGGCCAAGCGCAGCCTGTACCGCTGCGCGAGGCGCTCGATGTCGCGTCGGTAGAAAAGCTTGACCCGTACGTTCGGGTAGAGCCTGCGAACCTCACGCAGCTTCCGGTTCTTGCGGGTGACGAGCGACTGCTTCATGACGGTCACCTCGATGAACAGATCCTGCTCGGGGAGGTAGAAGTCCGGCGTGAACGCGCTCACCACACGGCCCTCGGCGTCGCGGTCGAGCACGAAGGTCTGGGGCTCGTAATCCCAGGGAACCCCGTAGTAGTCGAGGATTTTCGCGCACTCGAGCTCGATGTCGTTTGCGAATCGCGGCGGCTCCATGCCGCAAAACGCCTGGAAAGCGGTGCTATCCACCCGCACCTGCGCCAGGGTACCAACCACCTCGGACGTCGCCCGCGGCCCCTCTGCGGGCCGTCCGCGCTCTCGTAGACTCTCGTCATGTCGACTACGGCGGGCGTCGTTCGCATCGCTCAGATCTCCGATCTGCATTGCGGTGGTCCCTACTTCGAGGCCAGCCTGCTCGAGCGGGCGATCGGCGAGGTCAACGAGCTCGAGCCGGACATAGTGGTGTGCAGCGGCGACCTGACGACGTTCGGGTTTCGGCACGAGTACCTGACCGCGCGGGAGTACCTCGACCGGATCGAGTGCGACTCGCTCGTGGTCGTCCCCGGAAACCATGACTCCCGGAACGTCGGCTACGTCCACTTCGAGGAGATGTTCGGGGAGCGGAACTCGGTGCTCTTCAAGAGCGGCATCGCGATCGTCGCCGTCGACTCGAGCGAGCCGGATCTCGATCACGGCCAGATCGGGCGGGGTCGCTACCGCTGGATCGAGGAGCAGTTCGCGCAGGAGCCCGCGGACCTCAGGATCTTCATGCTCCACCACCACCTCCTGCCTGTGCCGGGCACCGGCCGCGAGCGGAACGTCGTCTACGACGCGGGCGATGCGATCGAGTGCCTTCAGCGGGCCGGCGTGCGGCTCGTGCTCTCGGGGCACAAGCACGTGCCGTACGTGTGGCGGCTCGAGGACCTGTTCGTCGTGAACGCCGGAACCGTCTCCTCCCTGCGGCTCCGAGGCAAGACGAGGCCCTGTTACAACGTCATCGAGATCGCCGATCGCAAGGTGGAGATCTGGCGCCGCCATCCGTTCCACGGCCAGGTGAAGCTCGTTCAGTTCTCACTCGACACGCTCGAGTACGCGAAGTTCACAGGCGCCATCGAGGACGAGGTCACGGCCCGAACTTGAGGACTCGCTCCAGAATGAGCGACGGGTGATCATTCCGGAACCAGTCCTGAGAGCGCTCGCGATCGTCGACGGCGAGCACTATGCGCCCGTCGTCCGCGACGCCCTCGCCGCTCTTCCCTACGACGTCGTCGCAGCGGTGCTCGTGGGCGGGCGTGAGAAGCTCCGCGGCGACGAGGACTACGGCGTTCCGCTGGCGGCCGGCGTGCCCGAGGCGATCGACCGCTTCCGCCCGGACCTCGTCGTCGACCTGTCCGACGAGCCCGTGCTCGGGCCGGTGGAGCGGTTCCAGCTCGCGAGCGGCGTCCTCGCGCACGGACTTCCATACGTCGGCGCCGACTTCCGATTCGATCCTCCCGCGCTCGAGCCGTTTCCGTCCCCGTCGATCGCCGTCGTGGGAACCGGGAAGCGAGTCGGGAAGACGGCAGTCACGGGGCATCTCGCACGCCTCGTCTCGTCGCGCCTCTCCGTGGTTGTCGTCGCGATGGGGCGCGGGGGGCCGGCCGAGCCCGAGCGGATCAGTGTCGCCCCGACGATCGAGGCGCTCATCGAGCTCTCGCGCAGCGGCCGTCACGCAGCGTCGGATCACCTCGAGACCGCCGCGCTCGCCGGCGTCGAGACCGTCGGCTGCCGCCGGTGCGGAGGAGGGCTCGCCGGAGCGGTCTTCGCCTCGAACGTCGAGGCGGGCGCCCGCATCGCCGCAGCGCTGGAGCGGGACCTCGTGATCTTCGACGGAAGCGGCGCGGCCCTGCCTCCGGTCGCGACGCAGCGCAGGATCGTCGTCGTCGGGGGGCACCAGGATCCTGCGGTCGCCGCGGGGTACCTGAACGAGTACCGGCTGCTCCTCGCGGACCTCGTTGTCCTCACCATGGCTGAGCGGAGCTCCGAGTGGGAGCGTGTGCGAGACGCCGTGGAGCGGGTCGTGCGCCCGGGAGTGGAGGTCGTGCCGACTGTTCTGCGCCCGCGCCCGGCCTCCGACGTGCGTGGCCGGGCGGTCGCGTACTTCTCGACCGCACCCACCTCGGCACACCCCTTGCTCGGGTCATATCTCCGCACCGAGCACGGTGCCGATGTCGTCTACGTGTCCGGGAATCTCGCGGATCGAGAGGCCCTGCGCGCAGAGCTCGAGCACGTGGAGGCGGACGTGTACGTCATCGAGCTCAAGGCAGCCGCGATCGACGTCGTCGCCGAGCACGCTGTGGGGCGGGGTGCCGAGATCGTGCTCGCTGCAAACGACGTGACTCCTGTCGCAGAAGCGCACAAACTTGACGAGATGCTGCTGGAAATGGCAGGAATCACGGTATGAGCGAGCGCAGGCACCTGACTCCGCTTCCTCTCGGGCAGGAGATCCCGTTCTCGAAGGGTCTGATGGCGCGCGCGCTGATCGTGACCGGCTTGGATCCCGTCAGCGCCCACCTCATCGCCCGGCGTGCCGAACGGGACCTGACGGAGCGTGCAGCGACTGCACTCGATCTCGACCGGCTCGGCGAGCTCGCGGCGGACGTGATCGGCGAAGAGGAGGCGTCTCGGACTGTTCGGCGACTGCGGCGCCTCGATGTGCTCCAACGGCTCGACTTGCCGCTCCTCCTGCTGATCGGCGGCACGACCGGGACGGGGAAGTCGACGATCGCGACCGAGGCGGCACACCGGCTCGGGATCACTCGTGTCACCTCGACGGACTTCATCCGACAGACGATGCGCGCCTTCTTCTCGAAGGAGTTCATGCCCTCGGTGCACTACTCCAGCTTCGAGGCCAGGCTCGCTCTGACGAGGGCCGAGGAGGAAGAGTCAGGTGACGCCGCGCTCCTCGGCTTTCTGGACCAGACGAGGAACGTCCTCGTCGGTGCCAACGCCGCGCTCGAGCGCGCTGCCACCGAGCGGTGGTCGATGGTCCTCGAGGGCGTCCACCTCGTGCCCGGAATGGTCGCCGGGGAGGTGCCCGGCGCGTTCGTCGTGCAGTGCGTGGTGGCGATCGAGGACGAGAACCTGCACCGCAGCCACTTCTGGGTGCGGGATCACGCCACCGAGGGGCTGCGGCCGCTCGACAAGTACCTCGACGCCCTTCCGCAGATCCGCGAGATCCAGGAATTCCTCCTCGAGCGCGCACGCCGATACGACGTCCCGATCGTCGTGAACGACTCGCTCGAGAACGCGCTCGCCGAGGTCATGGACCTCGTGCTGCGTCGCGCGGACCAGCTCGTCGGTATTCCGGCGGGCTGAGCTCCTGGCCTACTGCGGCTGACGACGCACAGGTGGCTGCGCTCAGCTGGCTGCGCTGCACTGGGCTGGCTGCACTGGGCTGGTTTGCAGCTGATTGCCCTGGGCTGACTACACTGGCGCTGACTACACTGGCCGGGTGGTCACCCGCGAGGACGTCATCGAGGCGCTGCACTCGGTCGAGGACCCGGAGCTGGGCATGGACATCGTCGAGCTCGGGCTCATGTACGACGTGGAGGTCGAAGGGCCGCAGGTGAAGATCCTGTACAGCCTCACGTCGATGGGCTGTCCTGCGGGAGCGATGATCGCGGACGGGATCATCGACGCCGCTCGAGGGGTGCCAGGTGTCGGGGCCGTAGAGGCCGAGCTCACGTTCGACCCTCCCTGGACTCCCGACCGCATGTCCGACGACGCGAAGTTCATCCTGGGCTTCGGCTAACCATTCCCGGCGTCAGTCGGGGATGCGAAGGACGACCTTGCCGAACTGGGCTCCCGACTCGAGTCGCTCGTGCGCTCTCGCCGCCTCTGCGAGCGGGAACACGCTGTCGACGTGGACTCGCGCCTTCCCGCTGCGGATCAGGTCGTACGCACCCTCGAAGTCGGAGGACATCCCCATGGACGATCCGTAGAGCACGAGCTGTTTCCACCAGAACCGGTAGAGCCGCGCCGGCGGACTATGCCCGCTCGTCGCTCCGCAGACGACGATGCGCCCCTCGAATCCGGCCGCCGACAGCGAGCGCTCCCAGGTGGCCTCTCCGACGGTCTCGACCACGACATCCGCGCCTCGGCCCTCGGTTGCTTCCTTGACGGCCGCGACGACGTCGTCGATGTGGTGGTCGACCGTGACGTCAGCACCGAGCTCGCGTGCGCGCTCGAGCTTCTCACTACTCGACGACGTGACGATCGTGCGGGCGCCGACCGCACGGGCGATCTCGAAGGCCGCGAGTGCGACCCCGCCGCCGATCCCCCAGATCAAGACCCATTCACCCTCCTGGAGGCGAGCCTTCGTGACGAGCATCCGGTACGCGGTCTCGAACACGAGTGGAAACGCCGCCCCTTCCTCGAAAGAGAGTACGTCGTCGAGCGGGGCGAGCTGCGAGGCCGGGATCGCCTTGAGCTCGCAGTACGTGCCCTCCGTGTGCTCGCCGATCACGGTGATGCGGCCGTCGTGGACGATCCCCGGGTTCACGACCACTCGCTCGCCCTCGGCGAAGCCCGTCACGCCGGGTCCTACACGCGCCACGACGCCTGCGCCGTCCGCTCCGAGGATCCGAGGCTTGGGAACGGACGGAAGGCCTTTGCGCACCCACACGTCCAGGTGATTCAGAGCTGCTGCGCGTAGCGCGACCAGCACCTCACCGTCCTGCGGGGCTGGATCGGGGACGTCCTCGTAGACGAGCACCTCCGGCCCGCCGTCCTCGTGAATCCTGACCGCCTTCACGAGGCAGAATCCTCTCATGACCACAGCCGAGCTGAGCCGGCTGGCCGCCGAGGTAGGGCTCGACGTCGTCGGAGCGGCGCCGGCAGCGTCGTACGACGAGACCGAGAAGCACATCCGCGACCGCCGCGAACGGGGCCTCTTCGCGGACATGCGATTCACGATGGCGAGACCCGAGATCTCGTGTCACCCCGAGCGGCTCTTCGACGGTGCGCGCACGGTCGTCTCGGCTGCGCTCTGCTACTTCGTACCGGGCCCCACCCCCCTCGGAGACGAGGGCCGCCTCGCGCGGTATACGTGGTGGGACGTCTACGAGGATCTGCGCAGCAGGCTCGACGAGCTCGGCCGTACGCTCGGAGCGGACTATCGCCTGCTCGTGGACGCAAACGATCACGTCGACCGTGAAGCTGCGGTGCGCGCCGGTGTCGGCTTCTACGGGAAGAACACGATGGTGATCACGCCCTCGCACGGATCGTGGGTCGTCCTCGGAACGCTGGTGACGGCGGCCGTGGTCGAAGCGACGCCACCGCTCGACGTCGACTGCGGGTCGTGCCGCCTGTGCGTCGACGCCTGTCCTACCGGGGCCCTCGACGAGCCGGGGGTCCTCGATTCGACGCGCTGCCTGTCCTACTGGACCCAGGCTCCGGAGCCGATCCCCCTCGAGTACCGAACCGAGCTGGGGTCGATGCTGTACGGCTGCGACGTGTGCCAGGACGTCTGTCCCTGGAACCACGCGATCGAGCGGCAGCGCGCCGAGGAGAGCCCGCCTGCGGGGGCCAACCCGACGATGTCGCTCCGCGACTGGCTCGAGCGTGACGGCGACGAGCTGGTTGCGGAGCTGGATCGGCTCTACGTTCCGCGCAACGATCCGCGGTGGCTTCGGCGTAACGCTCTCATCGCTGCCGGGAACGTCGGCACGAGCACAATCGCTTCGGCAACTGGCTCCTATCTCGACGGAGACGACGCGATGCTTGCCGAGGCGGCCGAGTGGGCGCTCGAGCGACTGGCCGAACGGGCGGCATGACGGCGCACAGCGAGCGGGAGCGGCTGTCGCTCCTCGTCCACGAGGTGCGGAGCCCGACGGCCGCTCTCGCCGCGATTGCGGTGGCGCTCGCCGACGACGGGCTCGACGAGGCTACGACACGGCACCTCCTCGAGCTGGCCGTCGCCGCATGTCGAGGCATCGAGCGCATCGTCGGCGACGCGGCCGTCGGATCGATCCAACTGGAGGCGGTAGACGTGGGGGACGTCGTTCGAGACGCGGCGACAGCGGCTGCGCTCGACGGCCCGCGCATCCGCGCGGAAATCGAGGCCGGCCTACCGCCGATTCGCGCCGATGCGGTGCGGTTGCGCCAGGCGCTCGACAACCTCGTCGCGAACGCGCTGGCGCACTCGCCGCCCGGCGGGGAGGTCGTGATCGGTGCGAGGACGGAGGGCGAGGCCGTGCTCGTGACGGTCTCGGACGAGGGGCTAGGCGTGCCCGAGAACGACCGAGCCAGGATCTTCGAGCCAGGCGTGCGGCTCGAGATGGACGCTCCAGGGCTCGGTCTGGGGCTGTCCGTCGTACGCGCGATCGCGGAGGCGCACGGAGGAACCGTCACCGTGGAGTCGACATCCGGCCAGGGCGCCGTCTTCACGATCTCGCTTCCGGTAGGCAGCTGCTAGCCGGCCGGAACAGCCTGGACGGTGCGTTCGCGAAGGAGCTGACCGGTTTCGTCGTGCTCTGTGAGCTCCACCGTGGCGCCGAGAGGATCCTTCTCGAGGCCGCTGACTGTCGAGATCCGGACGGGGAGGCCTCCCGCAACCGGGTACACCTCGACGTACCCCGGCTGCTGCACCGCCACGAATGCCGTCCCGGGAGCGGGCTCGACCCACATGAACGCGACGGGCTCTCCGTCCTCCGTGTGGCACCCGCCGATGTCGAGCCGAGGGTCGAGGAGGCGGCCGTTGGAAAGACTGCCGAAGGCCCCCCCGCACCACCTGCGGCGCTCGACTCGCGGCCCCGGGGCATCGTCGCAGGCGTGCAGTCCGTCACGATCGCGCAGCGTCACGGTGACGCCGTGCACGCCGACACGCTCCACGAGCGGTCGATCGGGACGCACGTCCCGGGCTGGCCCGCGTAGGCAGTCGGCCGCGAGCGATCCCTGCTCGACGTCGTTCGCGTGTACGACGCGGACGGCGGTCACCACCGCAGCGCCGGCGACATCCTCGAGCTCGGACGGAGGCTCGACCGCGGGCGAGCCGTCGACGAGCGTCTCCGGCGGCGAGTCCCCGCGTGCGCATCCGCTCGCTCCCGCCAAAACGAAGGCGAGAGCGAGCGGGACCAGGGCGGATGCTCGACGAGGACGCTCACGCACTCCAGCCGGTCCTACGGACGCCGCTGTAGCTCGCGTCGCCGCGGTACGTCCGCGTCCAGATGTTCGTGCCGTACGCCTCACCTTTCGCCTCGATGATCTGGTCGGTGCCGTCCGCGTTCTTGGCGTAGATCATCCCGATGTGCTTCGTGCTTGCCAAGGCGTCCATCTTGATCAGGGCCGACTTGGACAGGGTGACGTTCGGCGCCCCTTCCCCGGCCTTGAAGCCCGCAGCCGTGTACGGCCCGTGCACGAAGCGGAAGAGGCCCCACTGGTAGAAGCCGGCATTGCTCTTGTCCTCCGACTCCCGCCATACCTTGAACGTGAAGCCCGAGCAATCCGGGCCTTCGCCGCCCGTGTTGGGATCCTCGGTGGGATCGCCGGGGGAGTCGTCGCGGTCGTTGTCGTTCCAGCAGCCGCCGCCCCACTGGTAGCCCTCGTATCGCGCCCTGAGCGCGACGGTGGCCGAGCCGTCTCGGGTGATGTACGAGGTTGGCGTCGGAGCGCCCCAGTTGCAGTTGTCGGCGACGAAGCGTGTGTGGTACGCGCCTGCCGTGCCTACGACGGCGAGCGAGAAGGCCGCCACCAGCGCCGAGAGAAATGCCCGGCCGGAGCTTCTCATGACGTCACCTCCAGGTCGAAGCGGTCGACGAATAGCCCGGTTGGCGTCGAGCCGAGCTGGTAGAGCGAAGAGCCCACGAGCCGAAAGCGGCTGAGGGGAGCGGACTCGGCCCAATCGGCCGAGTCGAGGGACGCGCTCGCCTCGAGGCCGGCCGGGCCAAGCACGAGCACTCTGAACTCGTCCCGGGTGTCGGTGTACAGGCGAACGACGAGGACAAGACGCGTGCCGAGCGGTTCGGCGAGCTGAACCTCCCCGAGCGGTGTCGCGCTCGCGACGCGCCACGAGCGCAGCACACGGCCGGCGGTCGTGATCGCAACCCTGACCTCGTTGCCCCGCCGCAGGACGACGACCTCGCCACCGCCCGGAAGGCTGCGGCCCGGGATTCCTTCGGCAACTGCAACGGCGTCCGGCTGCGGGCCGCGTCCGACGGTGACCGGCACCCACTGGCCGGATGGCTGCTGGAGCACGATCGGCCCGTCGGCGCCAAGACGGACCTGGGAGACCGTGCGCTCCGTGAACTCCGCCGCGCCGAGCGCCTTGCCCTCATCGTCGAAGGCTCGCAGGAGCGGCCCCTGGCCGGCGCGCGCTCCTTCGAGCACGTACGTCGTGCCGTCCCGAGCGATCGAGACGTCGGCGAGCGTGCCCGCGATGGCGAGGGGGACGGACTGTGGGACCTGCGTGCCGTGCTGCCAGCGGAGGAGGCGTCGATGAACGTGGTCGAGAACGTGCACGGTCCCGCTTGCGTCGACGTCGAACGACGAGCCTCCGACGGGCGGGACAGCGCGCCCGCCCTCGAGCCCGACGTCCGCCGGGCCGTCGCCCCACGGAGCCTGGGCAACGCGTGCGTGGGCGTGGTGCACGGCACCGAACACGTGTGTACCGAGCCGAACGTCGACCGCGCGGTCCATGGGCAGGCTCCGCTGAGGAGCGTCCGCGCCCGCCTCCGGCAACCTCACGGTCGCACCGCCAGGCCCTGCCGACAGCACTGCGTAGTACGTGAAGCCCCAGCGAGAGCGGGCGATCTCGCCCGGGACGTGGGCGGCGTACCGACCTTCCTCGGCGGCCGGGTCGACCCGAAGCTGGAGCTCCGTGAACGGTCCTGTGTCGCCCGCTCGGATGAAGACCGAGCCTCGTCCTGAGCAGAGCTCGGAGCCTGAGCCCAACGACTCCTGGGCGGGGACGCAGTGGATGTCGTAGCGGAGGGTGACGTCCTCGCCCGGAGTCGTCAGCAGCGGGGGAAGATGCGTGGCGTCGAGGAGAAGGCCGGCTGCCTGCAAGGAGCGCTCCGCGGTCGCCGTCACCGGTAGTACGAGGGTGGCAGCGAGCGCAGTACCGGACAGCGCGCCGGCAAGCAGGCCGGCTGAGATTGCGAGGCGACGACGAGCCAGGATCGAGACTGGTGTGTGTTTCATGCGCGCTCCGATCGTATGCAGAGAAGACAACGGCGACGGTAGCGCGGCGGCGGCCTCGGGGGAAGCCGAAGTTCAGGAACAGGCGCGCTCTTGCGGCTCTTCTGTGACGCCTAGCGCGCGGATGCGACGTGCAGCAGCTCGCGCTGGAGCCGCCTGGCGCGGCGGGCCACGACCTCGCGGAGGCGCTGTGGCTCGAGGACGACCGTCTCGCCGCGGTCAGCGAGCACTTCGGAGAGCAGCCAGTCCTCGGTCTTGTACGGCACGAGCGCGACTGCGGTTCCGTCGGTCAGCAGCTGGGCGCCGCGCTCGAGCTTCCAGCGCGCGACCGCCGGCGAATGCAGGACGCGCGCGACCCTGGGGTTGCGGAGGTAGACCGGATCGAAGCCTTCGCGCGGCTCGAAGCGCTCGTCCGTGAGCGTGGCGGAGCGCATCCGGTCGAGGCGGAACGTCCGCGCGCCGTCGACGGTCCGGTCCCATGTGTGAACGCGCCAGACCGGGAGCTCGCGCTCGATGGTGTACGGCTCGACGCGGCGCAGCGACGGCTTGTCCTCACCCTCCTTCAGGTATTCGAGCTCGACGACGCGCCGCTTCTCGGTGCCGTCGCTCAAGACCCGTACGAGTGCCTCCTCGTCGGAGGCGACACGAGGCTCCGGCGTCGCGTTGAGCTCGAAGCGACCGAACGTCTCCTCGAGCTTCTTCCGAACACGCCCGAGCTTCGTGTGCGCGTCGGCGGCGATCGTCGGTCCGACGTACTCGATCGCGAGCCGGATCGCACGCGCCTCGAGCGGGGTGAGCTTGGGGGGGCGCCGGAACACGTCGCCGTAGAGCTCCTTCTCGACGCGCACGACGTCGCCCTCGTGCTCGGCGTACACGGCGTAGCACCCGCCGCCGAAGTTGACGAGGTTGAGGAGCGAGAGGTGGTCCTGGAGCTCCTCGATAGGGATCGTGAACCGCGCCGCGAGCTCCGAAGCGTCGATGACGGCCGACTTCGCGTCGCCGCACGCAGTCAGCAGATGGGCGAGAAGCGCCTGGAGCAGGCCGAATCGCTCCGGGGCGACGGGGCCCGTCGAGCGCTCCGGGAGCGGCTGCCTCGGATCGGACCGCTTCGGCGTGGCCGGTTCCGGCGCGGCTCCGTGGTGCTCCTCGACGAGCTGCGCCAGGGCCTCCCCGACAGAGTCCCGCAGCTCGTCGGGCTCGAGGGGTACGGCTCTCCCGTTCTGACGGAGGACCCAGCTCGCGAGCAGGTCGACCTGCGCGAAGTCGGTCTCGAAGATGCCGTCCTCGACCGTTCCCGCATCGGCGAGCGTGCGCTCGACCCACCATGCGGTGTCGCCCGAGACGGCGATCCGCGCCGTGCCGAGGATGTCGCCGATCTGCCACGGACGCGGGATGCGATGGTCCTCGACGTCGAAGTCGGCGGGAACGCGGAAGTCCCGCTCGCGACGGGTCGCGAAGCGGATGTCCCCCCGGATGCGAGAGACCTTGAACGTCCTGACCAGGTCGCGCTCGAGGTCGTGTCCGATCACGTACCAGTTGCCGTCGTCGAGGCGAAGTGCGTACGGGTTGACCACTCGATCTCCGGGGCGGGTCCGCTTGGGGCTCCAGTAGCCGAAGCGGACGGTCCTCTGCTTCGAGATGGCCGACTCGAGCTTCGACAGGCGCCCCGCGAGCTCCGGTGAGTAGTCCGGCGCGCTGACCCGAACGCGCTCCGCCGTCTCCGTCGGAGGTCCGGCGAAGCCCGAGCGACCGAGCGCGAGGTTCTGGAGCGCGAGCCGCAAGGGCTCTGCGTAGGCGAACTTGCCCTCGAGGTAGTAGAGCGCGGTCTGGAGGGCCGCGAGCTCGTCGTCGTCGAGCTCGAGCCGGTCGAGGAAGTAGTTCTCCGAGCGAAGCGTGTAGAGCTCCTCTCCGGTGAACTCGTCGCGCTGGGACTGCAATGGGACGCCGAGTCCGGTGAGCTCCGCCCGGTCCGAGTAGAAACGCCGCGCGAAGGCCTCGTCGGACATCTCGCTGTACCCCTCGACGTTCGATTTCACGTCCCGAGCCGTCAACGGTCGCCTCTCCGCCATGAGGAAGGCGACGAGCGAGAGCTGCCGGATCAGCTTGTCCGCGTCATGCGACATGTGGTTCCGAGCTTACCGCTCGGAGCCACTAGAGCTTGGCGACCCGAGTCGCGAGGACATCAGGCCATCTCGACCGCAGACGGATCGGAGCTGCTTACGCGGCGACCGTGACGGCCCGCTCGAGGTGCTGGTGCGAGGGGCAGTAGTCGCGACCCGGCAGCGGGGTGCGCTGACAGGCCTTCCCTTTGCGCGTCGTCGCGTGGCACCGGGCGACGCCGCCGTCGAGGAGACCCGCCTCGATCTGCTGTTCGATGAATGTCGTCGCGGCGCTCACCCCCTCCCGGACCGACCAGGCGACGCGCGCCTGTGCGGTGATCGGGAAGTAGCGCCGGATGTCCGCGAAGAGCGCACGGTCAGGACGTGCGAAGTAGTGCGGATCCTGTGCGATGCGCCCCATCGTCTCCTCGCACTCCTCGAGCACGGCGCGGCGGTACTCGAGCTGCGTCCCGGTATCGACGTACGGGTCTATCAGGTCTTTGATGGAGCGATAAATCGCTCGCGAGTATTGATACATACAAGAGCGGAGCTGTACGGGGCGATCGTCCATCAGCGCGTCGAACTCTCCTGCAAATCCCAGTTTGTAGCTCGCAAAAGGCGGAGCACACGCTCCGCAGTCGGACAGTGTAGCGAGTTTTCGAGGTTGTTACAAAGTCGGCGCTGTCGTCTTCTAGGATGGCAACGGCTAGGGGACGATGCGGCGCACGCTCGCTGTTTGGGCAAAGGCCCGCGCGGGGCGGAGCGCGCTCGTCGCCTCAGCCTCGGACGCATAGATCCCCGCGAATACGAGCCAGTACCCGGGATGAAGGCTCGCAAAACGTGACGAGTCGAGAACGCCGACGGACGTGAGGCCGCTCTTCCCGGCTTCGCGGGCGCGAGCGACCGCCTGCCGCTTCCCGTCAGCCTGGGGGAGCGTGGCCAGCGCGATCGTCCACCCGTCCTGACCCGCCGGCCATTCGAGGATGCCTTCCTGGCCGTCGCTCGACGGGACCGGGAGCGTGCTCGTAGGAGCGCTGGCGAATCCTCCGGTCGCGGTAACGAGCTCTTGCGCGCCGCCCCCGGTCCCTCCTGTGGCAGCGACCGCTACCGCAGCTCCGGCCAAGGCGACTGCGAGTCCGGCACCTGCGCGGAGCACCCATCCCCTGCCGGGATCTTCGGCGACGCCGAGCGGTGGACCGCCTGGAACGCGCAGGCCGCACTCGAGGCAGTACTCCTGCCCGGCATCCAGCCCCTCGCCACACCGCGGACAGGCGTTCACCCGGCTCCCTGCACATCGTCCGGCTCTGGCTTGGACACGCCGACCGGACGACCGCAGGTCGCGCAGAATCGTGCGCCGAGCAGCAGTGGAGCACCGCACGTGCATACAGCACCGACTCCTCCGGGGCGAAGGCTCGCGGCCCCGTTGAGGACGGCGTCGATCTCCTGCACGCGCGCCTCGATCGCGACGAGCTCGGCGCACCGCTCGACCACGAGCCCGGCGTTGAAACGGTCGCGCTTGTACATCTCCAGCGTGAGGCCGCCGAGGTCCCGCAGCCGCTCCTCGCGCACGACCAGGAGAGCCTTGCGCTCGCGCTTCAGGTCTCGCGTCCCGGGGACGGCGTAAGCCGGCGTGGAGGGCTCGGGCGTACTCGCAGCGCGCTTGCGGCGCACCTAGCGACTCCCCGCCAAGTAACAGACTGGTACTTGGTCCTCTGCGTTTCCGAGCGCGGAACCTCGCAAGTAACAGACTGTTACTTGGCTAGACGTGCGGCTTCTTCCTGGCGGCAGTCCCGTCACAGCTGAAGGACGACGAGGCGCTCCTCTGTCATCTCGCGTACGGCGTACGCCGGCCCTTCGCGGGTGTTTCCGGAGTCCTTGATCCCACCGTACGGCATCTGGTCGGCGCGGAACGTCGGCGCCTCGTTCACCGTTACGCCACCGAACTCGAGCTCTCGCGCCATGCGCAGCGCATCCCTGATGTCGCGCGTGAAGACGCCGGCCTGGAGCCCGTACCGGGTCCCGTTCGCGAGGGCGATCGCCTCGTCGATCGTGTCGTACGGGTTGACGGTGCAGACCGGCCCGAAGACCTCCTCGCACGACACCTTCGCGTCCGGCGGCGCGGCGGCGATCACCGTCGGCCGAAGCAGCTCGCCCTCCAACGTGCCGCCCGTGAGGACCTTCGCGCCGCGGCTCCTCGCTTCCTCGATCCAGTCGAGCACGCGATCGCGCTCGGAGCTCGCGATGAGCGGGCCGACATCCGTCTCCTCGTCGGCGGGATCGCCGACCTTGAGCGCCTCGACCCGCGGCACGAACGCCTCGAGGAAGGCGTCGTAGGCAGATCGCTCGACGTAGATCCGCTGGACGGAGATGCAGCTCTGGCCGGCAAAGGAGAAGGCATTGGCGGCCAGCTTGGCGGCGGCCTCTCCGACGTCCGAGTCCGCCGCGACGATGACGGGCGTCGCGTTGCCGAGCTCGAGGCCGACGCGTTTGCGAGCGGCCCGCTCACGAAGCTTCCACCCGATCTCGGCCGACCCGGTGAACGTGATGAGCTTGACGCGCTCGTCGGCGACGAGGACGTCGCCGATCTCCGCTGCCGGCCCGCACACGACGTTCAGCCAGCCGGACGGCAGTCCCGCCTCGGCCTCCAGCTCGGCGAGAAAGAGCGCCGAGAACGGCGTCTGGGACGCGGGCTTGAGGACGACGGCGCAGCCGGCTGCGAGCGCGGGGGCGACCTTGTGCGCGACGAGGTTGAGCGGGAAGTTGAACGGGGAGATCGCGCCCACGATCCCGACCGGATGGCGCAGCGTGAACGCGAGCTTCCCGGCGCCGGCGGGGGACGCGTCCATCGGGACGACCTCGCCGGCCAGCTTGCGAGCCTCGACCGCCGCCGTCGTGAAGGTGGAGACGGCTCGCGAAGCCTCGACCCGTGCCGCCTTGAGCGGCTTGCCTGCCTCCGCCGAGATCGTTCGCGCAGCGTCGTCCGCGCGGTCCTCGAGCAGACCCGCGACCCGGTCGAGGATCTCGGCCCGCACGTGGGCGGGGAGGGGATCGTTCATCGCCTGTTCCGCGGCGTCGAGCGCGCGTCTCGTCTCCGCGGCGCCGCCCTTCGCCACGCGGCCGACGAGTGCCCCGTCGTAGGGCGACCGAACCTCGATCCAGTCGCCTGTCTCGGCCCACTCCCCGTCGATCAGCAGCCCGCGGTCGGTCGCGGTCGTCGCCATGTCGTGAGTGTACGAGACCCCCCGAACACCCGGTGCTTTGTACGCTGTAAGGGATGCGAGACGCGTACATCGTCGACGCCGTTCGCTCTCCCATCGGGCGACGCGGAGGATCTCTCGCGGACGTACGGGCGGACGAGCTCGCGGCTCAGGTTCTGAACGGCCTCGTCGGACGGCTCGATCTCGAGCCCGCTGAGGTCGAGGACGTCCAGATGGGCTGCGTGACCCAGATCGGGGAGCAGGCGCTCAACGTCGGCCGGCAAACGGTACTGGTCGCCGGCTGGCCCGAGACCGTGTGCGCGTCGACGGTCGACCGGCAGTGCGGTTCCTCGCTGCAGGCTGCGTTCAACGGCGCTGCCGCCATCCAGGCCGGCCACCTCGACGTCGTCGTCGCCGCGGGCGTGGAGCACATGACCCGTGTGCCCATGGGGTCGAACCTCGGCGACGCGGGCTGGGGCGCGGTGAACGAGAAGATCGGCGAGCGCTGGCCGATCGTGCCGCAGGGGATCTCGGCAGAGTTGATCGCGGAGGAGTGGAACCTCGCCCGCGAGCGGCTCGACGCATACTCGCTCGAGTCGCACCGGCGGGCTGTCGACGCCATCGACGACGGGAAGTTCGAGAACGAGATCGTCCCGGTGGAGATCGGCGCAGCCGGCGCGACCGTCCTCTTCGCGGTGGACGAGACACCACGCCGCGAGACGTCTCACGAGAAGATGGCCGAGCTCCAGCCCGCCTTCAAGGCGGACGGCGTCGTGACGGCCGCGAACTCGAGCTCGATCGTGGACGGCTCGGCCGCGATGCTGCTCGCGAGCGAGGAAGCCGCCGCGCGGCTCGGCCTCGCTCCGAGGGCGCGCTGGGTCTCGTTCGGGCTCTCAGGCGTCGACCCGTACCGGATGCTGCACGGGAACCCCCAGGCCTGTGCCAGCGCGCTCGCCAAGGCAGGCCTCACGTGGGACGACGTCGCGGTGATCGAGGTGAACGAGGCGTTCGCGTCCGTCGTCCTCCAGTTCCTCGCGGATACCGGCCTGCACGAGCGCTGGGAGGCCGGCGACGTCAACCCCAACGGAGGCGGCATCTCGCTCGGCCACCCGCTCGGGGCGACAGGCGCGAGGATCACGACGACGCTCCTGAACGAGCTCGAGCGCCGAGGCGGCCGCTACGGCATCGCCACGATGTGCATCGGCCAGGGCCAGGCCATCGCGGGCGTCGTCGAGCGTCTCTAGCCGCTGTCGGAAATCATCAGAAACGCTGATCGAAAGCGCCTTGTTCTCGACTGGTACTGATCGCCAGCACGAGGCACCATGAGGCCATGGTCGGATTCGTCATCATCAGCCTGCTGCTGATCCTGGGCCCTCTGGCGTACTTTGCCGGAGCCGACTCGCGGGTCGACGACGTCGCTCGCCGCCGCGGCTTCGGCAAGTAGCGGGTAGCTCGACACGCAGGCTCTGCACGTGCGCCGGGCGTGCGTCGCTAGGATCGCGCGTCGTGGCAGCTCGCGAGATTCGTACGATTGGCGTCGCCGGCCTCGGGGCCATGGGGGCCGGGATCGCGCAGCTCGCCGTGGAGGCCGGCTACGAGGCGATCGGTCGGGAGGTCACGGACGACCTCGGCGCGAAGGCGCGCGACCAGATCGCGCACTTCTTGCAGCGCAAGGTCGACAAAGACCAGATGCAGGCGGAGGAACGGGAGGCCGCCCTCGGCCGCCTGCGGCTCACGACAGACCTGTCGAGCTTCGGGGAGTGCGATCTCGTGATCGAGGCGATCGTCGAGAACCTGGACGCGAAGACCGAGCTCTTCGCGGAGCTCGAGCGGATCGTCCGGCCCGACGTCGTCCTCGCGACGAACACGTCTGCGCTCTCGGTCACCGAGATCGCTGCCGCGACGTCCTCACCCGAGCGGATCGTCGGGATGCACTTCTTCAACCCCGCGCCGCTCATGCCCCTCGTCGAGATCGTGCGAGCAGAGCTCTCCTCCGACGACGCAGTCGAGACGGCATTCGCCGTCGGGGAGCGGATGGGGAAGCGGCCCATCCGCTGCCACGACACGCCCGGGTTCGTCGTCAACCGGATCCTCATCCCGCTGCTCAACGACTGCATTCGAACGCTCGACGAGGCGCGCGTCAGCCCAGAGGACCTCGACACGGCGCTGACGGCGGGGGCGGGTTGGCCCATGGGTCCCTGCGCCCTTCTCGACCTCGTGGGCATCGACGTCCACGTGCACGCCTCCGAAGCGCTCTACGAGAAGCTGCGCGAGCCTCGGATGGCTCCGCCGCCGAGGATCGTCGCGATGAGGAACGCCGGTCTCCTCGGGCGCAAGAGCGGCCGCGGGTTCTACGCCTACGAGCGCTGAGCCCGCAAGCGGCAGGACTGGCGCGGCTTGTGGTGGTGGGTCAGTTTGATCCGCTCGTGAGAGATGCGGATAGTGCGAGTGTGAGAAAGCGTTGGCGCCTCTTAGTCTGCTTCGTCGTCGTGCCTCTGGTGGCGCCCAGCCTGTTGTTTCTCCCACTGCCGATCGACTTGAGCGGCGGTGCAGTACAGCGAGAGACAGTTGCGGTGGTCGCGGCGGCGGCACTCGCATCGGCAGCGATCGCGTACTGGCCCCAGCGCAACGGATGGGAAGCCGTGTTGTATGGCTTCATCACCGCCGTACTGTCAGTCCCAGGGTTGTTCCTCTGGATCGTGACGGTGCTGGTTATCGCGTGCTGGGGCCAGGAACGGTGCCTGGACTGAGGCCCCAGTAGTCCGGGGTGATTTTCGACGCCGTGATGCGCTACGGCGTTGATGCCTGACCGCTCACGCAAACGTCCGACCGATCCGAACGAGCTGGCCAAGCAGCGCGTCGACGAGGTCGCGGGAGACGCTCCGCCGTTCGATCCTGACGCAGGGAAGGACCCTGCCGCTGTCGCGCTCGGTCGGAAGGGCGGGCTCAAAGGCGGGAAGGCTCGTGCGGCGAAGATGACGCCCGCCGAGCGGAGCGAAGCAGCCCGTCGCGCTGCGCAAGCTCGCTGGAAGAAGTAGCTCCAAATGGAATCCGGTAGCCCGAACTCGGCTTTCTTCCTCGCCAGGAGGAGTAGGAGCGGAGCGGACGCCGACGAAGCGTGGTCGGTATGCCAAGACCCGTGAGCGGCGGCGGGCGAATTCAAACTGACCCACCACCCCGGCTTGTCGCTAACACTCTCCTTACATGCTTCTCACCGGCGACACACTCGCCGTCCCGATACTGAGCTTGGAGGAATGCGGAGGCTCGTCACTCTTGTCTGCATGGGCGCCGTCTCGACGGCTCTGGTCGGCGTTGCCCGCGGAGCCGAGGACGCGGGAATGCTTTCGATCGAGCGCGGCAAGGGAGCGGTCGTGCTCGAGATCCGCGGCGTGGTGCTCGGCCGGCTCGGGAACGGCACGATCACGGTCATCGACCGCACTCCGAACGATCCCTACGTCGCGAACGTGACCGGGCGGCGCGTCATCGTGCAGCGACGACCGACGCCGGCGAGGCTCTTCATCCGCGGACAAGGCCTGCGCTTCCGGATGCTCGGCGGCGGGTACCGGATCCTGATTCGCGGCTCGGGCATCACGGTCTCGGCGGTGGGGCGCGGCGCCGTGTCGCTGGACGGCGAGCCGCGGTTCCCCGGCGACGACGTCGGCGTCTACTCGCTCGAGGGCGTCGACTGCAGCCTCGAGCCCGAGAGCTGCGATCCGATCCCCGACGAGCCGGTGCGCGAGCGGCTCGGGAAGGTGCCGGGACCGCCCGAGCCCGAACGACCTGGGGCGGCCACGCGATGACGCCCCACGGCATCCTCGTGATCGAGGACGAGACGTCCATCGCCTCGTTCGTCGCTGCCTACCTGAAGAACGCCGGCTACGCGGTCCGGACGGCCGCGACGGCACAGTCCGCGCTGACGGAGATCGCGTCGGAGATGCCCGCCCTGATCGTGCTCGACCTCAACCTGCCGGACGGGGACGGCGTCGATCTCTGCAGGCGCATCCGCAAGGGCTCCGACGTCCCGATCCTGATGCTGACGGCGCGCGACGAGGACGTGGACAAGATCATCGGCCTCGAGGTCGGGGCCGACGACTACATGACGAAGCCGTTCAACCCGCGGGAGCTCGTCGCCCGCGTGAAGAGCGTGCTGCGGCGAGCGGCGCCCGAGCGCCGCAAGTCCGAGTCGGCCGAGCTGAGCCACGGCGAGCTCGTGATCAACGCCGGCAAGCGCGAGGTCTACGTCGGCGACGAGGAGGTGCGCCTGGCGCCCAAGGAGTTCGACCTCCTCTGGGAGCTCCTCGACCACCGCGGGATCGTGCTCACGCGCGACCAGCTGCTCGAGCGCGTGTGGGGATATACGTTCGCGGGTGACACGCGGACGGTTGACGTCCACGTCCGCCAGATCCGGCGCAAGCTCGGCGACGCGTCTCCCATCGTCACCGTGTGGGGCGTGGGCTACAAGGTGGCCACCGAGCGCACTCCCACCGCGGCCGCGTAAGGGCCCGGGGAAGACGTACCCTGAGCCGAGATGCTCGGGTCGCTTCGCTTCCGACTCACGGCCCTCTTCCTCGCGGCCGTGCTCGTCTTCGGCCTGGTCTCGATCGGCCTCGCCGTGCGCTTCTTCCAGAGCATCACCCGCGAGCAGTCGACGCAGGAGCTCGAGCGGGAGGCCGAGGGGCTCGCGGCGCTCTACGCGGAGTCGGCGCTCCGGTCGAGCGACGAGGGGACAACGGCGCCTGAGTTCGCGGCGGAGACGCTCGAGCTGGCCACCGGCGAGGAGCTCTACTACGTCGGAGCGTCGCTGTTCCCGGGGCAGCGCTTCGGCCTCGAACGCCTCCCGCGTGCGGCACTCGGGGACGTCGAGCTCGAGCGCGACCGTCTCGTCACCTTCGTCTTCACTCCGCCGAGCGAGGACCGCAAGCTGCTCGCCGCCGCGCAGCCGGTGCGGCTGGCGAGCGGCACCGAGCCGTTCGGCTGGCTCATCGTGGCGAAGCCGGTCGCCGAGCTGCGCGAGCAGTGGTTGACCCTGCTCGGCCGGCTTGCGCTGGCGCTCGCGGCGGGCATCGCGCTCGCGGGGGTCCTGTTCTGGTGGCTCTCGCGCCGGCTGACCGAGCCCGTGCACGGGCTCACGCGCGCTGCCGAGCACGTGGCTGCCGGGCGGTACGACGTCGAGCTCCCGGCCGGCCGTGGGAACGACGAGATCTCGCTCCTCACCGAGCGGTTCCGGGGGATGGTCGAGAAGCTGTCCGAGACGGAGCGGCTCAAGCGCTCGTTCCTCATGTCGGTGTCGCACGAGCTGCGCACGCCGCTCACTGCGATTCGCGGACACGTCGAGGCTTTGCGCGAAGGGGTGGTCAGCGATCCCGAGCAGGTCGTGGGCTCGCTCGAGATCATCGCGGCCGAGACCGATCGGCTGGACCGGCTCGTGGGCGACGTCCTCGATCTCGCGAAGCTCCAGGCGCACCGCTTCACGGTCCGCCACGAGGAGGTCGACATGGGACGCGTCATGGACCAGGCCTTCGGGGCCTTCGCCGAGGAAGCGCGCCGGCGTGAGATCGACTACCGGAACGCGGCGAACGGCGAGGCCCCGGTCATCGTCTCCGACGGCGACCGCGTGCTCCAGGTGATCTCGAATCTCCTGTCGAACGCTTTCCGGTGGACGCCTGACGGGGGTCGTATCGAGCTGCTGCTGATCGCCGGCAACGGCGCTGTGAGTGTCGACGTCGTCGACTCGGGCCCGGGAATCCCGCCGGAGCATCGCGAGCGCATCTTCCAGGCGTTCATCTCCCACGACGCGAACGGCACGGGGCTCGGGCTTCCGATCGCGCGCGAGCTCGCCTTCGCTCTCGGCGGCCGGATCGAGCTCGACTCGCAGTCGGGCCGCGGAAGCCGGTTCCGGCTCGTGCTCCCCGTCGAGCTACGCCGCTCGAGTTAGGCCGCTCGAGTTAGGCCGCTGCGGCCTGCTCGTCCGCGACGGCGCGCTCGGCAATCGCGTCCGCCTGTCGGCCCAGCGTTGGGAAACCCTGCATGGGGGAGTCGTGAGCAGGGAAGTCCTGCTCACCGACCGGGACGGCCGGGGATATGGCCGGGGATGAAGCGGTTGGTGATGCCGACAACGCCGCGTGTGCGTCCTCGAGCCGCGCGAGTCGTGCATCGACTCCGCGCCAGCCTGACGTCACGAGCTCGACGAGGAGCGCGAGGTCGTCGACGCGTGCCTTGCGCTCTGCGAGGAGGTCGCCCTCGATCCGCTCGAGCCGCCGTATCGCCTGGTTGAAGAGCCCCCGCAGCTCAGCGATGTGCCGGCCGACCGGCAGTACCTCTGCGCGAAGACCGTCGCGGACGGCGTCGCCGACGTGGACGGGAATACCCGCCTCGAGCTCGGCAGCGGTCGCGGCGAGTGCCTCGATCTGCTCTCTCGACCGCTCGAGCGCGGCCGCGAGATCGGCCGGCTCCGGGCGCCCTTCGGCGGCTCTGGAGATGCGTTTTCTCGCACGCTCGAGGGCGGCTTCGTCCATGGCGGCGAGGCTACTCTCACGGTCGGATGGACACCGCGCTCCTCGAGTACGAGCTGCCGGAGGAGCTGATCGCACAGCATCCCGCGGAGCCGCGCGACGCCTCCCGGCTCCTCGTCTACCACCGGGCGACCGGCGCGATCGAGCATCGGGTGTTCTCCGAGCTGCCCGAGCTGCTCACGAACGAGCTCGTCGTCGTGAACGACTCACGGGTCGTGCCGGCACGCCTCCGGCTGCGGCGGAAATCGGGCGGGGCGGTCGAGCTGCTCCTCGTCGAGCAGGCCGGCGAGAACGGGGTCTGGGAGGGACTCGTCCGGCCTTCACGGCGACTGCTGCCGGGTGAGCGGCTCGGCCCCGTCCTGCTCGTCGAGCGACTCGAGGACGGGCGCTGGGTCGTGCAGCTCGACGGCGAGCCGGCGGGCGAGGCGCCGCTGCCGCCCTACATCCACGAGCCGCTTGCCGATCCGGGCCGCTACCAGACCGTCTACGCGCGCGAGTCCGGCTCGGCGGCCGCCCCCACAGCAGGTCTGCACTTCACGCCCGAGCTCCTCGAGCGTCTCGACTACGAGCGAGTGACGCTCCACGTAGGGCTGGACACGTTCCGGCCCGTGACGACCGACAGCCTCGAGGAGCACACGATCCACGGCGAGCGGTACAGCGTCGAGCCGGGGGCGTGGAAGCGGATTGCAGGAGCCGAGCGGATCCTGGCGGCGGGGACGACGAGTGTCCGTGTGCTCGAGACCGTCGCCCGTACGGGGAGCGGCCGCGGCCGGACGTCACTGTTCATCACGCCGGGGTTCGAGTTCCTGCGCGTCGACGCGCTGCTCACGAACTTCCATCTCCCACGGTCGACGCTGCTCGCCCTGGTCATGGCATTCACGGGAATCGACGAGACGCGAGAGATCTACCGCGCCGCGATCGACGAGCGGTACCGCTTCTACTCGTTCGGCGACGCGATGCTCGTCCTGTAGCCCGGGCTCTGTGGAGACGACCGATGACGCGCTCGTGCCCGAATACGCTCACTTCCGTCACCATCACGTTTCCCATGCGTGACCACCTCGTCGACAGGCTCGAAGTGGGAGGAGGCGAGGGGTGGCCCCAGGGCCGCCGGGGCCGCGAGCAGGGATCGTCCGCGAGCATCGGCTCGTGAGCGCCTTCACGCTCACAGCGACGGACGGCGCCGCGCGCTCCGGGGTGCTGCGGACGGCGCACGGCGAGATCCCGACTCCCGCGTTCATGCCGGTCGGCACGAAGGCGACCGTCAAGGCGCTCCATCCCGACGAGGTCCGGGGCGTCGGCGCGCACGTGATCCTGGCGAACACGTACCACCTCCACTTCCGGCCGGGTGCGGACGTCGTCGAACGGCTCGGGGGGCTCCACGCCTTCTCCGGCTGGGACGGCCCGATCCTGACCGACTCCGGTGGCTTCCAGGTCTTCTCGCTCCGAGACACGATCCTCGCCGTCGACGAGGACGGCGTCACGTTCCGCTCGGTGTACGACGGTCAGGCCGCGCGCTTCAGCCCCGAGAGCGTCGCCGAGATCCAACGCAAGCTGGGCTCGGACATCGCGATGTGCCTCGACGTGTGCCTGCCCGCCGACTCGCCGCCGGACGAGCTCGAGCGCGCGGTCGCTCTCACGACGCAGTGGGCCCGCCGGCACGTGGAGGAGCCGCCTGGGTCCGGGCAGCTTCGTTTCGGCATCTCGCAGGGTGGCACGGACGACGAGCTGCGCCGCCGCTCGGTCGAGGAGATCTCGGCGCTTCCGTTCGACGGCTACGCGCTCGGGGGCCTCGCGGTCGGCGAGTCGAAGGAGGAGATGCTCGACTGCGTGGCCTGGTCGGCTCCGCTGCTGGCTGCGGAGAAGCCCCGCTACTTCATGGGTATCGGCGACCCGGCGGGCATCCTCGAGGTCGTCGCCCGCGGCATCGACATGTTCGACTGCGTGCTCCCGACACGCACGGCGAGAACCGGCTCCGCGCTCGTCTGGGGCGGGCGGATCAACCTCAAGAACGCCCGGTACGCCTCCGACGCGCGCCCGCTCGAGCCGGAGTGCGAGTGTCCCGCGTGCTCACGTTTCTCGCGCGCCTATATCCGCCATCTCGTCACGCAGAGCGAGATCCTGGGGCTCCGGCTCCTGAGCCTGCATAATCTCTGGTTCGTACTCGACCTGACCGCACGCGCGCGGGAGGCCATCGAGCGGGGCACGTTCTCGGCGTTTCGGCGGGACACGCTCGCGAGGCTCGCCCACGCGCCCGAGGAGGAACCGTGCAGTTTCTGATCGTGATGATGCTCTTGCTCGTCGTCATGTACGTGCTCATGATCCGCCCGCAGCGCAGGCGCCAGCAGGATCACCAGGCGATGATCGAAGGCGCCGGCGTGGGCGAGGACGTGCTCACGACGGGAGGCATCTACGGCACCGTGGTTCAAGCGGAGGGCGACGACCTCGTGGTCGAGATCGCCGAGGGCCTCACCGTCCACATGACGCGGAAGGGGATCGCGGCAGTGCTGCCTCCCGAAGACGAGGAGGTGGACGACGACGACGAAGACGTCGTCGACGCCGAGGAGCAGACCCCAGACGACGATGAAGCCTCGGTTACGGTGGGCGAAGAACCCGTTACGAGCGAGGTCGACGAAGCCGCGGCCGCCGCCGAGCGCCGCTAACCTGACCCGCCCAGCGTGAGTCAACCAGCGTGAATCGACGCTCATCCCTCTTCGTCGTCGGCTTTCTCGTGGCCGCGCTCGTCGGCGTGGCTCTCCTCGCCGTTCCCGGCTCTCCGATCCGCCAGGAACCGACCCTCGGGCTCGATCTCCAGGGCGGTCTCGAGGTCACGCTCCAGGCGGTCCCGCCTCCGAACCGGAGCCTGACCGAGGAAGATCTCGACCGCTCGGTCGAGATCATGCGCAGTCGCGTCGATCGCCTCGGCGTGACCGAGCCCGAGATCCGCACGCAGGGGAGCGACCAGATCGTCATCCAGCTCCCGGGGGTCAGCGACCCCGAGGCCGCCGCCGACATCATCGGCAAGACCGCTCAGCTCGAGCTCTACGACCTCGAGACGTCCCTCACCGGGCCGTCGATCTCGTTCGAGGGCGACCCCGTCGAGTTCGCCTCGCTGTACCAGCTCCTCTCGCGGGTGCAGGCGCAGACGGACGAGGGAACGCCCCAGGCGTACTACGTCTTCAACTCGAAGACGAAGCGCGTCGTCGTCGGGCCCGTTGCGACGGAGCAGGAAGCGCTCAAGAAGTGGAAGGGCAAGCTGCCCGAAGGGCGGGAGCTCTTCGCCGTCCCCGAGGGCATGGTCGTCGTGACCTGCGGGGAGGGCGCAGTCGTCTGCCCGGGCGCGCAGGGCGCGGGAGTACTGCCCGACCGGACCTACTACTACCTCCTCGAGTACGACCCGCCCAACGTGCCGCAGATGACGGGCGAGGATCTGAAGCTGTCCGGCACGCGAGCCGACTACGACACGAGTCCGGGCGCCGGGGGCCGGCCGATCGTGACCATGGAGTTCACGAACCGCGGGTCGGACAGGTTCGAGGAGATCACGCGCAACGAGTGGCTCCGCGGCAAGACGCTCTCGAAGCCGCAGCACTTCGCGATCGTCCTCGACCGCGAGATCAAGACGTTCCCGCAGATCGACTACACGGACT
>Ga0209640_10000800_pt1 | contig 25163 bp, 19 predicted proteins | sample RifCSP10_1_FD_184018 | JGI IMG/M metagenome (GOLD analysis project Ga0209640, IMG submission 184018) | Soil microbial communities from Rifle, Colorado - Rifle CSP2_sed 10_1 (SPAdes) (version 2) | ecosystem: Environmental > Terrestrial > Deep subsurface > Rock core/Sediment | place: Rifle... | reverse complement strand
ATACAAGCTGGGGCTTTCTTATTACCAGCTTTCGCCCTTTTTGTGTATTGTTGATCAAGCGGGGACTTGGGAGAAAGCTGGTAATAAGAAAGCCCCAGCTTGTATTGAGCTTCTGGTACGAGGGGACTTGCAGGCATGTTTCGCCTGAGTGTCTGGTATTCAAAGGCGGCCAGGAGATACTCGCCGCGACAAAATCGACACTCGCCTAGGTAGAATTGCGCATCATCAGCGAAAGCGCTCCCGGGAAATTGGAGGGTCACAACAGTGAACTCGCTGATGGCTTCGACGTAATCTTCATCGTCGAACAACGCCTTTGCGTGCTCGAACCGCTGTTCGGCCGTGAGAGAGGTGACCTCTTCGCTCGAACCGCACCCGACGAGACCCAGAACAACGGAGAAAACAAAGGCAAAACCTAATGTCCTTGCCATGCGATCTGTGTCAATGCTGTACGTGATGATAGTCGTTCAGTCCTTTCTTGAATACGCGCGGCTTCCACGCCATCGGCAAATGCCGGCTGGACTCCGGCCAGAACGGGCAAACAGCGGAACGCCACAATGCGTGTGCCTGCGGAATCTTTCGTTAATGTTGCGCTGAATGCAAAGCTGCGTTGAGTCCAATACAGATCTGGCTGCCGGAAAACAAAGTTGCCTAACGAGTGAACGATGTACTTGCCGTCCACGTCCTCCACACCATACGGTACATGCGGATGGTGGCCGAGGAACAGATCCACTCCCCCCCGAATCACCTGGTCAGCGAAGTCGCGCGTTCGCCGGGTTGGCGTATCCGCATACTCTTCACCGCCATGATAGCTGATGATGATGAAATCGACCGAATCTCTGTATGCGCGTACTCGCGGCAACAATCTTCCCGTGTCGGCCTCCGCTACATGTCGTTTCCACATCGGGTCTTCAATATTCATCACATCCGTTACCGCGAACAACGCGACGCGGATGTCGTTCCTTGTTACGACCACCGGAACGTACAGTTGCATGGAATCTTCGGCCGTCCCTGCATACGCGATCCCCGCACCGCGAAGGTAACGAATTGTTTCTTTCAGGGCCCGCACGCCATAGTCAAGCGCGTGGTTGTTTGCGGTGGACACAACCGTTACACCCGCCAGCCGCAAAGACGATGCACCCCCCGGAGGCCCTGTAAAGACCAAGTTGTTTCCTGGATGCTGCGTCTCTCCGCCCTGATCGGACAGCTGCGATTCCAGGTTCGCAAAAACAATGTCTCGACGGGCAAACGTGTCCACTGCAAAGACAAACGGAAACAACGTATCACCACGGAGGATCTGCTGGCCGACAATCCTCCCCAAGTTCACGTCACCAACAGCAAGTAGTTGAATTGAACGCTCTACCTGCTGAAAGGTGGTTCGCACGGTTCCGGGATTCGAAGAGGCGCCAGAAAAATCAGCTCGGAACGATCCTATCGTAAGCCAAGCAACGCCCACTAGTCCAAAGCCAACGAGCAAACGTGTCACTATGTTTCCTTCCCCCCTCTTTCAGCTCCGTACATGAAACAAAAGGTACACGGCCACTGCAATTGAGCCAATGACGACTAACGGTTCCACCAGGTTCGTGAAGAAGCCCTCCGGGGGCAATGCCCCGCGCGTCACAGGAATGTTCGGATTCTCCACTTCTAGTATTTGTGACAAACCAATTGTGTCAGTTGCTTCGTCGGCAAAGTCCCTTGTGACGAGAATGATTCCTGTGTGTCGATCCACAACCTTTGCACTCAAAGTCACTTGCACGGTTCTCGAGACAACCTTTCGCCCGAGGAATCCATCCCGTTGGATATCACCATAAACGACGCGTAGCATCTTCTGGCCAAACTCGGCATGGAATCTCGCGGAAGAAGATTCCGACGATGGAAAACCTCGATTCAGAAAGCCGCGTACGATTGATGATTCCAGATACCAACTCCGATCCTGCGGGAGTATCAGCAACTGAATTGAGTCGCCCTCGCCAATTTGCTTTCCCACTGCATCCGCGACCCTCTCACCGAGCAACCGCATGATTTCGAAGTTCGGGACCACGGGCACCTCGTTTTCCTGCGCATTGGCAATCCCCACTAGACATAGAGTAGAGAGAGTTGCAGCGCGAACCTGATGCAGGAGTGACTCCACAAGTCCCTTGATCACATGCTCCTAGGCATAAATACCACGGACTTTCAACGTCTTGGCAACCTTGTCGATTGCGAGAATATACGCGCCGATGCGCATGGTTACCTTGTGCTTTTCCGCCGTCTCATAGACCGCATCGAATGCAGTCCGCATCATCCGGTCCAATCGGCGGTTCACGCGCTGTTCACTCCAGAAATATCCGACGCGATCCTGTACCCACTCAAAGTAAGAGACGGTCACTCCACCCGAGTTGGCGAGGATATCAGGAATCACCATGATCCCCTTATCCTGGAGAATCGGATCTGCCTTTGCGGTTGTCGGGCCGTTGGCCCCTTCGGTAATGATCTTCGCCTTGATCTTCCTCGCAACTTGCGGAACGATCTGATCCTCTTTTGCTGCGGGCACAAGCACGTCGCATTCGCTTTCCAGGAGTTCCACTTGGGATATCGGGTCGCCTCCCTTCCAGCCGTGCAATGTCTTATGTTTCTCCACGTAGGCGATGGCCCCCTTCACATCAATTCCAGTCTTGTTATAGTATCCGCCGGACACATCGCTAATTGCCACGACCTTACAACCTTGCTCCTCGAGCAGCCTCGCAGAAATAGAGCCAACATTGCCAAAGCCTTGCACCGCCACAGTCGTGTTTTGGGGCACGATCTTGATCTTGTCAAGTGCCGACAGCGTGTTTACCATGACACCCCGTCCCGTTGCTTCTCGTCGTCCGAGGGAACCGCCTATGATCAATGGTTTGCCTGTCACTACGGCATTCTCCGTCCTTCGGCTGTGCATGCTGTACGTATCCATCACCCACGCCATCGTCTGTTCATTCGTGTTCATGTCGGGAGCGGGCACGTCTTTGTCCGGGCCGAATACGTCCATCAGATTTGCAGTGTACCGGCGAGTGATTTTCTCTATCTCGACACGGGTCAACTTGCTCGGGTCACAACGAACGCCCCCCTTTGCTCCCCCAAAGGGGATATTCACTACGGCACACTTCCATGTCATCCACGCTGCGAGGGCTTTCACCTCGTCGAGCGTAACGTCCGGGGCATATCTGATACCCCCTTTTGAGGGTCCCATAACGTCATTGTGAATGACACGATATCCCATGAATATCTCGATCCTCCCATCGTCCATCTGTATCGGAATGGAAACGATGTGTTGCCGGACGGGAGTTTTCAAATATTCATATACGCCTCGCTCCAATCCCAGAATCTCTGCCGCAACATCAAAACGCTTCATCATCGACTCCAATGGGTTTTCCCTGTCCATTGGCGGTGCTGGCTCTTGATAAATGGCCTTTGCGTACGGATCCATGTGCGAGGGGTCTTACTCCTTTCGTTGCGCCGATGGCAAATGATTTCTATTGACAAAACTTACGGAAAAAAGGCTTGATATTCAAGGAAGCGAATTCGGCGGGGATGGCACAGGAAGGTTTCGGTCGTGGATCAAGAACCGCTGGAAAGTCGAATTCGGTCCAGTTCCCTTGCCACGAGAGTCGGGTCCTCGTCAAGAAAGTGGCGTGAGAATCGCCTCGCTCTGCGGACTGAGTGTTCGCTGATCTCGGCAACGATGAGATCCTCTTCAAAGGGCTTAGCCGTAACGAGTACCTCACCATCCGGGCCCACAACCTGGGAGCCGCCCCAGAAGTTGACTCCGTCTTCATAGCCCACCCGGTTGCAGAAGACTATGTACGAAGAAAGAAGACGAGCGTATGCTCTTTGGTTCTCGGTGTTGATTGTGGCGGCCTCAAGCTCTTTTTCGTTTGCTCCCAATCTCGTCGGGCTTGCAACCAACGAAATGATAACCTGTGCACCTTGCAGTGCAAGAAGGTACGGTAATGAGACATGCCAGAGGTCCTCACAGACAAGCACACCCAGCGTCCCGTGTTTTGATGAAATTGCCCGAACGGAATTCCCCTTGCTGAAGTATCTCATCTCTTCGAACATTCCATATGTCGGGGGATAAGTTTTCCGGTGGGCACTCTGTACCAATCCATTCTCAAAAAAAAACGCGGTGTTGTAGAGGCGAAATGACGACCCCTCCTCCACTCCACCGGCAATGATCGAGATATGACGCCCCATCTCTATCAGATCCTTCACGGCTGTGGTATCCCGTCCGAGGTTAACGGCCAAATCCCAATTCATGTCCCTGATGGAATAGCCGGTGAGACTGAGTTCTGGAAAGACCACCAGTTCTGCGCCAAGTTGTCGTGCGTTCTCGGCCGCGACAAGATGTTTCTTGACATTCCCTTGCAGGTCACCAAGTCTTGAGTCGATTTGTGCAAGGGCGATCTTGAAGTTCATGGAAGTGTTTTTCAGGAAAGGTGAGAACTCGGACTGAAGCGTGAACACACTTCAAAAGAAGGGCAATTACTCGGAGAGGTCAAACATTCTGATGTCCTTGATGTATGGGACAGTCTTGTCTGTTTTCATTTCTTTCAACTTCGTAATCTTCCTCTCAATTCTTGTGAGATTATCCCTTATGATCGTCAGGTAGGTTGATAGGTTGTCGGTCTGGTGGCCACCAAGAAGTTCTTCGGTCGTAATACGCATGCTGTCCAGCGGGAGTCTTATCTCCTGGGCGATATTCAGAACGATTTCCTGGATTGCTTCGAGGCGTTTCTGTGTTATTTCCAGCGTTGTTAACTGGTCCTTTAGTTTCTGACGCTCGATAACGTTCAGAATTGTCTTCGGAAGCACTGGCGTCGCGATCTCCTCCTTGACCAGATAATCCTCAACTCCAAGCTTCATGACTTCGACGGCGAGATCAAAATCCTTGTTCACAGTGAGAAAAACAACGGGTGCCCGGATATGTCGCTCCTGCAGAGCACGGGTTATCTCCAGCCCGTTCTGACCGGGTAGAAAATAATCCATCAAGATGACATCGAAATTCTGATCTTTGTCAAGCTCTGCCAGTGCATCCCTACCGTTCTCCTTCCATACAATATGGAATCGCTCGGGTTCATGCTTTCGCAGGAACACCTCGACGAGCTTGGCAAAATCACGGTTGTCTTCCACCAACAGAATGCGTACCGCGTGTTGTTCTTCGGTTTCTATCATGAATAGACCATATCAGAAACTATCATATCGGAAAATTCTCTACTTGGGTATACTGAAATAGAACGTTGTCCCCTTGCCTACTATAGAATTTACCCAGACACGGCCGCGATGTCTTTCGATGATCTTCTTTACGATTGTGAGTCCTGCCCCGGTGCCACGATACTCTTCGCTCCGTTGAAGCCTTTGAAATATGGTGAAGATTCTGTCGTAATATTGCTCCTCTATTCCGATCCCATTGTCTGCAACAGAAAAAATGAATTGCCCTTCTTGCTCCTGCACATCAATCGTAACGACCGGATTGGGTTTGTCGTTGAACTTCATGGCATTGGAGATCAAATTCCGGAACACCATGCTCAGTTGTGTCGGGTTGTACCGGACCTCGGGGAGATGTTCCGGCACGTTGATAACCATGTTTCGTTCCCGCAACATGAACTGCAGATCATGCAGGATCTCCTTGATCATCCCGCCCACCGGCACTATTTGCAGCTCGTCTGCAACACGGCCCAACCGCGATAGTGTGAGCAAATCGTCAATCAGATTCTTCATCCGGGCGCTGGACTGCACCACCGTTCCCAGAAACTCCTTCCCCTCTTGATCGACCTTGTCCTGGTAGTCCTTCAACAGGATTTTGCTATAGCCTTCAATGCTAATCAGGGGCTCCTTCAGGTCATGTGAGACGACATACGTGAAGTCATCCAGCTCCCTATTCCTGCTTTCGATCTCGATCGACTTGGCAACGGTGTCCTCGTACAGCATCGCTTTGTCAATTGCAATTTCGGTCAAGTTAGCAATACTTTCCAAGAGACGCAAGTGACTCTCTTGATATGTGTCCTCCGCCGCATGCTGCAAAGAGATGACGCCGGCCACCGTTTGCTTTGACTTGACCGGGACAGCGAGCATCGACCCACCAACACAGGGCCCAGTTGGTGGCGAGCCCAGGAATGAAATGCCTTGTGTCACCAAATTCCATAAGACGGAATCTTCGGTAAGGAGGGTCTTCGCACTCTCCGGCACTGACTCGAAAAACTGTTGTTTCCCGTCCGCAATTCCGAACACAGGAGTCAGGAGAGGAGGCGCCGGGGTGAAGGCATCGTAGGCAAATCGCTCAAGCGGAATGGCTTTTCGTACTTCGCCATACACGATCTCAAACATCTTTTTAATGTCTAGGGCGCCCGTCAGTCCTTTCCCCAGTTCGTAGAGCGAGGTAACCCGTTGTACCTGATTCTGAACCTCGGCATAGAGGACGGCATTCTCTATCGCTGAACCGAGTTGGTTGCAGATTAGCAGGAGGAGTTGCAGCTCCTTGTCATTGAACTCATGCGGCGCCTGGAATGCCACATCAAGCGCACCCAGTACCCTTTCCTTCGATTGCAACGGAAATACGCCCAGGCTTTGCATACCCATGGAGTGGAAGATCTTCCGGCCTTCCGGGCTAACACGGGAATCCGTCATGAGACTATTCCTGATCAGGAGAGGTTGTCGTTCCGTCACAACGGTTCCTGTCGCACTTGAAGTTACGTCTAACCGATCGATATTTGACACGAAGCGGTCCGGGAGTCCAAAGGAATTTTGCAGGACAAGTGCGTTCTTCCGTTCGTCCTTGAGATAGAAAAGAACCATATCTGCCCCCACGATGTCGCGCACTTGTTCAGAGGCAACCTGCAAAACTTCGTCAAGGTTCAGCGATTTACTGATGGATGCTCCAATCGCATTGAGTGCCAGCAGCTCTTTGTTCCTGCGGATCACCTCCTCTTCCGTTCGCTTGATCTCCGTAATATCGGTGTTGGTGAAAACCAGACCGGTCACCGTCTCGTTGATCACCATGGGGTTGATTGCAATATGGTACGTCTTCTGTCCCCCATCCCATCGGAGATCGAATTCCTGGGAATAGAAATCCGTCTTTCGCTCGAACAGATCAGGCATGACCCGCTGATAGGTCTGCCACAAGTCTTGCATCGGAACAATCTCGGCAAGATTTGCACCGATGACCTGGCTTTCCGTTTGGTACCGAGGCAGTCCTTGTCGCAGAGCAAATTCTCGCCAGGCTTTGTTTACCTCAGTGATCCGATAGTTCCGGTCTACAGTGAACACCACACTGTCGATGGAGTTCAGAAGATTGTGAATGTAGTTGCTGTCTTCGCTCACCTTCCTGAAAAGGCGCACTCGATCGACCATCGCACCGATTTGATCGGCAATGGGTTGTAGGTACGAGGGTTCCTCGCCGGAGAACGCGTTTGCTTGAGTAGAGGCCACGTTGAACGTTCCAATCACCCGCTCATTCAGGAAGATGGGAATGCTGATCTGCGACTGGAGTCCTTCTTGCACAGAAGCAATATCAGGGCCAAGGTCAGGGTGCTCAACAAGATTGTTGATCACTACGGCTTGACGTTTCCGAATCGCCAGTTGAGAGACCGTTCGTCCGAGACTGACCACCTCGCCGATCAGCAAGTCCTTCCCTGAGGGACTCGCACTTGCGTATATGATGAGGCCCGTTTCATCATCTGTCATCAGCCCCACATTGATTTGATCATACGGGATAAGATTGGAAATCTCAGTGCCGATTACCTGGAAGATCTCCTCGAAATTGCTGGTGGTGTTAGCCTTGCTGATGATCCGATTCAGCAATTCGATCTGCTTGTTCTTGCGCTCGAGTTCAAGTGAGAGGCGCTTCCGGTCACTGATGTCCCGTCCGATGTTGAGCATCGCAACAGGCTCGCCCATTGCATTGCGGAGAAGTGTTGTATTCAGACTGATGGCAACCAGTGACTCGTCCTTCCGCTTCCACGTCATGTCAAAATCGCGCAGATAGCTATGTTCCCGTAGCGCCGCAATCCATGTCACGAATTTTGCCATCTCCTCTTCGAGAACCCAGGGATAGGGGAAGTTCATCTGCAGAACTTCGCTGCGCTGGTACCCGGTAATGCGTGTGAATTCACTGTTGACCTCCCAGACCTTCCCTTGCAGGTCGGAAATCATCAATGCGTCCCCCATCCCGTCGATCACCTTGCGGAGGATCTCTTCTGATTCGCGGAGCTCGCGCTCCAGTCTCTGCCTATTGGTGACGTCGGTGATGATCCCAACGACCCCTTTGATCGTTCCCTCACGGTCACGCAATGGTGAGAAACGAGCCCAGATGTAACGTCCTTCTTGTCCTTGTGCACTTGCAAGCAGTCTGTCGTCTGAGCTGACAGCCTCACCCCGCAGGGCACGCTGCAGCAGCGGACGAAGATAGTCCACATCCAGACACGCGAATTCACCGAGGCCGCTCTTCCCCACCACCCTCTCACGAGCGATTCCAGTGATTTCCTTCATCGCCTTGTTCCAATCGATGTAATGGAACTCTCTGTCGTAGACAACCACGCCCTCCCGCACACTCTCCAAGACGCTGGCCTTCATCTCTTCCGACTTTACCAACGCTTCTTCCAGCGCAAAGCGGTCCGTTACGTCACTGAGGATGCCGGTGATCGAGGTGACAGCTCCTTCGGGGTTGCGTGAATAGCGGACGGAATCCCGTACCCAACGATATGCTGCTTTTCCCTTTGGGAGCATCCGGTATTCAAGGTGGAACTCATTCGCTGTACCAGCTTGGTTGGAAATCCGTTGTGAATAGAGCGCGCGATCATCAGGGTGTAACAGGGTTCGCCACAGGTCGCCAGCCTGATAAAACTCCTCCGATCTATATCCCAGCAGTGTGGCAATATTGGGGCTCAAGAATGTCAACGCTCCATTGGGTGCCGCGTGATAGATAACGTCCGAAATATTCTCCACTGCGGTACGATATCGTCCCTCCGATTCCTTCAGCTGAGAGTAGAGAGTTGCGTTTTCGATCGCAACACCAAGTTGTGTACCGATTGAAACCAGAAGGATTTTCTCGTGCTCACCCATTGGTCTGCTCCTGGTGGAGGCAAGCAGCATCACGGCAGCAAGGGCATTCTTGGAAATCAGCGGGATGTAGACCACTGTCTGAATCTGTGCCGGCACGAACAGAGACTTGTGCGGAAGGAACGGTGGGTACTCCGCAACTGAAAGGACAAGCGGCTCCATTGTCTTCACCACATAGCCGGTGATTCCTTCCTGCATACTCTGTAATGCCAGTTTCTCAGCCACGTTTTCTGGTAACCGATGCTGGGTAGAGAGGGTAAGGGTCACACCGTCCTTCTCGACGGTGTACACGCCGCCGAGTTCAAGGTCAAGCGCTTTCATGGACGAATGCAATCCCACCTGAAGCACGTTGTCCAGCTCAATGGACTGGTTCACGGAAAGAGAAATTTCCCTCATGATTTCCAGACCGCGGGTCTTCCTGCGGAGATCTTCCTCGGATTTCTTTCTCTCCGTGATATCGCGGTGATACGCAATGGCGGTGGGCTTTCCTCCCATTGCCATGATCGCTACTTGAACCTCCACGTCGAATCGTGTCCCATCTTTCCTCAGGCCTACATATTCGTAGAGTGCGGGAACGTTCTCGCCGGACCGCCGCTTTTCGCTTCGTTCAAGGATCGCCTTCTTGTCCTTTCCGGCTGCAACCATGGAAATCGGTTTGCCAAGAACTTGTTCCGGGGATTCATACCCGAACATGCGAAGGAAACCCTGGTTTACGAAAATGAACACCTCCTCCTGGGCAAGGGAAACAGCGTCGATCGAACTCTCAATCAAATGCCTGTACTTTCCCTCGGACTCCTCCAGTTGGCGGACAAGGTGTTTTCGCCCCGCAATGTCGACGAACGCAAACTGAAGTCCTGCCTTGCCGCGGAAAGTCGTCCGGGCAACAGAGATCTCAAATTCGAGAGATTCCTTTGAGGGAACAGCGACAGCAACTTCTTTCTTGAGAACGTCCACCCGGACGTCGGGCGATTCCTGCAAAGACCGAATGTCCTTCAGGAAATCGGCATTCCTCCTTCCGAGGACGTCGGTCAACGTAATTGTGTCGGTCGATTCGGGCTTGAGCCAGTTGAAATACTTGAGGAATGATCGGTTGCTCAGCACAAGTTTGCTTCCGACAAACACGGCACGTGGAATGGGTTCCGCGTCGATGAGACCCCGGTAGAGTTCTTCCGATTGCTTGAGTTGGGCATCAATCCGTTTCGATTCGGTAATATCCCTAAGAATGGCGATGAAGAGATCATCGCTCAGGTGTGAAACGCTTACGCCAATTTCCGCACGCTTACCGTTCCGCCTAACGACACTTCCTTCCCCAACAAATTTCTTCTTCTTCTTCAACAGCACAAGGGCGCGACGGGCCTTATACCCTGATTCCGGCAAGAGAAGCGCCTTCAAGGGCAGCGACGCCAACTCCTCGCTGCTGTACCCAAGGATGTCACACGCCTTCTTGTTGACTTCCCGATATGTTCCACTAATGCTGAATATGACAATACCGTCGTTGGCGGATTCGAAGACCTGCCGATATTTCTCTTGGAGAAGGGTTATCGCTTGAGCAGGTACAGAGGAATCGCGCTGGTCCTCGGCAGGGAGAACTGCCAGTGGTGTCAGCACCATGTTATCGGAGGTGATGCGGAGCTCGTGCGGTCGGAAGAACGAAGGGTTGATGACATCTCGTCCAGCGAGGAATTGCGCTTGAATGTGATGCAGTTGAGATGAGACCGAGAGGTAGTAATCCGATGAGGATTTCAATCGCGAAAGAACTTCCGGCGGCAGCGTTTCCTCCACACAGACCCACAGAGACGGTCCCCTCCACTTTCCAACGACAGCCATGAGCTCGTCAAGGAACTTGATCTGTTTGGGTACACTCACAATCCCCGAAATACCGTCCATCCGCGTATCGATGACGAGCATGGTCCCTGTTTTCGCCGTCCGAAGCCGTGCCTTTACTTCCCTGACGGCATGTTCGGATGAACGCATCATCTCCAGCGGAATGCGATTCAACGCGTTCGTTTGGGGAACATGGGATGAAATGAGAAGAGATTTCCTCGCGGCGAGATTTCCAAGAATCGGTACTTCACACGCCCGAAGGAGTCGGTTCGAGCCAAACGACACGGTGACGGATGCGTGCCCGCGTACTAACTGAAGAATGTCATGAAGGGATGTAATCTGACCAGTTCTTTCTTGGTGTCGCATTCGGTACGTGTTCAGTAATCCATTAGCTTACCAGCTTCCACTTGATCCGCCACCTCCGAAGGATCCCCCACCTCCGCGGAAGCCTCCACCCAACCCGCCTGACCCTCCCCATCCGCCTCCGTGGAAAATCGGACCCATTCCACCCAGCAACGCACGCCGCCTTCTGCCTCCTGCCCGTAGAAACCCGAAAAGGAGAATGAGAAACAAAATCACAAGCGGGTTTAGTCCGTTTGCCCCATCATCGCCTTGCTTGGAGTTCGCTTGATACTCATTGCGTGTGGCCTGCATGATCGCCTCAACTCCAGCCACGATGCCCTCGTAATAGTGTCCCAGTTTGAAGTGTGGAGCGATTTCGTTGCGAATGATCTGTCCGGAGAGAGCGTCCGTCAAGACACCTTCGAGACCATACCCCACCTCGATCCTCACCCGCCTGTCATTCTTCGCGATAAGGAGGAGAACCCCGTTGTCTCTCCCCTTTTGCCCGATGAGATTCCGCTCAGCGAGACGTATGGAGACGTCCTCGATGCTTTCTCGCCCAAGCTCTGGAAGCATCACCACCACCACCTGCGAGGAGGTTGCCTGCTCAAATGTCGCAAGCCTCTGCTCCAGTGCATCTAGTTCGGCTGATGTAAGCGTGTTGCTAAGGTCCGTTACCCTTCTGGTCAAGTTCGGGACTTCTGACTCCTGACCGAAGGTGCGAATGGAAACAGTCAGGAGCAGGCATAGCGTGCACCACGCGTAACGCTGCAAGAACATCAGAACTTCACTTCCGGTACATTCTCCGCACCTTCCTTCGATTTGAAGTACTGCTTCTCTCTGAACCCTGTGAACGATGCGACCAGTGAGCCGGGGAACCTACGCAGCATGGTGTTGAAGCCCTGCACTACTTCGTTGTACCGACGCCGTTCGACTGCAATGCGGTTTTCCGTTCCTTCCAGCTGGTTCTGGAGAGCTAGAAAATTCTCGTTGGATTTCAGCGTGGGGTAGTTCTCTGCAACTGCAAGGAGTCGTGAGATTGCAGAAGAGAATTGATCCTGCGCGGCTTGGAACCTGGCAAACGCGTCTGCATCCTCCAACACTTCTTTCGTGACGGTTATTTGACCGACCTTTGCCCTTGCCTCGGTAACGCCGAGAAGCACCTCTTTTTCCTGCGCAGCAAAACCCTTCACGGTGGAAACAAGATTCGGAATCAGGTCGGCCCTTCGCTGATACTGACTCTCCACCTGACTCCAAGCGGATTGAACCCCTTCATCAAGTCCGACAAGAGAGTTGTACACCCCGACCCCCCAAAGGAACAGGCCAAGGGCAAACACGATAATGGCACCGACGACGCCAAGGGCAATAAGTGCACCGCGTGATTTCATTTTGTCTCCGGCTTGTGAAAGATGCTGTCTGCAAATACTGTTGAAAGACTCTGAACATACTCGATCAGGCTATCGGCTGTCGCACCAGTGAGTTCTCGTGCCTGCCAGTTCGTGACCTGCACAGGAACTATTCTGTGATGCGCGCCTTTCTCGTTCAAGACAATCTCAAAAAGTGCCGTATCGTACGAGCTCCGGCTGTTACCGCCAAAGATGAAATTTCCAAGAGAGTATGCTATGACGCCATCCCCGTACTCCTCGACGCCCTGCAGCACGTGCGGATGATGTCCGATCACGGCATTTGCACCGGCATCGATGATGCCATGGGCAAGTTCTTGTTGCCATTGATCAGGGATGGCAGCTTTCTCGTTCCCCCAATGCAGGTTGACCACAATATAGTCGGCATGCTCGACAATCCTGGCGTGTTCAACGTCCCGTTGGATCAATGAAAGTTCACGTCGTGCAACACCGGGCGTTCTCCTGCCGGCAGCGGGTGCCTCCCCCCCACCGTAATATCCAAGGAATGCGACGCGTCCTTCTTTGGTCTCGATGATCACGGGCCGATGCGCCTCGGCCGCCACCCGTCCTGCACCAACGTGCTTGATGCCCACTGAATCAAGATACGAAATTGTATCGAAAAGTCCGACCCTGTCGTAATCAAAAATGTGATTGTTTGCTATGTTGACGATGTCGATCCCGGCGAAGCGGAGCGCCGAGAGATGCCACGGTTGCATTCGAAAATTAAATGGCTTAGGCATTCGGGTTCCCCGTGTAGTCACCGGACATTCCAGATTGACCACGGCAACGTCGGCACGACGGAGGATATCGAAATCGCGAAACGCCCATGACACATCATCTCCCACGCTGGCAAGATAGTGGTCTGTGAGGAGGCAGTCTCCCCCAAAAAGAAGAATCACGCTATCGTGCGGTGCAACAACTGCGAGAGAGTCTCCATGCCCGAGGGAATCAGAGGTAGTTAAATGGAGGAGAGTGTCCTGCAGGCCAAGTCCGCCTGAGAATGCAAAGAGGAAGGCGCAGATAAGTGCAAACGAATGCATAGTTAACGGATATCAGGGTCGAAACAAAAAAAGGAAGCCCGGAGGCTTCCTTTTGAATAAATGAACGTCGACCTAGCTGCCAAGCGGGAAGTTGATGCCAACACGCGCACCAAGACTCCCTGAGCTGCTGCCGCTGGTGGCGATGCCGTCGTAGCGAATGGACACATCGAGCTTCGTGCTGCCGCTACCTAATGGGAGTTCAACACCAACACCCGGCGCGTAATTGAAATCGGTCGAAGATGAACCTGAGTAGGTGATCCCTCCAATTGTCACGTCCTGTCCGGGAGAGAAAAACAATCCGAGTTCGGCGATTCCATAAAAACGGGCTGCACCTTCTGGCATGAAGTAATACTTCCCAAACACGCGAACAGGAACACCTTTGGCGTTCGGCAATGACACGCCGGCTACATCTTTGCCGCTCCAGATGTAGTAGCCGACAGTCAGACCAACGCTGGCCATGGTGTTAATGTCGTACTGGCCACGCACGCTGCCACCAAAACCAGTGGAAACCGCGTCGCCAAAAGTCCCCATCGGAATCAATACGTCTGGGCCAACGCTAAGACTGAGTTTCGATGCAGCGTTCGAGTTGCTCACCATTATCGTTGCCAGTGCCAACACCAGAATAGAAAGCATTACCTTTTTCATTCAAAGGACTCCTTGTGTGTGAGAGATGGTTATTATTGGGCACCTGCCCAAAAGTGGACTAAGTATACTAAATTCTCGCACGCTTGTCAAGCGAGCCAAATTCATCGCATTAGCATCTGGAAGTCCGCCAAGCGATGCGTTTCGCGTATAGGCGTTCTATTGCCTTGTGCTAGCCTAGATTGTCACACCAACCGTGATTGGGATGTGGCCAGTGCTGCTCCCTGACGAGAAGATCAATACGTACTCTACTTCGAAGTAAAGCTTCACATTCCCTAAGCCAAACTCACTTCCCGCGCCGAAGTTCATCCCAAAATTTGTATCACTTCCTAGGCCGGATGTGCCTGTGACGGTGACGGGTTGCCCCTGATAGGTTACCTTGAGATCACTTACGCTGGCGATGTGCATCCCGAAGCCGAGAAGTCCATACGGAGTCACCGATGAACCTGTCGGGAGTTTGGCAATCCCATTCACTGTAATGCCGACAATGTTCGCGTTCAAACCTTCGACAGTTATGTCACTGGCATTCACAGCGTTTGCCGCAGCAAGATCATCACGGATCTTGTCCTTCTTCGATGGGAAAATATGGTAATCGAAGTTGAGGCGGAGCGTAAGGAACTTGATGATGTTCACATCGCCGTGAGCACCGAAACCGAACCCCATACCATAGCCATCGCTGATGGCCTTGGGAAACGACGAAATGGAAATACCCGCCTGCGCACCGCCGCCAAATCCGACAGCTGCGTGTGACATCGACACAAGAAAGGTAAACCCAAATACGAGAACAATGATCCTTTTCATGAAAATCTCCTGGTGGTGAGGAAATGATGATGTCATAATTGTCATCAGATTTCGTAACGAATACCTGTGGTAATGGCAAAGTAGAAGACGGTAGTTCCGGTGGCGAACACAGGGCCTAGCTGCAGATCGGCAGGGATGTAAAGGTTCTTGGCCACGGGGAACTGTGCGCCGCCGCCGAACAGGATAGAGAAGTATGGTCCTCCGGTGTAGAACCACAGGCTGAAGCCGGCATCCGCATACGGCTTGATCTTCGATCCGGGTACCGTAAAGTAGTATTTGAAGTAGTTCGCCCAGTTCACCGGAGTCCCGGACTGCGTGTTGATCGTAAATTCACTTCCCACGGCAAGGTTCTTGTTGAAGATGACTTCACCCATTGGCCCGATCTGGAATCCGGCCGTACCGTCAAGAAGGGATAACCCCATCTTGCCACCCGCCACCCAGTGTGTTTGGGCTTCGGAACTTCCAGGTACCGCGAGCAGGAGAACGGTGAAACAGAGAAAAGCAGTGATGGTCTTCATGATGTACCTCTTGCTGGTGATTGTGGAATAGTGATTGGATGCATCACTTGAGCATTGACCGCGCGATTACGATTCGCTGGATTTCGGATGTCCCCTCGTAAATCTCGGTGATCTTTGCGTCCCGAAGGTAGCGTTCGACCAGATATTCACGCACATATCCATACCCGCCATGAATCTGGATCGCCTCGAGCGCTGATTGCACTGCAATTCTGGACGAAAATAGTTTTGCCATTGCAGCTTCCATTCCAAAAGGCCGCTCTGCCTCCTTGAGTGCTGCGGCGCGTAGGAGAAGGAAACGCGCCGCGTCGATATTGACCGACATGTCAGCGATCTTGAACTGGATCGCCTGCAACTCGGCAATCGGGCGGTCAAAAGCCTTGCGTTGCTTTGCGTACGCGATGGAAGCATCCAGGCAAGCCTGCGCGATCCCGAGAGCTTGCGCGGCAATCCCGATCCGTCCTCCTTCAAGCGTTTTCATTGCGAACTTGAATCCATCCCCCTCTTCTCCAATCCTATTGGATGCCGGGACACGGCAATCCTGAAAGCCAAGCGAGACAGTGTCGGAACTCCGGATGCCGAGTTTCCTCTCTTTTTTGGAGACGGTAAACCCTGGCGTTCCCTTCTCCACTATGAACGTGCTGATCCCTTTGGCGCCTTTGTCCTTATCAGTTGCTGCCATGACGAGAACCACATCAGCCGATGAACCGTTGGTGATCCAGTTCTTCGTTCCATTAAGGATGTAGGCATCGCCTTCGCGCGCCGCCGTGGTCCGCTGGTTGGACGCGTCGCTTCCCGCCTCGGGTTCCGATAGAGCAAACGCGCCGAGTTTTTTCCCCGTGGCAAGGTCGCGAAGGTAGCGCTTCTTCTGGTCTTCAGTGCCAAACTTGTTGATACCGTAACACACCAATGAGTTATTTACCGACATGATCACACCGCAGGAAGCATCCACGCGAGAGATTTCTTCCATGACAAGCGCGTAGCTGGTGGTATCGAGGCCACTCCCCCCCCACTCTTCAGGGACCATCATGCCCATGAATCCAAGTTCACCCATTTCCTTGATGGCGTCGTGCGGGAACTCCTCCTTCTCGTCTCTTTCAATGGAACTCGGCGCAAGCCGATCTTCGGCAAATTTTCGTGCAGTCTGTCGGATCATCTCCTGTGTTTCTGTGTAATCAAAGTTCATGCGAACGAGTTCTCCCCCGTCTGGTGTCAGCTCTTTGGATAGTCATAGAAACCCTTGCCGGTCTTTCTGCCCAGGTGTCCGGCCGCAACCATTTTCTTGAGCAAGGGACAAGGTCGGTATTTCGAGTCACCCAGTCCTTCATGCAGAACGTTCATGATCGAGAGACAGACGTCAAGGCCTATAAAGTCAGCCAGCGTGAGGGGCCCCATCGGGTGGTTCATCCCGAGTTTCATGACGGTATCGATCGCTTCCGGTGTTGCGACACCTTCCATGACGCAGTACATCGCTTCGTTCAGCATGGGCAGCAAAACACGGTTCGAGACGAACCCCGGATAGTCGTTCACTTCCACTGGGACCTTCTCGACCTTCTCTGCCAACGTCCTTACGATGGCAAACGTATCATCCGACGTTGCCAGACCCCGGATCACTTCCACCAGTTTCATAACAGGAACAGGATTCATGAAGTGCATCCCAATTACCTTCTCCGGGCGACCCGTGACGGCTGCAATTTCTGTGATGGAAATGGATGACGTATTGGATGCGAGAATGGCGTGCGATGGACTTGCACCATCGACCGTCTTGAAGATCTCGTTCTTGATCTTCTGATTTTCCGTCGCAGCTTCAATCACAAGATCGGACGAGCGAACGGAGGCAGCAAGGTCGGTGGTATTGGTGATGTGGGAAAGGGTTGTCGTCTTCTGCTCATTGGTCAGCGCCCCCTTCTTGATCTGCCGATCGAGATTGGCCGAGATGGTGCCAAGCCCCCGATCGATGAACTCCTGCTTGATGTCGGTCAGGACGACGTTGTAACCATGCTGTGCAAACACATGGGCGATGCCGTTTCCCATTGTGCCGGCACCGATCACTGTCACTGTTTTGATATTCACCTGCTGGATCCTGAAATTAGTTCATGCGCTCAACAATCACGCCGGAGGCTTCTCCTCCGCCAATGCAGATGGCAGCAAGGCCACGCTTCATGTTGCGCTGCTCCAGAGCGTGTAACAACGTAACAAGAATCCGAGCGCCGCTGGCACCAAGTGGATGCCCGAGAGCAATGGCACCACCATTCACGTTGACCTTATTCATGTCGAGTCCGAGGATTTTTCCGACGGCCAGTGGGACGACGGCGAAGGCCTCGTTAATCTCGAACAGATCAATATCCTCCATGGTCAATTGAGCCTTCTTGAGCACCTTGGGAATCACATCGGCCGGGGCGGTGGTAAACCAGAGCGGATCTTTTGCGTGCGACGCATACGAAACAATTCTCGCAATCGGTTTCAGGCCGCGCTGCCGCGCTTTCTCTCCAGACATGATAATCAGTGCTGCTGCACCGTCGCTGATTTTTGAGGCATTCGCGGCCGTGACGGTTCCATCCTTCATGAATGCGGGCTTGAGTTTTGGAATCTTTACAAAATCAGTCTTCGAAACATCCTCGTCATCGACAACAGTTGTGATTCCGGCCTTCCCGCCGTCAATGTCCACTCCAACGATCTCCTTGGAGAACTTCCCCGACTTCTGCGCCTCCTGTGCACGCTTATAGCTGAGAATCGCAAAGTCATCCTGCGCCTCACGTGGCACCTGACATTCGCGGGCGCAGAGTTCGGCGGCATTGCCCATGAGCGAATTGTTGTAGGCATCGAGCAAGCCGTCCTTCATCATCGCGTCGATGAGTTCTGCGTTACCCATCTTGTAGCCAGTGCGAGCCTTTTCCAACAGATACGGCGCGTTCGACATGCTTTCCATGCCCCCTGCAATAATCGTATCTGCGTCGCCAAGCATCACGGACTGGGCGGCAAGTATAACTGACTTCAAACCGGAGCCACACACCTTGTTCACCGTCATACACTCTACGGATGACGGAAGTCCGGCATAGATGGCTGCCTGCCGCGCGGGCGCCTGTCCCAGGCCGGCCGAAATCACGTTACCCATGATCACTTCATTAATCTCTTCGTTTCCAAGATTTGCACGGCGCACCGCCTCCTTGATCGCGAGAGCGCCAAGGCGGGGCGCCGTGAGAGAACTTAGTGTCCCGCGAAACCCTCCGATCGGTGTCCGGCAGGCGCTGACGATAACTGCTTCATGCATGGGGGAACTCAGACTTATTCGTGTGGATGTTGTTACGATGTGCTGCATTGTACGGGAATATGGTCACAAAAACAAGGCTGCCATCTTCCCAGAAACACGAATGCCCCCCGGCAGGAGGGCATTGCGCGTCGTTACAAGTATTCCCGTCAACTGTTCATCGATTTCAAGAACTCCTTGTTCGATTTGGTGCCGCGCATCTTCTCCATCGTGAATTCCATCGCGTCGACAGGATTGAAATCGGAAAGCAGCTTTCGCAATACCCACACACGGCTAAGGTCATCGGAACTCATCAACAGCTCTTCTTTGCGTGTGCCGGAGCGATTCACGTCCATCGCGGGGAAAATCCTCTTGTCGCTAAGCTTGCGGTCAAGCACGATTTCCATGTTGCCCGTCCCCTTGAATTCTTCAAAGATCACTTCGTCCATCCTGCTTCCAGTCTCGATGAGTGCTGTGGCAATGATCGTAAGGCTTCCACCTTCTTCGATATTGCGCGCTGCGCCGAAGAACCGCTTGGGCTTATGCAGGGCATTTGCATCCACACCACCTGAGAGGATTTTTCCCGAATGAGGAACAACTGTGTTATGTGCACGCGCAAGCCTGGTGATGCTATCAAGTAACACCACTACGTCGCGTCGGGCTTCCACCAGCCGCTTTGCCTTTTCCAGAACCATGTCAGATACCTGCACGTGTCGCTCCGGCGGTTCATCGAACGTGGAGCTGACCACCTCCGCGTTCACCGATCGCTCCATATCCGTCACTTCTTCAGGCCGCTCGTCGATCAGGAGGACAATCAGCTTAACTTCCGGATGGTTACGCGAGATGCTGTTGGCGATCTTTTGGAGCAGTATCGTTTTACCGGCTTTAGGAGGAGAGACAATCATGCCACGTTGGCCTTTGCCAATCGGGGCCAGCAGATCCATGATGCGCATTGAATACTCACCGGGGGCCGTTTCCAATTTCAACTGGGAGTTTGGATAGAGCGGCGTGAGGTTATCAAAGAGAACACGTTCGCGGATCGAGTCGGGGTTCTCGTCGTTCACGGCCTCCACACGAAGCAGGGCAAAGAACCGCTCCCCTTCTTTCGGAGGACGCACCTGACCGCTCACGCTATCGCCGGTTCTCAGGTTGAATTTCTTGATCTGGGACGGTGAGACGTAAATATCATCGGGAGAGGGGAGGTAGTTGTAATCCACCGAGCGGAGAAATCCGTATCCGTCCGGAAGCACTTCGAGTACTCCCCGGCTGAAGGTCAGTCCCCCCTGCTCGGTCTGTACTTCGAGAATCTTGAAGATCAGCTCTTGCTTCCGGAGATCACTGTATCCGGAGATATTCAGATCCTTTGCGATCTGATTCAACTCGGCGATCTTCTTGGACTTTAGTTCCGCAATGTCCATTGCCATGGAGACAAAACCTTTCAACGTGAAGAATGATTCAAACGTCACCGCACCCGCGCGAAGAACACGATGCGTGCACAGAGATGAGCAACGGTGAAAGTGCTATTGGTTGGATGTAAGTCTGAGACTACTGATGAGTTTGGAACAGGTGGAAATTCTAGAGATGGTTCCTCTTTAGCCTGGCTTGACGATACAAATATATGCCATTCGCTTAATATTGTCAAGCGTTTCAATTATTTGCCTGGGCCCTTTGCCAGCATCGCCATAGCCTCCCCAACGACATAGTGGGAACCGGTAATCAGGATGCGGCTTCCCCGTCTAGCCAGCCTTCGGGCGTTTCTAAGACCTTGCGCCACGCTTCCACCGTCAGCAACCCGAATTCCTGCCTTTCTTGCGGACATTGCCAGTTTGCCGAGGCGAAGTGCTCTTTTACTTGCAGGAACAACAGGAACCAACAAGGTCATAACATGCGACAGTTCCCGGATCATGGCAGTATAGTCCTTATCTTCCATCACTCCGAACACCACGATGAGACGAGTCAGTCCCCGACGTCTCAGCGTTTGAACGAGTGTTCGAATTGCGTCGGGATTGTGTGCAACGTCCATAATGTAACGCCTCTGGTTGCCAGGAGTTTCGAGCCGTCCATGAAGCCCCGTGTTTTTTACAACACGAGCAAGTCCGCGCGCAACCGAAGTGCTTGTGACTCTCTTAATCTGGCGCCTCGTCTTCGGAAGGCCGTTGAGGACATCGATTGTTGAAACAGCCGTCTGCGCATTCCAAACCTGATGAGCGCCCGCCAGACCAAGAGGACACTTATGAATTCGAACCGTCTTTCCAAGACAATCAATGACCGGCGTCAATCCTTCGACTTGGTTTTCGTGAACAGAGACCTTTCTCTGAGACTGGACCAGGTGTGCCCCCCTTTCCTTTGCCAGGGAACGAAGCGTGTGGATCACTTCCCTATCCATGCGGCCCACAACACAGGGGACACCTTTTTTGATGATCCCACCCTTCTCGCGGGCAATCGCCTTCACGGTTCTGCCAAGGATTGCCGTATGGTCGAGGGCAATCGATGTGATGACGCTGACCACCGGCATCAGAACGTTGGTTGAATCCAGCCTTCCCCCCATGCCCGTCTCGACGACCGCAAGCCCAACATTCTCATCGGCAAAGTACCGAAATGCAATACAAGTAGTGGCTTCAAAAAATGTTGCATGCACCGCTTCGATGAAAGGTCGCAGCATGCGGACATACTGAACGAGTCTGTCCTCCGGCATCTCCTTTCCGTCTATCCGGATCCGCTCCGTAAAACGAATTAGATGGGGAGAGGTGTACAAACCCGTAGCATAGCCGGACTCCGTTCCGATCGACGCAAGGAACGATGCGGTTGAACCCTTGCCGTTTGTGCCGGCAATATGGATGGAAGGAAACTGGCGTTCTGGATTGCCGAGGGCTCTGAGCAGCATTGTTGTATTGCGGAGACCGAATTTCATCCCACGATGCTGGAGGCTGTACAGATAACGGAGGGTCTCGCGATAGGAATTCACGGTCAGAGGAGCGGGGTCATGATGATTCGGCTAGATCCAGGTGTCGAGAACCGATACTCCGGTGCGGGCGTCCAGCGAGCCGACAAGCGCGCCGGTGTCGTCGATCTGATGGTCAGCACAATACTGCTCGATGCCTGCCGCGATCTTTGTTCCGGCAGCGGGGTCAATGAAGTTTACCGTTCCTACCTGGACTGCCGTTGCTCCAACCATGAGGAATTCGAGAGCATCGGTTGTATTCATGATGCCGCCAATGCCGATTACTGGAATCTGAACCGCTCGCGCGGTTTCATACACCTTGGCCAGCGCAACAGGCTTGATTGCCGGCCCAGATAGGCCCCCCGTAACGGTCGAAAGGATTGGCTTTCGAGTCTTCACGTCCACGGCCATACCGATGAGCGTGTTGATCACAGAAACGGCATCGGCACCCGCACCTTCCACCGCCCGGGCAAAATCCGAGATATGTGTCACGTTGGGTGTGAGCTTGATGATCAACGGCTTCTCCGTTCTCGCCCGCAGGCGACGTGTGATCTCTTCGGTGAGTTCGCAGCTCGTGCCAAAGCTGAGCCCACCTTCCTTCACATTCGGACAAGAGACATTGATCTCATAGCCGTCGATCCCTTCTTCACCTTCCAGTGTATCGAGAACGTCACAGTACTCTTCAATCGTGCTCGCCGCAATGTTTGCAATGATGGCCGTCTGAAGAGTCCGGAGAAACGGCAGCTTCTCTACAATGAACCGCTGCACGCCGATGTTCGCCAACCCGATGGAGTTCAACATTCCACCGGCCGTTTCCACAATCCGAGTTGGAGGATTTCCATCGCGGGGTTTCATGGAAAGTGATTTCATGATCAGCCCGCCCAACCCGTTGACGTTCATGAAATCCACGCACTCGTCCCCGTAGCCGAACGTCCCCGACGCCGCCAGCACGCGGTTCTTGAATTCCACTCCTCGCAACATGAATGATGTCTTCACCATCATCAGATCCTGATCTTGCGTACGTCGAACGTGGGTCCATCTTTACACATCAGTGCGTACTTCCTCCCTTCCCCGACAAGCTCAACGGGGCAACCTTGACAGATGCCGAAGCCGCACCCCATCGGACCTTCGAGAGAAACTTCACACGGTATGTCTTCCGCAATCGCAAACACCCCGATTGCGCGCAGCATCGCAGTCGGCCCGCAGGCAAAAATCTTGGCCCGCGGAATAGAGCGCGACGACATGAGTTCCTTCACCAGACCGACGACGTTTCCATGGTAACCCTTGCTCCCGTCGTCCGTGGCAATGTGGAGGTTCCGCAGGTGACTTACAACAAGCTGGGATGCTGAGCGCGCACCAAGGACGGTCATCACCTGTTTGCCGTTTCGCAGGAGTTCTCCGGTCGAAATCGGAAGTGGAGCAACACCCAGCCCTCCACCCACAAGAATTGCCGTCTGGAACTCTTCTCCGTTCAAGGTGAACGGAACGCCGAGCGGGCCGAGGACGTCGATCCAATCGCCGGAACGCTTGCGACTCAGCGCCGCGGTCCCCTTTCCAACCACATTGAATATAATCTCCACATCCTCTCCTTCTACCCGATAAACACTGAACGGGCGTCGGAGCAACGGCTCGAATCCTTCATCCACCTTGACGTTGATGAACTGCCCTGCTCGAATGGAGGCACTGATCTCAGCGGAAGTGAAGCTCAGGACGAAGATATTTTCAGTGAGGTGCTGGACTCCTCGAACGGGGCAGAGAGCCTGGATCATTGAGGCTTGGGGTTTTCTTCCAGTTCTTTGGATGGAGGTGGTGTGGATTCATCCGGTACGCCCTTCCCTTTGCGAGGGTCCGCACGTTTGAGTGGCGCTTCATCCTCTCGTACTTGTTCTGGATCGCGCTTCACTTCCGGTATCGTTTCCCCGGCCTTGACCGTGTCGTTGGAGGCTTTGCTCTGTTCGTTGCGGAAACGCTCCACCTCCGAAAGCTTCGGCCTGACGAGCGAGGCGTACTCCGACCCCGGGTAGAGGGCCACAAGAGTCTGATAATTGGCAATGGCGCTATCGGGTGTACCGCTGAAACGTTCGTGGATCCATCCGATTGCATATTGAGCCTTTGAGGCAATGCGTGATGTCGCATAGTCTCTGACGACGGCCCGGAACGTGTCAATGGCGGCCGTTACCTGGCCGGCTTCCAGAAGGTCCTCACCCCGAGCGTATACTACATCCGCTTTGTCCCGGATTCTGATCCGGGCTGGCATTCCCAGGAGGCGCTCCGACTCAATTGCAAAGTCGGATTCCGGGAACCTCCGGATGATCTCCTTGTAGATCGAATCAATGCTCGTTGCCGACATGGAGCTATCCTGCCCGTAGATCTGGGCCAGGCTGAACATCGCGCGGGGAACAAATCTGCTTGTCGGATGATCGACGAGGAGAATCCGGTACCAGACTTTCGCAGAGTCTTGCTTCTCGATCGTGTTGTAGAAGAGGGCGGCAAGTTCCGTCTTCAAGAACGCGAGACGCGTATCGACGCTATCCAACGTGAACGGCTTCACCGAGGGCGCTGGCGGTGCCTTGAGTGAGTCAGGCTTATCCGTGCGCTGGACGAGTGCGGAATCCTTCGCAACAGTATCTTGCACAACCATCGTCGTCTCTTTGGGAGCGACCAACGACGCGCGGATACTATCAAACTTGATGATCTCGTTCCGGTACGAGAGATACTTTACAAGATAGTCTGACCGACGGTGGAGCTGCGCAGCAATGGCCGCCTGAGGAAACTCCACTTTGCCACGTGTGTACGCTACTGCAGCCGAATCGTAATTCCCATAGACAGTTTCGTACAGGAGACCGAGTTGGTAATAGGAGTTTGCGGCCGTCTCCGTCCTGGCATATGTGGTATCCACATACTGATACTGCTCGATTGCCGCATCATAGTCCTTCATGGCTGCGTAGGTGTTCCCGATCTCCAAGTTCACTTCCCCGAAGAACTCTCTGTAGTTGTTGTTGGCGAGGAGTTCTTCCAGCAACGCACGGCCTGCATCGTGGTTCCCCAGTTTGGACAACATTTTCGCTTGGCCAAGACGCGAACGGTACTCGAGGACGTACGATGGACTCATCCCTTCCGCCTGACGGTATGCATCAAGAGCCCTTTTGAAGTCGTTTTCTTTTTCTGACATCTCCGCAACATTCAAGAATGCAGTCGTTCGCTCTTCGGCCGTCTCGCCCCGTTCTGCGGCAGTCTCGAAGTATGTCCGGGCCTGCAGAAGGTTTTTGTTGTCCAACTCGCAGTGCGCAAGGAGTATGGAGGCCTTGGATACCATAGCGTCATCGTCGGCGGCATTGG